>Ga0184615_10000560_pt1 | contig 20437 bp, 27 predicted proteins | sample PLM4_65_coex_FD_133134 | JGI IMG/M metagenome (GOLD analysis project Ga0184615, IMG submission 133134) | Groundwater sediment microbial communities from an aquifer in East River, Colorado, USA - PLM4_65_coex | ecosystem: Environmental > Terrestrial > Soil > Riparian zone | place: USA: East...
CAGCCTCCAGCCTCCGGTGGCGTATGGCTGATGGCTGATGGCTCTAAACGGTCGCAAGGAACCTCGGCCCCACCCGCGCCTTCACCTCCTGCTCGAAATCATACGACATCCCGACCAGCTTCCCTTCGCTCCATGCCCGACCGAAGAAGGAGAGCCCGATCGGGAGCCCGTGCACCCATCCCGCCGGCACGGTGATATGGGGGTATCCCGCCACCGCGGCGGGAGAAGTGGCCCCCCCGGTGTACCGGTCGCCATTGACCAGATCGGTGGGCCACGTGGGGCCTGCGGTAATCGCGATCAGCGCGTCGAGGCGGTGCCGTGTCATCACCGCGTCGATGCCGAGTCCGCGCGAGAGCTGGCGACAGCGTGCCAGGGCATTCCGGTAGGCGGGATCGGTGAGGGGGCCCTTTTTCTCCGCCCGTTCGAAGATCTCCTGTCCAAACCACGGCATCTCGCGGTCGCGGTTGGCGATATTGAAAGCGATGAGATCGGCGAGCCCCCTGACCCCTGAGGCCTGTCCCCTGCTCGCCAGGTAGTCGGCCATTCCCGCCTTGAATTCGAAGTCGAGCACCACGATCTCCGGATCGCCCAGCTTCTCGACGTTGGGGATCTCCGCGGGATCGACGATCACCGCGCCCAGGCCCTTGAGCGCCGCGATCGCTTCCGCGAGCACCGGCTCGACGCTTGCCGGCAACCCGAAGCCTTGGTGAGCCACACCGAGGCGCGCTCCCTTGAGCGTGCCGCGACGGAGCTGGTCGGCGTAGGGCGTCCCCCCGGCACGGCCCTCCGAGCGCCGGGTCGCAAGGTCACGGGGATCGACGCCTTGGATTGCTTCGAGCACCAGCGCCGCATCGGCGACGCTCCGGCACATCGGCCCGGCCGAGTCCTGGGTCGCGGAAATCGGGATGATTCCCGCACGGCTCACCAGTCCGACCGTGGGTTTGATCCCGACCAGCGCACAAATCGATGCCGGGCAGGTGATGGAGCCGTCCGTTTCGGTCCCGATGGTGACCGTGGCCAGATTCGCCGCGCCCGCCGCGCCCGAGCCCGAAGATGAGCCGCAGGCGTTGCGGTCGAGCACGTACGGATTGCGGGTCAGGCCTCCCCTGCCGCTCCATCCGCTGGTGGAGCTGGTCGATCGATAGTTGGCCCATTCACTCAGGTTGGTCTTGCCGAGCAGCACGGCGCCGGCGCGGCGGAGATTGGCGACCACCGTCGAATCCCGGGGAGCGCGCGTGTCCGCCAGGGCCAACGAGCCCGCCGTCGTGCGCATCTGGTCGCCGCTGTCGAGGTTGTCCTTGACGAGCACCGGAATGCCGTGCAGCGGGCCGCGCGGGCCGCGCTCCCGGCGCTCGATATCGAGCTGATCGGCGATGCGGAGCGCGTCGGGATTGAGCTCGATGACCGAGTTGATCGTCGGGCCGGCCTTGTCGATGGCGTCGATCCGTGCGAGGTATTGCTCGGTGATTCCCCGCGCCGTCCACCTTCCCGAGGCCATCCCCACCGAGAGCGAAGCAATCGTCGCCTCCTCCAGCTCGAAACTCTGGACCGCGGCGGGGCGGGCCGCCTCGGGGGTGCTCCCGCCGATGGGGAGGCTACGAGCGGCACCAAGCAGCACCGCGCTGTGCAGAAAGTCACGACGATCCATGGAGAAACTCCGGCGGGAGGCAGGAATCACCAATCTAGCTGATGGCCGACTACTGCCGGCTCATGGCTGATAGCGCCGCGCGATGTCCTGGGATGAGATGCTGCGCGAGCTCGCGCCCCTTGTAGAGAGCAAGCTGGATGAGAGGTGTTTCGAGGTGCTTCGGGAGCTGAAAACGGTGACGCGAGGTCGTGAGGACGCGAGTTAGTCGCCGGCGGGCGATTCCCTCGCGCCTCCGCGTCTTCCGCGCCTCCGCGTCTTACGGCGCTCCCTCCCCCCGCACCAGCCTCGCCACCCCCGGGATCACCGCCAGCCGGAGCAGACCCTGCGGAGCATGGAGCGCCGAGAGCTCGGCGAGGCGCGCCTTGGACCATTCGGGATCGACCGGTCCTGCCGCGAGCCGGGTGAGCGCCTCGCTGCCGATTTCGGCCACCCGAACCAGGGCGCGGGCGGCGGGAAGGACCTCACGGGCCCGTGGGGTGCGCTTCGCCAGCGAATCGATGACGGGGAGCAATGCGGCCCATTCCGCGAAGCTCGCCGAAAGCGCGCGGCGCGCCGCCGCCGATTCGGGGAGCGAGCCGGTCGCGGCGGCGGCGAGCGCGCGGTAATGCCAATGCGCCGGTGGATCGGGCCGGGCCGCATCGACCGCGAAGGTCAGCGGGGTGAGCTGGGTCGGCCGTTGCAGGCTGGACCGCTCCCCGAAGCGCACCGGCTCCGTCAGCGAAAGAAGCCGCACGAGCGGCGAGGTATCATGGCCGCCGGCCAGGCGCCGCGCCATGCGGAGCGTGTGCGTTTCATGCCCCAGGCCCAGCGCCTCCAGGCGAATCCGCATCGCACCGAGACGGCGGTACATGTCGGGTACGTCGCGCACCTCGCGGGGTGACCAGAACCGCTCGGCGATCGCCGCCATCCGGGGCCAGATCCGCGAATCGATCGACTCGGAGGTGACGTGCTCGTGCCACATGCAGGCCTCGCCGCCCAGGACACGTCCCGCCTGCTCCGGCGTGAGTCCGAGCGCTTCGGGTAACGGGTCTACGGTGTAATGGAACTCCGACGTCTGCATGTGGTCGAGATAGTAGCCCGCCGAGAGAATCCCGAGGTAGCCCTTCCTGGCGCCTTCGCCGAGCGATTGCTGGCCGCGCCAGGATTGAATCACCGTGCTGGACGGGAGCGCGGGGTGCAGAATCTCGTCCCATCCCATCATTCGTTTGCCGTGTCGTGCAAGAATGACCGACATGCGGCGATTGAAGTGGGCCTGGAGCGCGTCGTTGTCGGCGAAACGGTTGCTGCGCATGAAGGCGCGGATCGCGGGATTGCCGCGCCACTGCGATCCCTCGACCTCATCACCTCCGATATGCCAGTATTTGTCGGGAAAGAGTCCCGCCATTTCACCGATGAAGCCATCGAGGAACCGGTACACCGCCTCCCGGGTCGGGTCGAATGTCGGCGCGAACACTCCGAATCTGCGCTCGATCGCGAACGGTCCCTTCCCGCTGGCGAGCTGCGGATAGCCCACGAACCATGCCGACGCATGCCCGGGCATGTCGAACTCCGGCACGACCCGGATTCCGCGGTCCCGCGCGAAAGCCACGACGTCGCGAATCTCCGCCTGGGAGTAGAACTGACCGTCGGATCCCCGCTGGTGGAGCAACGGGTAGCGCCTGCTCTCGACCCGGAAGCCCTGGTCCTCGGACAGGTGCCAGTGCAGCACGTTGAGCTTGACCGCGGCCATTGCGTCCAGCTGGCGCTTGATGACCGGGGCGGGCTCGAAATGCCGGCCCACGTCGATCAACAGACCGCGCCAGGGAAAACGCGGGGCGTCTTTGATACTGGAGGCGGGGAAGTACCATCCTGTTGAGTCGGACTCGACGAGCTGGAGCAGTGTCTCGAAGCCTCGTAGCGCGCCCACCGTCGTCGCGGCCTCGAGTCGAGCACCGGCTGGAGTGATCTCCAGCGTGTAGGACTCGTTTTCCCCGGGAGACTGCACTACTTCACCGGGACCCGCCGCCGAAACCACGAGTACGCTCGTGCCTGTTACCGGTTGCCTGCTGCCTGTTGCCTTCTCTCCAAAAGTGAATCCCGTCTGCTGCTCCAGGCGTCGAAGAAACCGCGCGACCCCGCGAGCAAGCCGTCCGTCGCCCGGTCCGGACCCGGTCCTCACGGTAAAGGTCGAGTCGATGCGGAGCAGTCCCTCGCGCCGGAGAAACGTCGCCGGCACCGGCATCAGCGAGTGAGTCGGGTCGGGTCGGCGGGCTGGTGGCGCGAAGCCCGCCGCGGCGAGCAGCGTGAGCGAGATGGCGATGGGAATCATGGAAAGGTAGCTTCTCCCTGTCCCTCAATTCAGGAGTGAGGCATGTCCGTCGCGAAAGTCACCGAGATTACCTCCACCTCGACCAAGAGCTTCGAGGATGCGATCAAATCCGGAATCCGCCGCGCCACCAAGACGCTCAAGAATGTCCGCGGGGCCTGGATCTCGGAACAGAAAATCGAAATCGAAAACAACAAGATCAAGAGCTACCGGGTGGATATGAAGGTCACCTTCGTGCTGGAGGACTAGCCCGGTTCCGGTGCACCGGCGAGCAGCGGATGCCGGCGCAGTCGCCGCCGAAGCTCCGCCTCGCCGAGCGCACCGCGGGCGGAATCTTCATCCCGCACCGGATCGGGCAGGGCCGTGAGCACGAGCGCGTAGATTTCGTTCCAGCGCGATCGCGCCGCCGGCGCCAGTGCTCGCGCGGGCAGCCGGGTCCAGCGTGCGATGAACCCCTCGTGGAAATCTTCGAACGAACGCGTCTCGTCCAGAAATTCCTGAACCAGCCCCCGGAGTGCGCGGTCGTGACGGTTCATGAGGCCGCCGCCGCCACGAAAGCGTTGACCAGAGGGTGCGCCCGTCCCGCCAGCGCGGCGCGCTCCGGCTGAAAGAGCGTCGCGACGAAGAAGCGGTCGCCATCCAGCTCGACCGCACGCACTTCTCCCGCATCATCACGCGCGCTGATTCGGAGCGGCCCGGTCTCGAGCAGGTGCTCGTACCGTGGGTTGAGGCCATAGTGGCAGTGGTAGGTCTCGGTCGCCCGCTCGGTTCCGTACGCCCGATCGAGCCGCGAGCCCGGGACGATCCGCACGCCCCCGGCTTTCTCGACCAGCCCGCAGCCGAGCCGGGCGATGACCGGCTCCCGGGCCTCGGGATCCAGCTCCGCGTGCGCCGCCTGTGCCAGGCCCGAGACGTCGCGAGCGTACTCCAGGACCGCATGCTGGAATCCCGCGCAGGTGCCCAAGAAGGGACGACCGGCCTGGCGAGCGAACCGGATGGCCGCGATGGCGCCGGCCTCGCTCCGGTACGGACTGTTGGGAACCACCCAGATGCCGTCGGCGGATGTCACCGGAGCGGTGACACCGTCCGAGAGTGTGTCCGTACCGATCCATTCCCATGTCACGGGCGCACCGAGCGAAAGGCCGGCCAGCTCGAGCGCGCCGGGAATGGCGCGATGGGCAGTCACCGCGGGGTTGTGGTCGCCGACCAGCGCGATCCGCGTGGTCTTCATGCGGCCGCCGGTGTGGAGCCCAGCCAGCGCCCGGCACGAACCGAGAGGGGCCAGACCATAAGGTGCGGCGTGCGGGGGTCGCCCCACACGGCATGGAGCTCCCGCTCCAGCTCCACGATGGGGTCGGTCTTCACGGCGGCCATGTAGCGCCCGACGGCGGACCAGGTGCGAATGAAGCCAACGAGCTCGCTCAGCGTCAGTCTTCCTTCGATGCTGAAAGCGGGGGACGTTACTTCCGCGATCGGGATATCGATCGTGCGGTACCCGGATTCCACATGTACCCGCTCGGCGGGCCAGTACGCTCCGACCGTGTGCCGATAAAAGCGGCCAATGACCGCGTCGATGTCCGGCGTCGACCGGAAGATGCCGTAGCTCCAGACCGCCAGGGCGCCACCCGGAGCCGTCACCCGGTCGAGCTCGCGGTAGAACCGGTCGCGGTCGATCCAGTGGAGGGCCTGCGCCACCGTCACCAGGTCCACGCGCCCAGGGGCAATCGCGCAGGATTCCCCCAGCGCGGTGAAGTAGCGGACGCCGCGGCTCCGATCCGCGGCCCGGATTTGGGCCCGGCTCGCGTCGGAGGCCACTACCATCGTGAAATACGGCGTCAGCAGTGTGGCGGCCTGACCGGTGCCGGTGCCGCAGTCCCAGGCAACCGACCGCCGCACGGGAAGGGTGGCCAGCCACTCGAACAGCGCCGGCGGATAGGTCGGCCGGAACTTCGCATACGCCGACGAGTCCCGGGAGAAATGATCGGCAAATCCCCTCCTCCCGCGCCGGAATGTGTCGCCGTCGCTCACGGTACCCGGATCAGCTGGTGATACACTCTCACGCTCGGCACATCCGGTCGATTGCGATCCTTGTGATACACCGAGAGATCGTAATCGCCGGACGTGAGGTCCTTGATCCGCGCGCGGTAGTAATTCTGGGTGGGGAATGGGAATGCGGGGTCGGTCCCGTGGGCCTCGACGTCGATCCGGAGTGCGCGAAGCCCGGGCAGGGAGAGGGCGCCGGACAGGTCATAGCCGGTCGTCGGCGTCTGAAACACCCCCGTGACCAGAATTTCGCCCTGCTCCGGCTTCGCCGTCGTCGGGAGGGTCGGAATTCCGAATACGACTCCGGCCTCGAACTCCATCGACGGCTCGCTCGGCTCCGTTGGCGAGCCGCAGGCAAGGGCCGCGCCGAGCAGGGCAGCGAACACTATCCGCATGGTTTCAAGATAGCCCCGTACGAGCGGGTCCTCGATGTTCTCCGCTGCGGCACACCCGGATCTAACCGGCTGCCCGTCGCTGCCTGCTCTCGTGCTTGGGTTTCGCGGCGGGCGGCGCGGTGACCGGCGTCGCCGGCGCCCGCGCGGGGAGATGCCCGAACAGATCCTCCCGCACCGCCGGGTTGCGCAACTTCCACATCACCCCGTCGGTGAAGTAGTGATGGATGTTCAGAAAGGCGAGCACCGAGAGCGCGGTGACCTCGCCGGGGCGGCGGCCCAGCCAGTTCGTCACCACGTCCATGGCGCGCGCCGGGATCCAGACCGCCATCGCCACCGACACCGCGAGCAGCACGATGAGATAGACCGCCATGTGGGTCACTACGCGTGACGGCGCCGTTGTGTTCCGTCTGGTGCGATTGATCTCCACCCGTACCGGGAAGGCGAGGTACTGCAGCGCGTGGGCGATCTGGACCCAGAAGATGGCCCGTGGGTCGCGCGCCATCGCCGCGTACCAGACGAAAATCGCTCCCCAGGCGATGAGCGCCTTGACCGGGGGAAAACGCCCGGTCCGGACCTTCATCAGCGCGAGCCCCGCGAGGCCACCGGCGAGCGCCACCGCGCTCAGCAGCGTCATCATCAGGTAGAGCGATTCGAGCAGCGGGCCGAACCGGGTCGTGCCGAAGCCCCAGCGGAAGAACCAGGCGACATGCCACGCAAGCAGGAGGTAGAGTCCGCCGCGGATCAGCCGGCGCTCGAGCGGCTGAAAGGACCGGCCGTCGAGATAGACGTATGTGGCCATCATCCCCCATGCCTGGCCGGTGTAGTGCCAGGCGAGATAGCCGCCCTGCAGCGTCATGAGGATCGAAACGTAGAGATCGGTCTCCTGGCTCCGCCACACCGCGAACGCGATGTAGCCGATGAGGATCAGCGGCACGTAGATCGCCGCCCAGCGGTGCGCGTTGATCGTGTCCCGGCCGCGGTAGATGAGCCGGTACGATGCCATGAAGTGCGGCATGTTCACCAGCGCCGCGATCCACGCCTGCATCCCCAGGCTGACGATCACCAGATCGCTTCGCCCGCTCAGGAGGAGCGGCAAGAGCAGCAGCAGCGACAGCCCCCCGACCGAGAGCGCGTCGACGAGAGGAGAGATGATGGCGGGACGGGTGACGGCGGCGGGCTCGGTCAACGCGAGGCCCACAAGCGTTTCAGGAGCTGGATCTGTCCGGCGTGGTAGGTGTCGTGCAGGATGATGCCGATGACGAGATCACCCCAGCTCCACCGCTTCCGGCCCCCCGCGGATTTCCCGAGGAGTGCCACTGGAAAATCCTCCACCGTTTCGAGAAGCAGCTGGTGTTCAACGCCGAGCAGCTCGCGGTCCCGGGCCCAGGCGCGCGCATCGGCCGGTACCGGCATCGCGGGCCAGTTGGCGGGGCTGCGAGGGAAGCGGGGGATCCCGGCGCCAAGCAGCCGGCGCCGGATCGCATACTTCCAGTAGGCGGTGTGGAGCGCGAGCTCCCAGATCGTGTGGCGCCCCGGCGCGGGACGCCAGCGCGCCGCCGCCGGCGTGACACCGCGCAAGGCGCCCACCGGTGTCGGTCCGCCGTGCCACGCCTGCCCGCGGTGCGGCTGGAGGGTGCGGGCGAGGAGCTGGATGGTGGTGTGCATGCGGGGCTCCGAGTGAGGGCGCAAAGGCGCAAAGCAAAGATACCTTGCGCCTTTCCGCCTTACCGCCCTCCCGCCCTCCCGCCCTAGATCTCCGCCAGCAACCCCTCGATATCCAGCGGCTCCTCCAGCCGGTACTCCAACTCCCCGTCCGCCGTGTAGGGCCACTCGTCGGTAGGGCGGTCCCAGGTGAGCTCGAGGCCGGTTCCATCGGGATCCGCGAGATAGACCGAGACGCTCACCCCGTGATCCGAGGCACCACTCAACACGACGCCCGCCGCCAGCACCCGCCGTACCGCCACCGCCAGATCGCTCCGCGTCGGGTAACGGATGGCGAGATGATGCAGACCGGTGTGGTGCGCCGGAGGAGGCGAGGCACCCCGGCTCTCCCAGGTGTTGAGCCCGAGATGATGGTGATAGCCGCCGGCGGCGAGAAACGCGGCGCTGTCCTGATACCGCGCGACCAGGGTGAACCCAAGTACGCCGCAATAAAACTCGAGGGCGCGAGGGAGATCGCTCACCTTGAGGTGCGCGTGCCCGAGGTCGGCCGCGGTAGGGATGTGATAGCCGAGCTCGGTGGCGACCGGGGCCGTCATGAGGCCTCCCGTGCGGGACCTCCATGATCTACCGCCCGAAAGTCATCCCGGCAAGCCACCGGAAAAAGCTCGTTACACCCCGAATTGGGTGAAGTGGTGATTGACGTGCCGGTACCCGAGCACGCCCCAGTCGCGGCGGCTCATCGCGCCGAATACGGGGTGGGGTGGCCAGGATGTTTGCTCCGAGCGTTTCGCGAGGCGATCGAGAATCTGAGGGAAGGCCTGGACTTCGACCCGGAATACGGCGGCGTCACACCGCGCCAGGAGGGTCGGCGCCGTCGGGACTCCTTTGGGGAACGGCAGCGCGTAAATGATGAGTTGCTTGAGGGGAAAATACCGTATCGGCATCTGCTTCGTCGCCGGCGTCACTTCACCGAGCGGCATCCGCAGGGCGTCGTTGACGTGCGCCAGCATGGCGGGACAGGTGAATTTGCCCCAGCGCGCGGGAGCTTCCGCGGTGAGCCGCTCGAGACGGGTGAGCAGTTCGTGCCGCCTGTCTTCCTGCCAGATCGACGCCATGCGGCCCCCGCAGGTTTCTCGTTGCGCCGTTGCGCCCTACCGCCTTCTCACCACCGTCGCTCCATCCCCGGCTCGGCAAGGAGCGATCGCTTCATCCGGGCGCCGTCCAGACGGGGATGAGCGAAAGCGTGCGCCCCGCGATCCCCGCGGGCAGCTCCACCGCGGTCCGGCTGTGCAGGCAGAATTCCGGAGTGGGGCCGAGAACCAGCTGGCGCATCCAAAGCGTCGCCGGGGCCGTCGCGATGATGGGTGCCAGCGCATCGAACAGGGCGGAATACGAGAGCCCGACGGGTTTTCTGAACCAGGTGGCGAGCGGTGGACTGCTCATGGGAGAGCCGCCGCGGAGCCCGTAGAGTCCGGCCGTGCCGCCGGCCGCGAGTTGCGCCACCGCGTCGTGAGGAGCCCGCCGCGCCGCGGTCACCGCCGCTTCATTGAGCGCCTCCAGCGAAGCCATGCCGCGGATCACGTACCAATCTTCGTACGCCAGGTCGCCAGCCGCGGCCCAGGGCGCTCCCTCGATCCGGGCTGTGGAGCCGCGCAAAAAACCTTCCGGGGGATTCGCCGCGAGCGCAGCCTGGAAGTCGCCCTGCCTGGCCTCGTAGGTCTCGATGGAGACGTCGGGCCGCTTCCAGTGCCAGAACGCATAGGCGAGCACGGCGTCTAGAACTCCCTTTTCTTCATCTCCTTGAAGAACCGCTTCGTCTCGTGGTCCTGCTCCTGGGCCTTGGCCTTGAGCGTATCGTCGTACTGCGCCGACCGGTCTACTTTCGGATTCGCCACCTTCGCTGTGTTTTTCTTGACCAGGGCGGCGATCCGCTGGTCTTCACGCTTCGACATTCAGCCTCCTCGTCAGGCGGTTTGAGCCTTCAGCCTTGCGCCTTCAGCCCTCAGCGGCTGACGGCTGACGGCTGATGGCTGATGGCCCTTACCCAAACACGTGCCGGTCCAGCCACTTGATCAGCCCTTCGTCCACCGCCTCCGGCGTCTGATCGAGAAGCTGAGGCATTACCGAGATACGCTTCCCGCTCTGCATCAGGTACCAGCCCGGCGGCGACGCCGGGAGCGCCTTCGAGGGATTGGCGAGCACTCCCTCGTAGGACACGAAGTGAAATTCCCGTCCCCGGTGGACCAGCCGTTTCTGTTCGATTTTGTAAGAGCTCATCCCGGGCTTCCATGTAGGGGTCGCCAAACCCCTGAAATCTAATCGGGCCGTCCTCCTCTGGCCCGCCGCTCCGCCTTGACCTTGGCTCGCGTCCGATCCTCGGCCTTCTTCGCCCGGATCGCGGCAATCCGCTCGGCCAGCGGGATTTCCAGCCGCGCCTCGGCGCGGGCGGAGTAGTTGAAGTCGGGCAACATCACACGCGGCAGACGTTTGCCCACGGCTCGCTCGATCTGGCGCAGCTCCCCCTCCTCCTCCGGAGCCACAAACGTGAACGCATCGCCGGTCGCCTCGGCTCGCGCGGTGCGTCCCACGCGGTGGATGTAGTCATCGGCAGCCATGGGCACATCGAAATTCACCACGTGGCCAAGCGCCTCGATGTCGATGCCCCGCGCGGCGATGTCGGTCGCCACCAGCACCCGGTATTTTCCCCCCTTGAATCCGGCCAGCGCCTCGGTCCGCTGAGCCTGGCTGCGGTTACCATGGATGCGCTCCGCCTTGATCCCCTGTTTGACCAGATGGGCCTGTAGCCGGTTGGCGCGGTGCTTGGTTCGGGTGAAGACGAGCGCCTCCCGCAGCTCCCCGCGCTTGAGCAGCTCGACCAGCAGCGCCGACTTGAGCTCCTGCGGCACCGGATACACTGCCTGGGTGATGCCGATCGCGGGAGCCGATTTTCTCTCCATGTTGATCGTGATCGGCTGCTTCAGCATTTCGTTCGTCAGCGTGAGGATCGGTGGAGGCATCGTGGCGCTGAAGAAAAGCGTCTGCCGTTTGGCCGGTATGTGCCGGAGCACCCGCCGGATATCCGGAAGAAAGCCCATGTCGAGCATCCGGTCGGCTTCATCGAGCACGAGATATTCCAGTCCGCCTAGCTTTGCATAGGCCTGCCGGAAGTGGTCCAGCAGCCTTCCGGGTGTCGCGATGATCACGTCGACGCCGCTCCGGAAGGCGTGCTCCTGTGGACCCATGCCGACCCCGCCGAAAACCGAGGCGGCACTGATCGGGGTGTGGACCGCGAGGTCGTTCAGATCCTCCAGGATCTGCGCGGCCAGCTCGCGGGTCGGTGTGAGCACCAGCGCCCGGGTGGTGCCGCGCGGCCGGTCGATCAGCTTATGCAGGATGGGCAGCAGAAACGCCGCCGTCTTCCCGCTGCCGGTCATGGCGCATGCCAGCACGTCGCGGCCGGCCAGCGCCGGCGGGATCGCGTCGGCCTGAATCGGAGTCGGACGGGTGAAGCCCAGCTCCTTGATGCCCTTTTGCAGACTGGGATGAAGTTTCAGCGTACTGAATGGCACGGCTCTTAGACCGATCCTCCGAGGTGCATCCGCCGCGACACAGCATCGAAACCCGCCGCTTCGTCGGGGCGGGGTGCGAGTAGGGAAACGAGGATACCCGCGGCAAAAGAGAGTGGCATGGTGACCAGCGCCGGATTCCGGAGCGGGAACCATGCGTCCGAATGCTTCAGAACGTCGATTTGCAGCGTCGGGGAAAGATAGATGAGGGCGAGCGTGCTCGCCGTGCCGAGCAGCATGCTCGTCACCGCGCCCGCGGTCGTGTAGCGCCGCCAGAAAATGGAGAGGACCAGCGCGGGAAAGTTGGCGCTCGCCGCGATGGCAAAGGCCAGTCCGACCATGAAGGCCACATTCTGGCCCTTGAAGGTGATGCCGAGCACCACGCCCAGGATACCGAGTCCCACGGTGGCCACCCGCGCCACCCGGAGCTGCTCCGCCGCATCCGCTTTCTCGCGCCGGACTACCCCGACCCACAGGTCGTGCGAGAGCGCCGCCGCTCCCGACAGGGTCAACCCCGCCACGACCGCGAGAATTGTCGCGAAGGCCACGGCGGCGATGAAGCCGAGAAACGGCGTCCCGCCCAGGAATTCGGCGAGCAGCGGCGCGGCCATATTGCCTCCCGGCTCGACGCCGCGGATGGCGTCGGGACCCACCAGCACCATCGCCCCGAAACCGAGGATGAACGTCATCAGGTAAAACGAGCCGATCAGCCCGGTGGCATAGAACACCGATGTGCGCGCCGCCTTCGCGTCGGGGACGGTATAGAAGCGCATGAGGATGTGGGGCAGGCCGGCGGTGCCGAACATGAGCGCCATGCCGAGCGATACCGCATCGAGCGGTTTGGACACCAGCCGTCCCGGCGACAGGACGCCGTCGCCGTACTTCTCCGCCGCCGCGGAGAACAGCGCCGTGGGGCTCCAGCCGAAGCGGGAAAGCACCAGCAGGGCGAGCAGCGCCGCGCCGCCGAGCAGCAGGATCGCCTTGACGATCTGCACCCAGGTGGTGGCGAGCATCCCGCCGAACAGCACATACGCGATCATCGCGACGCCGACGAGGACGATGGCGGTCTCGTACGAAATGCCGAACATCAGCCGGATGAGTCCGCCGGCTCCCACCATCTGGGCGATGAGATAGAAGGAGACCGTGGCGAGCGTACCGATCGCCGCCGCGATGCGCACCGGTGTGTGCCGCAAGCGGACCGCCACCACGTCGGCAAAGGTGTACTTGCCCAGATTGCGCAGCGGCTCGGCAATGAGGAAGAGGACGACCGGCCAGCCGACCAGCCACCCGGTCGAGTAGATCAGGCCATCGAATCCGGTCGTCGACACGAGCCCGGCGATTCCGAGGAACGACGCGGCGCTCATGTAGTCACCCGCGAGCGCGACGCCATTCTGGCCCGGGCTGATCGACCGCCCCGCCGCGTAGAAATGCTCGGTGGTGCGGGTCCTGCGGGCCGCCCAGAACGTGATGCCCAGTGTGGTGGCGATGAACAGGAAAAAGAAGCCCATGGCCACGGTGTTGGGCTCGCCGATCCGCGAGGTAGCCTGGACCGCCGCGGGGAGACTACTCACGCAGCTGCCTGAGCTCCGCGTCGTAACGGGTATTGGCCCAGCGAACGTAGACCCAGGTCAGAATCCACGAGGTGACGATCACCAGCGCCCCGAGGAGAATGCCGAGAGAAAGCCCGGGGACGATCCGGCGCGCCAGGACCGGCCTGGCGTAGGCGATGAGCAGGATGAAACCGAAGTACACGGTGATCATCGCGCCGGTGAGAACGATGGCGACCCGCCACCGTGTGGCGGCGACGGCGGAGAGCCGGGCTTCGAACGACTGGGTCACGATTCCTCGAGCGTGACGTCGGCGGCGCCGGTAGCGTCGTAGTGAACGTGCACCTGCCACGGTCGGCAGCAGACCGGGCAGTCCTGCACGTACTCCTGGGCCGCGCCACTCCCCGCGTCGAGCTCGAGGATGGCCGCCTCCCCGCAATACGGGCAGACTACTTCGGCTTCGGTTTGGAGGAGGGCTTCTTCGTCGAGATCAGGATCGGGCGAGTCCTCGTCGTCATCGCGCATCGGGGATGATAACTCCCTCGCGAACGATAGCCACCGGTGTTTCGAGATCCAGCGCGCCGCCGGTCAGCACCCGGGCGTACCAGCCCCTCCGCCCGACCAGCGCCCGGACAAACGCGGGACCGCGCTCCTGGCCGATATAGGGCAGCGAATGCACTTCTGTGCACGGATCGCACGCCTTGCTGATCTCGATCTCGACGCCGCCAAGCCGCATTCGCACACCGGGAGCGAGACTCGACTCGGGGATCCCGCCCAGGGTGAGATTCTCACCGAGATCGCCCGGCGCCACCGGCCATCCTTCCCCGCGCAGCGTGTCGAGCAGATCCTGGGTCATCAGCAGCAGCGCCTGGTCGCGATCCCCGGGAAGCTCCTCGCTACGATACCGATTGTAGTCGCCTTCAGCGCCCGCGGGGGTCACCATGAGCTCGGGCACCGCCTGCTTGGGAAGACCAAACTCTCCCGGTGTCTCGGGCTTGATGCTGAGTCGCAGAAGGCGTCCGGTCATGCCGAAGCCTCGCTGACGGCCGACATCTCCCGCACCTTGCGTTGAATCCGCTCGATCTCGGCGAGTACATCTTCGGGTCGGGTCTCCTGCTCCAGCTCCGCGAGCTCATGATCCGGGTCGGCCTCGATCCCGAGCTTCTGGTGAATCGCATCCAGCATGGTGAGCGCCCTGGTGAGCTCGTGCTCGGTCAGCAGGCCGATATGCAGGTCCAGGTCGGCGCGTCGCTCGCTTTCGGCGGCGATCCGGTTCTGGCTGATGAGAACGAAGGCCGAGAGGAAGATCGCCTCGAGCGAGACGAGCATCGTCAGCAGGCCGTACGGAAACGGATCGAACGGCGTGAGCCCGATTCGCCCGGTGTTGAGGGCGATCCACGCGCCGAACCATGCGACGTGGAAATAGATGAATGCCATCCGCCCGGAGAACCGGGTGATCCCGTCTGCGATCCGGTCCTGCGATCCGCGATCGTCCGAAATCTGCTGCCTGAGGGCGGTGAGCGTCTGGATGTTCCGGTCGATCACCCGCGCCAGCGCGGCTTCGCCCCGGCGCGGAGGGTCAACCCGCCGAGTGCGCATCAGTATGATCTTTCGATCTGCATGACCGTCGACCCCGTACGCCTGTCTCCTGGATTTCGAGGGCACTGGCCGGAGGAGACGAGCTCGTCGCTCGCCACCCGCCGCCAGTTTCTGGGAATCGATTGTCCCGCGCATACGATGAGCAGGGTCCCCTGGGGAAGTGGCGCGAGGCGCTGCAGCACCACCGCCGAGTAGACGCCGTCCGACGCGGACCCGCAGGTGCTGCCTCCTTCCACATAGTCCACCGACACCCATCCGCGTGGATAGGGCGTCCCGCGGCAGACTGTCTGGCGGCTCGACCCGGTCGAACCGGAAAAATCGCCGCCATCGCCGACGGTTCCCGGAATCGGTCGGCCGGTCTCGGGACCAGGAAGCGGCTCCCCCAGCGGTCCGGACCGTACCGCGAACCCCGAGCATCCCGCGAGACACGCGACACCAAACAGCACAGTCCTCGACCCCATACGATCCTCCCCGCCGACGGTTGCCTCTTCGCGCTTCGCTCCTCGCTATTCCCTGGTTTCATACCGCGCCGCCACACCCAGCGCCGCGTCATTCGAGCTGATCAGCTGCGCGCCCGCCGCGTAGCGCACCAGAACCGAACCAGGCCCTTCCCATGTCACCTCCACAGCCGGGCGTTCGGCCCGGCCCAGGAGAAAATCCATACCTCGCGAATCCACCGCCACGAACAGGTTTGCGGGATAGACCGGCTCCTGTCCTCGGGGCGCGATCGAGACGTTGGTCGTCCCTTTGAGTCCGAACCCGCACTCGAAGTGGAAAACCACCGCTTCCCGGGTGCTGTCGGGCGCGAGCACCCGCATGTCGACCTCGGGAGCGCAGCGCGAATAGGTCTTGCTCATCAGCACGGCGCCCCCGATCCCCACCACGATGAGACCGAGGCATCCGAAGCCGTAGAGCTTCGCGACATCCTTCGCCAGCGACCCGGTGAGTGATGTCCCGGGTGCGGGCCCCCCGGGCTGTGCGGTTATGGCAGCACCCGGATCTTGATGTTCCGGAAGGCGACCCAGTCTCCATGATCCTGGAGTCCGATATGTCCCTCGGCCGCCTGCCCATACTCACGCCACGCTTTGAACTTGCTCCTGCTCACCCGTCGCCTCCAGTCCTCACCGCCCAGCTCGTACTCGGCGATCTTCTGGCCGTTCAGCCAGTGCTCGACATGATTGCCGTTCACGAGGACCCGGGCGGTGTTCCATTCACCCACGGGGCGCACGATGCCGCGGGGCGCCGGATACAGTCCGTACACCGAGCCCGCCGACGTCAGCTCTGATTTTCCGTCGGCATGGACCGCATCGTCGAGTACCTGCATTTCGGGCGCGCTGAAGTAGATCGCGTCCGATCCGAGGGCGGCACGGTAGAAGATCCCGCTGTTACCGCCGGTCTGGAGCTTCCAGTCGAGCGACAGATCGAAATTGCGGAATGACTCGCTGGTGATGATATCGCCCCCGCCCCGCGCCGCCCGCGTCAGGGCGCCGTCCACCACCTGCCATCCGCCGGGCATTTCCGGCCGATCGTACGCCCGCCAGCCCGCCGCCGTCTTTCCATCGAAGAGCAGGCGCCATCCCGCGCCACGTTCGTCAGGGGACAATGCGTTCACGGCCGGCTCCGGGGCTGGCGACGACGAGGAGTATCCAGAACCGCACCCAGCGGCCAGTGCGGCGAGTAGAAGCCTTTGGATGTGTCGCATGCTCAAAGCCCCCAGCCGGGCCGATACTCCCGGGTCAGATACTGGTTCGAATCGGGAATGTTGGTGACCGCCATCTTCCCACCGTCATATAGAATCTTGCGGCCCTGTCCGGTGCGAAGCGCGACGATGCCGAGCAACATGGTTTCGGTGAGCGGCGCCGCGTACTCGAATGGAGAGCTGGCGGTCGCCTGCTTCTTGCACGCCGCGGCCCAGTTGAGCTCGTGGCTCGTCGTAATCCGTGGCAGCGTCTGCGGCACCGACGCGGTTTGCTGCATGAGCTCGGCCGGAAACAGCGTCGGCTTGGCGCCGTACGTCTCGTGCATCAGGATGCCTTTGGTCCCCACGTAGATCACCCCGCCTTCGCGACTGAGGGCGAGGTCGTCGGGCAGCTGCGGAGGACGCGGCGGCATCAGCCCTCCATCGTACCAGCTCAGCCGGACCGGAGGCATCGTCCCGCGGGCGGGGAATTCGTAGTGCACCGTCATCGCCAGCGGATAGGTAACCGGCTTGGCGCGCGGACCTCCCCACGGGGTCGAGGTGGCTTCGATGCTCGTCGGGTAGCCCAGGTTGAGCGCCCAGAAGGGATGGTCGATCAGGTGCGCGCCCATGTCTCCGAGCGCTCCGACACCGAAGTCGGTCCATCCCCGCCAGTTGAACGGATGGTAGACGGGATGGAATGGAATGTCCTCGGCCACCGGACCGAGGTAGAGATCCCAGTGCAGGCCCTCGGGCGCCGAGTAGTTCCCCGCCATCGCCGCGGCGGTCGCTTCGTTGATCGCGCGCTGATTCCATGACGGAGCCGCGGGGGCGGCACCGGCGGGAGGCGGCGCGGGGGCGGCGGGACGCGGGATGCCCTGTGGCCAGATCGGCCGGTTGGTCCAGACGTGCACCTCGCTCACCGGACCGATCAGCCCGGCCTCAATCCACTCGTTGATCAGGCGCGCATCATCGCGGGAATGTCCCTGGTTTCCCATCTGGGTCACGACACCGGTCTTGTGCGCGGTGGCGCGGAGCACCCTGGCCTCGTGTACCGAGTAGGTCAGCGGCTTCTGCACGTACACATGCTTGCCGGCGAGCATCGCCGCATTGGCAATGATCGCATGGGAATGATCGGGCGTCGCGATCACCACCCCTTCGATGTCCTTCCGCTTGTCGAGCATCTCCCGGAAATCGGCGTAGCGCGCGGCCTTGCCGACTTGCTCCTGGAGACGCAGTCCCTCGGGTCGCGGCTTGCCGTCGCGGTCCTTTCCCCGCCCCACCAGCGAGCGTTCGACGTACCCGAAGTCCACGTCGCAAATCGCCACGATATTCTGGGTGACCAGCGCTTCGGCGTTGCTCATCCCCATCCCGCCGGCGCCGACGATCGCCACGTTGAGGGTATCGCTCGGCGCCTGGTATCCCGGGCCCCCGAGGACGTGTCGCTTCACCACCATCCCGCCCATCGCGAGGGTGCTGGTCTCCGAGACGAATTGCCGCCGGGTGAGCCTGCGACGTGACATGGGGAATCCCTCCGGTTGGGCTCGTTCGACGAACACTGAAGGCTGAAGGCTGATGGCTGATGGCTAAGGATAGTGCCCCCCCGGTCCCTGCGTTACGCCCCGGGGAACCCTTCGATCAGCAGCATCTCGGTTCCCGTGCACGCCTGCCGGAGCGCCTTGGCCGCCGAGTACTCCTCGGAATCCCACCATGCCTTCGCCTCCTCGAGGGTAGGAAATTCGAGGATCACCAGGCGGCTGGGCTGCCACTCGCCTTCGAGGATCTCGGTCCGCCCCCCACGCACGAGGTACTTGCCGTGGTACGCCGCAATCGATGGGGGCGCGAGCAGCTTATAGCGCTCGTAGGTGTGGGGGTCATTGACGGTGATGTCGATCACGACATAGGCGGGCATGATCGTCTCGGCGATGGAGTGGCATGCTCCTGGCCGGGTAAGGTACTCGCCCAGAGTGCCATCAGCCATCAGCCATCAGCCATCAGCTGATAGCTGAAGGCCGACGGCTGAAGGCGCTTCAGTGGCGAACAGCTCCATAGACCGAGGCGGGAAGCGGCGAGGCCTGGGGACCGATCTGGAAAAGGCTGTCCCCCACAATCTGGAAGACGAGCGGCGCGTAGACGAGGGCAGCGACGCAGAGCGCATCGCGCGGACAGGAGTCGTAGGTCAGCACGCTCTTCTCGATCGTGAAGGTATGCTCCGATTCCATCCGGTAATCGGTGCCGTTGCCGTCCCGAACCACCAGGATGCGCGTGAGCACCCGTCCGGGATCTTCGCGGGGACGCCCGTGGTCGAGCCGCAGCGTGTCGGCGATGAGGAACGGCGCGCCTCCGGAAGGACCCTGTGGAATCGGCGGCGTCTGCAGTCCGATGCGCGCGAGGGCATATGCGTCGGCGATGATGGACGGTGCCGTGCCCTCGTCGCAGCTTCCCAAGGCCACGGACAGGAGGGAAACGAGAATCAGTCGCCGCATACCAGGCTTCCTTGGGTCGGCCTCCCACGAAAAGGGACGCCCGGGAGGTGCCGGGACGACACGTCGACCCGGCTCACCCGAGAGGGGCGGAGACCCCCCGGCGCAGCCTGTCGAGCTGATCCTCCAGTCCTTCGGGGAGGCCGAGCCGGTCCGCGATCGCAGCCAGCCGCTCTTCGTACCGCCACGCCCAGCGCAGCACCGAGAGCTCTCCGGCCAGAAGACGGCGCTCCTCCTCCTCGTGGAGCGCCATCTCCAGGGCGAGACGGACCTCGGCGTGCATCGAGATCATCGGCTCGAGGTGGGAGACCAGCGGAGGCCGGACCAGCCCCGAGCGAGCAAACGTGCCGATCGCCCGCTCCGGTCCTCCGGCCCCCTCGAGCCAGCGCACCGCTTCGGTCACGTCGGCGTCGTTGCCCCCCCTTGCATTCACGGTGGGGAGAATGAGCGCCGCCGCGAGCCGGGCCTCCGCGCCGGTCAACGTGACGGAGGATTCCCGGAACCGCCGTCCGATGCGCGCCGAGCGGGCAGAGCGCCGCTCGTGCAGGTGTCCGACGATCAGTGCCCACCCTTCCGGGCTCGCGTCGTCGCGAATCAACCGACTGTTGATCACATGATGCAGATTGAGCAGCAATTCTTCGCCCCGCCCGAACCCGATCCGGAGTGCCGGGCGCCGCCACAGCCGGACCGCGGAGATCCCTGCGACCCCCGCACAGGCGAGCGCCGCGACCGGTCCGAGCAGGAACGCAGCGACCGGTGCGGTTGCCAGAAGGCCCGCCCTCCCCGCCGACTGCAGCGCCCGTCGGTGGTGTCGCCGGAGGAATTGCGAGCCGTACCGCCACGCCGCGAATTCATTGCGCAATGGATCGCCGATCCGGATCAGCTCGGATCCGTCCTCGAGCCGAGCCAGTCCGATGTTGTCCGAGGAGGTGCGAACCCGGGTGGACCGGAAGCTTCGCTCGCACTGATCGAGCGGTTCCCAGCGATCCTCGATGGGCGTGAGATTCCAGCGGCCGCACTGCCGGCACACCACCCACAGCCGGCCTCGTGCGGGATCGAACGCCAGACGCCGTCCGACCGGGAGGTGCTCGATCGCGTCGTTCTGTCCAAACGGAGCCGAGCAGAAAAGACAGGACGAGTACATCCACCGCCGCGCCGAGTGAGGAGATGGCCATATTGCGGCGCCAGCGCTGCACCGGCAAGCAGCGACGCGAACTCGTCACGCCGCTGTCATGCAACCGTAATGGGTGCCGAGAGGCTCAGCTCCGGTTCCGAGCCTTGGTTCCCTCCCCGCGTTTGTAGAAGACGGATGCATCGCGATTGATCCCACGCTCGTGCTGCACCGCCGGGGACGTTCCCGGAATGGGAGCCCCGAGCGCCATGCGCAGACCGCGCCATTTGGTTCTGAGGTCGGCCACGAGGTGCGACGGCGCCCGGTGGCCGTAGGCCCGGTATGGCGACGGCGGCACCCTTCCCTTGGCACCGACGTGATCCGCGAACGCGGTCGTCCA
>Ga0184615_10000561_pt1 | contig 20427 bp, 17 predicted proteins | sample PLM4_65_coex_FD_133134 | JGI IMG/M metagenome (GOLD analysis project Ga0184615, IMG submission 133134) | Groundwater sediment microbial communities from an aquifer in East River, Colorado, USA - PLM4_65_coex | ecosystem: Environmental > Terrestrial > Soil > Riparian zone | place: USA: East...
AAGTCCAGCGCATTCATATCGCGCGAGGGCTTCGCCTCTCTGATGATCGCATCAGCCACTTCGTGCGCGAGTTTCACCCGTCCCGGGTTTGCATCCCATTGCGCTGCTTCCTTGTCGAAATCTTTTTTCTCTTCTGATTGCATTGATCGATTTCCTCTGACCAAAAGGACATCACAGCCTTAGGGACAACTTGATCCGGAAACGTTCACTATCCGGGACGGAGGGGCTTCCGCGAACGGCACTACCTTCAGGGCTCACACACAATGTTCGAAAGCTCTTTTGAAAACGTTTCATAATTAGCTGAATAATCGATCGGACATTCTATAAGCACGACCGTTTTGAGCGAGAACGCCTTGCGCAGGAGTTCCGACAGGTTGTCCCCTTCCCCGACCCTCATCCCGACAGCCCCGTAGCTTTCCGCATACTTCACGAAATCGGGGTTGCGGTAGTCCGCGCCGAAGCCGGCAAACCCCTTGTTCTTTTGTTCCCACTTGACGAACCCGAAAGCGTTGTCATTCAAAATAAGGGCGACGATCGGGACATTATATCGCAGTGCGGTCTCCAGCTCCTGCGAGTTCATCATGAAACCGCCGTCCCCGAGGACCGCAAGCACGCTTCTGTCGGGGCAGAGCATCTTGGCGGCGATGGCAGCCGGGAGGCCTGCGCCCATCGTGGCCAGCGCATTGTCCAGAATAAATGTGTTCGGCCGGTAGGTTTTGTAGAGCCGTGAAAACCAGAGTTTGTAAATGCCGTTGTCCAGGGTGAGGATGTCCTCTGCAGCCATCACATTCCGCACGTGCCATACTATTTCCTGGGGGGTCGGAGGATATCGCTTCGTTAAGTCGGTCGCGAGTTTCTTCTTCAGAAATTCCCGGATGGACTTGTAGACCTCTCCACCCTGTTTTTTCGCCCTCGACCCGAGCAGCAGCAATGATGAGGATATATCCCCGATGACTTCGATTTCAGGATTGTAGTATTTGTCCAGTTCCGCCTCGGCAAAATCAATGTGGATGATCCTCTTGTCCATCCCCCTGTTCCACACGTAGGGAGGATATTCCACGATATTATACCCGACGGTGATGATCACGTCCGCCCGATCGATCCCGCAGTTGACGTAGTCACGCCGGTGGATGCCGGTTGCGAAGAGACTGTAAGGCGATTCATCGCTCAGCACGCCCTTGCCCATCTGGGTATGCACCACGTAGATGCCGGTCTTCTCCACAAAATCCCTGATCTCGTTCGAGACTAATGTCCTGTTCGCCCCGGCAGAAAGGATCAGCAAGGGCTGCTTCGAGGAATTGATCAGTTCGGCGGCCCGGTCGATTGCGACAGGGTCGGGCATGGGCCTGCGCACATGTCCTTTTCGCTGGATCGGAGCGTCCGTCCCGCTTTCGGCGACGTCTTCGGGCAATTCCAGGTGGACCGCTCCCGGCCTTTCCGCCTGCGCAAGTTTAAACGCATTTCTCAGCACCGTGGGAATGGTGCTCGGATCGGCGATCTGGATGGAGTTTTTAGTGACCGGCTTCAGCAGATTCACCACGTCGATGAGCTGAAACCGCGCCTGCCAGTTGTCCCGGATCGCTTTCTGGCCGGTAATGGCCACCAGGGGGGCCCCGATGAGCTGGGCATGCGCGATGCCGGTAACCAGGTTCGTGGCGCCCGGGCCCAGGGTGGAGAAACACACACCCGCCCTTCTCGTCAATCGCCCGTAGGTGGCCGCCATGAAGGCCGCAGCCTGCTCATGACGTGTGATGATCACCTTGATCGATGACGTGCGAAGCGATTCGAGAAAGTCGAGATTCTCCTCGCCCGGCAAGCCAAAGATATACTCGACCCCCTCTTCTTCCAGCTGTTTGACGAACAGGTCGGATGCTTTCATTCTCACCTTTCACCACGGAGACACGGAGGCACAGAGGAAAACAAGGCAATTGCCTCATGTCTTCTGATACTTTTTACAATCCTTAAGGTGTTTAATCAACGCCCCTCTTGCAACTTTCATTTTACAATGGGGACAAGGTTCACAACATGGAACAGGATGTACCACCACACGTCCCACCTTATGACATGAACAGGTACATTCCCAAGTCGAATCTACCTCTGTATTGTGCTTCTCAAATCGATCTTCATCCGTGTTCATCCGTGGTTACTATCGCTTTTCTCCGTGTCTCCGCGTCTCCGTGGTGGATTCTATTTTACTCCCTCACCACAACCGTCTTGATGTTCACGAACTCCTTTATCCCGTGATGCGACATTTCCCTGCCGACACCGGACTTTTTAACGCCGCCGAAGGGCAGCCGCGGGTCGGACTTCACCATGTCGTTGATCGTGACGGTACCTGATTCAATTCGCCCTGCAAGCCGTTCTGCTCGTTCATGGTTTCGGCTCCAGATGGCTGCGCCGAGACCATAGGCCGTGTTGTTCGCCACCTTGATCGCCTCGTCATCGTCTTTCACTGTGATGATCGGCGCGATAGGGCCAAAGACCTCCTCGGTCATGATCTTCATGTTCGGCCTGGTATTGACCACTGCGCAGGGCGCAAAGAAGAATCCCTTTTTGAAGGCCCGGTCGACCTGCATGACCTTGCCGCCTTTTGCCTTCGCATCCCTGAGCTGTTCCTTGAGCCCGTCACGGATGTCCTTCCTGGCCAGCGGTCCGATGTCGGTCGACTCGTCCATGGGGTCACCGACTTTCAGTTCCTTGAGCCGCGCCATAAAGTGCCGGGTGAACTCAGCGGCGACCTTTTCCATTACGATGAAACGTTTCGCCGCGATACAGCTCTGGCCCGCGTTGATCATCCGTGCATTGGCGGCCATTCTGCCTGCCTTCTCGATGTCGGCATCATCAAGCACGATATACGGGTCGGAACCCCCAAGTTCGAGCACAAGCTTCTTGATCTTTCCGCCGGCATGGGCGCCGACCTCTGCACCGGCGCGGTTACTGCCCGTGAGCGAAACCCCGTCCACCAGGTCATCGTCGATGAGCCGCAGGGTCTCGGACACGTCGATGAGCACGGTCTTGAACACGTTCTCCGGGAACCCGGCCTTTCTGAATGCCTCTTCTATGGCGAGGGCCGTCATCGGCACATTGGAGGCGTGCTTGAGCAGTGCGGCATTGCCGGCAACGACTGCAGGAACGCCGAACCGGAAGGCCTGCCAGAACGGGAAGTTCCAGGGCATGATGGCCAGCACAACGCCGAGGGGCTGGTACATGACGTAGCTCTTCTTTGCTTCGGTCCTGATCTCTTCCGGCTTCAGGAACTGCTCCGCGTTGTCGGCATAATAGTCCGCGAGCCAGGCGCACTTCTCGACCTCGGCAAGCGACTCCTTGATGGCCTTGCCCATCTCTTTCGTGATGAGTTCGGCGTAGACCCGCTTCTCGGCCCTCAGCACCGCTGCGAGCTTCTTTGAATAGTTCGCCCGTTCCGCGACAGGGATGTCCCTCCAAACCAGAAAGGCTTCGCGAGATTCATGTACCTGGCGGTTCAGCTCCGGTGCGGTCATAAGAGGGAACTCTTTCATCACCTCTTCGGTGAAAGGATTAATGGACTGTATTGTTTTCGGTTTTTTATATGATTGTAACGTTGCGGTCTTCATTTTATTCACTCCCTTCTCCCGGGGGGAAACTGTTTCTTTACCTGCTGTTCTTGACTTTCTGAGAGTCTTTCCTGTTGCCATGTGCGTCCTCCCTGAATTCATACGGTAATGTCAAAATCCACCACAGAGAACCCGGAGGAATGCATGATCTTGATAAGTTCGGGAGTGTCATTTCAGCTCCCCTCTGAGTCCTCTTCAATTTTCTCAGTTCTTCATACTTGTTTTATAGAAAACTACTTGAGAACACAGAGATTGTTACTTCTCTTTTTTTCTCAGTGTGCTCTGTGGTTTCATTTTCTCTCTATCATTTTCATGAAACTTTTAACACTACCTTCATACCCTCTTTTCCACCGGCTCATACACACACCCCATCTTTCCGCAATAATTGCCCGTATAATCGGACGACGGCCGATAGAGCGCCGGCTTCTCCTGGGCATCGCCGAACTTTTCCTCGATGATATGCGCCGTCCACCCTGCGATCCGTGACACGGCAAAGACCGGCGTCATCAGATCCCCCGAAAAGCCCATCATGTGGTAAACCGGTGCGCTGAAGAAATCGACATTGGGTTTGATCGTGGCCTTGCCCCGCTTCTCGAACTCGGACACAGCGCTTTTCTCGATCAGACCGGACAGATAACACCAATGCTCCTGACCAAGCTTCTTGCCCATTCGGAAGCACATATCCTTCAGGAACGGCCCCCTCGGGTCGGTTGTCTTATACACGGCATGGCCCATGCCCATGATCTTCCTGCCGCTGTCCAACTGCCTCTTCACCCAGCCCGGCACATCCTTCTCGTCCTTCAGCTCCATGAGCATCTTCATTACCTGCGCGTTCGCCCCGCCGTGCAAGCTTCCGGACAGGGCGCCGACACCGGCTGCCACAGCCGCATACATGTGCGCCTGCGTGGATGCGACCTCGCGGCACGCAAAGGTGGAGGCGTTGAACGAGTGGTCCGCGTGAAGCACGAGTGCCGTGTCGAGATCCTTCGCCGTTTCAGGGTCGGGTTTCTCGCCCGTCAGCTGCCACAAAAAATTACCTGCATGGGACAGCGCATCATCGCTCGGCAGCGGCTCCTTGTCATGCCTGATCCTTTGCCAGGCAGCGACCAATGATGCGGTGCCGGCAATCAGCTTTATTGCCTTTATCATATTCGCTTCCCGCGACTCGTCAGCGAGCTCGGAGTCAGCAATGGCCAGCAGCGGGACCGAGGCCTGAAGTACATCCATGGGATATGCCCCGTGCGGCAGGCTTTTGAACGTGTTGAGAATGAAACCCGGTACCTGTCGCGCCCGCACCAGCTGCCGGGTGAATTCCTCAAGCCTGCTTGCAGATGGCAACGCGTCGTGCAGGAGCAGGTACGCCGTCTCCTCGAACGTCGCATTTTTCGCGACGTCTTCGATGCGGTAGCCACGATAGATAAGGATCCCGTTCTCGCCGTCGACGTGGCTGATCTTCGTGTCCGCCACCTTCACGCCGCGAAGACCGATATTCTTTGTTTTTGCAAGTTCGGCCATAATAACAGCCTCCATGACAAAACTTCCTTGACACGGACCGATGCGGATTACTTTACGATTCCCATAACTCCGTCATTCCCGCAACGATTCTCAGCGGGAATCCAGTCTTTAGCCTTGGTTTCCTGGATCCCCGATAGATACCTTCGGGGATGACGATCCGGTGGTACGGAAACGATTGCAAACAGCCTGTTATAATCCGCTTCAATCATAGGCAAGTCCGCCTCTTCAGTGTCAAAAGGTTTTATCGCTTCCCCAGTTCCTGTTTCACATAATTCAGCGTCCCGCCCGCCAGAAGATGTTTCCTCTGCCGGTCTGACACGTCCAGGATCACCATGATAGTCCGGCAGCCCTCCACCTCGATTGGAATTTCCCGGTCGCCCCGCTCTATCCGCTTCCGGACCTCGGGAAGCACCACGGTCGCAGCCTTGTTCAGTATATCATAATCATTCGGGTCTTTGAATGTGAGCGGAATGATCCCAAAGTTGCACAGGTTCGATTTATGGATGCGGGCAAAGCTCTTCACGATCTTCACGCGGACTCCCAGATAACGCGGCGCGAGCGCCGCATGCTCCCGGCTCGATCCCTGGCCGTAGTTCTCACCCCCGATGATCACCACCGTACCCATGTCTTTGGCTCTCTTTGCAAAACCCGGGTCAAGCTGGGAATAGACGAACTCGCTGATCGCCTCGATGTTCGAGCGAAGAGGGAGTACCTGGTTCCCTGCCGGCATGATCGCGTCCGTTGAGATATTGTCACCCACCTTCAATGCAACCGTTGCGATGAGCGTATCCGGCAGCGGTTCCAGAACCGGCAGGGGCTTGATGTTCGGCCCGCGAACGATCGCGGTCTTTCTCAGCTCGTCCGATGGAAAAACGATCGACTTCTCTTCTATTATCGTCTTCGCCGGCTCCGTAATACGCGGATAGGCCATCTCCCCGGCCAGGTCGCGCGGGTCAGTAATGACCCCTTTCAGCGCAGCCGCAGTTGCGGTCTCCGGAGAGCAGAGGTAGACCTTGTCGTCCTTGGTCCCCGACCTGCCCGGGAAATTCCGCGGAAACGTGCGCAGGCTCACCTCGCCCGTACCGGGTGCCTGGCCCATGCCGATGCATCCCTGGCAACCGGGCTCGTGCACACGCGCGCCCGCGAGGAAGAACAGCTGGAGTCCGCCCTGCTGCGCCACGTTTTCGATCACTTCGCGGCTCCCGGGATTCACGTGAAAGTTCGTCTCCGGGTGGACGCGTCTTCCCTCGAGCATTCTGGCTGAAATCATCAGGTCGCGATAGGACGAGTTCACGCTGCTGCCTACGATGGCCTGGTCCACTTTGATGCCTGCCACTTCCCTGACCCGCACAACGTTCCCGGGCGACGACGGCGTGGCGATCAGCGGTTCGAGCTTCGAGAGATCGATCTCTTCCTGTTCGTCATATTCGGCCCCCTCATCAGCCGCAAGAGGAACCCATTTGTCACCCCTTCCCTGGGCAACGAGATATTCCCTCGTCCGTTCATCGGAAGGAAAGATCGAGGACGTTGCCCCGGTCTCGGTACCCATGTTGCCAATGGTCTCGCGGTCCGTGGCGGACAGCGACGCCACACCCGGTCCATAGTACTCGATGACCTTGCCCACGCAGCCCTTGACGTCATGGCGTCTGAGCATTTCGAGTATCACGTCCTTGGCGCTCACCCAGTCAGGCAACCTTCCGATGAGCCTGACGCCGAGCACCCTGGGACACGGGAGATGATAGGGATACCCGGCCATGGCCAAGGCGACATCCAGACCTCCGGCGCCGATCCCGAGCATGGACACGCCTGCCGCGCCCGGCGTGTGGCTGTCCGCGCCAAGAAGCGTCTTGCCCGGCGCGCCGAAGCGCTCCATGTGCACCTGGTGAGAAACGCCGTTGCCCGGCTTGCTGAAATGCACGCCGAAGCGCGCGGCCGCAGTCTGAAGGAACTTGTGGTCATCCGCATTTTTGTTGTCCGTCTGGAGCAGGTTGTGATCGACGTACTGCGCGGCAAGCTCCACCTTCACCCGATCAAGCCCCAGCGCCTCGAACTCGAGCATCGCAAGCGTTCCCGTCGCGTCCTGCAGCAACGTATGGTCGATCCTGATGCCGATCTCCTTGCCGGCGACCAGTTCTCCTTCCACCAGATGTGACCCCAGGATCTTATGTGTAAGATTCTTTTTCATGATACCCTGACCAAATTCAGGACAGAACTACTCCCTTTTTCCTTCTCTATTATTATTTTACCACGTTTTCAGGGGAGAGGAGCTGCCGGGATCAACCCTCTTCCGATAGTTCCGTCCGGACAAGGGCGAGAATTGCTGAATGGGGAACAATGAGGTATTTCTTGTCCTCGAACTCGATCTCCATTGATTGATCTTTGAGGAAGATGGCGTAATCACCATCGGCGGCCTGCAAGGGGAGGTACTTTACGTCCTTCTTGCCCGTTCTCCACGACTCGTCGGGGGTATTGTCCGGAATGGGATACCCCGGCCCTGTCTTCACCACATGGCCGCCCATGATCTTTTCCTTTTCCTTGACCGTGGGAGGAAGATAGAGACCTGAAGGCGTTTTGTCCATCCGTTCATCAGGGTCAATGAGGACTCTGTCGCCGACGATGATAAGATTTTTCTTCGTTTTCATCCTGACCTCTTTGTTCCCGCCCATGTTATAAATTACCGCGCAGTTTCTCCACGTTCAGGATCCGCTTCACCGCCAGCTCGTAGGCGGCCTTCCGCATCCGGCACTTTGCTTCGCGGCAGTGGTCGTGGACGTCATTGAACGCCGTGATCATGATCAGCTTCAGACGTTCAAGCACCTTTTCTTCCGGCCAGGGCTCGTTGCTCAGATTCTGGCTCCATTCGAAATAGCTCACCACGACACCGCCTGCGTTGGCAAGAATATCAGGGATTACCAGGATGTCCCTTTTGAAGAGAATGTCATCGGCTTGTGCGGTAAGGGGCGCGTTCGCGAGCTCGAGGACGATCTTTGCCTTCACGTCATGGGCGTTATTCGCGTCGAGCTGGTTCGAGAGGGCCGCCGGTATCAGGATTTCACAGTCAACGGCAAGGAGTTCTGCAGGGGATATGTTTTTTGAGTTTTCGAAACCGGCGACGCTGCCGGTCTTGTTCTTGTGATGTCTGAGCGAAGGGATATCGAGCCCGCCCGTGTCCATGATGGCGCCGTTCACGTCGCTCACGGCCACGATCGTGTAGCCCCAGTGATGGAGCATGCGTGCGACATTCCCTCCCGCATTGCCGAACCCCTGGACCGCAACACGGCTCCCCTGCGCTTTCATGCCCAGCTCCTTCATGGCCTGCTCAAGCACGTGGACGCCGCCCAGCGCGGTCGAGTACCTGCGCGCCCTGATGCCGCCCAGCGCGGGTGGTTTTCCCGTGACCACGGCGGGAACATGCTCACGCTTGATCCGCTCATACTCGTCGAGTATCCACGCCATGATCTGCTCGTCGGTGTACACGTCGGGCGCGGGTATATCCTTGAACGGCCCGATGTAGTCCGCGATGGCCCGGATGTACCCGCGCGTCACCAGTTCAAGATCTCGCTTCGACAGGTCCAGGGGATTGACCGCAACACCGCCCTTTGCGCCGCCGAAGGGGATGTTCACCACCGCGCACTTGAGCGCCATGAGGAAGGCCAGTTCGCTCGCATGCTCTTCGTCCATCCCGGGATGGAAGCGAATGCCGCCCTTGGCCGGGCCGCACGCGTCATTGTACTGCACACGGTAACCCGTGTACATCTGAGTCCTGCCCGTTGTCATCTTCACCGGAAAGCTCACGGTAAAAGACCGACGCGGCGCGGACAGGAGGTCGAGTTCCTCCTGCGTGAGACCGAGGTCGGCGTAGATGGTCTGCAGCTCGGTCATGGCGAGACTGCGGAGGTCTTTTTCGTCACGGTGGAGACGATCGTCGTTACGGTTCATGAAACGCCTCAACATACGGATCATGGGTCAGGTGGCATGGGTCATGGAAAAAAATGACTTGTCCCGTCGGTTTCCCCTGCCCCTTGACCCCTGTCCCTTTACCCGTTATTTTATTTCCTTGCCAACCCCGTCTTCTTCGCGGCCTCGGCCACGGCAGCCGCCACTGACGCAACCACGGTGCGATCGAACAGGCTTGGTATAATATAGTCCTCGTGCAGCTCCCCGGTCTTAACCGTGTGGGCGATGGCTCTGGCAGCGGCGAGCTTCACCGCCTCGTTCACGCCATGCGCGCGCACATCGAGCAATCCCCGGAACATGCCGGGGAAACAGAGCATATTGTTGATCTGGTTCGGGTAGTCCGACCGTCCTGTTGCCATAACACGCACCAGCGGCATGGCCTTCTCCGGTGAGATCTCGGGCTCGGGATTTGCGAGGGCGAATACGATCGGGCCTTTCGCCATCCTCTTGATGTCATGCGCGGTGATCAAATTTGGGGCCGACAACCCGATGAACACATGTGCGCCCTTCATTGCGTCGGATATGCTTCCCTTCACCTTTCGCGGGTTCGTGGCTTTTGCCAATACGCTTTTATAGAGGTCCATTCCCTGCTTCCTGCCCGTGTACAGCGCGCCGGTCCTGTCGCACACGATAATGTCCCTGACCCCCGAGGACAGGAGTATCTTCGTGGTCGCCGAACCGGCCGCTCCCGCCCCGACGACCACGATCCTGAAATTTTTCAGGTCACGCTTGAGCAGCCTCGCGACATTGATGAGCGCTGCAAGCACAACCACCGCCGTACCATGCTGGTCGTCATGGAACACCGGGATATCGAGCATACTCCGGAGCCGGGATTCGATCTCGAAACAGCGGGGCGCGGAAATGTCCTCGAGGTTGATGCCGCCGAAGGCCGGCGCAATGTTCTTGACCGTGGTGATGATCTCCTCCACGTCTTTGGTCGCCAGCACGAGGGGGAAGGCATTGATGTTCGCGAACTCCTTGAAGATCATGGCCTTGCCTTCCATGACCGGCAGCCCGGCCTCGGGCCCGATGTTGCCAAGGCCAAGGACCGCGGTCCCGTCGCTTACCACGGCGACCGCATTTCCCTTCATCGTGTAACGGTACGTGTGCTCACGGTGCTGATGGATGTCCATGCAGACCCGTGCGACGCCCGGTGTGTAGACTTTTGATAGATCGTTCCGGTCGCGCACCGGAAGCTTATTTTTAATCTCGATCTTTCCGCCCTCATGGGCCGTGAACGTGCGGTCCATGGACCTGAGGACTTTCACGCCCGGCACTGTCGTGATGGCCTTTACGATCGACCGTTCGTGCTCTTCGTTACAGGCGTTCACAGTGATGTCCCGGATGATCGTGCCCTTCCCTACGCCGACGATGTCAACAGCGCCCATATCGCCGCCCACACCGCCTATGGCCGTGGCGATCCTGGCGAACATGCCGATGCGGTTCTGGATCTCGACCCGTATCGTGATGCTGTAGCTGGGACTGGGACTGGATATAAAGTTCTTCATGTACGATCTCCTTTGTTCTCTATTATAGAGGCAATTTACCCGATGGTCAACCGCGGAAAAGAAATCGTGAGTGTTATTGTTCCAGGCCGGGTTTTCGATTATAGTAGAGAAAAATCTGCGTGCAAAATCCGGAACGAACGTGTATAATCGGGACCATTATTTTGTTAATTTGATTCTCGCCCAGTCTCCTGGAGACAGTCATAGGCTTGATGGTATCATACTATTGAACGTTGCGATGAGTGAGCCTCTGCGAGAAAACAGCGTGAGTTTCGGGTGACAACAAAACATATGACTGACTACCGAATTGAAAAAGACTCCCTTGGTGAAGTAAAGGTGCCCGCGGACGCGCTCTACAGCGCGCAGACCCAGCGCGCCGTCCTGAACTTCCCCGTGAGCAACATCCGGTTCCCCCGCGTCTTTATCCGCTCTCTCGGGCTCATCAAAGCCGTGGCCGCAGAGGTAAACGCGGGACTGGGGCTGCTCGATGCAAAAATCGCCGAGGCCGTTCGTCTGGCCGCCCTTGAAGTTACGGACGGCAAATGGGACGACCACTTCCCGCTTGATATCTTCCAGACCGGCTCTGCAACATCAACGAACATGAACGCCAACGAGGTGATCGCTAACCGCGCCACACAGCTCCTCGGCCCATCGGCAAAGCCCGTCCATCCGAACAACGACGTGAACATGGGCCAGTCTTCGAACGATGTCATCCCAGCTGCGATCCATGTGAGCGCCTATCTTGAAGTAAGCGAAGTTCTTCTTCCGGCTTTCAAACACCTTCATGTAACGCTCATAAAGCGTGAACTGGAATTTGGGAGCATCGTAAAAACAGGCCGCACCCATTTGATGGACGCCATGCCGGTCAAGCTGGGCCAGGAGATCAGCGGCTGGGCTTTTCAGGTGCAGCAAAGCATCGACCGGATCGAATCCTCACTGCCCCGTCTCGCAAAGCTCGCCATCGGCGGCACTGCCGTGGGCACAGGGATCAATGCGCCGAAAGATTTCGGCAAGATCGTCGCCCAGAGGCTCGCGGACCGTACCAGTCTGCCCTTTGTTGAAACCGACAATCACTTTGCAGCTCAGGCGACCATGGATACGGCCGTGGAACTGAGCGGACAGTTGAAAGCTTCTGCCTCTTCCTTCATGAAAATGGCGAACGATCTGCGGTGGATGAACAGCGGCCCTATCGCGGGGCTCGGAGAGATATCGCTGCCGGCGCTTCAGCCCGGTTCTAGCATCATGCCTGGCAAGGTGAACCCGGTCATGTGCGAGATGATGATGATGGTCTGCGCCCAGACCTCGGGGAATGATGCGGCCATTACGATCGCAAACCAGCAGGGCAATTTCGAGTTGAATGTCATGCTGCCGGTCATCGCCCACAACCTGCTCCAGTCCATCACCCTGCTCGGAAACGCATCCCGTCTCCTGGCGGACAAGGCGATTGCCGGCTTCACCGTGAACCGGGAGCGGATCACGGCATTGGTGGACAAGAACCCCATACTCGTGACCGCGCTGAACCCGGTCATCGGCTATGACAAGGCCGCGCAGATCGCGAAGAAGGCGTATGCAGAGGGCCGGTCATTGAAGGATGTGGCAGCGGAGATGACGGGGCTGGCGAAGGAAGAACTCGACCGCATTCTCGATCCGGAAAAGATGACCGAAGGCGGGGTCAATGATGCATAGGGCAGAGCGCAGAGCGGGTCTTTCTATCCATTCTATCGCTATGCGCCGTGCTCCATGCCATGCTCTATCCTTCATCCATTCCTCTGAGAATCAGAGGCAAATCGTTCTCGTAGTGTCTGCTTGATCCCTTTCGCCATGTCCGAAAATTCCCTGCACTCCCCTGTCATTTCAGGATAGCGCGAAGCGAGCGCGTCAAACGCCATAATGCAGATGGTCAGGGACTTTATCGCCACTGCCGCCGAGTTTACGGCGTCGAACCGCATCTCCGGCTGGTCGTCGGAGCCTATCGCCCGGAATACCTTGGCAGACACGATTGTGTGGTGCCATTCTATGTCGTCGAAGAATTCTTTTCCCGTGGAGGTGATGACCGGCTCGATCTTTTCGAGAAACGCACGGGTCTTCATTGTAAAGTCGAATGACCGCCGATACAGGGGATCTTTCTGCGCATCCTCGAAGATGTCGCGCGGCCCGGTATCGGCAAGCTCATCGAGGTCAATGTTGAACTCTTCCGCCTTTTTAAGCAGCATCTCCTTCGTCTCCGCGAAAATCTCTCCCACATCCCGCAGCGCCGCCTCAATGCCGTGCGTCTCCTTTCCCAACGCGAAGTTGCGGGCTTCGCGTTCGGACTCCATGCGAAACACCGCGCATTGCTCCGTCTCCAAGCAGCGCTCGCAGCGGTAATCACAGGCGTTATAGGGGGATGTGTTCATAATGTTAAACCCGTTGATTCACATTAATATTTATTCCTCATGCCCCAAAATGCCTCTTAAACAATTCCTCCGCCATCCGCGCGCCTTCATCCGATACGACGATGGATTTTGCCTTGCTCTTCGGATTGCTGATGTATCCCTTCTCGTGCAGCCGGTTCATCGTTTCCCAGTCGAAACCCTTCCATGCCCTCACGCCATCTTTGCCTTTTTCCGTAACGAGGTACAGAAGCGCAAGCGTCATTTCGTCCACTTTGTCTTTGTTGTACGCCATGATGCCTCCTCATTCGCAGCGCGGCCTTTGTGACCTCCCTCTCCTTCAAGGAGAGGGCTGGGGTGAGGATGGGTTACTGCTGTGTCTACGAAACCCATCCCCACCTTAATCCTCCCCTTGAAGGGGAGGAAACTCGGACGCCTGCGTTGGTATTTACGTTGCGTTGTCCTGTCTCTCACTCTTCTAAGTTTCAAATCGCCATCTATCACAAGCATGAGCATTCCATCGTCACACTGAAAGAATGCCCTGCTGATAGTTCCTAGACAGTCGCGCCCCTCCTCAACCATCAAAAAGCAATTCAAATTCTCTTGGGGCGATGATGCGTATTCCTTTGAAGACTTTCAAGTGAAGAAGGTCCTTGTCTCCCGTGACAAGAAAATCAACTGCACCTTCCCAAGCGCAGGCGAGAACGTTGTCGTCATCTTTATCACGGCAAACACCGACCGGAATTTCGGTGGGACGCACGATATCCTGGACCGCCTCTGCAATCAATGCCAGAGCGTTTTGCCGTTCCTGTTTTGTTGCTGAAAACTTTTTTGAAAGGATTCTGTCGAATTCGTGAAGGATGAAGGGACAAGTGATGAGGTGGAATTGTTGTTTTCGCGCCCGTATCAGAAGTTTTGCGCAGACGCCTTCGGTGAGAAAGGCCCCGAGGAGCGCATTGGTATCGAAGACCGCCTTCACGACACTTCCTTGAAGATATCTTCGTCTGTTACCATACCTTTCTTCTTCGCCCGTGCGCCGAGGCTTTTCCGCGCCCCCTCAAACCGGGATTCCCAAAGATAAATGCTGATCGATTCCTTCACGACGTCGCTCTTGTTCCTCCCCTGGCTCTTTGCGAACTGGTCGAGTTCACGGGCAACCTTGTCAGGCAGGCTTATTGACAGTACTGATCTCATGGGCGACCTCCTGTACTACAATATACTACATGGTACGCTTCTGTCAAGACGTTCAATCGACATAATTTTTCAATGCAAGGCGCCCTTGTAATGCCCAACACATTCAAGTATAATTACCTCATTACGTTACGGAAGGAGCCGGTCATGTTCCCCACCTCCACCGTCGGGAAAAAAATATGGATGGCCATCACAGGCCAGATGATGCTCCTGTTCGTCATCATCCATCTGCTCGGCAATACCACGGTCTACTTCCACAACCTCAATGCCTACGCCGCTGCTTTGCATGCCATGCCGGTCCTCGTTTGGACGTTCCGGCTGTTCATGGTCTTGATGCTCTGTCTCCATGTCTATCTCGGCATCGTGCTCACGTTGGAGAATAAGAAAGCAAAACCGCTTGCCTATGCCGTGAACACCCAGCTCAGTGCCACGTTCGCCGGAAGGAACATGATCTGGACCGGATCGCTCATCGGCGTGTTTCTGGTTTATCATTTGCTGCAGTTTACAATCCAGGTCATCGACCCGTCCGTCTCAGCGCTCAGGAACCTGGACGCCCTTGGCCGGCCCGACGTAACCATGATGGTGCTCAGCAGCTTCCGGCATATCGGCATTGTTTCCTTCTATATTATATCCGTTGCCGGTCTACTGCTGCATCTGTTCCACGGGATACAAAGCTCATTCCAAACCTGGGGCCTGAATAATGAAAGGTCCTTTCCAATCATCACCAGGGGAGGCCAAATCGCTTCGATGATCCTGTTCGTTGGGTATGGTGCGATACCAGTCGTAATCGTGTTGGGTATATTGGGCAGGTAGCTTAATATCAGTCATTCCGTGCTTGACCCGGAATCCAGAAACTCTGGATTCCCGCATTCGCGGGAATGACGACTCTTAAGAGAGGTCGTTTTTCATGATCCTCGACGGCAAAATACCATCCGGTCCGCTGCATGAAAAGTGGGATAAACGCCTTGCCGAGATAAAACTCGTAAGTCCCGCGAACAAGCGCAAGTTCCGCGTCATCGTTGTCGGCACCGGACTGGCCGGCGCATCCGCGGCCGCCTCGCTTGGCGAGCTGGGATACAACGTCGATGCATTCTGCTTTCAGGACACGCCGCGACGCGGCCACAGCATCGCCGCCCAGGGCGGCATCAACGCTGCAAAAAACTATCCCAACGACGGCGACAGCATCGAGCGGCTCTTCATCGATACGCTCAAGGGCGGTGACTTCCGCTCCCGCGAGTCGAACGTGTACCGTCTGGCGCAGGTGAGCAACAATATCATCGACCAGTGCGTGGCCCAGGGTGTCCCGTTCGCCCGTGACTATGCCGGCTATCTTGACAACCGTTCGTTCGGCGGGGCGCTGGTATCGCGTACCTTCTTCGCGCGCGGCCAAACCGGCCAGCAGCTCCTGCTCGGCGCCTACGGCGCGCTGATGCGCCAGATCAAGGCGGGTACGGTCACGCTCCATCCGCGGACCGAGATGCTCGACCTGGTGGTGGTTAACGGCCACGCAAAGGGGATCACGGTACGCGACCTCGTGACCGGTACGGTTAGCTCGTTCGCCGGGGACGCGGTCTGCCTCGCTACCGGCGGATATGCGAATGTCTTCTACCTTTCCACGAACGCCATGGGCTCGAACGTGACCGCGGCATACCGTGCATATAAGAAAGGCGCGTTCTTTGCGAACCCGTGTTTTACCCAGATCCACCCGACCTGCATCCCGGTCACCGGTGATCACCAATCCAAGCTCACCTTGATGTCCGAGTCCCTCCGGAACGACGGCCGCATCTGGGCGCCGAAGAACAAGGGAGACAAGAGGAAGCCGGGTGATATCCCGGAATCCGACCGCGATTACTTCCTGGAGCGCAAATATCCGGCCTACGGAAACCTCGCGCCGCGCGACATCTCCTCCCGTGCTGCAAAGGAGGTCTGCGACGAAGGCAGGGGCGTAGGCCCGGGCGGCCGCGGTGTGTATCTTGATTTCGCAGAATCCATCAAACGCCTGGGTGAGGATACGATCCGCGAGCGCTACGGGAATCTATTCGAGATGTACGAACGCATTACCGACGAGAACGCGTACCGGCAGCCCATGCGCATATACCCGGCGCCACATTACACCATGGGCGGCCTCTGGGTGGACTACAACCTTTCAAGCAATGTCCCCGGCCTCTTCGTCCTCGGTGAGGCGAACTTCTCCGACCATGGCGCAAACCGGCTTGGCGCAAGCGCACTGATGCAGGGGCTGGCGGACGGCTACTTCATTCTCCCCTTCACCGTCGCTGATTATCTTGCGAAAAATGCCCCCGGCGCCGTAACCGTGGATCATCCTGAATTTAAAAAGTCCCTCGCAGACGTCGATGTATCCGTGAAAAGGCTCCTGTCGATCAACGGCAAAAAAACCGTGCACGAGTTCCATTACCTGCTCGGCAAGATCATGTGGGAACACGTGGGCATGGCGCGCAGCAAGGAAAGTTTGAACAAGGCCCTTGCGCTCATTCCGGAGCTCCGCGCCGAGTTCTGGCGCAACGTGAAGGTGCCGGGGACCGGAATGAACCTGAACCAGGAGCTCGAGAGGGCGGGCAGGATCGCGGACTTTCTCGCATTCAGCGAACTCATGGCCAAAGATGCCTTGCAACGGGATGAATCCTGCGGCGCCCACTTCCGGGTCGAGCATGAGACGACGGATGGAGAGGCACTGCGCGACGACAAGCACTTCAGCTATGTCTCTGCCTGGGAATACAAGGGCATCGATAAGGAACCTGAGCTTCACAAGGAGCCGCTGGAGTTCGAACATCTGAAACCAGCGACGAGAAGCTATAAGTAGAAACGAAGTAATTTTACGGGATAACAGGATAATGTCTGAAATTGTCATTCTGAGCGTAGCGAAGAATCTTGCCTTTCCAAACACGTAAGATCCTTCACGGAGTTTACCCTGAACGACAGATTCTTCAGTCGCTTTGCTCCTTCAGAATGACAAGTGAAGGGTTCAGGATGACGCAATAAGATACTTATTCAACGGCTCATGTGGTCCTGTCTAAGAGGTCGAATCAATGAATTTAACACTTTACGTCTGGCGTCAGAAGGCCCCCGGGGACAAGGGGCAGCTCGTCCGCTACGAGGCGAAAGACATCCTCTCCGAGATGTCGTTCCTCGAGATGCTCGATGTAGTGAACGAAGACCTGATCAAACGGGGAGACGAGCCCATCGCCTTTGACAGCGACTGCCGTGAAGGCATCTGCGGCATGTGCGGCCAGGTCGTAAACGGTGTCCCGCACGGTCCTCAGAAAAAAACCACGGTCTGCCAGCTTCATATGCGCCATTTCAAAGACGGCGATACCATATATATAGAACCCTTCCGCAGCAGGGCATTCCCGGTGATCAAGGACCTGGTCGTGGAGCGGGGCGCCTTTGACAAGATCATCCAGGCTGCTGGCTACATTTCCGCGCACACGGGCGGCGTGCCTGACGGCAACGCCATCCTGATCCCGAAGCATGACGCCGACATTGCAATGGATGCGGCGGAGTGCATAGGCTGCGGGGCCTGCGTCGCGGCCTGCCCGAACGGCTCGGCTATGCTCTTCACCGCGGCCAAAGTGACGCACCTCGCCATGCTGCCGCAGGGCAGGGTCGAAGCGGCCCGGCGCGTTTGCGTCATGACCGAGGAGATGCTTCATCAGGGCTTCGGCAATTGCGGCAACCACTACGAATGCCAGGCGGTCTGTCCCAAGGGCATCAAGGTCCAGTTCATCGCAAAACTAAACCGCGAATTCATCAAGGCGAAGATTATCTGACCGCTTGTCTCCCTCCGTGATATACGGTGATGCCTTAAAAAACGGTCTTATATTCAGAATTTGACATTGAAATTTGTCCATTCCTGTGCTATACATGTTTTAATTACCCCATTAACCCCTTCAATACCCATCATTTCACTTTAAAGGAGGATTTCATGAAGCGTTTATCTCTGTTCCTGGTAGTTTTGTTCCTCTTCGGTCTTGCAGCGACCACCCCGCACGCGGCGGACACCTTCGACCTTGTTATTCCCCTCCCGCTCACGGGCAAGCCGGCCAAGTTCGGCGAGATCATGAAGCGCTCCTATGAAATGGCAGCTGAGGAGATCAATGCAAAAGGCGGCGTAAAAGGCAAGAAGATCGCTCTCTCCTTCGAGGACTCCAACGGCAAGCCGGAGATCGCACGGGCCATCGTAGAGAAGCTTATTGACTCGAAGAAACAGCCTATTATCGTCGGTGAGTACACATCTTCGTGCGCAAAGGCCGTCGCCGCCGTGGCAGAGGAACGCAAGACCCCCTACCTCGTTGTGGCAAGCGCCGATGATGACATCACCCAGAAGAACTATAAGTATGTGTTCCGCCAGAACCAGGTAAATTCGCACTACGCCGATGCTTTAGTCGCCTTCCTGAAGGAAGTGGTAAAACCCAAGACCATCGCCATTCTCTATGAAAGCTCGGCGTTCGGCACCTCGGGTGCTGATGCCATGGAGAAGGATGCTGCCGCCTTCGGAACGAAGATCGTGCTGAAGGAGAAGTTCGAGACCGGTGCCATCGATTTCAAGCCGCTCCTGTCGAAGGTTAAGGCAGCGCAGCCCGACGTGATCTACACGGTCGCCTATGCCAACGAGGCGCAGCTCATCATGAAGCAAGCCAAGGAGCTGCGCATCGATGCAAAGCTGTATGCCGGCGGGGCGGCCGGGTTCGCCATTCCCGAGTTCATCAACGGGGCGAAGGACGCTGCCGAATACGTCGTCAGCGCCACGCTCTGGACAACCCAGGTCAAGTATCCCGGCGCCAAAGAGTTTGCCAATAAGTACAAGGCCAAATATGGAGACTTCCCCTCATATCACGGCGCTTCAGCCTATTCCGCCATCTACGTGACCGCCGACGCGTTGGGTCGGGCAAAGAACTGGACCCAGGACGCAATCCGGGACGCGCTCAAGGCCACGAATCTCATGACGGCCTTCGCTCCGGTGAAGTTCGAGGACAAGGAAGGCTATCAGAACCAGAACTTCGCCGAAACTCTGGCCATCCAGGTGCAAAAGGGCGAGTTTGAGACGATCTGGCCCAAGTCACAGATGAGCAAGGCCCCCATCTTCCCGGTCCCGTCGTGGAAAGAGCGTAGATGATTCTATTGCGGATGTCGGATTGCGGATTGCGGAATAAAGGCTGTAAGAATCAGTAGTCCAGTTCTCGCTCCGCACTCCGAATTCCGCGCTCCGCACTGTTTTTGGAGATTTTCATGACCTCTGTCCAAACAGAAGTCCTGCTGCAGACGCTTATTTCCGGCATCCTGCTGGGCGGTCTGTACGCCCTCATCGGACTCGGCATGACCATCATCATGGGCGTCATGAAGATCATCAACCTCGCCCACGGAGAGCTCATGATGGTGGGCATGTACATTGCCTACGTTCTCTACACCTACTTCCATATCGACCCTTATCTCTCGATCGTTATCGCGGCGCCGGCGCTCTTCCTGCTCGGCGTGGGGCTCCAGAAATATCTGATCAATCCCGTGGTCAAGGTGGACTCCATCCTGCCCGAGAACCAGGTGATCCTCACGGTCGGCATCGGGATGGTGCTCGCGAACCTGGCAACGATCATCTTCAAGTCCGATTACCTGCAAACACCGGTGAGCTACGGCACGAAGGCATGGTACCTCACCGACTTCTGGAAGAATTCACCGATCGAGCTTTCGCTCTCGATGCCCTGGAGCGTTTCATTCGTCTTCTCCCTGCTGATCACCGCAGGACTCTGGTACTTCCTGGCCAAAACGGACACGGGCAAGTCCATCCGCGCCACAGCGCAGGACAAGGATGCCGCCCTTCTTATGGGCGTAAACGTTGAACGGATGCGGGTGATCACCTTCGGGCTCGGGTCTGCCCTCGTTGGAGCAGCCGGCTGCCTCTTCATTCCCATCTACTATATTTATCCCGATATCGGCGGACAGTTCACGCTGATCGCCTTTGTCATCACCATTCTGGGAGGACTCGGATCCACCGTGGGGGCCATTATCGGCGGCCTGATCCTGGGCCTTTTCGAGTCTCTCACCGCGACCTACATCGGCATGGGGTGGGCCCCTGTAGGCCGATTCATCATCTTCATTGCCGTGCTTATCTTCATTCCGGGCGGCGTGGCGTCGCTGCTCAAGACAAGAAAGTTCGGGAAGTGAAAGTACCCCGCAGCAGAGCTGCGGGGCATCTGGCCTTGAAACCCAATGACACATCTAAACAAAAAGGGCTAATCCTGACTTCATCAGGATGTCCTTTTCATCCCAGCAGCAGAGCTG
>Ga0184615_10000562_pt1 | contig 20422 bp, 21 predicted proteins | sample PLM4_65_coex_FD_133134 | JGI IMG/M metagenome (GOLD analysis project Ga0184615, IMG submission 133134) | Groundwater sediment microbial communities from an aquifer in East River, Colorado, USA - PLM4_65_coex | ecosystem: Environmental > Terrestrial > Soil > Riparian zone | place: USA: East...
AGCGCAGCAGGCGCGAGTTCGGCGCGGCGGTCGCACGCGCGCCATACCCGCCAGCGAGCTGGTGAGCGGGGATCTCGTCCTGCTCGAGGCCGGCAACGTCGTTCCCGCAGACCTCCGGCTGGGTGAAGCGGCCCAGCTTCGCATGGATGAGTCGGCCCTGACCGGCGAGTCCCATCCGGTTGAAAAGCTCACCACGGTGCTTCCAGACGCTGAGCTTTCACTCGGCGACCGGCGCAACATGGCTTACAAGGGGACGACGGTGTCCTCCGGCCGGGGTACCGGCATGGTGATCGGAACCGGCCCGCGGACCGAGCTCGGCCGCATCGCGGCGCTTCTCCAAGGCACCGACGCGGTCAAGACCCCGCTGCAGCGTCGGCTGACGGTGCTGGCGCAGCGGCTGGCGCTCGCTGCGCTGGCCCTGTGCGCCGTGATCTTCGGAGTCGGTTTGCTGCGGGGCGAAGAGCCGCTCGCGATGTTCATGACCGCCCTGAGCCTCGCGGTGGCGGCCATTCCGGAGGCACTCCCGGCGGTCGTGACCGTGTCACTGGCTGTTGGAGCGCGGCGCTTGGTGGCACGGAATGCCCTCATTCGCCGACTGCCCGCAGTGGAGACCCTCGGATCCGTGACGTTTGTCTGCGCGGACAAGACCGGCACCCTCACCGAAAACCGCATGCGGGTCGGGGCCATCCGGACCCCCGATGCATTGTGGCGCGACGTGCTCTCGCCGTGGAAAGCAGCCGGAGCCCCGGATCCGTTATGGCTGATCCTCGGGCTCAGCAACGACGCAACGCGCGGTGCGAGCGACTTGCCCGCCGGCGATCCCACCGAAATCGCGCTCCTGGAGGCGGCGGCCGAGGCGGGATACGACAAGCGCGAGCTCGAGCAGCAGATGCCGCGACTCGCCGAGTTCCCCTTTTCCCCCGAACGCGGCAGGATGACCACCCTGCACCGCCATGACGGCCGTGTCATGGCGCTGACCAAGGGTGCGCCCGAACAGGTGTTGCCGCGCTGCCGGCACGCGCTGACGGCGGCGGGTGCGGCGCCGCTCGATCACCCCGCGGCGTCCGCCGCGGCCGAAGCGATGGCGCGAGGCGGGTTTCGGGTTCTGGCGCTGGCCCGGCGCGACTTCGCCGTGCTCCCGGAGGCGCCGTCGCCCGATGCCATCGAGGTGGACCTGGTGTTTGTCGGTCTGGTTGGACTCTTCGACCCCCCCCGCGGCGAGGCGCGGAAGGCCGTGGCAGACTGCAAAGCGGCGGGTATTCGCGTCGTCATGATCACGGGGGACCATCCCGGCACCGCCATGGCGATCGCACGCCACCTCGCGATCATCGAGGGCGACGACCGCGGAGTGCTTACCGGGCCGGAGCTGGCGCGGCTCTCCGGAGACGCGCTCAGGAAACGGGTTGCGGACACCGTTGTGTACGCCCGCGTGGCGCCGCAGCAGAAGATCACAATCGTGCAGGCGCTACAGGACTGCGGCCAAGTGGTCGCCATGACCGGGGACGGTGTGAATGACGCGCCCGCGCTCCGGCGAGCGGACATCGGTGTGGCCATGGGGCGGACCGGAACCGATGTGGCACGAGAGGCCGCCCACATGGTCCTGCTGGACGACAACTTCGCCACCATCGTCTCGGCGATCCGTGAAGGACGACGCATCTACGACAACATCCGGAAGTTTGTGAGGTACGCGCTGACCTGCAATTCGGCCGAGATCTGGACGCTCCTCCTGGCTCCGTTTCTCGGCCTCCCCACGCCGCTCCTTCCCATCCAGATCCTGTGGATCAACCTGATCACCGACGGGCTGCCCGGGGTGGCCCTCGCGGTCGAGCCCGCAGAGGCGAACGTCATGCGGCGGCCGCCGCGGCGGCCGACGGAGAACGTGTTCGCGCGCGGGCTCTGGCAGCACGTGCTCTGGGTAGGGCTCCTCATGGGAGGGGTAAGTCTCTTCAGCGAGGCGTGGGCGCTGCATCTCGGTCCCGCACGCTGGCAGAGTGTGCCATTCACAGTGCTGGCGCTGTCGCAGCTCGGCCACGTGCTGGCGATTCGCTCCGAGCGCGAGTCGATCCTCCGCCAGGGACTCCGCTCCAATCTTCCGCTCCTTGGGGCGGTAGTGCTCACGGTGGGCCTGCAGCTGGCGACGCTCTATGTGCCGGCGTTCAATGCGGTGTTCAGAACGGTGCCCCTGACGCTGCCGGAACTGCTCGTCTGCCTCGCCTTGTCCACCGTCCCGTTTCTTGGAGTCGAGCTCGAGAAGGTGCTGATCAGGCGAGGGTTGCTGTACCGGGAGCCGGTCCGGCCACCCTGAAGAATCCTTCAGAGCAACCTCGGCTGCGATTCATCCCCGGCCACCCAAGTTGATGGTGCGCCGGCACAGTGCCGGACTTCGCGGAGATCTGGATGGCACGGAGTGCACCGGCACCTCACAGCCCCAGCTCGCTGGCGCGGCTCCTGGAGACGGAGGCGCGCCTCGAGACGCTGCTGACCGAAACGCGGGAGCGGGCCGAGGCGATGATCAGCGAGGCGGAGCGCCTGGCCAAGGCGGGCGCCGCGGCGCTGGAAACCGAGCTGGCGGAAGCCGCGGCGCTGGCGGAAGGCAGTCGCTCGGCGGACTGCGCCGAGCGGCTTGCCGCACTTTCCCATGAAAGCGAGCTCGCTCTCGGTCGCCTCAGAGGCATCGGACCGGAGCGAATCAGCGAGCTGGCAGGTTGGGTTTCAGAGCAGGTCCTGAACGAGGCGCTCCCCGGGGAAGTTCCGTGATCATCCCGATGAGCCGCATCCGTCTCCTGGGACCACGGGAGCAGCTCGATGCGGTGCTCGCCGCGCTGCAGGACACCGGCCTGGTCCACCTCGCCGAGCCGAAGTCTGGAGAGCTGCTGCAGCGGATTTCCCTGAGCGAGGGAGAGGCGCGACAGACCCGGCATCTCCAGGCCCTGGTGCGGGATATCGAAGGACTTCCCCTCCCCGCGGGACCCGACCGCGCTGCCGCGCCGGAGGCACCGGCCAGGGGACCGCCCGATACCGGAGAATTTGCCCGCTGGGCACGGAGCGCCAATCGCGCCCGACGACAACTGACCCGGCTGGACCGGAGGGTGCACGAGCTCGAGTCGGAGCGAGCCGACCTGGCTCGCTTCGAGCAATTCGTGACCGCGTTTCGCGGCCTCTTGCCCAACGGTGGCGGGCGGATGCAGAGCTATCACCTCATTCTCCGCGGCGAGGACACCCAGGCGGTGCCTCGCCTGCGGGGAGCGTTGTCGGCGGTCCTGGGGGAGCATTTCGCGCTCGAGGGAGCCGATCTCCCGAGCGGCGAACGCGCGGCGCTGCTCCTGGTGCCAACCGCAGAAACGGCGCGCGTCGAGCGGATGCTGGCCCAGAGCGGAGTCCACGAGCTGTCGCTGCCTGCCGGCGTGGAATCCGGGTCGTTGGGCATGGCGTTGCCCGCGCTGGCGGAGCGGCGGGAGAAGCTGGATCGCGATCTCGCCGAGCTCGCGCGCCATCGCGAGGAGTTGCTCTCGGCGGAGGGGCCGACGCTGGTGCTGGCGCGTTCCGCCGCCCAGGACCGGCTGCTCGAGCTCGGGGCGCGGGAGCACGCCGGTATCACTCCGAGGAGCTTTGTCCTCGAAGGCTGGGTGCCGGCCGCCGCCAAGGACCGGTTGACCCGAGCGCTGGCCCGGCAGTGCGGGGCGTCGATCGTGGTGGAGGAAATGAGCCGCGAGGAATGGCGTGGCGAGGAGGCGCCGGTCGTCCTGACCAATCCCCGGCTCTTCCGGCCGTTCGAAACCCTCACGCGAATGGTGCCGCTGCCCCACTACGGAACCATCGATCCGACTCCCTTCATGGCGGTGTTCTTCCCGATGTTCTTCGGGCTGATGATGGGTGACGTCGGGTATGGCATCACCCTGGCCGTACTTGCCGGGGTGCTGCATGCGCGCAGCCGCCGCGGCAGCGTCGCCCGGGCGGTCGCGGAAATCCTGGGACCCTGCGCCGCGTTCGCGATCGCGTTCGGGATCGGGTTCGGCGAGTTCTTCGGCGACCTCGGCCGGCGCTGGTTCGGGTTGAGACCACTGGTGCTGGACCGGGAGAAGGCCCTGCTGCCATTTCTCGGGCTCGCCGTCGCGATTGGTTTCGTTCACGTCGTGCTGGGGCTGGTGCTCGGACTCATCAACGCAGGTCGGGGCCACCCGCGCCAGGCGGTCGGTCGCGGAGCGGCGCTCGCGATGGTGCTGTTCGTCGCCGTCGCGCTGCTGGCAGGGCTACAAGTGCTGCCGCGAAGCTTCTTCACCCCCGCGGTCATCGCGTTGCTGCTGGCTTTCCCGGTGATGGTGATCGCGGAAGGCATCATCGCGCCGATCGAGCTCCTCTCGACGCTGAGCAGCGTGTTGTCCTATGCCCGTATCATGGCGCTGGGCACGGCGTCGGTGATGATGGCGGTCGTCGCCAACCGCCTGGCAGGGAGCTTTGGTGGCGTGGTGGTCGGCGTGCTCTTCGGGCTGCTCTTCCACCTGGTCAATTTCGTCCTCGGCGTCTTTGCGCCGGCAATCCACGGGCTGCGGCTCCATTACGTGGAGTTCTTCGGGAAGTTCTACAGTCCCGGCGGGCAACAATACCGTCCACTCGGCCATTGGCGGCCGGGCGAGACCGAGCAACCACTTCCTGCGAAGGGAATCACATGAACCCCGTCTGGATCGTGCTGGCCGCGGCCGCCGCCATCAGTATCCCCGCGCTGGCCACCGCGTGGGCGCAATCCCGCATCGGGCCCGCGGTTGCCGCCAGTCTGGCGGAAAAGCCGGAGCTCAGTACCACGGCAATCCTGCTGGTCGCCATTCCCGAAACGATGGCCATTCTGGGCTTCGTCGTGGCGATGCTGATCCTGTACCGGGGCGCGTGAGCGGTGAGCATCGACTCGCTGCTCGAGCAGCTCGAGCGCGACGCGCGCGCCGAGGCGGCGACGCTGGTGTCCGCGGCGGAGCAACGGGCGCGGGAAATCGTCTCGCGAGCCGATACCGCGACGCGCCAGCGCCGCGCGGAGGCGCTGGGCCGCCTGGAACAGGCAGGACGACTCGCCGTCGCGTGCCAGACCGCGGCGGCGGCGCGACGGTTTCGCGCCTCGCGGCTGCTGGAGCGCGCCGAGGTACTGGACCGAATCTTCGCGGAAGCTGAAGGGGACCTCCGCACGGCGAGCGCGGACCGCTACCAGCGGCTGCTCCCCGCCCTGATGCGTGCCACGCTCCGGTTTCTCGAGGGCGTCCCCGCCGCGATCCACTGCCGGCCGGAGATCACGGCCGCGGTGGAACAACTGCGCGCGGAGCGCGTCGACCTGCTGGTTCGTCCCAGTGCCGACTCGGCTGCCGGCATCCTGGGCGAGTCCGCCGACGGCACGGTAATCGTCGACAACACGCTGCCGGCTTTGCTCCGGCGACGGCGCGCGGAGCTGGCCGTCGCCGTCGCGGCCCGGCTCGAGGCGGCCTGATCATGCATTGGGGCGCCGTCAATGCCCGGGCCCGCGGACTCGCGTCGCATTTGCTCGATCGCGAGTCGCTGCTCCTCGCCGCCGGTGCCGGCTCCTGGCAAGCCGCGGCCCGGGCGCTGGTGGAACGAGGTTACCCGTCCCGCGAGGGCGGCGCGCAGCTCACTCCGCAGGAATTCGACCGCGCCACCGGGCGGGTGCTCATGGACCGGCTCGCGCTGCTCGGCCGCTGGCTCGGTCCCCGGTGCACGGCGCTCGCGGTGCTCAGCGAGGAAGCCGAGTACCGTGCGCTGCGGAGACTCCTGCGTGGCGCCGCAGAGGGCGCTTCACCCGGTGCGCGGCTTCGGGGAACGACACCGACGCCAGGCCTGCCGGAACGCGCCCTCGAGCTGCTTGCGCGAGCCGAGTCCCCGGCTGAGCTCACCAGAGCGCTGATCCGCCTGGGACATCCGGCGGGGAGGGCTCTCGCGGTCGCCGGCGCGGACACCAAGGCTTCGGAACTCTGGCGACTGGAGGGGGCACTGGCTCGGGTGTTCGCCCTGCGGGCCATCCGCGCGAGCCGGCACGCCGGGCGGGCGTTCCGCCGGTTTGTCGCGGTGCTCATCGATCTCCAGAACGCCGAGGCACTGCTCGTCGCACCCGAGTGGGGCGCGGAGGTCTCCGCGGACGACGTCTTCCTCCTGGGCGGGCAGGTGCTCGACCGGGGTCGCTTTACCACGGCCGCGACCCTCGGTACCGACCGGGTCGAGGGGGCGCTGGCGGAATGGTTTGCAGGCACGCCGCTCGGGGAGGTGTTCGGTGCAGCTCCCGGTCCCCGAAGCTTCGAGGCCCGCGCGCTCGGAGCACTCCTCGCATGGCAACGGCGGGAAGGGAGACGTGACCCGCTGGGGCCAGGGGTTGTCCTCGAGGTCATCGAACGGATGCGCGCCGAGGCGCACGATGTGCGCCTGGTTTCCGGTGCGGTAGCACTCGGGGCGCCGCCGGGAGTCGTCGCCGCCGGTCTCGTGACTTCGGCGTGACCGCAATCGTGCGGGTCGTCTGCCGGCCGGAGGTCGCGCCCGGGTTCGCCCTGGCCGGGCTTCAGGCCGATGCGCTCGGGCCGGGCGAAGCGATAGAGGCCGTTTTCGCCGGCTTGGCTCAGCGTCCCGATACCGGCGTCGTGCTGCTCCAGGAGCAGATCTACGATGCCCTGCCCGGAGACCTGCGCGCGCGGTTCGACCGCTCGGCGCATCCGGTGGTGGTGCCCTTCCCCGGCCCGGCGTGGGAATCGCGGCCCCCCGCGGAGGAGCGCGTCATCGAGCTGCTGCGCCGAGCGATCGGTTATCGGGTCAAGCTTCGATGACCCGATGCGAGGGCCGGATCATCCGTGCCGCCGGGGCGCTGGTGGAAGCGGCGCCGCTCCGAGGCGTCGGTCTCTTCGAGATCGTGCGGGTCGGTCCTCGGAAGCTGCTCGGCGAGGTGATCCGGCTCGACGGCGAGGTGGCGACGATTCAGGTGTTCGAAGACACCGCCGGGCTCGCCCTGGAGGATCCGGTGGTCGCGACCGGGGCGCCGCTCGAGGCCGAGCTCGGACCGGGGCTGCTGGGCGCAGTGCTCGACGGCACGGGCAGGCCGCTCGAGCAGCTCGCGCGCCGCGAGGGCGCATTCATCGGGGCGGGAACGCAGGCAGCAACCCTGGACCGCGAGCGACGCTGGCATTTCGTAGCGACGGCGAAGCGGGGCGACCGGGTGGAGCCGGGAGACGTCCTCGGGACGGTGGAAGAGCGGCCCGCGCTGCCGCATTCCATCATGGCCCCCCCGGACTGCCGCGGCGAGATCGAATGGATCGAGACCGGGGACCGCACCGTGGACGAAGCCGTGTGCCGGTTGTCCAGCGGCCGGGAGCTTTCGCTGCTGCAGCGGTGGCCGGTGCGGGTGCCGCGACCCATCGCCGAGTGGCTCCCGGCCGACCGGCCATTCGTGACCGGACAGCGAGTCTTCGACCTGCTGTTCCCGGTGGCAGAAGGGGGTGCGGTGGCTGTCCCGGGGGGGTTCGGCACCGGAAAGACAGTCATCGAGCAGTCGCTGGCGCGCTTTGCGGACGCGGACATTGTCGTCTACGTCGGGTGCGGCGAACGTGGGAATGAGATGGCCGAAGTGCTGGAGGAATTCCCGGCGCTGGTGGACCCGCGAACCGGCCGGTCCCTGATGGACCGGACGACGCTGGTGGTGAACACTTCCAACATGCCTGTGGCGGCGCGAGAAGCATCGGTGTATCTCGGCCTCACCATCGCGGAGTACTACCGCGACATGGGCTACCGCGTCGCGCTGATGGCCGACTCGCTGTCACGCTGGGCGGAGGCGCTCCGGGAGATCGGTTCGCTGCTGCGTGAGATGCCGGGCGAGGAAGGCTATCCCACGGCGCTCTCCAACCGGCTGGGCAAACTCTGCGAGCGGGCCGGGCGGGTGCGGGCGCAGGGCGTGCCGGAGCGCACCGGGGCGGTGACCTTCATCAGCGCGATCTCGCCGCCGGGCGGCGACTTCTCCGAGCCGGTGACCCAGGCGGCGCTGCGCGCGGTGGGCGGGCTCTGGGCACTCGACGCCGGTCTGGCACACCAGCGCCAGTTCCCGGCCGTGGACTGGGAAACCAGCTACAGCCTGCAAGGCGAGGAGGTGACTCCCTGGCTGGATCGCGAGGGCGGCGCGGGGTGGGGCGAACTGCGGCGGCAGGTCTTCGAGCTCTTGCAGCACGACCGTGAGCTTCGGGAGGTCGCCGGCCTGGTCGGGCCCGACGCGCTCGAAGATCAGGACCGGCTGACGCTGGAATCGGCCAAGCTGGTGCGCGACCTCCTGATCGGGCAGAGCGCCTACGACCCGAACGACGCCCGCTCGCCGCTCGGCAAGACCCACGCGATCGCCGAATTGATCATCCGCTTTCAGCGGCGCGGGATGGAAGTCGTGGCGAGCGGCCGGGGCTTCGGATCAATCGACGTGGCCCGGGCACGAAGGGCGATCACCGGGATCCGGGCACTGGCCGATGGGGGTGATCCCGCGCGGCGCGAGGCGGCGAGAGACGAGGTGACCCGCGCGGCGGGGGTACCGATCGAAGGGAAGGCGCGACCGGTATGAGCGGCATCACCCGGACCTACCGCGGCGCGCAGCGTGCGACCGGCCCGCTGCTTACGGTGTGCGGGGCGCAGCGCGCCGCCCTCGGCGAATGGGCCACGATCGACGACGCCAGCGGCCAGCGCCGCGGCCAGGTCATCGAAGTGGGCCGGGAAGCCACAGTGCTCCAGGTCTTTGAAGACACCGTGGGGCTCTGTCCGGCGAGCGCACAGGTGACCCTCACCGGCGAAGTGTCCCATGCCATCGTGGGCACCGAGCTCTTCGGCCGGGTCCTGAGCGGCGCGGGAAGGCCGCTCGACGGCCTGGCGCCGGTGGTCGGCGATGCCCGCCGGCCGCTCTGGGCGGCCCCGATCAATCCGGTCCGCCGGCGCAAGCCGCACGATCTCATCGAAACCGGCGTGTCCGCCATCGACGGAATGAACACGCTGGTCCGCGGTCAGAAGCTGCCGATTTTCTCGGGGGCCGGGTTGCCCGGCCTGGAGCTCGCGGCCCACATCGTGGCCGGCGCGCACACGCCCCGCGAGGAGCCATTCGCCGTGGTGTTCGTGGCGATCGGAATCACCCAGCGGGAAGCGCAGCGCTTCATGGCGCAATTCGAGGGTGCGGAAGCGCTGGCGCGTACGGTGTTCTACCTCAACCGCACCGGCGATCCGACCATCGAGCGCCTGCTGGCGCCCCGGCTCGCGCTCAGCCAGGCGGAGTTCCTCGCCTTCGATCGCGGAATGCACGTGCTCGTGGTCCTGGCCGACTGCACCAACTACTGCGAAGCATTGCGGGAGCTGGGCGCGGCCCGGGAGGAGATCCCCGGGCGGCGGGGCTATCCCGGCTACATGTACACCGACCTCGCCTCCCTCTTCGAACGGGCGGGGGTGCTGCGCGATGGCGCGGGCTCGGTGACCCAGCTCCCGATTCTGACCATGCCGGACGACGACATCACCCATCCGATTCCGGACCTCACCGGCTACATCACCGAGGGGCAGATCGTGCTCTCCCGGGAGCTCCACCGCAAAGGCGTTTTCCCGCCGATCGACGTGTTGCCGTCGCTCTCCCGGTTGATGAACTCGGGGATCGGGGCGCAAACCGTTCCCGAGCACCGGGTCTGGGCGGACCAGCTCTACTCGAGCTACGCGCGGGGCCGCGAGGCGCGCTTCACCGCGGCGATCGTCGGGGAGAGCGGACTGCCGGCGGCGGACCGGAGGGCGCTCGCGTTTGCCGAGGCCTTCGAACGGAGCTTCGTCCACCAGGGCGCGGGCGCGCGCACGATGATGGAGACGATCGCGGCCGGCTGGACCCTCCTCGAGGGGCTGCCGCGAGAGGATCTCGTCAGGCTGCCGGACGACCTGCTGGCCCGGCGAAGCCGCCCGGAGGCCGCACGATGAGCAGCCTGCGGCTCGCGCCGACCCGCTCCCAGCTGCTCCGCTCGCGGGAGCGGCTGGCGCGAGTCGCTCGGGGGATCGACCTCCTGACACGCAAACGGAAGGCGCTTGCCGCGGAGCTGTTCGGAGTCGCGGCGCCGGCGATCGCGGCGCGGGCTCGTATCGCCGAGTGCGCCGCCGCGGCGTACCCCGCGTTGCTCGCCGCGCAGGCGGCGCGCGGTGCTGCGGAGCTGGAGTCACTAGGGTGGCCGTCGCGCCGGCTCGAGGTCGAGATCGCGATCAGCGAAACCTGGGGCATCGCGACGGGGAACGTGCGGCGGCTGGTACCGGTGCGGCGCAGCCTGCTGATGCGGGGGCAACACCCCGGACTGACCGGTGCTGCAACGGGATTGGCGAGCGCCGAGTTCGAGCGTTTGCTCGAGCTCCTCCTGGACGCGGCGTCCACCGAGCTTCGGCTACGCCGGCTGGCCGAGGCGCTGGAACGGACCTCCCGGCAAGTGAACACGCTGGAGCGCCGGGTTGCGCCGAACCTCGAGCGTGAGGTGCGCCGGGTGCGCGGCCTGCTCGAGGAGCGGGAACGCGAGGATCACACCCGGCTCAAGCGGCTGAGCGGGCGGCCGCGGCGGTAGGCTTCGTCGGCGGCGCTCCTCCCACACTCTGCTTCTCCGGGGCCAGCCGCGGCTCGGCGCCGAGCCAGTACAGCCCATTCGCCATGATGCAGTACCCGGTCGCGGCGAACCACACCATCGCGGCACCCACGAACCCGGTGAAAAGAAGCCACCACGGGCTGTGCACCAGGGAGAGCACCGACGCCACCGAGATATTGATACCCACCGCGAGGTAGATGCGGCGCTCCAGATACCAGCGGTCGGTCTGCATGAAGTAGAGATTCCCCGGCGTCGGTCCGCTCCGGCCCAGCATGGGAGTGAAACCGAACAGCCGGAGCACATTCCCCACGATGCAGAAGCCGGTGAACGCCACCACGATCGAGGAGATTCCGGTGGCGATGATCAGCAGCACCCACTGCGGGCGCACCAGCGCCGCGAGCGCCGTGCCGGTCAGCAGGACGACACCCGCCACCAGCCAGACGGTTCGCTCGATGTACCAGCGGTTGGTCGGAACGATGTAGACGCCGGAGCGGAATGCCATGCGATTCATCCTTCCCGGGAAGGGTGGGCGCGAGACCGCCGCCGCACCAGAAGGACCGCCATGCCCGCCGCCACTACCAGCAGCGGAACCACCTCGCCAGCGTGAATATGAATAGCGCGCAGTGGATGCGCCCACAATGGGGTGACCAGGAACATCAGGGCGCCACCGGCGGTGACGACTTCCTTCCAGTACCTCATGGTATTGTCTCCGTGGTTTGTTCCCCGAAGATCGGGGCGCGCCGTTCGAAAAAAGCCGCCAGGCCCTCCGCGAACTCCGGGCCGTCGGCGGTCCGGGCCAGATGCTGGAGTTCCTGGTCGAGGTGGTAGTCGAGCCGGTCCACTCCGGCGGCCTGATTGAGGAGGCTCTTGGCCACGGCATAGGCACCCACCGGGCCCTCCGCCAGCCGCTGCGCGAGCGCGAGGGTCTCGGACTCGAAGCTCTCCACCGGGAAAACCCGGGTGACGAGCCCGAGCGCGAGGGCTTCCTCGGCGGTCAGCCGGGGGTTGAGCAGCACCAGCTCCATCGCCTTGCGGAAGCCGACGATCCGCGGAAGAAAGAAGGTGGAGCTCTCCGCGCCGGAGAGGCCGGTCTTGTGATACGCCCATTCGAACGCGGCGCGTTCCGAGGCCACCACCAGATCGCAGGCCATCGCGATGCCGAAGCCGCCCGCCGCCGCGATCCCATCCACTGCCGCGATGAACGGCTTGGGCGCCCGGCGGATTTCCGAAATCGCGCTGTGAAGGTATTCCAGAATCTGCTTGAAGCCCTCCCCGTAGCCGCGGCCGGGGCCGACGCCGTCGGGCTGGAGATAGCCGAAGTCAGCGGGCTCCCCTTGCTCCCGGATGTATTTGAGGTCGGCCCCGCTGCAGAACACCCCGCCCTCGCCGCGAATCACGACGCAACGCACGGCGGCATCGCGCGCCATGCCGAGCCCCGCGGCGCGAAACTCGCGAGCCGTCGTCACATCCATCGAGTTGAAGCGGTCCCGGCGGGCGATGGTGATCAGCCCCACGGGGCCTTCGCGTGACATCCGGATCGACGACATCTCAGACCTCCGCGACGCGGCGCGTCATGTCGGGCTCCGGACGCAGCTCCTCGGGGCCGAGCCGCCCGCCTATCACGGCCCGACCATCCAGCACCCGCACCTGGTCCAGCGCAAAACGCTGGATGGCTCGAGCCAGCAGCGGTCCCCAGGCCGAGCTCATCATCCATTCCCGCTGCGCGTAGGCGTAGGCCTTCAGCATCTTGTCCGCGTTCCAGCGCCGGGCATCCTCGACCATCGGGTGGGAGGGAAACCCCCATGAGCGGACCAGGGGCGGGCCGTGATCCACGTCCGCCGTGACCAGGTGGACCGTGGAGCGCGTCTCCGGCTGACCCGCCGCCAGCGCATCGCAGGTCGAGTGCAAGCCGCAGAAGACGGGACGCCCGCCCCGCCCGACGAGCGCCAGATCCGCATCATGGATGTTGATCAGACCCATCGGGTAGGCTGCCAGCAGTGGCTCGGTCACGATATGGAGGTAGCCGCACAGCACGACGAGTCCCGGCCGGTAGCCCTTCAGGAAGCGCACGGTCCGCGCATCGTACTGCCGCCGGAGCGTCAGATCGCCTCGCCTGCCGCCGCGCACGGCACAGAATGCGCCGAGATCGTGGCTGAGCGCCGGAATGCCCGCCTCGGTCAAGCACGGAAGCGCTTCGCTCCCCGCATCGCTCGCCAGACCGACGACGATATCGTAGAGGCGGCCGCGCAGCGGATCCTGCTCGAGCAGGTAGGACAACCCTGGGGCGCGCCGGGAGGTGAGCACCGCGACCCGGAGCGGGGTTGGCGGCGAGTCGGCCCGGCGGGATCGATTCAGCATATGCGTGGCAACGGTTCGCCCTCGGGCTCGGCCATCAGCCGCCGCCCGAGGCCGGTGTCGAGAATGACGCGCCCGGTGTGCTCGGCGATGCACTCCCCCACCAGCGCCGCGTCGCGTCCCTGCGGGTGGGCGCGCAGCGCGGCGAGCACACGCTCGGCGGCGGCAGGCCGAACTCCCAGGATGGCCTTGCCCTCATTCGCGATGTGAAAGGGATCGAGTCCCAGCATCTCGGCGGCGGCCCGCACGACCGGGGAGACCGCCACGTCGGGCTCATGGATCACGATCCCCACCCCGCTCTTGGCCGCCATCTCGTGGAGCGCGCTGGCCGCGCCGCCGCGGGTCGGGTCCTTCATGGCGACGATGGCCAAGCCGCCCGCCGCGAGGGCGGCACGCACCAGACCGTTGATCGGCGCCACGTCGGAGCGGAGCTCGCCATCGAAGCCAAGCTCGTGCCGCTTGGCCATCAGGGCGATGCCGTGATCCCCGAGGGTACCGGTGAAGAGCAGGCGATCGCCGGGGCGGAGGCCGGCGTCGGTCACCAGCTGCGCCGTAAGCGCGACCCCGGTGGTGTTGATGACGATCCCGTCGAGCTCGCCCTTGCCCATGACCTTGGTATCGCCGGTGACCACGGCGGTGCCGGCCTCGAGGCAGGTCTCGCGCATGGAGCGCTGAATCCGTTCGAGCTCGCTCCGCCGGAATCCCTCTTCGATGACGATCGCCGAGGTGAGGCCGAGCGGCTCGGTCGCGCCCATCATCGCGAGGTCGTTCACGGTCCCGGCGATAGCGAGCCGTCCGATGTCTCCGCCCGGGAACACGATCGGGTGGACGACGTGCGAATCGGTGGTGAGCACCAGCCACTGATCGCCGACGGGGAACGCGGCGCCATCGTCCATGGCCGTCAGTCCGACCACGGCCGCCGGCGCCGCCGGGAATCCGGCAGCCAGGCACTCCTCGATGAGCAGGCGCATCGCCCGGCCCCCCGCGCCCTGGCGCAGGGTGATCAGCTCTTCGCGAACCGCGAGCAGGCCGGTCACAGGTCCGGATGTCCTCCGTATTGGTGCCAGATCTTGCAAGTCCCTTCATTCGAGACCATGCAGGCCCCGACGGGAGCATCCGGGGTGCATTCCTTCCCGAAGAGCGGACAGCGCTCCGGCGAGGCGATCCCGGCCATGATGTCGCCGCAGATGCAGCTCTGGGTGAGCGTCGCCGGGGCGTACTCCCACAGCCGGCGCACATCGATGGCGAAGCGGCGCCGCGCATCGAGGTGAGCAAACTCGTCGCGCAACCGGAGATTCCCGTTGGGGATGTGGGCGATCCCGCGCCAGTTGCCACCGACGGTCCGGAAGACGCGCCAGAGCTGCGCCTGGGCGTTGCGATTCCCTTCCGCCGTCACGCAGCGGGGGAACATGTTCTCGACGGTCATGGTTCCGTCGCGAATCAACTCCAGGAGCTTGACCAGCCCGGCCAGGATATCGAGCGGCTCGAAGCCGGCCACGACGATCGGGATCCGGTGGTGCTCGACGAAACGATCGAAGATCGCCGACCCGGTGATGGCCGCGGCGTGGCCCGCGGCGAGGAATCCCTCGACCCGGTTGCCCGGCATCTCGGCGACGATCTCCATGACCGGCGGGATGTACTTGTGCGCGGACAGCACCGTGAAGTTTGGCGGCGGATCGGCGAGCACGACCGCCGCGGTGGCGACCGCCGTGGTCTCGAATCCGCTGGCGAAGAACACCACCTCCTCGGTGGTGTCGCGGGCGAGTTCGACCGCCTCCGCCGCGCTGTAGAGAATCTCGATCCGGGCGCCTTCCGCCTGGGCATCGGCCAGCGATCGGGAGCTTCCAGGGACGCGGACCATGTCGCCATACGTCGCGATGATCTTGCCATCCAGCGCGAGGGCCACCGCCTCGTCCACCTCGGGGACATCGGTGACGCAGACCGGGCACCCGGGACCCATGATGACGTTGAGCGACCGGGGGAGCATCGTGCGGAGCCCGAACTTGGCGATGGACTGTTCATGGCTCCCGCAGACGTGCATCACGGACACCGTGTCACGGCCGATCTGCGCGCAGAGCTGTTCGAGCGCAGCCGCCAGCGCCCGGGCACGACCGGGATCGCGAAAGCGGAGCTCGCTCACGCCGGTGTCCCGGACGAGCTCAGGCATCGGGAACCGGAGCCTCGGGTCGCGCACCGGCGATTTCGCCGCGGACGTCGGCCGCCATCATATCGCTCTCCGACTCCCGGAGCAGCAGATCGTACAGCGCAAGCGTCTCCCGAATTTCCCCTTCGGGAATCTTCCGGATGGCGAAGCCGACGTGGTTGAGGATGTAGTCACCCGGCACGACCGGCTCGTCCACGACGTCGAGCCGCGTTTCCCGTCGCACCCCCCAGAAATCCACCAGGGCGATCGCTCCGCGTACCTCCACCACCCGTCCCGGAACTCCGAGGCACATCGCTCAGCCCTCCGCTTCGGCGGTGAGGAGCGCGGCAGCGACCGCCGCCTGGCCGTAGCTGATGGCGCCGTCGTTGGGGGAGAGCTGCCGCGGCGTGAGGACCCTTAATCCGAATCCCTCGAGTCGACCCCGCAGCGACTCGAGCAGGCGCGCGTTCTGGAATACCCCGCCCGCCAACGCCACTGTGCCGAGTCCGGTGGACTCCGCCTGACGGAGGATGAGCTTGGTGCTGGCCCAGGCAATGCTCGCGTGGAAATCGGCGGCCAGGTCGGCCGGGTCCGCCCCCCGCATCCCGCGGGACCCGAGGACAGCCAGGAGCGGAAGCGGGTCCAGCACGAGACGGCCCCCGACCTCGAGGAAGCGACAGGGATATTCGGTCGCCGGCCGGCGTCCGGCGAGGGATTCGAGCTCCATCGCGGCCTGGCCTTCGTAGGACGCGTGACGGCGCAGGCCGATCACCGCCGCGGCGGCGTCGAAGAGCCGACCCATGGAGGACGCCAGCGGCGCATTGAGGCGCTGCGCGATCTGCCGCTCGGCCACCTCGCGCTCCCGCGGATCGACTCCCTCGAAGGCGGCCGCGAAGCTCGAGGCGAAGCCGGGCTCGACCGAGAGGTAGCCGAGCGCGGCACGCCACGGCGTGCGCGCCGCGAGATCGCCGCCCGGCAACGGAACCGGCAGGAGATGACCCACTCGGCGGTAGCCGGTGAGATCCGCGGCCAGAATCTCGGCGCCCCAGGTGGTGCCGTCGTCGCCGTAACCCGTGCCGTCGTAGGCGACACCAAGCACCGGCTCCGTCACGCCATGCTCGGCCATCACGGCGGCGATATGGGCGTGATGATGCTGCACGGTGATGGTACGCTCGAAGCCCAGCTCCCTCGCCAGCCGGGTGGAGAGGTACCCCGGGTGCGCATCTCGGACCACCACTTCCGGCTCGATGCGGAATAGGCGGCGATTCGCGGCCAGTACGGCCTGGAACTGCTCCAGCGTTTCGGGCGACTCGAGGTCCCCCACATGCTGGCTGATGTATGCGGTGCGTCCGTGCACCAGCGTCAGCGTGTTCTTGAGGTCGGGGCCGACGGCGAGAAGCGGCCGCGGGCTCGACACCGGCAACGGGAGCGGCAGCGGCGCGTAGCCCCGGGCTCGCCGGAGAAACACCGGCTGCTCGCACACCACGCGCAGCACCGAGTCGTCGTAGCGCGCCACGATCTCGCGATCGTGCATCAGAAACCCGTCCGCGATCGACTCGAGACGGGTGAGTGCCTCCACATTGCCGGTCGCGATCGGCTCGTCCGTGAGGTTGCCGCTGGTCATCACCAGGGGCCGCTTGGCGAGAGCAAGCAGCAGATGATGCAGCGGCGTGTAGGCCAGCATGATCCCGACCTGGGAGAGCCCGGGGGCGACGCCGGGATCGAGCCCGGAGTCGGGGCGTGCGGTCAGGAGCACAATCGGGCGTTCGGGCGAGGTGAGGAGCGCGGCCTCGGCGTCGCTCACCCAGGCGAGCGGCAGGACCTCGTCGAGGGTCCGCACCATGATCGCCAGGGGCTTGGCATCGCGCCGTTTGCGGGAGCGCAGCTTCGCGACGGCCGTGGCGCTGGTGGCGTCGACGGCCAGGTGAAAGCCGCCCAGTCCGCGAAGCGCCAGAATGCCGCCGCGGGCCAGGAGACGACCCGCCCCGGCCAGCGCCGCGCCGGAATCGGTGACGCCCGGGCTGGTGGCGGAGAAGCAGAGCCGCGGCCCGCAGGCGGGGCAACTATTTGTCTCCGAGTGATAGCGGCGATCTCCCGGCTCACCATATTCGGCGAGGCAGGCCGGGCATTGCCGGAACGCGGCCATGCTGGTCCGCTCCCGGTCGTAGGGCATGGACTCGATCACCGTGTAGCGCGGGCCGCAGTCGGTGCAGGTTATGAATGGGTAGCGGAAGCGACGGTTGGCGGAGTCGAACAGCTCCGCCTCGCACGCGGAGCAGACACCGACGTCCGGGGAGACCGGCTGGCGCTGGTCGGCCTCCCGCTCACTCACCAGGATCGCGAAGCGCTCGAGGCCCTCCACCACCGCGCTTTCCAGCGCCACGGCCTCGATCCGGGCCAGCGGGGGCGCCTCACGTCGGAGGTCCGTGACGAATCCGTCGAGCTCCTCCGGCGGCCCCTCCACCGCGATCTGCACGCCGCCGGTGGCGTTTCGAACCCAGCCCGCGAGATGGTGGCGCACCGCCAGCCGGTGGACAAAGGGCCGGAAGCCGACCCCTTGCACCAGGCCGGTGACACGCAGGCGGTAGGCCGCCCGGTCCGATACGACCGCAGCACTCACCATATGGGCGCCGCCTCGACCTGCGCGGTGAGAAAATCGAACCACTCCTGGAGACCGGCGCCGGTCCGCGCCGAGGTGCGGAAGAACCGCAGCGCGGGATTGATCTCCCGCGCGTTGGCGATGGCCCGTTCCAGGTCGAAGTCGAGGTGCGGCAGCAAATCGATCTTGTTGAGCACCGCGTACGAGGCCATGCGGAACATCTTGGGATACTTGAGCGGCTTGTCCTCGCCCTCGGTCACCGAAAAGACCACGATCTTCGCGGCCTCGCCCAGATCCCACGCGGCAGGACACACCAGGTTGCCCACGTTCTCGATGAAGAGGAGGCGCAGACGATCCAGCTCGAGCCGATCCAGCGCCGCGGTGATCTGGCTGGCATCGAGATGGCATGCCCCGCCCGTGATGACGGCCTGCACCAGGCGTGACGTATGGCGTGCGAGGCGGTCGGCGTCATTCTGCGTCTGCACGTCCCCGGTCACGACCGCGATATCGAGCTCGTCACCCACCGCCTGGAGGGTCCTCTCCAGCAGGAGGGTTTTGCCGGACCCCGGCGAAGACACGAGGTTGAACGCCACCACCCCGGCGGCGGTGAGGCGGCGGCGGACGTCGGCGGCAAGCAGGTCGTTGCGCGCCATGACGCGCTCGCGAACGTCAATCGTCCGGACGGCCATCGTCGACCTCCACATAGACCAGGCGCAGGGTACTGCCGGAAACCGCCTGGAGCTCGGCCCGAGCCCCGGCAAATGGGGGCTCGGTCAGCAGCGCGTCGAGGCAAAAGCGGAAGTTTTCCAGCTCGATGCCGGCGTCGTCGCCGACTTCCACTCCGATGCCCCGCACGGCGGCGCCCTGCTCCCGCGTCAGGACATCGCCGGCCAAACGGCAAACCTCGAGGGCCAGGCTCAGCTCATGCATAGACCGGCATCCGCCGCCGGCAGCGGTGCCCGGCCCACTCCAGACGCTCCACCACGAGATCGGCCAGCTTGGTCAGGCCGGCGCTCACCCGCGGACTCAGGCCCATCTCCATTTCGACCCGCTCGGGCTCGATCCCGATCGCCACCAGGTTTTCGGGAAGAAGACCGCGCAGCTCGGCCAGGGCCAGGATTTCGCGGAGATCGATCTGATGGGGCGACAGCTTGAGCGCGAAGTACCGCGGCAGCTCGCTCCGCTCCAGCACCGTGAGGGCGCCCGGCACCGCTCCGCTCCGGATCGCGTCGACCAGAATCAGATCGTGGGTCGACTCGACCATCGGGAGGAGGTTCATGCCCCAGGTTCCTCCGTCGATCAGTTCGACCTCCGGCGGGATATCCCAGTCAGCGCGCAGGCGCTCGAGGACGGCGACCCCGGCTCCATCGTCGGCCATGAGCGGGTTCCCGAGCCCGATGACGAGGGTGCGGATTTGCGGTTTACTCATCGACGAAATGGTGGTCGGCCGGCACAAAGCGGCCGCCACTGATGATCGAAGACATCACCCCGGTTCGTTCGAGGTGATCCGCCCGAATGGAGAGGTAGACGTGAATCGGGATGAAGATCAGGAATGCCCAGGTGCCGACGTGGTGGACGAACCGGACGACGGGCATCCCGCCGAAGAGCGCGCCAACCCAGTTCGTGGCGCCGTAGATGAGACCGCCGGGATTGGACTGGCCATAGAGCGCGAAGCCGGTGATCACCATGAGGGCGGCGAGCGCGTACATCATGGTGTAGCTGAATTGCTGCAGCGGGTTATGCCCCAGGTACCGCGGGGCCTTCTCAGGATCGATCATCAGGTAGAACTTGACCATCCTCACCAGGTTGCCCCAGTCGCGGGGGCGTACCGGGAAGAGGGCCGACAGGCGCTCGTACCGGTTCCCCATGAAGAGCCAGTAGGTCCGCACGATGGCCGTCATGACCAGCAGGGCCGCCGCGGCGAAATGGACGAAACGCACCCATCCCATGAGGAAATGGGCGCTGGCCTCCCCACTGGTCATGAAATAGGGCTTGCCGATGTACAGTCCCGTGACGGCCAGCGTCACGACGCAGAGCGCCGCGGTCCAGTGCATGGCGCGGATCGGCCACTCCCAGAGATAGACCCAGCGATACCGGCCGGTCGGCGGCGGAATCTTCTGGGCGAGGGAGAGCTTGGGACGCGGTCGCGCGGTCATTGGACCTTCACCTCGACGATCGGCGCTCCTGTCGCATCGAGCACGTGCACCCCGCATGACATGCACGGGTCGAAGGAGTGAATCGTCCGGAGGATCTCGAGGGGCTCGTCGGGTTTCAGCAACGGATGGTTATCGGTCAGCGCCGCCTCATAGGGCCCGAGCTGCCCCTCCCCGTCGCGCGGAGAGCAATTCCAGGTGCTGGGCACGACACACTGGTAGCGGGAAATCTTGGCGTCCTCGATCTGGACCCAGTGGCCGAGCGCACCACGGGGCGCGTCGAGATACCCGTACCCCTGGGCGGAACGCGGCCAGCTCGAGGGCTCCCATTTCGCGCCATCGAATGTCCTGGTGTCGCCGCTCTTGATCCGCTCGATGAGCTGGCCGAACCAGACCTCCATGCGCCGGGCCAGCAGCACCGTCTCGATGCCCCGCGCGGCGGTCCGGCCCAGGGTGGAGAAGAGCGCGGCCGGCCCCACGTTGAGCGTGCTTAACGCGGCCCCGACCAGCTCCTTGACTTCGGCGTGTCCGGATCCGTACGCCACGAGCATGCGGGCGAGCGGTCCCACCTGCATCGGCA
>Ga0184615_10000563_pt1 | contig 20406 bp, 25 predicted proteins | sample PLM4_65_coex_FD_133134 | JGI IMG/M metagenome (GOLD analysis project Ga0184615, IMG submission 133134) | Groundwater sediment microbial communities from an aquifer in East River, Colorado, USA - PLM4_65_coex | ecosystem: Environmental > Terrestrial > Soil > Riparian zone | place: USA: East...
CAGGCGTGGCAGGACTCTGAAAAATCAGTAAGTGAAAAGTGTAAGCCTGCATCTGGTTACACAGAAGAATCCTGGAGAGAGCACATGAGTCATCATCCTAGCATATATAAGGAATGTTTGAATTAAATGAAAGATGGAAGATGGTGGAAATATTAAGATTGAAACTAGTTTCAAATAAACATTTATATATTAAAATTTCTTAAATTTTTTATGTCATTTAAAGATTTCATAAAATCCCTAAATAACGATAAAGTTGAAGGCGAGTTAGTTAAAACAATTTTTGTTTCCCTTGCAACCTCTTTTATTTTAATCGGGATTTTGTATTTCTTAAGACTTAGATATATTGAAAATTTTATTCCTAAATATGGCTTTTATCTGTTTTTTGCTGTGTTAAGCTATTCCCTTATTCTCCTCTCTATAAAACACATAAGGGCTTACAAAGAATTTCCGTGTATGTCAGGAATGATGATTGGAATGACAATAGGAATGATTTCTGGATTTTTGCCAGGGTTTTTTGTCGGAGCTACTAATGGAATGTTCTGGGGCAGTGTTTTTGGAATGGCTGTAGGAATAACATTTGGGACATGGAATGGAAAATGCTGCGGGATAATGGGAGCAATGGAAGGTATGATGGCTGGTTTTATGGGGGCTTTGATGGGAGGCATGACATCAATAATGATGCTCAATGACAATTTAAAGTTAGCAGGGGTTATTATTTTCATGGTTTCATCAGTTATCTTGCTCGGATTGAATTATATGATATACACTGAAACAAGAGAGATGGAAAGAAAACATAAGGATGACGAATTTTTCACCATATTCTGGAGCTTTTTGCTTACAGCAGTCACTATCTTTTTTATGGTTTTCGGACCAAGGAGTTTATTGTTCCAATAAATAAGATATAATGGCAAAAAATGTTTTTTATTTTTTTGGCATCTTAGTTTTAGTAGCTGTAGCAGGATTTTTTATTCTTGGGGCAGGGGCAGAGACATCTCAAAAAAACTCCGGCACACAAAATAGTGGTGCTTCTGGTAGCGGAGATTTTCAGAAGGTTACTTTAAGCATAAAAAATTATAATTATTATCCAAACACTGTTACTGTAAAAGAGGGGCAACCAGTAAGAATCTACCTTGATGCAACTGTTTCAGGTTGCCTTAGAAGTTTTACAATAAAGGACTTTGGAATTGCTAAAAATCTACCAACCCCCAATGATTATATCGAATTCACACCAGATAAAAAAGGAACCTTTAGATTTGCCTGCTCAATGGGAATGGGCTATGGAACCCTAATAGTGGAATAAAAAGGAAAAAAATGAAAAAAGCTAAAATAACAATTCACGGAATGCATTGTGCATCATGCGCTTTAAATATAGAAAAAAGCCTGGGAAAAGTCCCTGGAGTAAAAAATCCTAAAGTGAGCTTGATGCTGAAAAAAGGGTTTGCTGAATGTGAAGATTCTGTTTCAGAGGAAGAATTAAAGAAAGCTGTGAAGAGGGCAGGTTATGAAGCAAGGGAAGTGGAATTTGAATGATGAAGCATAAGAATCATGAAATGCACGGCATGAAAAACATGAAAGAGGAGGGGCATAGCATGGATGAACATCATCACGAGGCTCCTGTTGAAGACGAAGAAATAGATGATTGGAAAAGAAAGCTGATAGGAGCATGGATTTTCTCAATTCCTGTTGCTTTTCTTATGTTATCAGAAAGAATTTTTGGAATTCGGTTTTTTTCTATGGAATATACCACATTCCTTATTCTGGCAATAGGTTTTCCAGTTCTCTTTATTTTTGGATGGAGCACAATAAGGGGCGGAATTCGTGGTTTGTTCACATTTTATTTTAACATGGATTCTTTAATTGCTTTGGGAACTCTTGTTGCTTATTTTACCGGATTATTCAGCTTGTTTTTTTCAATTCAGGATTATTCCGGGGTTTCGGCAATGATTATGGCTTTTTACATTACAGGAAAATACGTAGAAGCCAAAGCTCGTGGCCGCGCTTCTCAAGAGATAAAAAAACTTTTAGAACTTGGAGCTAAAAAAGCGAGAATCATAAAAGGAAACAGAGAGATAGAAGTCGACATTTCTGAAATCAAAATTGGCGATGTTCTTATTGTTAAACCAGGAGAAAAAATTCCTACAGATGGTATCGTTATCAAAGGAGAAAGTGCTATTGATGAAAGTATGGTAACTGGAGAAAGTTTGCCCGTTGAAAAAACCAAAGGCTCTAACGTGATAGGTGCTACAATAAATCAAGATGGGGTTCTTTACATTAAAGCAACAAAAATAGGAAAAGACACGTTCTTGGCGCATATAATAAAACTTGTTGAAGAAGCTCAAAGTGAAAAGGTCCCAATACAGGTTTTGGCAGACAAGATAACAAGTGTCTTTGTTCCTTCTGTTTTAGTTCTCGCTTTACTAACCTTTGGAGGCTGGATTTATTTTACTTCAGACTTAAGTAGGTCAATTGCCGCAAGCGTTTCTGTTTTGGTTATTGCATGCCCTTGCGCTCTTGGACTGGCAACGCCAACAGCATTAATGGTTGGTTCAGGAATGGGAGCAAAGCGTGGAATTCTCATAAGAAAAGGCGAAGCAATCCAGACAATAAAAAATGTAAAATTCGTCGTTTTTGACAAGACAGGAACAATCACAAAAGGAAAACCACAAGTAACAAACATCATTTCTGAAGTCAAAGAAAACTACCTGCTTGAGATTGCGGCTTCAATCGAAAAACTAAGCGAGCATCCCATCGCAAGAGCGATTGTTGAAAAAGCAGAAATGAAAAAGTACAGAGAAGTTAAAGGATTCAAAGTTTTAAGAGGTCGTGGTGTAGAGGGAAAAATTGGAAAAAGCGATGTTGTAATTGGGAATAGAACATTAATGAATGAAAAGAAAATTTCATTCAAGGATTTTGAAACGCAAATCTCTAATCTTGAATCAGAAGGTAAAACAATAATGATTGTCGCAGAAAAAGGAAAGGTCATCGGGATTATTGCTGTTGCAGATGCTATTAAAGAAGATTCTGTTTTGGCAATTGCTTCTCTAAACAGGCAAGGATATGAAACAGTAATGATTACAGGAGATAATGAAAAAACAGCGAAGGCAATAGCCAAAGAAGTAGGGATAAAAGAGGTAATTGCTAACGTACTTCCAGAGGACAAAGCAAAAAAAGTCGAAGAGCTTCAGAAGAAAAATATGGTTGCCTTTGTCGGAGATGGAATAAATGATGCTCCTGCATTAAAACAAAGCAATGTAGGAATTGCTATGGGAACAGGAACAGACATTGCAATTGAATCAGGAGATCTTGTTCTTGCTCGTGGTTCTCTTATGGGTGTTGTCCAGGCAATAAATCTATCAAAGGCAACATTCAAAAAAATAAAGCAAAATCTCTTCTGGGCTTTTGCCTATAACATTATAGCAATTCCGGTTGCTGTCGCTGGTTTGCTTCATCCAATTGTTGCAGAAATAGCTATGGCACTTTCATCAATAACTGTTGTGACGAACGCAAATCTTCTTAGAAGAAAAAAGATTTGAAAATGAAAAATGCGATAAAAGCAAATAAAAAGTTTTTTGATTTTTGGGCCCCTTATTATGACAAAGGCATTTTCGGAAGATTTTTGTTCAATATAATTGATAAGACAGCAAACTCAGTCAAAATAAAAAAAGGTTCTAAAATTCTGGATGCTGGATGCGGAACAGGAAACCTGCTTTATATTCTTGAGGGAAAAAATTTAGGCTTAAAGATATATGGCACCGACATCTCTAAGAAGATGATGCGAATTGCAAGAAAAAAGGTAAAGGGGGCAGATATAAGAGAGATATCTGTAACGAATCTCAATAAAGAATTCGGAGAAAATTATTTTGATTATGTTTTCAGCGTTGATGCCTTTCATCATTTTCCTAATAGTAAAATAGTAATGAATAACTTTTACAGAATTTTAAGCTATAATGGAAGGCTTGTTATAACTGATTTTGATTTTGGAATAATCTTAAATTGGATATTCAGCGTTTTAGAGCCAGGAAATACAGGCGTTTACACAAAGGAACAGATGAAGGATTTATTTAAAAAATCTGGATTTATCGTGGAGAAACAGCAAAAGATAGGATTATTTTCACTGATGACTATGGGAAAAAAACAAAGATAAGCAAAATTTAAATAGTAAAAATCCTTCAAATAAGAGAATCAAATGAAACAAAATCTTGGCAGAACTGACAGGGTTCTTAGGTTTCTTTTAGCTTTTTGGTGGCTGGGACCATGGGCTTTAAGGTCAAACATTGAACTAGTAAACTGGCTCCTAATCATTGTTGCCTGGATTGCTCTGCTAGAAAGCTTTACCGGATATTGCTGGCTTCACAATATTTTCAAAATAAATAACAAAAACCAATAAAAAACATGAAAAACGAAACAATTATTTGGGTAGTTATCGGAATTGTTGCACTGGCTTTAGTAGGTAGCTTTGGATTTGGAAGTTATGGAAATATGATGGGAATGATGTATGGAACCTATGGCTCAGGAATGATGTTTTTTGGATGGATTTATGGAATTTTAATTTTAATTGCTTTGGTTCTCTTCATTGTTTGGCTTGCAAAACAGATTCAGAAATAATTTTTTAATCAGATAGCAAAGTAAGATTTAAATAACTCTTTGCCTTAAAAATCATCATGAGAAAAGAGTCAACAGCTTGGTGGGTTGTAATAATCTTGGTGGTAATTCTTGCATTTTATTTATTAATGACGGTTTTTGGTTTAATCTATAAAATTTTAGTTTTAGTTGTCTTAGTATTCCTGATAATTTGGTTATACAAACAGATTCAGAAAAAGTAATATTAATTCTTAATCCAGCTATACCCCTTTTGTTCCAAATCCTGTACAAGACTCTTATCGCCCTCAAAAGCAATTTTTCCATCAATCATCACAGAAACTTTTTCAGGTTCTAAATATTCAAGAATTCTTTTGTAATGTGTAATAACAAGGACTGTTTTTTCAGGAGTCATGAACTTACTAATTCCATTCGCGACTAATTTCAAAGCATCAACATCCAAACCAGAATCAGTTTCATCAAGAACCACAACATTTGGATTCAAAACCAGCATCTGCAAAATTTCTGCCTTCTTTTTTTCTCCGCCTGAAAATCCCTGATTCAGATATCTATTAAGAAATTTTGTGTCCATTCCAAGGTCTTTACATTTTTCTTCCAAAAGAGCACGAAATTCAAGCAAAGAAAGCTTCCTCTCCTTAAGAGAATTGTAAGCCTGTCTTAGGAAATTTGAAATTGTAACTCCTGGAACCTCTACAGGTATTTGAAACGAAAGAAACAGGCCGTGCTTTGCGCGCTCATCAGGAGAAAGATTTGTTATATTTTCTCCATTAAGAAAAATCTGTCCAGCCATTACTTTATATTTAGGATGTCCCATAAGCACATAGGAAAGTGTTGTTTTTCCAGATCCATTTGGTCCCATCAGCGCATGAACTTTCCCATTGTCAATTTTCATATCTACTCCTTTCAGAATTACTTTTCCCTCAAACCCAACATAAAGATTTTTTATTTCAAGCATTTTACAAACCTCTCTGTTCTAATACCCTATGACCCATTTCTTTTCTAAAATCTGATAAAAGAAATTCTTGTGCATTTTTTAGAAAAAGTTTCTTTTCTCTTATGACATATTCATCAAATTTGTAAAACGCAACACTTCCATTTTCTCTTAATAAAACAACCGGCCTAAGCACCCTTCTTTCGTAGACTCCCGAATAAAGTGTCTTTCCAACTTCTCTTCCATTAATGACTGTATCGTAAATTTCTCCAACCCTTATATCCTGAAAGCTAATTGCCCAAAAAGTAGTTTGTTTTATATTTTCTTCCATTTTATTTCAAGGCTCCTTTAACTGCATCAAGCGAAAGCAAAGCACATTTAACTCTTCCGGGATTTAATTTTATCTTTAATAGGTCTAACACTTCTTCTCCTTTAAGTATTTTTATGTCCTTTACTTTCATTCCTTTAATTTTATCTGTTAGCAATGATGAAGAAACCATCGAAATCACACAACCGGAGCCATTAAACTTTGCGTCTTTTACTACTCCATCTTTAACGAAAAGCTGAATAGTTATTTCATCTCCGCATATTGAGTTATATTCTGTTTTCTTATGTGTTGGCGTTTTTAGAATTCCATAATTGCTTGGGTTTTTATACAATTCAAGAATATGTTCTTTGTACATGTCTTCTGGTATCGACTCATGTTTTTCTTTCATTTAACATTTCTCCTATGGTGAATGAATGGAGATCTTTGATTTACTTTTGCCATTTTATTTAAACCTCTCCCCTATTTTTTTAAGTGCTGAAACCAAAGCATCAACATCTTCAAAAGTGTTGTAAATGTAAAAACTTGCTCTGCATGTTCCTGAAATTCCAAGTTTTTTCATCAAAGGCATCGCACAATGATGCCCTGCTCTTATTGCAATTCCTTCATTATTTAAAAGTTCCGCAACATCGTGAGGATGAACGTTCTTAATATTGAAAGAAATTATGCTAACACCACTATTTACTCCAGGATTATAGATTTCAATGCCTTCAACTTTCTTTAATTTGTTTAATGCATATTTCAAAAGTTCTTTTTCCCAATCATGAATGTTTTCTATTCCTATTTTCTGTATGTATCTTACTGCTTCAGCAAGTCCTATTGTCCCAGCTATGTTTTGGGTACCTACTTCAAAACGATATGGCACGTCGGCCCACTCGGTATCATCCAGAGTAACTTTCTTTATCATTCCTCCTCCAAAATTAAACGGAGAAAGTTTCTCAAGCAGTTTTTTTCTTCCATAAAGAACTCCAATTCCCATTGGTCCTAACATTTTATGTGAAGAAAAAGCAAGAAAATCACATTCAATTTCTTTAACATTGATAGGCAAGCTTTGAATTGCTTGAGAAGCGTCAATTATTGTAATAGCACCTTTTTGTTTTGCCAATTTAACGATTTCTTTAATAGGGTTAATAGTACCTAATACATTTGATACATAAGTAACAGCTACAATAGCAGTCTTATCACTTAATTTTTCCTTTAAATCACTCATATCAAGCGTAAAATCCGGTTTAATCTTCACAAATTTTAATTGCAATCCTTGTCTTTTTGCAAGCTGTTGCCATGGAACGAGATTTGAATGGTGCTCCATTTCTGTGAGAAGTATTTCATTCTTTTCTTTAGGCACAAGTGAGTTAATAGTATAAGATAGCAAGTTAATAGACTCAGTAGTATTCTTAGTAAATATTACCTCATTTTTTTCAGCATTAATGAACTCCGCAACTGTTTTTCTTGCATCTTCATATTTTTTTGTTGCCTTTTCTGCCAAAGTATAAAGACCCCTGCTTATGTTTGCGTTCTCTTTTTCGTAAAAATCATTAATAGATTTTATCACTGTTTCCGGCCTTTGGCTTGTTGCGGCATTATCTAAATAAATCAAGCTAGGATTATTCTTGAAAATAGGAAAATCCTTTTTCAAAGCCTTTGCAGCGTTATTATCAAGTTTCATTTTTTAAATTTCTTTGTTCTTTTCTTTGTTTAGTTAGTACTCAATATGAAAAAACTCTTGTCTACCATCTTCATAATCTAATACTTTTTCTAATATTGGCTCATCTCTAAATTTCATTCCAAAAAGATAAGTAACTCTTCTTCTATAGTGTATAGCTGCTTGCCTAATTCCTTTTGTAGTATCCTCTATCTCAGGTATGCAAACATCATTGAGTTCAGTAAAAATTCTACTCATTCTAACTTTTTTAATATCTTTTACTATCAAAGGTTCTTTAAAAATATGAATTCCTCCGTCATCTCTTTTCGTAACTTCTGCCCTGACTATATCGGTTTCTTCAATAAAAAATACCCTATCCCAAAGTCTTTGTACCAATCCCATTTTAAAATTTAAACGACCGAGTTTTCAATCTCCAACTCAATCAATCTATTTAATTCAACTGCATATTCTAAAGGAAGTTCTTTGATTAAAGGCTCGATAAAACCAGAAACAATCATTTTTGTTGCTTCTTTTTCAGACAAACCTCTGCTCATGAGGTAAAAAAGCTGCTCTTCTCCGATTTTTCCAACAGCTGCTTCGTGAGAAACTTCAACATCACTTTCTTCTACTTCCATACTTGGTAAAGTCATGGCTTTGCTCCTGTCGTCTAACATCAATCCATCACACCTCACACTAGACTTAGAATTTTTGCAACCCTTTTTTATTTTTACCAGGCCACGATAAGAAGTTATTCCTCCATCCATTGAAATGCTCTTACTTATAACATGTGACGTCGTGTTCTCGGCCATGTGATAAACCTTACATCCAGTATCTTGATACTGTCCATTTGCTGCATAAGCAATTCCTATATAGTCTGTTGAAGAATTTTTTCCAACAAGAACAGAGGAAGGATAAAGCATCGTTACTTTACTTCCCGTGTTTCCATTAACCCATTCCATCACGCCGTTTTCATAAACCATAGCTCTCTTTGTATTCAAATTGTAAGTGTTCTTGCTCCAGTTTTCTATGCTGCTATATCTTACTCTAGCACCTTTCAAAACATGTATCTCAACACATCCTGCGTGAAGAGAATTCTCATTGTACTTTGGAGCAGAACATCCTTCAATGTAGTGAATTTCAGAATCTTCATCTGCAATTATCAAAGTGTGCTCAAACTGTCCTCCTCTTCGTGCGTTCATTCTAAAATAGGCTTGCAGTGGAAGTTTAACCTTGACTCCTTTAGGAACATAAATAAAAGTCCCACCAGACCAAACTGCAGCATGCAAAGCAGTAAACTTATGCAAATTTGGAGCAACACAAGTTGTCATAAAATATTTTTTAAACAACTCTGGGTATTGTTGCAATCCCTCATCACAATCTAAGAATACGACTCCTTGATTCTCCCACTCTTTCTTAAGTTTATGATAAACTACTTCGGATTCGTATTGAGCTCCAACTCCAGCTAATGCGTCTCTCTCTGCCTTTGGAATTCCCAACTTCTCATATGTTTGTCTTATGTCTTGTGGAACATCTTCCCAACTTACAGAGTTTCTTTTTGCATCAGGTCTCATGTAAAAATGAATCTTATTGAAATCTAAGTCAAATAAGCTCGGGCCGAAGTTCGGCATTGGCATTTCATTGAAAAGCTTAAGTGCTTCAAGCCTTCTTTTCAACATCCATTCCGGCTCATTCTTATCTTTGGAAATCTGCCTGATTAATGTCTCTGAGATGCCTAGCTCCGCTTTGAAAACCAATTTTTCTGGATTTGCGTCGTCGTAAATACTTCGAGTTATCTTTGTCGGTTTTAGTGTTTGCATACTTTCAGGATTTTCGAGAATTATTTAAAGGTTTGGATTGCTACTTCTTCCCAACAACCTCATTAACGTCTTTTAGCATGAGTTCAACGTCCTCATCGCTAAGTCCGTGCATCATTGCTCCGTCTTCCAATGTGTCAAATTCAGAAAAATGACAACCAACACAATGCAAGCCATATCCCATTAAAATCTCCGTTACTTCAGGATGCTTTTCAATAAGATGATTGATGGGTGTTTTTTTCGTGATTTTTGCTTCGTTCATAATTTATCTATCTCAGAAGCCACTTTAAAATCTTTCTCTGTTAAACCACCATCAGAATGTGTCATTAATTTTATCTCCACATTATTGTAATCGTAAATTTTTATATCAGGATGATGCTCTTCATTTTCTGCGATTTCTGAAATTTTGTTAACGAAATTAACAGCCTCCATAAAATCCTTAAATTTAAAAATTTTAATTATAAGCTTTCCGTTATCTTCCAAGCTCCAATCTGATAAATTCCCTAAACTTTCGTTAATTTGAGACATAGATAAAATTCCCATTAAAATAATCACTTCTTAGCCTTTAAAAAATTCTCACTGACCTTTTTCCAGTTTATCACATTGAAGAAAGCATTAATGTAATCTTGTCTTTTGTTCTGGTATTTTAAATAGTAAGCATGTTCCCAAACATCAAGGCCAAGAATAGGAATTTTATTTTGTGAGATTGGGCTGTCTTGGTTTGGTGTTGTCATAATTTCAAGTTCTCCACTTGAATTTAAAGCCAACCAACACCATCCGCTTCCAAATAAACCAGCCGCCTTATTGCTAAATTCTTCTTTAAAAATGTCAAATCCTTTGAATTTTTTGTTTATTGTTTTGAGGATTTCTCCAGATGGCTCAATATTTTTTTTTAAAATCTGCCAAAAAAAACTATGGTTCACATGACCTCCTCCATGATTTCTTACAGCAGTTCTAATGTCTTCCGGGATTAAGTCAAGATTTTTAAGAAGTTCCTCTGCACTTTTATTTTGCAGCTTAGGGTATTTCTCAAGTGCTTTGTTCAGCTTATCAACATAAGTCTGATGGTGCTTTCCATGATGTATTTCCATGGTTTTAGCATCTATATAGGGTTCAAAAGCATCAAAAGAATATGGAAGTTTTGGTAATAAATGCAACATACTCTTTTTAGAAAGTCTTTTTTTATAAAACTATTGGTTACTAATTTATTTGGTTTTTTTGTTGGCCTTAAAAATCTTAATCCGCGTCAGCAATAATGTCGTTAATCCTATCATTGTCAGATAACCTAAAAACCAAACCAAAGGATAAATAGAAGTGCTAATTGGAAAATTTTGGAAGCAATTTTGAAAGGCGCAATTCACGTTTCTTTCTACGTCTCCTAATATCCTTATCAAAAAAAAGAAAACTGTTATTTGAACTACACTAAATTTCCAGAAATCTTTTCTTTTTAATTTGATGAAATAAATCGCTAATAAGGATATAGGGATTATGAAGATATGCTGAAGACTAATCAACTGAGCCAATGACTCCCTTGGTTCAAAAAAATAGTTGGTTATTCCCCACAAGCTATTCCCTGTAGAGAAAACATAAAAAAAATCAATATTCCAAATAATATAAGGAATCAGAATAATAGTTAATTGGCTAGCTATCAGGTAGGAATTTCTTGTTGCAACTCCCAAGCCAACCAAAAAAAGAGCTGTGTAAGAGAACCATAAAATCCCGCTTATTCCAAAAAATCTTAATCCGTTGTAATAAGCAATAAAACTCAATAAAATCGCCAGTACACCTAAAATAATTAAAGAAAAATCTATAATCTTAAGTCTACCCATTTGATTCATAGTAAATCTCATTATAAAAATCTGATGAATAAACATTGGTGAAGTTTAAAAACAAAAAGATTCTTTTTGTTTTGTGCCCATATCGCATAATGGTATTGCATCCGACTCGAAAGCAGAACCGAGGTTCTGCACCTCCTGCAATCAAGAGATCGGAACCCCCAGGGGTCTCCAGGTTCGATTCCTGGTATGGGCGTTTCTTAAGTTTAATTCTCATAGAGAATAATAAAACTTATAACATCTTTCTCTTTATCATAAATATGATTGCGGGCGATTTTACAAGTGAAGAGAAAAAGGTGCTAGCAACTCTTAATACTCCAGAAAAAATACAGAGATACATTAAAGAAAGGTTAGAATATAATTTTGAAGAAGATGAGAAAAAAGTGAATTCTTTCAGGAATGTGCTAAAAACTGGCAAAGCAGATTGCTTAGAAGGTGCTTTGTTTGCATCAGCAATAATGAGTTTTCATGGCTATCCCCCTTTAGTAGTGTGCATGGAAGGAAGGGACATTGATCATAACATAGCCCTTTACAAAAAAGATTGGAGATGGGGGAGCATTGCTCAATCTCGCGACAAAAATCTGAAAGGAAGAAAACCAGTTCACAGAACTATAAAGGATTTGGTTATGTCTTACTACCCCTACTATTGGGACTACTACTCAAAAAATCAAGATATAACCAACTTAAGTTTGAGAGGATACACTAAATTTAGTCTAAAATCATTCAGAGAAAATTGGACTACCTCAGAAAAAAGTGTTGATTTTATTGTAGATTTTCTGTGGGAAGCAAAATACAGGTTTCTATTTCCAAGAAAAGATAAATCTAAATTTTACAAAGTTGACAGAAAAACAAACAAGGTAGTATTTCTATGAGAGCAAAACCCCACAATAAACTTTAAATAACCCCTTCTTCTTAGTCACCCAATGGAAAAAGATCTAGGAAAGATAAAGAAAAACGATTTCACAGACATTATCATAAGACTTGATGACTTTGGCGGAAGGCCTGGAGTTACTATAAGAGAATTTGTAACAGGCGACAGATACACTGGATTCACAAAGTCAGGGGTAAAAATACACGCAGCAGACTTACCAAGGTTCAAGGAAATGATTAATTCAATAAGCGAAAAAGACTTAGAGACTTCTGAAGTTGAAAAAGACAGCAAAAAGACCCATAGCGGACAGAAAACTCTTTCAGACGAAAGCAAAGATAACGAGGAAGAAACAGAAGAAAACTTTGACGACTATTAGTTCTAACTTAACGAGAAAGGTTTTCTAAGTAAACTTCCAGTCTTTTACCAATTCCACCAACTACTTTACGACCCCAAGGATCATAGCCTCTTATTTTTGCCATTGCTTTATCATGTATCTGATTTGCTCTAGACCTAGAAACTCCCAACTTTAAACTAATTTCCTCAAAAGTCTCTTCTTCTCCTCCATCAAGGCCATAATACCTTCTAATCACATATGCTTCTCTTGTTTTTAAATCACCCAAAACTCTTTCTATTTGTTCTTTTAATTCTCCTTCCTCAATTTCTGATTCTATTGAAACAGGAGGTAAAAGATGTTTATGAGATGCGGCTGCTAATGATATCAAATTAGATCTTGGAATTTCTCTTTCTAAGACAATTTTTTTAGATTTTACTCTTCTCAATTCTTGCGGAAAGACGTTTTCTTCTAACAAACCATAAAAATTGCATACCTTCGCCCTTGTCTTTGGACCAGGATACTTACCCATAGTCTCAAATTGAACATAAGAAGAATAACTAACCCCTATTAGTTCAGCCACGCCTTTTGCAGTTAAATCCAATTTCTCCCGAGCATTCACCAAAGCCGCGTTTTTCAGTCTTGCTTCTAATCTTAGGCTAAATTTCTTTTCATCAACGTCATGAATTTCTTGCTCCATGATGTTTTCTAATTAAAATTCTTTATAAATCTTCTTAAAAACCTAATCAAAAACCTTTTAACTTAACTCTTTCTTTTCTTTTCATGAAAAACGCAAAAATCCGACAGCCAATAGTCACGGTTTGTGGGCATGTAGATCATGGAAAAACAAGTCTTCTTGATTCTCTTAGAGGAAGCTCTGTTCAGGAAAAAGAAGCGGGAGGCATAACTCAAAAAATTTCGTTTACATCATGCCCTTCAGAACAATTAAAATTAAACTTTCCACTAATAAAAAATCAAGAATTAAACATTCCCGGCTTTCTTTTCATTGACACCCCGGGACATGCAGCATTCACAAATCTAAGAAAGCGTGGAGGTTCTTTAGCAGACCTTGCAATTCTTGTAATAGACATCAATGAAGGAATAAAGCCTCAAACAGCAGAAGTAATACAGATCTTGAAAATGAATAAGGTTGCCTTTGTAATTGCACTCAACAAAATAGATAAAATTCACGGTTGGAGAACTGCTTCTGATAAAGACAGAGGAGTTTCCTTCAAAAAAAGAGTAGAATCACAGCCATTGAATGCCAAACAAACCTTTGATGAAAAATATTTGACATTAGTTGGTTCATTGCAGAATCACGGTTTTGACTCTGACCTTTTTTATAACATAGACGACTTCACAAAAAAAGTTGCTCTGGTTCCTTGCTCTGCAAGAACAGGCGAAGGTCTCCAAGAGCTAATTCTTGTTCTGTGCGGTTTAAGCCACAAATATCTTCAGGAAAGATTAACTCTTGGGCAAGATGCAAAGGGAATCATGCTTGAAATAAAAAAACAACAAACAGGAGCGTACATAGAAGCAATTCTTTACGATGGCGAACTTTCAAAAAAAGACGAGATTGCTGTTGCAGGCTTTTCCGGAAAGCCGATAATAACAAAAATAAGAGTCATGGAAGAAATTATGCCTTTGTCAACAAAATTCAAGCCAAAAGAAAAAGTCCAAGCTGCAACTGGCTTACGTCTTCAATTAGTAGAAAAAGAAGAAATTTTACCTGGTATGCCTTTTGTCCTTTACAAAAACAATCTTGAAGAAATCGAAAGAATTTTCAAGAAAGAACTTTCAGAAAGCATTAAGACAGACAAGCAAGGTGTTATTGCAAAAGCAGATTCTCTTGGAAGTCTTGAGGCACTGCTTTCAATCTTGAGACAGGAAAAAATTCCTGTGTTAAAAGCTGGAGTAGGAAACATAAACAAAACAGATATAGTGGGGGCAAAGGCAAATCTTCAAATAAACCCTCTTGATGCAGTAATACTTGGCTTCAATGTTTCTGTGGATGAAGGAGCTAATGAAATCAAAGGTAAGGTAAATATTTTGACAGATGATGTTGTATACAAGCTCATTGAAAACGTTCAAAAATTCCGTGAGGAAAAAAGAAAGGAAATAGAAAAAGAAAGACTCTTAGGACTTAGTTCTTTAGGAAAATTAAAGGTCTTACATCAGCACGTATTCAGAAACACAAGTCCGGCTATCTTTGGCGTTAAGGTTGAAGCAGGTAAAATAATTTCTGGACTGTTTCTTATTGATTCAAAAGGAGAAAAAGTTGGGAAAATAAAAAATATGCAGTCAGAAAGCAGTTCAGTAGAAGAAGCTTTTGGAGGGAAAGAGCTGGCAATTTCTATACCAGGGATTAATTTTGAAAGAAGAATGAAAAATACCAATTTCCTTTATTCAGATATTTCAGAATCTCAATTCAGAAATTTCAAGAAAAATAAAGATCTTCTTTCTTCATCAGAGATTTCTGTTCTTCATGAAATTTCAGAAATAAAAAGAAAAACAAAAGCAAACTGGGGAATGTAGTATTTTGCTTTAACCGACAAGAAGGTTTAAAAATCAATTTTGTAATACTATTACAATGCCGTTCAAAATTAATATATCTGAAAAATCCGGGAAAACATACAAGTTGGAAATGGAAAGCGAGGAAATGCTTGGAAAAGAGCTTGGAGATAAAATACATGGAAAAGATTTAAACTCTGACCTAGAGGGCTACGAGCTCGAGATTACAGGAACCAGTGACAAAGCAGGCTTTACTTCTATGAAAGACATTCCTGGAATAGGGCTTAAAAGAGTTTTGCTTTCATACGGAAAAGGACTCCACAAAAGACCGAAAAAAGAAGGAAAAAAGAAGCGTTCTAACATGAAACCAAAGGGTTTACGAATGAGAAGAACTGTCCGTGGCCGCATTATTTCTCCTGATATTACACAGATAAATTTCAAAGTTATAAAACACGGAAAGACGCCTCTTCCTGAAATCTTCCCGGACCAACAAACTGAAAAGACAGCGAAAAAAGAAAATCGTGCAGCAAGAAGAAAAAACAAAGATAAACAGCCAAAAAAAGAAGAAGCCTCAGAATAAGTTTGTTAGCAAGAAGATTTTTAAACTCTTTTCTTCATGAAAAAATATGAAAAAACTAACAAATATTTTACTCGCAGGGAGTCTTTTGCTAGCAGGGTGTAGCAAAGGTCCTAATCCAAATCTTCTAACAGAAAAAGATTTCAAAAATGCGGACTGGGAAAAAATTCCTTACAATAGTGAAAATAATGAAATATGGACAAGTTATATGGGAGAAAAAACCCCAAAGTATACAAAAAACTGGGAATTATACCAAAGAATGACTGCAGAAAAAAATAGCTTCAGGTATGCAGAAAGAAATAGTATCATATACATAGTCGGAGTAAAAGGAAAAGAGATTAGTCTTCCAGATTTAGACGGGAATGGCTATATTAGATTCGGTAAATTAGATTCGGTAAAAGTTGTAAAAAGCACAATAAGGATAAAGGAAGGCAAATAATACGCTTATTCTAAATATCAGAACCCAAACTTTAAAAAACTCGCCTTTCAACATATTCTTATGAATAAAAATCTTCCTGAAATAAACGTCGGTGTTGTCGGGCACATAGATCATGGAAAAACAACGCTTCTCAGCAAACTCAGTGGAAAATTTACAGATACACATTCAGAAGAACTCAGGCGTGGAATCACAATAAAGCTAGGATATACAGAAATTACAATTTACAAATGCGGTTCTATTTTTACAACCAAAGAAAAAATCGGCAGCAAAGAGTGCACTCCTATCAGATATGTAAGTTTCATAGATACTCCTGGACATGAAATGCTAATGGCAACGATGCTTTCTGGTGCCGCAATCATAGACGCTGCAATTCTTGTTGTAGCTGCAAATGAAGGAATAAAACCTCAGACGAGAGAACACTTCATAGCTCTGCAAGCAAAGGGCATAAAAAACCTGATAGTAGTTCAAAACAAAATAGATCTTGTCAGCAAAGAGGAATCTCTTAAAAACTATAAGCAAATCAAAGAATTTCTAAAAGGAACTTTTGCTGAAAACGCACCAGTAATCCCTGTTTCTGCTCAGCAAGAAATCAATATTGATAAAATACTGGAAGAACTCTCAAAAATTGAAATACCTGAAAGAGATATGAGCTCTGATCCAATTTTTGCGGTAGCAAGAAGTTTTGACATAAATAAGCCAGGAACAGACATAAAAAATCTTCATGGAGGCGTTTTAGGAGGAATTCTAAAAAAAGGAAAATTAAAAGTGGGGGATGAAATTGAAATAAAACCTGGAATGAATGTAAAAAGACCCCATGGGAAAACCGAATACAAAACATTGATAACAAAAATTGTTTCTCTGCAAAAAGGAAAAGAATCTATGAAGGAAGTTGGTCCGGGAATAAGCCTCTCAATTGAAACCTCGCTTGACCCTTTTTTGACAAGAGCAGATTCTCTTACTGGCTGCATGGTTTCTACAAAGGGGAATCTTGCTGAAATAACAGACAAAATAAAAATAAATTCAAAACTCTTCAGCGAAGTCTTCGGCCTTAAAAATCAGAAAAAAATAGAGCCAATAAAAACAAAAGATCTTCTTATGTTGAGTATCAATACAACAATAACTGTAGGCATTGTTGAAAAAATATCTGGAAATGAAATCGAACTAAGCCTCAACATCCCGATAGTTGCGTTAAAAGGAGATAAAACAGGTATAGCAAGAAACGTTGAAGGCCACTGGCGTTTAATCGGATGGGGTGAAATCATCTAACAATCCTAGTTAATTTTAAAAACTCCTTTTTCCTGTAAAAGCAATGAGAAAGGTGATTCTAATGTTCCTTATGGTTTTTTTGGTATTTGGAATATTGCTGCATTCTCCTTTAGTTTCATCAGATGAAAACGATTCTAGTTCAGACAACGAAAGCGGCTCTGATAATGACGACTTAAATGGAAGTTTAGATGACGAAAATGATGATATTAATGACTCTGACGAGGATGAAGATGAATTAGAAGACGAAGACGATGTTGATTCGAACGATGATGACAAGGCAACAAAAGATAGTTGCATTATTAAAATTGAAAGAGAGATAAAAATTGAGAATGGAAAGAGAGCTGAAGTTATTAAAAGAAAAATAGTATGCGCTGATGGAACAAGGGCAGAAGTCAAAGTAAGAATAGAAAACAGGACAGAAAATGGAAGGTTTAGAGAAAGGATAAGATATGAAGTAGATGGGGAAGAACTTGAAACCGAAGCACAGGAAGGAATAAATTTGGAAGAAGAAACTAATGGAACAGAATATAAGTTGAAAGCAAGATTTAGAGGAAATGTTACAGATATAAAAATTATGCCAGACAGGGCTTCTGAAATTGCTCTTGAAAGATTAAGAGCTTTAAATTTTACAATAGAATTAAGAGAAGTTAGTCGTGAAGGAAATGTTTCAAGGATAGCTTATAGTGCAAGGGCATACAAAGACGGAAGATTTGTAGGAATATTCAAGCTCAAAGTCAAAGTTGAAACTCAAATTGACCCAGAAACAGGTGAAATCATAAGAACAAAAAAACCTTGGTGGGCTTTCTTCGTCTCTGGCGAGGATTCAGATCAAATTGGTAAAAAAACAGTATTATGCCACATTCCTCCTGGAAATTCATCGGCAATGCACACAATTAGCGTTGGAACGCCCGCTGTAGCTGCACACTTAGCACATGGTGACTATCTTGGAGCATGTAACGGAACAGGAGTTCCTCCAGGAAATCAAACGGCGCCACAATGGTTTGACAACAGCACAAATTCAACAACAGTCAATGGAACATCGATAGAACACAGAGTAAGATGGACAGATAATACTGCATTGAGTGGATATATTTTCAGCTTTGACAACGGAGATGGTTCATTCATCAATGATAGCTTTGCATTAATGTCTGGAACAGGAAATTGGAGTAATGTTTCAAAGGTTGTCAACTCAACTGTAAACTCAACAATAAGATGGAGGGTTTATGCAAATGACTCTTCCAATAATTGGAACGTTACAGATACTTTCAGTTATATGACAACGAGCGAAGTGGCTAACGTTTCCGACACGCAAGCACCTCAATGGTTCGACAATAGCACAAACTCAACAGCCAACGGAACACCAATAGAACACAGAGTAAGATGGACAGATAATGTTTCACTATCTGGATATATCTTTAGCTTTGATAATGGAAACAATGGCTCTTTCCTTAACGACAGCTTTGTAGCTTTCTCAGGACTGGAAAATTGGAGCAACATAACAAAGAGCATTAATTCAACAATTAACACGACAATAAACTGGAAAGTTTATGCCAACGACACTTCTAATAATTGGAATGCAACAGACAATTTCAGTTATGGTTTGACTTCCCAATAAGATTTAAAATTATTCTTATTAATTATACATAAACTTTTAAAGCGAATTCTTCTGACGAAAGCACTATGAGCACGGATGTAAGAAAAGAACTTGAAAAAATAAAGTATTTTAATGTAGATTCTGATTTAAGCAGCCTTAATATCTTAGAAAGAAAGGCTTTGTTTTATTGTGTTCATGCGTCCAAAATTTTAAACGACATCTATCTTAAGCAAGTTTGCGGAGATAATTTAGAAAACTATCTTAAAATAATAGAAAAAGAAAATGATCCAGACCTAAAGGCTTTTTTTAAAATAAATGCTGGGCCGTGGAATAGATTTCAAGAGGATGTTTCTTTTGTCTCGGGTATAGGAAAAAAGCCAGAAACAGTTGGATTTTATCCAGAAGACTTGGCAAAAGATGAGTGGAATCGTTGGTTACAGGAAAATCCTCAAGATAAAAAAGAGTTTGAAAGTAATACAACAATAATTAAAAGAAATAATCACGGGCTTGAGGCAATACCATACCATAAATTTTTCGAAGGAAAGCTAAAGGGGGCCAGTGATTTATTATTTTTAGCTTCTAGAAAATTAAAAGAAAACTCTTCTTCAGGAAGCGGTGCCCTTACAGAATACCTTCAAGAAATTTCTAAAGCACTAACTACCGGAGATTACAGAAAAAGTGACATTGCTTGGGTTAAGACAACTGGTTTTCCTTTTGAAATTGTTTTTGGTCCAATTGAAAATTATGAGGATAAGTTTCTTGGTTTAAAATCAGCTTTTGAGGCGTTTATTGGCATTCCAGATATAGAGGCAACAAGAAGTCTTGAAACTTTTAAAAAGTATATACCTGAATTTGACGCAGTTTTGGCAAAAAAATTTAACTATGTTCCAAAAGGCTCTCTTGCTTCAATGGTTGTATTCAATGATGTATTAAGAGCTGGAGAAGCGGCTGCAGGAAGACAATTTCAAGCTGCAAATCTTCCAAATGACAGAGAAATACACGAGCTATATGGATCAAAAAAAGTTTTTTCAAAAACTATAATGAAAGCTAAATCAGAATACTTATCATCAAAAATTGCAAAAAGAGTCCTCTCGGATGAAGATAAAAAAAATTACAATCATGATTCACACGTATTATTCATTTTGGGACACGAAATTTCTCATGGGATGGGTCCAGCGTTTATTGAAAAAGATGGAGGAAGAGTAAGCCTTGAGAAATTACTAGGGAAAACGAGCTTGCCTTTAGAAGAAGCAAAAGCGGATGTTCTCGGCTTTACTTTTATGAGGTATTTGGGTAAAAAAGGTTTTTTTACTAATTCTCAATTAAGAGAGATGATGCTAACAAACTTAGTAAGTGAGTTTATTGGATGGAGAACAAATTTTAAAGGGGCACACTCACAATCCGGGCTAATTCAGTATAATTACCTGAAAAAACATGGAGCATTGAATTATAATCCGGAACAAAAAACCATCGCAATAGACTATGAAAAATCTTTTATACTTTATGAAAATTTAGCAAATGAAATAATGACAATTCAGAACCAAGGCGATTATGAAGCCACTAAGAGTTTTCTAACACAAAATGCTATTGTTCAACCAGAAATAAAAACATTAATAGACAAATTAGATGGCATTCCCTTGGAAGTCCATCCTGTTTTTAATGTATAATTCA
>Ga0184615_10000564_pt1 | contig 20383 bp, 18 predicted proteins | sample PLM4_65_coex_FD_133134 | JGI IMG/M metagenome (GOLD analysis project Ga0184615, IMG submission 133134) | Groundwater sediment microbial communities from an aquifer in East River, Colorado, USA - PLM4_65_coex | ecosystem: Environmental > Terrestrial > Soil > Riparian zone | place: USA: East...
AGCCGATCGTCGGAGGACGGGGCCGCATCGGAGATCGTGGCCAGCACCCGCAGCAAGCGTTCCAGATGGGGCCGGCCCCTGCCGGGCCGGCTCGCGCCGTCCCAGGTCGCGAGGAGCACCTCGAAGCCGTCGCCGATCGCCTGGGACGCGAGCGACGCGGTGAGCCGCACAGCGTCCTCGAACCACGCGCGATGGATCGGCAGGGGGTCGGGCGGCAGCCGGTTACTGAGGACGAGCGCGATCACGCGCGAGCCCTCGCGTTCGGGTTCCCGAACCACGAGCTTGGCGCGGCGCGCCGAATGCTTCCAGTGGATGTAACGCGGATCGTCGCCGGCCTGGTAATCCCTGAGTTGGTGCAGGCCGCTCGTCCCGCGTCCGACCGCCCGGCGCCCCTCGCCAGTCAGGGTCGGGGCCGTGAGCGGGGGGAGGGGATCGATCGCGGGGTAGACCAGCGAGTCCGTCTCGTCGGGCAGGCACACCGACTTTTCAAAGAAGCCGAACGGGAAGGTGGTCGTTGCCTCGATCCCGTCGAGGCGGTACAGCCCGCGATCGCGGAACGTGATCACGGTTGAGAACTCCAAGCGCTGTCCCGGGTCGAGGCGTGGACACCGTGTTTCTGGCGCCGTGACGCGCCCCGCGTCGGCGCGCTCGCGGAGGAGCAGCGAGAAACTCGGCATCCACCGCCTCGCGTTGGCGACCGTGACGCGGCAGGGGATCGGCGTCCCCGCGAAGAGCCGGGGGGGCAGCGTCCTCGTCGCGGTGAGGCGGCGCAGAGCCCGCTCGGAGAGCATTCCGGAGACGAGAATGAGGGACAGCATCATGGCGAACAGGAGATAGAGCAGGTTGTTTCCGGTGTTCACCGCGGCGAGACCCACGGCGAGGGACAACAGCAGATACCGGATGCCGACCGGCGTGACCTTCACCGTCCGACTCGGTCGTCGCGGGCGTCGCCGTGGAGACGGGAGTGGCATGGGAGCCGCGGGGGAGCTACAACGGGACCGGGACGTGGTCGAGGATCTCGGTCAGGATGTCTTTGGCGTCGTCGGTGCGGCGGCCGAACGCTTCGATGCCCGGGTTGACGACAATCCGGTGCGCGAACACCGGGATCACGAGCCGCTTGACGTCGTCGGGCAGGCAGTACGTCCGCCCCTCGACGAGGGCCATTGCCTGGGCGGCCCGATACAGGAAGACCGCCCCCCGCGTGCTCACGCCGAGGTCGAGATCCGGCCGCGACCGGGTGGCGGTGACGATCGCCATCAGGTAATCGGTCAACGCGTCGTCCATCGTCACGCGCCCGGCCTCCTCCTGGAGCGCGAGCACCTCCTCGGCGGTCAGGACGGGTCCGATCTCGTCGGCGCGCCCGACGATGCGGCGGGCCGTGAGAATGCGCTTTTCGTCCTCCGCGTCGGGATACCCCATGTGGATGCGGATCAAGAATCGGTCCAGCTGAGACTCGGGGAGGGGGAACGTCCCCTGGTATTCCACGGGATTCTGGGTTGCGATGACCATGAAGGGACGCGGCAGAGGGTGGGTGTGGTTCTCGACCGACACCTGGGCGTCGTTCATCGCCTCGAGGAGGCTGCTCTGCGTCTTCGGCGTCGTCCGGTTGATCTCGTCGGCGAGCACGATGTTCGCGAAGACGGGACCGGCCCGGAACTCAAACTCCCGGCTGTGCTGGTTGAAGACGGAGAGGCCGATGATGTCCGAGGGCAACAGGTCGCTGGTGAACTGGATGCGCTTGAACGAGCAATTCAGCGAGCGGGCGAAGCTGTGGGCGAGCGTTGTCTTCCCGACCCCGGGCACGTCCTCGATCAGGAGGTGTCCCCGCGCCAGCAACGTGACCATCGCGAGCGTGACCGCCTCGGATTTTCCGCAGATGACGCGCTCGATGTTGTCGTGGAGGGCGGCGATCTTGGCCTGGGGGTCGGCAATCACGGCGGAAGTCTAACAAAGCGCCAGGTGAGCGTCAAACCAGGAGCCTGTCCAGGAATGGCCATCTGCGGCGTTGTCGCTTCGGAATCCCTCCTCACGTACGACCCAGTACGCTCCGGGGGGATTCCTCGCTCCGCCTTGCATCTGACCATTCCTGAACAGGCTCCGCCACCCCAATACTCGGACACACTCCTAAGCGGCTTTCCGACCGTGCGCGCGGGCGCGCGGGCGGAGGACGGGGATACCCAGCGTGTCCATCTTGTATTTGAGGATGCGGCGAGTGACGCCGAGCAGCCGCGCCGCGCGGGTCTGAACGTGCCCCGCGCGCTCCAGCGCGTCGGCGATCAGGTTACGCTCGAACGCCGCCACGGCGTCCGTCAGCGAGGCCTGGCCCGTCCGCACCCGCTGGTCGAGGCTGTGTGCGTGCGCCAGGCTGCGCAGCTTCGCCGGGAGGTCGTCGGCGCGGATCATCGGACCATCGGCGAGCGCGAGGAGCTGCTCGACGAGATTCTCCATTTCCCGGACGTTGCCCGGCCAGTCGTACCGCACGAGCCAGTCCAACGCGTCGGGCGCGAATTCCGCGGCGGGGTGTCCCGGTCCGGTGTTCCGCGCCAGGAAATGGCGGAGGAGGCGCGGGATGTCGTCGCGGCGCTCGCGGAGCGGCGGGACGACGAGCGGGACGACGTTCAGCCGGTAGAAGAGGTCTTCGCGGAAGCGGCCGTCGCGGATGGCGGTGTCCAGATCGACGTGCGTGGCGCCCACGAGCCGGACGTCGACCTGGACGGGGTCGGTGCCCCCGACGCGGGTGAACGCCCGCTCCTCCAGGACGCGCAGGAGGTTACCCTGGGCGCGCAGGCTGAGGTCGCCGATCTCGTCGAGGAAGAGGGTTCCGCCGTCGGCGAGCTCGAACTGCCCCTTGCGCGCGGCGTGGGCGTCGGTGAACGCGCCGCGCTCGTGCCCGAACAGCTCGGTCTCGATCAGGGTCTCGGGAATCGCCGCGCAGTTGACCGCGATGAAGGGACCGACGCGTCGGACGCTGAGGTCGTGAAGCGCCCGCGCGACGAGTTCCTTGCCGGTGCCGCTCTCGCCGGAGATCAGGACAGTGGAACGCGAGTCGGCGACCTGCCGGATCGCCTCCCAGAGCCGACGGATCGTGGGGCTGTCCCCGATCAATTCGGGGCCCCCGACGCGGCCCGACGGCTTGGTGGGGAGTCGGCGTGGACCATTCGGGTCCGACATCAGTCGGGGAGGTGTGACGGGCGGGACTCGTTCCGCGGCGCCGCTCGCATCGCGCTGCACAGGGGGAGACACATGGGCGAGAAGGATAGCGGCGCTAGGGTGTCTTGGCAAGCTCCTCGAGAATCTGTTCGAGTCGCCGCAGCTCGTCGCCGTAGCCCGGCCAGTCGCCCTCGCGCACGCGGTGCTGGGCGTTGCGATAGTGTTCGAGCGCCGAGCGGACGAGGCCGGCTGCCGTTCGATCCCCGGCCGATGGAATGGCCGTGGAGGCGGGGCGGATCTCCGGCGGCCGGCTGCCGAAGAGTCGGGCCAACGCGGTCTCCAGGTCGGGCTCCATCACCATCTGGTTGCCGAAGGCGACGATGACGCGCCGCAACTCGGGCAGCGCCCCGGATTCCGTCGCCGCGAGGTAGAGCGGTTCGACGTACAGCAGGGCATCCTCGATCGGAACGACCAGGAGGCTGCCGCGGATCGCCTGCGAGCCGCGCTGTGTCCAGAGCGTGAGCTGCTGCGAGATCGCCGAGTCCTGGTCGATCCGCGCCTCGATCTGGCGCGGTCCGTAAACCAGTTTTTGTTTGGGCAAGAGGTACACGATCAGTTTTCCGTAGTGCGGGGCGTCGTTCCGGACCGCGAGCCAGGCTGCCATGTTATCCCGCTTGGCCGGCGTGTACGGGATCATCAGAACGAACTCCTCCCGCGGCTCGCCAGGGAGTTTCATGATCGTGTAATAAGGGTCCATGTCCCGCTCGCCTTTTTGCGGGATGTTCCACAGGTCTTCCTTGTTGTAAAAGATCTGCGGATCCTGCATGTGATACGTGGCGAAGACGTGGGACTGGATCGTGAACAGGTCCTGGGGATAGCGCAGGTGCTTGCGGAGGTCGGCGGGCATCTGGTCCAGGGGCTGGAAGAGGCCCGGGAATACGGCGGCGTAGGAGCGGATGACGGGATCGTCAGGGCCGCTGATGTACACACGCATCCGCCCGTCGTAGGCGTCGATCGTCACCTTGACTGAATTCCTGATGTAGTTGCCCACCCCTCGTACCGGGAGCGCGTACGGCAATCGTGCGGTCGTGGTGTAGCCATCGAGGATCCACACGAGCCGGCCCTCGTTCGTGATAACGAGATAGGGGTCCTGGTCGTAGCGGAGAAACGGCGCAAGCTTTGAGACACGGTCCTGAATATTCCGGTTGATCATGATCCGGCTCTTGGACGTCAGGTCGTTCGAGAGCAGGATTTTCATCGTGCGGAACGACGCGGCGAACGCCGCCTTGCGCAGGAACGATCCCACCGGGATGCCGCCGTCGCCGCTGTACGTCGCGTAGACGTTCTTATCGCCAGAGGGGTAGTCAAACTCCAACGCTTTGGTGTTCACGAAGACGTAATCGTTCGGCAACTCGCCGTAATAGATTTCCGGCCGCGTGACGGTGATCGACGTCGAGGACACCGGGGGAATGTTCTTGATAAAGAATTCCGGCAGCCCTTCTTGAGTCACTCGGTTGACCGGTCCCAGCGTCACCCCGTGGCCGTGGGTGTACGTGAGGTGTTCGTTGATCCAGATCCGGCTCGGCAGGTTCTTGTACGAGAGCTCCCGCGGTGAGATCATCACTTGGCGGAGTTCCCCGTCGATGACGTACCGATCGTTGTCGACGTCGATGAAGTCGTAGTAGGTTCGGATCTGCTGGAGTTGGCGGTACGTCGCGAGTAGGGGGCGGTGATCCCAGAGACGGACGTTCTTGGTGGTGAGCGTGTTGGCCGCCACCTGTCGGGCGCTCAGTTGGTCGGACGCGGGAAACTCCGTGGCTTCGATGCCATCCAGGCCGTAGGCGAAGCGCGTCAGGCGGATGTTGTGCTCGATGTAGGGGCGCTCCATGACGATTTCGTTCGGCAGGACTTGAAACCGGTGGAGCAGGTCGGGAAGGACCGATCCTCCGAGGAGGCCCGTCAGCGGCAAGGCGACGGCCGCCGCGATCGGCAGTTTCCAGCCGCGTCGCGCGGCGCTGAACAGGAGGACGAGCGCCACCGCCACCGCCAGGATCACCATGACTTTGAGGGCGGGAAGCCGCGCGTGGATATCGGCGTAGACCGCTCCGAACACGACGCCTCGGTGCGAGTAGAGGAGTTGATACTGGTCGAGGTAGTACCCCCACCCCACGACCAACGCCGCGAGCGCGCCAAGACCGAAGAGGTGACGGCGTGCCGCGGGGGTCACGACCACGCGCGCGGGGTCGAGGCGCACTTCCTGATTGGCGACGTAGAGGAGGCCGCTGGCGACGATCGCCAACCCGGTCGCCATGAGGAGCCACCCCTTGATGGTCGACAGAAACGGAAGCGTGAACACGTAAAAGCCGAGGTCGCGACTGAACAGTGGATCGGCCTGTCCAAAGGCGGTCGGATGGCGAAAGAGCAGGAACTCCTGCCACTGCGCCGCGGCTTGAAGGCCTTGAATGACACCGACAATCAGCGCGGCGCCGATCAGCAGCGGACGGATCGGCCGGTTGGCCAGCATCACGCTCCACGGTGGCGGGAGCAGAGTCAGGCGGCGCCGAGCGGCCCAGAGGACGTTGACCCCGAGCCATGCGAACATCGCCGTGCCGACGAGGGCGCCGAGTACGAGTTGGGTGGTCAGCCGCGTCGTGAAGACGGACAGATACCCCACCTCCTGAAACCAAAGGGCGTCGATGTAGAGCGAGAGTAGCGTGCCCCCGAACGCGAAGACTGCCAGGAGCAGCAAGACGAGGATGATGGCGCGTGGCGACATCGACATAGACGGACTCCTTAAGAGAGTGTGTCCGCCTGCAGGAGGACGGCGGTGATGTTGTCAAGCCCCCCGTGCCGGTTGGCGGCGTCGATGAGGCCGTGGCACCGGACGGAGATGTCGAGGTCGGGCGCGCTGAGGATGGCCGCGATCTCTGACGGCGGCACCACGTTGGAGAGCCCGTCGGAGCAGAGGAGCAGGATGTCGCCCGGCTCCAGCGGCAGGGCGGTGGTGTCGACGGCGACGGCAGAGGTGGTGCCGAGCGCGCGGATCAGGACGTGCTTCATCGGGTGGCCGATCGCCTCCTCGGGGGTCATGAGGCCGCGGGCCAGATAGTCGTTGACGAGCGAGTGGTCGGTCGTGATCTGCGCAAGGTCGCCGCCGCGAACGCGATAAACGCGGCTGTCGCCGACGTGGGCGACATGGGCGGTCTTGCCGTCGAGCCACACCGCCGCGACCGTGGTGCCCATGCCGGATCGCGCCTCGTCCTCCTGGCCGGCCGCGAAGATTCGCCGGTTGGCCTGCTCGAGGGCCGACACCAGACGGCGCTCGGGGGCGAGCGCCGCGCCGGTCGGAGTGGTGCGTTCGGGGGAGCCGTTCGGCGAAGCGTCGCGGGGCGCCAGGAACGTCTCGTGGATCGTCTCGACGGCCAGGAAGCTCGCCACCTCGCCCGCCGCGTGGCCGCCCATCCCGTCGGCCACCACGTAGAGGCCGAGATCGTCGAACACCCCGAAGGAGTCTTCATTCGAGCTTCTGACCTTGCCGACGTCGGTGGCGCCGGCGGATCGAATCTTCATACCGTGGTGGAAACCCCCTCCAGGGATTCTACGCCGCGCCAAGGGAGCGGAATGAAGCGTGGACCGTCCGCGTAGATGGCGGAGCAAACCGGCCCAGTGTAACGAAAATCGGACGGCATGTCCAGCAAAGGATACGGACTGTGGGCGGGGCGACGCCAGGCGGACCGAAGTGGGGCCCTCACCCTCCCGGGTTCGCGGCGTCTTCCTGTCTCAGCTCGTCGTTGGGGACGATGTGGAGCTCGACCCGACGGTTCTCGGCCCGCCCCTCGGGCGTGGCGTTGGACGCCACGGGGTTGTCGGCGCCGAATCCCATCGCGGTGACGCGGCTCGCCGCGACGCCGCGCTCGGCCAGGGCGAACCTCACCGCGTTGCCCCGGCGCTCGGACAGCTTGAGGTTGTAATCGGCCCGGCCGGTGTTGTCGGTGTGGCCCGCCACGGTGATCGTGGTCTTGGGATACTTGGTCAGCACGGCCGAGATCTTGTCGAGGCTCGCCATCGCGGCGGGCTTGACGGTCGCGCTGTCGACGTCGAAGAGGATCTTGTCCTTCATCGTGACGATGATGCCGTCGCCGGCCCGCTGGGTGTCGGCGACCTTTTCCAACTCTTGCGCCTGCCGGTCCATGTAGTTGCCGATCAACCCGCCGGACAGGACGCCGACCGCGCCGCCGATCAACGCGCCCCGCCCCGCGTGGCCGCTCTTCTGGCCGAGGAGGGCGCCGATGCCGGCTCCCACTGCGGTGCCGGTGAGCGCGCCTTTCTGCGTGCGGTTCATGCCCTCGCAGCCGGTCAACCAGGCGGCGCCGAGCGCGAGCGTCAGCGTCAAGATGATCCATCGAGGAAAGCGCGGCGGGGATGTGCTGTTCATGCGTCCTCCTCCTTGAGATGATGCGCGCGGGGAAACTGGGCGGTACTATAGGAAACCGCCGTTCGGCTTGTCAAGGCGGGCGAGTTGCTTGACAAGGCGAAAAGGCCCGTGATAGAAGAAGGGCCTCGTTTCACCGGAGGATGCGCCGCAACGGGCGTTCCGCGGCGCGTTCACACATCCACGCAAGGAGGGGACCATGGCGGCTGAGATACAGGTGGGGGCGACCGCTCCCGATTTCACGCTCAAGGATCAGGACCAGAAGGAAGTCAAACTCGGCGATTTTAAGGGGAAGAAGAACGTCGTGCTGGCGTTCTATCCCCTCGACTGGAGCCCCGTCTGCACGAAGGAGAACAAGTGCCTGACGGATGATTTCCCGAAATTCGCGTCCGCCGACACGGAGGTGCTCGGCATCAGCATCGACAGCGTCTACTCGCACAAGGCGTGGGCGGACTCGCTGGGACTCAAGCACCGCCTGTTGTCCGACATGGGCGGCAACGTCGCGAAGAAGTACGGGATGTACCTGGACGACAAGTTCATCACCAAGCGCGCGACCGTGATCGTGGACAAGCACGGGACGGTCAAGTACGTCAAGGTGCAGGAGATCCTGTCGGCGCGCGACGATCAGGACATCTTCAACGCGCTCAAGGCGCTCAAGTAGATCGAACCAGTGCAAGACGGTAGGGGCGCACGGCCGTGCGCCCCTACGATTTTCTGGCCAGGGCCACGCTCAAGATGGATACCCCACACCCGGACCCGATCGAACTCCCCCGCGTCAACGACGACAATTTCGACGAGTATCACGGGGCGCCGGCCGCGGCGGTGTTTTTCAAGATCGCCCACTGCCACGGCTGCGAGGAGTACGAGCCCGCGATCCAGCGCACGATCCGGGCGTTCTCGCCGAAGGTGAAATTCGGACGGGCGCTGATGCACATCCCGGGGTGCCGGGAGATCAAGAAACGCTACGAGTTCGACGGTTTCCCCACGACCCACCTGTACAAGCGCGGCCGCCTGGTCTTCGCGGCGTCGGAACCGCTGACGGCCGACGCGCTGGCGAACGCGATCCGCGAGCATTTGATCGGCTGATATATTGTCGCTGCAGGGGCAGGCTCCTGTGCCTGCCACAGAAGAAAACCTATGGTCTCCGACACGGTTGAACTGCGCGGCCACATCATCGACTCGTTGATCCTGCCCAAGGTCCTCGACGAGATCATGACCCTCGGCGGCACGTTCGAGATCGTCGATCTGGCCGTGGGCCAACGGCGGGAGGACCAAAGCCGCGCCACGATCCGTGTGTCGGCGCAGGACGCCGAGCGCCTGCAGGCGATCCTGAGCCGCATCGGCCAGCACGGCGCGGTGCCGGTGACCGGGGAGGACGCCCGCCTCGTCCCCGCCGATGTCGACGGCGCGTTCCCCGACGGGTTTTACTGCACCACGCACTTCGACACGTGGATGTCGCGCGAGGGGCGGTGGATCGTGGTGGAGCGCCCGGAGATGGACTGCGGCATCCGGTTCGATCCCGCGACGGGTCGGGCCGAGACGATCCCCATGCACAAGGTCCGCCGCGGCGACCTCATCGTCGTCGGCTACGCCGGGGTGAAGGTCGCGCCCATCGACCGCTCGCCTGAGCGCAGCGTGTTCGAATTCATGGCGAGCAGCGTCTCCTCCGAAAAGCCCAAGGCGGTCGTCATCCGCGAGATGGCGGCGCACATCAAGACCGCGCGCGCCGCGGGGGGCAAGGTCCTTGTGGTGGCGGGACCGGCCGTGATCCACACCGGCGCGGGCGGCCACCTCGAACGCCTGATCGCCGCGGGCTACGTCCAAATCCTGTTCGCGGGCAACGCGCTCGCTGCCCACGACATCGAGCAGGCCTTGTACGGCACGTCGCTCGGCATGTCGCTCGATGCCGGGATGCCGGTGGACGAGGGCCACGAGCACCACCTGCGCGCGATCAACACGATCCGGCGGGTTGGGGGGATCAAACAGGCGGTCGAAAAAGGGGTATTGACGCGAGGGATCATGCACGCGTGCGTCGTCCACGGCGTGGACTACGTGCTGGCGGGCTCGATCCGCGACGACGGCCCGCTGCCCGACGTGATCACCGATGCGGTGAAGGCCCAGGACGCGATGCGCGAGAAGATCCGGGGCGTGACGGTGGGGATCATGATCGCGACGACCCTGCACTCGATCGCGACCGGCAACATCCTGCCCGCGTCGGTGAAGTTGATCTGCGTGGACATCAACCCGGCGGTCGTCACCAAGCTCGCCGACCGCGGCAGCTTCCAGGCGATGGGCCTGGTGACCGACGTCGAACCGTTCCTGCGCGCGCTGGCGGAACACCTCGTGCCGGCGTAGCCCCACCGTATGTCCGCGTCGTTGCTGATGTGCCCGCCCGATTTCTACGGGATCGAGTACGAGATCAACCCGTGGATGGACCTCCGGCGGCCCGCCGATCCCGAACGCGCCCGCGCGCAGTGGCGCTCGCTCCACGGAACGCTGACCCAGACGCTGGGCGCCCGCGTCGAGTTGCTGACCCCCGTCAAAGGTTTACCCGACCTGGTCTTCACGGCCAATGCCGGCCTCGTCGTCCCGGGCCGGTTTATCGCGAGCCGTTTCCTCCACCCCGAGCGCCAGAAGGAACAGCCGACCTACGAGGCATGGTTTCGCGCGCGGGGCTACGCGATCGAGACGCTGCCCGAGGACACGTGTTTCGAGGGCGAGGGCGACGCGCTGTGGTTGGGCGACACGCTCTTCGCCGGCTACCGCATCCGCTCCGACATCCGCTCGCACCAGGCGATCGCCGCGATGCTCGGCTGCGAGGTCTTATCCCTTGAACTGGTCGATCCGCGCTTCTACCACCTCGACACGTGCTTCTGCCCTCTGGACGATCGGCGCGCGCTGTACTATCCGCCCGCGTTCGACGACTATGGCCGCCGCGTGATCCGCGAGTTCGTCCCCGAACCGATCGCGGTGGGCGACGCCGACGCGCTGTGGTTTGCCTGCAACGCCGTCGTGGTGGGGCGGGACGTCGTCGTGCAGTCGGGCTGCGACGCGCTGGAGAAAATCCTCCACGAGCACGGCTTCACGCCGTACCCCGTGAACCTGTCCGAGTTTCACAAAGCGGGGGGGAGCGCGAAGTGCTTGGTGCTGTGGCTCCCCTAGGAGCCTGTCTGGCTATTCGACCGTTGAAGCTTGTTTGCGTACGCGGTGGGTAGAAAAAATGGAGTCCGAGAGATTTTCTGAATGCGACTCGAACCGATTCCCGATCCGCCTGGTCTTGCGACCCTTCCGTGGTATGGCCTCGACCGCACGCTGCCGGCGTATCGATTCGTCCCCGGTCTTCACCCGCATCCGACTCGAAGCCCTCAAGGCCACAGCTTCGGCCAGTCCGGTCCTGCCGCGCATCCGCCGTGGACGCCCGAGCAGTGGCCGGCGCTTGGGGCCTATCTTCGCGGCGTCGATCTGTTCAATCGGTGGTATTTCTGGGAGGCGCATGAGGCGTGGGAGCCGCTGTGGCGGGTCCATCCCGCCGATTCGGAACCCGCCCGGTTCATTCAAGGGCTGGTCGGTGTGGCGGCTGCGCTGTTGAAGCTCCACGCGCGGGAAGCGGCGGCGGTCCGCACGCTTCGGCAAGCCGCGTCCGATCGGTTGAGTGTGTTTCGAGGGACGGTCTGGATGGGGCTCGATGTCGATCGGCTGCTCGATCATCTGGAGCGGTATCTCGCGCCGCTCGCGAGCGGAATCGCGCCGCCTCTCGGTCCGGAGACGCCGTTGCTGCGGTTGGTCCGGTAAACGAATAGGATGACGTTACGAGTGTGTCGGAGTCTTTGGGTGTTGGAATCTGTTCAGGGATGGCCAGATGCAAGGCGGAAGGAGGCCTTACGCGCGGAGCATACTGGGAGGTTCCTGGAGGTACGAAGCATTCCCGGTGGATTGCGGTCGTACGTGAGCACGCAAGACCGACTGACAACGCCGCTCTAGCGTGACGGACGAATGCTGCTTCCCGAGATGGCCGTTCATGGACAGGCTCCTACGCCGCCTCGCGCCGGTTCGCAAATCGGAGCGTCACATCCTTGGTCTCGGCCCGGGGGATCTCCAGCAGCGGTCGCGCGGTGTAGTTGAGGATCTGGGCGACGAAGGCGTCGGGGATTTGCTGGATGCGCGTGTTGAAGAGCGTGACGCTGTCGTTGAAGAACTCGCGCCGGTCCGCGATCTGGGTCTCGATCGCGGAGATGCGCTGCTGGAGCTGCGCGAAGTGCTGGTTTGCCTGCAGTTGCGGGTAGGACTCGGCCACCGCGAAGAGGCGTCCCAGCGCGGCGGTGATGCGGTTTTCCGCTTTTGTCTTATCCTCGATCTTTCCGTCGTTCATCGACGCCGCGCGCGCGGCAGTCACCGCTTCCAGCGTCCCGCGCTCGTGGGCCATGTACGCGTTGCAGACCTCGACCAGCTTGGGCAGCTCGTCGTGGCGCTGCTTGAGGATCACGTCGATGTTGGCCCACGATTGATCGACCGCGTTGCGCATCCGCACCAGTTCGTTGTAGAGACTGACGATCCAGAACGCCATGCCGGCGAGCGCGAACGTGAACAGCGTGAAGACGATCAACGTGGTCGACATCATCATCCCCTTTTCATCGTAGGGGCGTATCGCGATACGCCCGCCGTGTTAGGTTCCACGCATCACCCACGCGGCGATCGAGAGCGCGGTGAGCAGCGGCCCGCCGTAGAGACAGCCCCCGGCGACCAGCCGCAGGCGCGCCAGCAGAGCCTTCTCGCTCCGGTCGGAAATCAGGAAGCGCGGATTGTTCGGGTGCGGCCCGATGTAGATCCGCGCGGCGTTGTCCGACGTGCCGGCGGCCGCTGGATTCTCCTGCGCCGTCCCCAGGACGTAGAGCGGATCGCCCGGCGCGATCACCGCCTCCCGGCAGCGGATCGTCCTCGGCCCCAGCCAACTCGCGGTCGGCGACCCGATCCCGCGGAGGGTTCGGGCCACGTGATCGGGCAGCGCGCCCGGCCAGCGGTTGGAGAAGACCTGCTCTTTGGACAGGGTCGCCTCGGCGCCCATGGGGACGATCAGGACGCTCCCGGTCTGGTCTCGGAGATAGAAGGGCTCGGTTGAGCGCTCCTCGGCAACCGTGACCCACCGGCGCGATCGGCCGCCGCCCCGCAGTTCCTGGATGCGATACGTGTAAAACACGCAGGGCTGGTTACCGATCGGGCTTGAGAGCGGGTCGCCATCCGGTTGCGCCGCGCCGGCGACCTCGACGAATCCCAACGGCATGGACCGCACGGTCGATGTGGGCGTGTTTTCGATCACCCGCTGCGTCGTGCGGACCTTGAAGCCGTAGGCGAAGAGGGCGACGCCCCCGACGGCGCCGGCGATCAGCCAGAGCGTCGAGTCCTCCGCGAGCGACGGCCAGACGGACCAACGCGGGGTGCGGTGCACCATATCGGCGACGATCAGGACGGCGGTCACGCCCGCCGCGCCGAGGACGACGACCCACGCCACGACCGCGGTGCGACCGCCGTCGCTTGGCGTCGGTGCGGCGGGCCTCGCCGCGGGTCGTGGGGCGGGGACGGCCATCTACGGCATGAGCTTGACGATATCGCCCGACTGGAATCCCTTGCCCGACACGACCGAGGCCTGGGACAACCGCTCGCTCTGGTGCTGGGTGAGGCGGATCACGCCGATTTTGGATTCCTTGCGGCCCAGGAGTTCGCCGCTGTCGGGGTCGCGGATCTCCTGACCCGGCCGAAAGACGGACAACTCCGTGCCCTCGCCGAGGTGGGAGCGCGTGCCGGCGCGGACGACGATCGAGTCGGAATCGGCCATCACGATTTTGCTGCGGAAGGGCTGACTGCCGAGCTTGGCGACCATCTTGCTCATCGCCTTGGCGAGCGCGTCGCGCAGCGCGCCGTCGCGCAAATTGGGGTCGAACGACGATTTGGCGCCAAGCCCCAGCGCCCCGGTGGTCTTCTTGCGGTATTCGCCGGCGCCCGATTCGGCGACCAGCGCCTTGCCGGTAGCGAGGTCGACCAGCGCATAATCCACGGTGACCCGCGCCACCCGCGACTTGCTCTGGTAGATCAGCGCGTCGACGCCTTCCTCTACCTCGGAATACGCGGTGATCGCGCCCGACAGCCGGTAATCGACGGCGTCGAATCCTTCGTCGGCGCGCTTCTTGCCGGTCTTCATGGTGCCGGTTTTCTGCAACTCGACCATCTTCTTCTGCTCGGCCAGCTCGCCCTCATCCATGAGGATCGCCTTCAGCCCCGCCGATTCGAGCTGGGTCCGCAGAATCGTGGTAGCCGCCTCGCCGATCCCCAGGACCTTCGAGGGGGTCTTGTTCTCGAACGTCAGGATGCCCACCAGATACTCCGGCCCGGTGTACCTCGCGCCCGCCTCAGCGAGGCGCTGGGTCTCCCCGCTCAGCGTGGTGTCGTCCTTGACCACGCCGGTCGATCTGATGCTGCACGCACTCGCGCCCCACACGGCGGCCCCCACGAGCGCCACCATCCCGGTCCGTCTGATTCGGTGCCACGCGTTCGTCTTCATCTCAATCCTCCCGTTCCGATCCATCCGTGGAAGCTCCCTGCAGCAAACTGCCGGGAATCTTCGAAGTGCAAGGAAGTGAAGAAGCACGGTTTTCATCTTGCTCGCTTACCCCGCAGCAAGCTGCGGGGAATGCGCTCGCAATGCACTTTCAATCCGTCCAGCCCCCTCCCTGCGGCGCTTCGGCGCCGGTGGGCATTTCCGAAAGCAGCTTGCGATAATACGTGCGCACCACCGGTTGCAACGGCTTGCCGTGTCCGCGCTGGACGAGGCTCCCCACCAGCGCGGCGGTCAGCGAGACCGTGTTGGAGTTGCGCTGCGCCACGGCCGTGTCCTGCCGCGTGTAGCCGTGGTACTCCCAGATTTTTTTCCCCGTGCCGGTCTCGTACATGACGAACGTCGCCTCGACCTCGCTGTAGAGCGCAAGCACGGTGCCGAACTTCTGGAGCGTCCCGGTCAGCACCGCGTCGACGCCGAGGGCCTGGCCGATCTTCGGGATGAGGTCCTCCGACACCTGCCCCCCGAGGGAGATGCCGAGCTGGTCAGACAGCGCGCGGTCGACGTCGGCGAGCGGCGGCGCGGCGTAGCCCTTGCGCTCGAGATTGTCGTGCATGACCTGGCGGACGTAGAGCACGCCGGGGACCGAGTTGGTCTGGTTGTCGATTGGGAGGACGGCGAGCGTGCGGGGCGGCGCGATCCCCGGGCCGAAGGGGATGATCCGCGGCGCGTGGGCTCCGCAGCCGGCCGCCAGCAGCAAGAGGGCGAGTCCAACGAAGAATCGTATCGGATTGACCGTGCGCATGAAAGATCCTCTTCTATAAAAGATGTCGACTCGTGTGGCCTCTATCATAACGAGCGGGGAGAAAATGTAAAGGTGTTCGGCGACCGCCGTTGACTTCGGCGAACGCCCGGTAGTAAGATCAGCCCCGTACGCTGGGGGAGCCCCGAAGGGGCTGAGAGTCCGCGGATGCGGACAACCCTTTGAACCTGATCTGGATCATGCCAGCGAAGGGAAGCGGTCGGTGTCGACGTTTGAGAGACCGCGCCTCGCTGGGCGCGGTTTTTTTATTTGGGAGGCACTATGGACACACAGGGAGACGGCAATCGGAACGGATACGGGGACGGGGCGAAGCGGACGGCGATCGAGGAGCCGGTGTCGGAACCGGGATTGACGACCGCGCCGCTGCCCTCCTCGCGGAAGATTTTCGTGGAAGGCGCCCGGCCGGGAGTCCGGGTGGCGATGCGCGAGATCACGTTGTCGCCCACGCGGCACGCGAGAGACGGGGCGGTGGAGGTCAACGAGCCGGTGGTGGTGTACGACACCTCGGGCCCGTACACCGATCCCGACGCGGCGATCGACATCCGCAAGGGGCTCGCGCCGCTGCGGCGCGCGTGGATCCTCGATCGCGGCGACGTGGAGGCGTTGCCGCGCGTGTCGTCCGAGTATGGGCGCCGGCGCGAGGAGGATGCGCGCCTGGACGCGATCCGATTCCCCAATCTCCAAAAGCCCCTGCGCGCCAAGCGGGGCATGAACGTTACCCAGATGCACTACGCGCGCAAGGGGATCGTGACACCCGAGATGGAGTACATCGCGATTCGCGAGAACCAGCACCGCGAGCGGATCATGGACGTTATGGCCGACGGGAAGAGCCCCGCCCCCAGCCACCTCGCGCACCAGCACCCGGGGCAGAGCTGGGGCGCCGCCATCCCGAAGTGGATCACCCCCGAGTTCGTCCGCGACGAGGTCGCGCGCGGCCGGGCGATCATCCCGGCCAACATCAACCATCCCGAGCTCGAGCCGATGATCATCGGCCGCAACTTCCTGGTGAAGATCAACGCCAACATCGGCAACTCCGCGGTGGCGTCGTCCATCGAAGAAGAAGTCGAGAAGATGATCTGGGCGACCCGGTGGGGTTCCGACACGGTGATGGACCTCTCGACCGGCAAGAACATCCACGAGACCCGCGAGTGGATCATTCGCAATTCGCCGACGCCGATTGGCACCGTGCCGATCTACCAGGCACTGGAGAAGGTGGACGGCCAGGTCGAGGCGCTCACGTGGGAGCTCTTCCGCGACACCTTGATCGAGCAGGCCGAGCAGGGCGTGGACTACTTCACGATCCACGCGGGGGTCCTGCTCCGCTACGTTCCGCTGACGGCCTCGCGCGCGGCGGGGATCGTCTCGCGCGGCGGATCGATCCTGGCCAAATGGTGTCTCGCGCATCACAAGGAGAATTTCCTCTACACGCACTTCGAAGAAATCTGCGAGATCATGAAGGCGTACGACGTGTCGTTTTCCCTGGGCGACGGCCTGCGCCCCGGCGCGATCGCCGACGCCAACGACGAGGCCCAGTTCGGCGAACTGGAGACCCTCGGCGAGCTGACCACGATTGCCTGGCGCCACGACGTGCAGACGATGATCGAGGGGCCCGGCCACGTGCCGATGCACTTGATCCAGGTCAACATGGAGAAGCAGCTCAAGGAGTGCCACGAGGCGCCGTTTTATACGTTGGGGCCGCTGACAACCGACATCGCCCCGGGCTACGACCACATCACCTCGGGCATCGGCGCGGCGATGATTGGATGGTTCGGCTGCGCGATGCTTTGCTACGTCACGCCCAAAGAACATTTGGGCCTGCCGACCAAGGAAGACGTGAAAACGGGCGTGATCACCTACAAACTCGCGGCCCACGCCGCCGACCTGGCCAAGGGACATCCGGGCGTGCAGCGGCGCGACAACGCGCTCTCCAAGGCGCGCTTCGAGTTTCGCTGGGAGGACCAGTTCAACCTCTCGCTCGATCCCGAGACCGCCAAGGCGTTTCACGACGAGACGCTGCCGACCGAGGGCGCGAAGGTGGCGCACTTCTGCTCGATGTGCGGCCCCAAGTTCTGTTCGATGAAGATCACGCAGGACGTCCGCGACTACGCCGCGCAGAAGGCGCTGGACGAGGCGAAGGCGCTGGAAACAGGCATGCAGGAGAAGTCCGAGGAATTTAAAAAGACGGGGCTGGAAATCTACCGGTAGGTGACGACATGGACCAAACACGCGCGATAGCACCCACCCGCGAGCGGGACATCACCCGGGCGATCGCCCGCGAATACTTTCGCCAGTTCGACGAGATGATCGAGTCGGACGCGCTGATCATCGGTTCGGGCCCGTCGGGCCTCGTCTGCGCCCGGGACCTGGCCCTGGCCGGATTCAAGGTCGTCATCGTCGAGCAGATGAACCACCTTGGCGGCGGGTTCTGGAACGGCGGCTACCTGATGACCAAGGCGACGATCGCCGCGCCCGCGCAGACGATCCTGGAAGAGGTCGGCGCGCCGTGTCGGGAGGCTGGTCCCGACATGTATCTGGTCGATCCCCCGCACGCGACGGCCAAGCTGATCGGCGCGGCCTACGACGCGGGCGTGAAGGTCATCAACTTCACCAAGGTCGTCGATCTGGTCCACCGCGAGGGCCGTCTCGAAGGCGTCGTCGTGAACTGGACGCCGCTGGAGATGCTGGGCCACGACGTGGCCCACGTGGATCCGATCGCGCTCGAATCCCGCGTGGTGGTGGACGCCACGGGCCACGACGCGGTGGCCGTCCAACTCCTCGCCAAGCGCGGGCTGCACGCGCCCGTGCCGGGCAACGGCGCGATGTGGGTCGATCAGTCGGAAGAGTTGGTGATCCAAAAAACCGGCGAGGTGTATCCCAATCTCTTCCTCGTCGGCCTCTCGGTCGCCGCCGTGTATGGTTCGCCCCGCATGGGGCCGGCGTTCGGTTCGATGCTGCTGTCGGGACGGAAGGGCGCCGGGCAGGTCGCGGCCAGGCTCGCGGCTCAGCGCGCGACGGTCAACGGCCGGGGGTAGCGTCGCGCATTAGACGGACGGTCCGAACCACGACGTCATCACGTCCCCGATCAGCGCGAACGAGTTCGTCATGAGCAGGACGCCGATGACGATCAGCAGCACGCCGGTGACCTGCGACACGCGACGCAGGTACGGGGCGAGGCGGCGGTAGGACGTCAGGAATTGTTCGACGGCGATCGCCGAGACGAACAGGGGCAGGCCGAGGCCGAACGAGTAGGCGAGCAGGAGCGTCCCGCCGGCCTCCGTGGTCTCGGCCGACGCCGCCATCGTCAGAATCCCCGCGAGGATCGGTCCCACGCACGGCGTCCAGCCGGCCGCGAACACCATCCCGACGATGAAGGTGCCGACGAAACCGGCGGGTCGCGCGGCGAGATGGACTCGTCGCTCGCGGGACAGCCAGTGCCAGTTCAGCCATCCCGCGATGTACAGCCCGAACAGGATCACCAACACGCCCCCGACGACGCGGATGACGGGTTGGTAGTCGAGCAGCCACTGGCCGAGCGCGCTCGCCGAGGCGCCCATCAGCGTGAACATGGTCGAGAAGCCGAGGATGAAGAGCAGGCCGTTGATCGCGGTGTGCAGCCGCACGCTCGCCGTGCGCTCGCCGTCGGTGAGTTCCTCGAACGAGAGGCCCGTGATGTAGCCGACGTAGGACGGCACGAGCGGGAGCACGCAGGGCGAGGCGAACGACAACAGCCCGCCGGTGAATGCCACTGCGAGAGAAGCCGATTGATCCATCCCAAGACTCCTTGTCTCTACAGCAGGCCGAACTGGTGTTGGCCGGCGAAGACGTAGTTGACGCCGATGAAGGTAAACAGCGTGAGCGGAAGCCCCGCGATCATCCACAGCGCGAACCGCCGGGGGTTGGTCGCCATGTGAAACGCCGCGGCGTAATACAGCCACGTGATCAGCGCCCACGTTTCCTTCGGATCCCACGCCCAGAAACTGCCCCAGACGGTATAGGCCCAGATTGCGCCTAGGACGATGCCGGCTGAAAAGAGGGGAAAGCCCAGGCGGAGCAGGTGAGTCGTGGCTTGGGTATACGCCGCCGACGAAACCCCTCGCGTCATGTTCCAGAGCGTGCACGCGCTGGCGAGCCCGGCGACGGCGAAGGTCGCGTAGCCCAAGACCGTCACCGGAACGTGGATTTGGATCCAGATGCTGTTGAGCGACGGCATCAGCGGACGGAGATCCGCGCCGCCCTTGAGTTCGGCATAGGTGAGGAACACTCCGAGCGGTACCAGCATTCCCAAGGCGGTGGTGGCGATGAGAGCGGGGGTCTTCCGTCCGACCCAGAAGAGCAGCCCCACGCAGAACACCATCAGCAGAGCGACCGCTTCGAAGAGATTGGACGAAGGGAAGTGTCCATACCCGAGGCGCCAGCTTTCCCAGCTCCGAAGCGCCAACGTGCCGATGCCCAGGCCGAGCGTCGCGCCGATCAGCGCAGTCTGAATGCGGCGCAGCGTGGGAAAGAACGCGAGCCCCGCCATCGCGAGGCAGCCGCCCTTCATGATGTGTAAGAGGAGTACATGGGTCATCGCGCATCCTCCATCGCCACCGGCGGTCGCCAGAAACGGAGCATCCAGGCCACGCCCGCCACCACCAGCGCGGCCGAGAAGAGCAGGAATCGAAGTCCCGGATAGTACCGGATCTGCAGCCCGATGGTTTTGGACGGTTCGACCGACGCGACCGTGAGATAGTGGTCGAACGGCAGATTGACGGCTTCGGCGCGATCCCGCAAGAGGTTGATCGAGGTGAACTCGCGCGCGCCCGTGCGCCTAAAGTCCACGACGTGACTGGCCGACTCGTAACTCATCACTTCATATCGCGTGCCGTCCCGTCCCGGCATCTCGTACACCAGCCCCCGCCCGATGTCGCGATCGCCATCTGGCGTGCGGCGCGTGGTGTGCTCCTCCAGCGAAGCGAGGATCACGCCGGTCCCATCGGGCAACGTGAGGTTGGAGCCGACGATCGCGTCGTACGTTGTCCACCGAACTGGATCCGTGACGGGACGGATGCTGCCGGTCACGCGAGAGCCCCGATAGCCGTAGCGAAATAACGAGAAGCGATACCCGCGATAGTCCAGAGGATCGCCGACCGTCAGCGGTTGCGATACGACGATCCGATCGCCCTCCGCCAATTCGACCCCGCCGACGAATTGGCGGACCTCGCCGCTGGGATAGTGTTCGGTGTCAAATGCGGTGGCGCGGACGGTAAACGGCAACGTGACCCGCCGGCCGTCATCGAGCACCGCCACCCGCCCCTCGCCACCCACTGGTAACTCCATCACCGCCTCGAGGCTGCCGTTCTTCGCGTAACCCACCGCCAGGATCAACAACACGAGACCGCCGTGCAGCACCAGAAACGGGCCGTGGGGAGTCGAGCGGAGCAGCCTCAGC
>Ga0184615_10000565_pt1 | contig 20375 bp, 20 predicted proteins | sample PLM4_65_coex_FD_133134 | JGI IMG/M metagenome (GOLD analysis project Ga0184615, IMG submission 133134) | Groundwater sediment microbial communities from an aquifer in East River, Colorado, USA - PLM4_65_coex | ecosystem: Environmental > Terrestrial > Soil > Riparian zone | place: USA: East...
CCGATCTCCAGAATGCACGGGGTGTAGATTTGGACGTACGTCGGCCCGAGTTCCCGCGCGATGTAGACCGCGTTCCTGATGACCTTCTCCACCTTGCCGGGCTGACTCGCGGTCATGTTCACGACATACTGACAGCCCGACTCGCGCGCGATCTCGGGCAGGCGGACCTTGTCGAACTTCTTTCCGGTCGGCGCCATCTTGGCCACGAACCCCTTCTGCATCAAACCCGACTCCTGGCCGCCGGTGTTGGCGTACAGCTCGTTGTCGAAGCAGATGGTCGTAAACTTCTCGCCCCGGAACCACGACTGAAGCGTCATGTCGAGCCCGATGTCGACGGTTGCGCCGTCTCCGGCCAGCACCACGACGTCTTTCACCTTGTTGGGAAAACGGACCGTCAAGGCTCGTTTCAGCCCCGTCGCGACCGCGTTCTGGTTGCCGAACAACGAGTGGATGTTGTGCAGGGCCACGTGCGGGAACACCAGGCTGGTGCAGCCGGTCGACCCCACCATCACGGTGTCCTCCGGAGCCGGCAGCGATGCGAGGATGTACCGGAACGCCATCGACTCGGGACAGCCCGCGCAGAGGGAGTGCTCTTCGATCAGCTCCTTGTTCACCCCCATGTCCTTCCACCCACGGCTCTCTTTTCCGTACGTGGCGTTTTCGACCAGCTCCCGATACTCGGGGGGCATGATGTCGTAAAACTCCTCGTTGATGTGGATCTTCTCTTTACCCATGGACGAGTTCCCCCTTCCCGGCCTTGATCACCTGGTGGATTTTCTCAACAATCACTTCGGGCGGCATCGTCATGCCCCCGGCCACGTGCGGACCGACGATCACCCGATCATTCCGGTCGATGATCGCGCGAATCTCACGCGCCAGCCACCCCACCACGTTGAACTCCGGCACGATGATCCACTTGGCGTTCTTGGTCGCCTGGCGAATCTCTTCGGTGGGGAACGGCCGAAGACTCTTGACCTTCACCAATCCGACCTTGAGCCCTTCCGCATCCAAGAGGCGGATCGCTTCGCGCCCCTGGGACACCGCCGTTCCGGACGCGACGATCAAGATCTCGGCATCGAGATTCTCGGTGTCGATCAGCCCGCCCATCAACGCGTTGGTGTGCTTACGCGAGCGCTCGCACGCGGCGCGGACTTCCTGCTGCCACGACGCGTGCGTCGCGTAGCTGATGTAGTTGGACTTCATCACGAAGGGATCGCGCATCATGCGCACCGGAGGACATTCCATATCCATGCAGGGCACCGGAGACCGGTACGGATCGTACGGCGGCAGCGTCATGTCGGCCGGCGTCAACATGACCGTATCCTTCGTATGGGTCACGAAGAAGCCGTCGCAGCACACCGCGAGCGGCAAGTGCACGTCGGGCTGCTCGGCCACGATATACCCCATCAGAATCCAGTCGAAGAAGTCTTGCGCCGTCTCCGCATGCCAGACCAGCATGCCAGTGTCGAGCAGGAAGCTGATCTCCAACGTATCGGGCTGAATGCTGAGCGGCGAGTTGACGCCGCGGCAGGTCACGATCACCTGGATGGGAAGCCGCGCCCCGGCCCACATCGGGAAGTTCTCGAAGGCGCGCAGCGTGCCCGGCCCGGCGGTGGTGGTAAAGACCCGCGCGCCGCCGAACGCCGCGCCCGCACACTGGGACATCACCGCAAACTCGTTTTCGCCCCGCATGTAGTCGCCGACGTAGCCTTCGGCGAACAACTCTCCGATCAACGCGGCCGCCTCGCTCTGCGGCGTAATCGGATAGGCCACCATGACATCGATGCTGGCCCGGCGAACGGCTTCTTTGATCACCTCGCTGCCGGTCAGGAAGGACGTGACCCGCGGCGCCTCAAAAAACAGCTGACGGGGCTCAGTGAACGTCTGCCCCTTCTTATTGACCGTTCCGATAACGGATGTCGATTCCATGGTTTCCCTCCCTATGGCACCCCGTGGAGTACCTTGTCGCCCGCGAACCGCGCCGCTCGTTGCTGGACACTCGGCGTGCGGTCAATCATAGCGCAGCCGCTTTAAAATTGTCAATAAAACTCGCTTGGTCGGCATGTGCCCCCCGCCTCGCGTCCAGAGGTTTCACGATACCGTGTTCGTCGGAAGCAAGTCAACACGACAAAAGCCCCCCGAGGAGGAGAAAAAGACCTAGCCGCCGAGGTCCTCTCGACCTACCGGGAAGACCCCCGATTCCAGGCGTTCATTCCCGAAAAAGCCCTAGGGAGTGTGTCCAAGTATTAGGGTGTTGGAACCTGTTCAGGAATGGTCAGATGCAAGGCGGAAGGAGGCCTTGCGCGCGGAGCGCACTGGATCGTACGTGAGCACGCAAGGCCGACTGACAACGCCGCAGATGGCCATTCCTGGACAGGCTCCTACAGATCCCGGCGCCCCTCCAGCGACTTGATCAAGGTCACGTCGTCGGCGAACTCCAGATCAATCCCGACTGGAATTCCGTAGGCCAACCGGGTGACTTTCACCCCTAAGGGCTTGATGAGGCGGCTGAGGTAGAGCGCGGTCGCCTCGCCTTCGATATTGGGATCCGTCGCCATGATCACTTCTTGCACCTGGTCCCCGCCGAGGCGAGCGAGCAGTTCCTTGGCTCTGATGTCGTCAGGGGTGACCCCGTCCAGAGGCGAAATGGCTCCCAACAGCACGTGGTAGAGGCCTCGGTATTCCCCTGTTCGTTCAATGGCATACAGCGTGCTTGGTTCCTCAACGACCACGATACGACTACGGTCCCGGGTCGGATCCGCGCAGATTTCGCAAAGCGCGTGTTCGGTCATATTCTGACAGACGGGGCAAAACCGGATTTTCGCCTTGAGATCCATGATGGCCTGGGCGATCGCGACAGCCTCCGCGTCCGGCATTTTCAGGAGGTAGAAACCGAGGCGTTGCGCGGTCTTCTGGCCGATGCCGGGCAGCCGCTTGAGGGCGTCGACGGCCCGTTGAAAGACGCCGTTGGTCATACGGGGGGGAGTGGACTCAGAACAGACCGGGGATGTTCAGACCCATGCCTCCGGTCAAGCCCTTCATTTCGTCCGCCATCATCGCCTGCGCCTTTTTGAGCGCGTCGTTGACCCCGGCAACGATGAGGTCCTGCAACATCTCCTGATCCTGGGCCTTGACGATTTCGGGATCGAGCGTGACCGACAGAATCTCCTGACGGCCGTTGGCGACGACCGTGACCATGCCTCCCCCCGCGGACCCCTCCACGGTTCGCCGTCCCGCCTCCTCCTGGAGCTTCGCCATCCGCTCCTGCAGCGCCTGGGCCTGGCGCATCAGATCGCCCATCGTCCGCTTATTCACGCCCGCCTCCCCATCAGGGTGTCGCTCGTTTCATGTCCTTGACCTCCATCACCTCCCCGCCAAACACGTCCAAGGCCTCCTTGACCAGGGGATGCGCCATCGCCTCGGACACGACCTGACGGCGGGATGGCGACTCCCGGTGGGGCGTCCGGCCCGCGGCGCCGGCCGGCCTCCCCTCGCGGGCGGGACCCGGCGACGCGCTGACCCGAAACGCGACGTCGCGCTGCGACAAATCCCGGAGGAGGCGGGCGATGTACGCCCGGTTCTCCTCTTTCGACACCATTTCGCCGAACACCACGTGGCTCGAGTCGTACTCCAGAACGACCTCGTCGCCTCCCCCGCCCCTTACCCGGCCCGCCTCCAAATACGATCCCAGATGGGGCTTCTCGTCCATGGCACGCTTCATCGCGCGCTGCCACAGGTTCTCAATGTCCGGTGCCAGCGCCGGCGGAGGGGTCGGAGCGTCGCGGCCCACCGTCGAAACCGTCGCCGTCGGCGCCGCACCGGATACTGCGGTTGTCTGCACCCGGCGCTCAGGCTCCCGTGCGGGGGGGGCTCCGCCCGCCCGCAACGCCTCGACCCGCGCGACCAGACGCTCGATCGGTTCGAGTGGCACGATGCGGGTGGCTTTGACCAGCGCCATCTCGAGCGTGAACGGCGGATAGAAGGCGAAGCGGATCTCCTCCTGCGCCTGGGTGAACACGGCGAACAGCCGCTGCAGTTCATCGAGTTCAAGAGACGCCGCGGCGGCGGCCAGCTCGTCCACCTCGTCCTTAGGCAGATCGATCACCGCCGCCGGATCGCTCCCGAGCTTCAGCATCGTGAGGTGGCGGACGTACTCGACCAGGTCGGCGCACAGCAGCTTGACGTCGTGGCCGTGGTCCAGCAGCGCCCGCACGGCCGCGATCGCGCCCGCCGCGTCCTTGTCCCGGATCGCCCGCGTGAGCGTCGCGAATCCCTCGCGGTCGACCACGCCCAGGATCGCGACGACGTCCTCTTCCCGCACCTCGGCGCCGCCATATGCCACCACCTGGTCGACCAGACTCAACGCGTCGCGCACGCTGCCCTCGGACGCCTTGGCCACGAGCGACAGGGCACGCTCGCCGATCGTGATCCCTTCCTTGGCGGCGATCTGATTGATCTGCGCGATCATCTCCAGCCGCCCCACCCGCTTGAAGTGGAAGTGCTGGCACCGCGAGAGAATCGTCGGCAGGATTTTCTGCGCCTCCGTCGTCGCGAAGATGAACAGGAGGTGCGGGGGCGGTTCCTCGAGAGTCTTGAGCAGCGCGTTGAACGCGGCGTTCGACAACATGTGGACTTCGTCGATGATGTAGACCTTGTAGCGGCTCTGGAGCGGGACGTATTTGACCTGCTCGCGCAGGTCGCGGATATTGTCCACGCCGGTGTTCGACGCGCCGTCGATCTCGAGCACGTCCATCGACGCGCCCGCGGTGACGTCGCGGCACGAGTCGCACGCGCCGCACGGGGTGGAAGTCGGAGCCGGGAAGGCCATGCAGTTCAGCGCCTTGGCGATGATTCGGGCAGTGGTCGTCTTGCCGACGCCGCGGGGCCCCGAGAACAGATACGCCTGTGCGAGACGGTTAGACGCGATCGCGTTCGACAGCGTGCGGGTGACGTGCCCCTGTCCGACGACTTCGGCGAACGTCTGGGGGCGGTATTTGCGCGAAAGGATCTGATAGCTCATCGAACGGGCGTCCCGGCCCTCACCGCGGGTGAAGAAAAAAGAAGACCAGGCTGATCTGCGGCACCCAGGAGGACCTCCTTACCGTTGCTTCCTTCCGGACCTGGCGGGGTTCGAAGGCTCCTGTCGCACAGGGCCCGGTCTTCTTTAACGATCATTGTAACGAAACGAGTCAAGACATCGCAATGGGTGAGATCCCTACGTCAATTGCAACCGATTTCGCAGCCTCGGGTCTGAACGGCGAGAATCATCTCGCTTCTCGGCCCGGGAAACAGGGCCTTCGAAGCGCTCAGCAAGCTCGGTTGGGCCCTGCGTTGCGCGGCCCGCTCTGCGGGGAAGGGCGGAGAGAGGGGGATTTGAACCCCCGAGGAAGCTTTTGGCCCCCTACACGATTTCCAGTCGTGCTCCTTCAACCGGGCTCGGACATCTCTCCCAACCCCGCTTGCGTGGCATCTCGCAGCCGCCGTTTTCCCGCGGCGAGGAGCGAGAAGTTTTTTGAGATTCATCAAATCGTCGAAGATCGCGGAGCCTCGCGCCGGGACTTCAGGCGCTCATTCCGCGGCCCGCTTTGCGGGGATCGGCGGAGAGAGAGGGATTTGAACCCCCGGTGGAGTTTCCCCCACATCTGATTTCGAGTCAGACGCCTTCGACCGGACTCGGCCATCTCTCCCATCCGAGCTTGCTTAGGGCACCGTCGGCGCGTCTTCCAGCGCCGACGGTGCCAGAATCTTTTGATCGTTGTGTCCACGCCGCCTTGCGAAAAATTCCCGGAGCACGAGACCGCACGGCTCCCCCAGGACGTCGCCCACGACGATCGGCCGATGGTTGAACCGGCCGGGTACGAACAGATCGACCACCGACCCGCAGGCGCCGGTCTTAGGGTCACGCGCGCCGAACACCACGCGGTCGATCCGCGCCGCGATCATCGCGCCGGCGCACATGGGGCACGGTTCCAGCGTGGTATAGAGCTCGGCGCCGTGCAACCGCCAGCGCCCCAGGGTCGCCGCCGCGTCGCGGAGCGCCGCCAGTTCGGCGTGCGCGGTGGGGTCGCGATCCGCTTCGCGCCGGTTGTGCGCCCGCGCGATGATCTCCCCGCGCACGACGACGACGGCGCCGACCGGCACGTCCCCTTCCTCGGCCGCCCGCCGGGCCTCGTCGAGCGCGCGCGCCATCCACTCGCACTCGCGCACCATCGCGCCGCTGTCCTCCACGTCCCGCAAAGTGCGCCATTGTAGTCAGCGCCCCGCGCAAAGTCAAGAAATCGACGCGCATTGACAGGCCCCCAGGGCGCTCGTATACTCGCCCCTCCATGATGCGCCCCGACGACCGGCCCGGCCGCCAGACGATCCTGGGTCTGCCCCAAACGGTCTTCATCCTCGGCGTGGTCAGCCTGCTCACCGACGCGAGCAGCGAGATGATCTACCCGCTGCTGCCGCTCTTTCTGGCCACCACGCTCGGCACCGGCGCCGCGTTCATCGGCCTGATCGAAGGCGTGGCGGAGAGCACGGCCAGCCTGTTGAAACTGTTTTCCGGCTGGTGGTCCGACCGGCTGGGGCGGCGCAAGGCGATCGTCGTCGGCGGCTATACACTCTCGGCGTGCGCGCGGCCGCTCGTCGCGCTCGCCGGAACGGGATGGCACGTCCTCGCCGTCCGGTTCACCGATCGGGTCGGCAAGGGACTGCGGACCGCCCCGCGCGACGCGTTGATCGCGGCCGCCGCGCTGCCGGAATCGTGGGGCAAGGCCTTCGGCTTTCACCGGGCGATGGACCACGCGGGCGCCGTCATCGGCCCCCTGATCGCGTTCACGCTCCTTTCGACCGTAGTCCACGATCTCCGCACGGTGTTCGCGCTGGCGGCCATCCCGGGCCTGCTCGCAGTCGCGGTCCTGATCGCCCGCGTCGCCGACGCCCCCCCCGCGCCGCGCGAGGCGACGGGGCCGCCGCGGCTGAGCCTCGCGCCGTTTCCCCCGCGCTTTCGCGCGGTGCTGGCGGTGATCGCGCTCTTCACCCTCGGCAATTCGAGCGATGCGTTTCTGCTGCTCAAGGCCCACGCCGTGGGCATCGGCGCGGCGTCCATTCCCCTGCTGTGGATCGTCCTGCACCTGAGCAAGGCCTTGAGTTCCACTCCGGCCGGCGCGCTCTCGGACCGGATCGGTCGCCCGCGCCTGATCATCGCGGGATGGCTCGTGTACGCCGGAGTGTACGGGGGCTTCGCCGTCGCCGATCACGCCTGGCAGATCTGGGCGCTGTTCGTCGCGTACGGCCTCTTCTTCGGCCTCACCGAGGGGGTGGAGAAAGCCTACATCGCCGACCTCGCCCCCCCCGACCTCCGCGGAACCGCCTACGGGCTCTACCACGCGGCGGTGGGGCTCACCGCCCTCCCGGCCAGCCTCTTGATGGGCCTCGTCTGGGAGCACGTCAGCCCGGCCGCCGCGTTCACGGTCGGCGCCGCGCTGGCGCTCGCGTCCGCCGTCCTGTTCCTCCTCGTCCTCGGCTCTCCCGCGTCCCGGAAAGAAATGCCCTTGACATCCGCCGCGCGCTTCCGGTAAGCTGCGCCGTTGTTTTTCGCGGGGTCACCGAGGAACGCGCGCACTCATGAAAATCGTCGTCAGTGATAATCAGGTCGATAAGGCCCTCCGGGTCCTCAAGAAGAAACTCATCAAGGAGGGTCTTCTCAAGGAGATGAAGAAACGCGAGTACTACGAAAAACCGAGCGTGAAACGCAAACGCAAGGAAAAGGAATCGCGCAAACGTCTCCGCAAGCTCCTCGTCCGAAAGACGACCCCCTGACCCCTTGAGGGCGATCCGACTGGCCGTCGGTGTCGCCTTCGCGGCCCTGGCCGTCGGGGCCGACCCCTCGCTCGCCCTCAGCGAGCTCACCACCGCCGACGAACAGCTCAGCCGACTCGCCACGCGCGCCGACCTCATCACGGTCGGCGTCAACGCCCTCCAAGTCCAGTACTACCGGGATGAGGGCGACCAGCTCGCGGATGGAACCCCCATCGGCGAAGGCACGGCGCTCGGCCGCAACGGCTTTACGCTGCGGCGCGCCGAACTGTACGCCCGGGGCCGGGTCAGCGACACGATCCGATACGACCTGTCCTTCGACCTCAACGGATCCGGAACGATTCTCCGCGACGGATTCATCGACCTGATCGGCCCGCCGTACGCCGCGCTGCGGTTCGGCCAGTTCCGCATCCCCTTCGGCATCGAAACCCAGCAGTCGGCTAAGAACGTGGTCTTCATCGACCGCATGCTGGCAAGCTACCTCGGCGAGCAGCAACAGTCACTCCCCAACTTCGTCCAGGAACGCGACCTCGGCGTGCGGCTGGCGGGCGAGCCGATCAGCGGCCCGATCAACGTCTCCTATGCGCTGGCGCTGGTCAACGGCAACGGCCTCAACACCGTGGACGCGAACGAGCTCAAGGACACCGTGGGGCGCGTGGGGATCCGCCTGGCCGGGTTCCAGGTCGGCTCGTCCGTCTACCGCGGCGCGCGCCGGGACGCGGCGGCGCCCTTCCTCAACCGCGATCGCAGACGGATCGGGTGGGACGCCGAGATCAACCCCAACCCGCTCAAGGCCCTCCTGATCCGAGGCGAACTCGTGAGCGGCCGCGACGATTCCACCACGCGGCGCGGCTGGTACGTGCTGGCCGCGTACCGGCTCAGCGATCGGTGGGAACCCGCGGCGCGCGTCGAGCGCTGGGACCCCGACCGGGGCGCGGGCAACGACGCCTTCACCCGCACCACCCTCGGCGTGAACTACCACATCGCGGGCGACACGCGGCTCGCCGTCAATTACGAGTTCCGCGACGACAAAGCCCATCCCGCGCTGGGCAACCTCGCCCTCGCGCAATACCAAATCAGTTTTTAGAGCGTCTAACAAAATGCCGAGAGTTCTGGATTCCCGCCTGCGCGGGAATGACGACAGTAACTGTCACGCCCGCGCAGGCGGGAGCCCATACAACTCAACCCTCTGACAGCCACGCATTTTGTTCGGGGCTTTTAGTTTTTACTGTGACTCCGGATAGCCGAACCCTGGCCGACAAGAAGCCTGCGGATGCAAGGCGAAACGAGGCCTCGCACCGGAGCGTGCTGAGTCGCACGTGAGGATGCGAGGCCGAAGTGACAACGCCGCAGACGCTGGCTTCTCGTCGGATCAGGGAGCTTGATTTGAATGAGGGGGGCTGCCATAATCCCCGCCATGAGCGCCTCCGTCATCGGCGTCGGAACCGACATCGTACAAATCTCGCGCATGCGAAAGGCCATCGCCCGCTGGGCCGACCGGCTGGCGCTGCGGATCCTGAGCGCCGACGAGTGGGCCTACTGCCGGACGCGCCGCGACGCGGCCCCCCACGTCGCCGCCCGGTTCGCCGCGAAGGAAGCGGGCATGAAGGCCCTCGGCCTGGGGTGGGCGGGGGCATCGTGGACCGATCTCGAAGTCGTCCGCGCCCCCTCGGGTCAACCGGGCTTGCAGCTCACGGGCCGCGCGGCGCGCCGGATGGCCGAGTTGGGCGGAGACGCCGTGTTTGTGAGCCTCACGCACGACGGGGATTATGCCGCGGCGCACGTCGTGGTCGGCCGCACGGTCGATGCCCGGCTCGCGGGAGGCCCCGCGTGAAGATCGTCACGTCGGACGAGATGCGACGGCTGGACCGCGAGGCCGTCGACACCTACGGGATCCCGGTGTTGCTCCTGATGGAGCAGGCCGGGATGGGCGTGGTCCGCGAGATGGAGCGTCGGTTCGGGGACCTGGCGGGCCGCTCGATCGTGATCGCGGCCGGCAAGGGGAACAACGGCGGCGACGGCCTGGTCGCCGCGCGCCACCTCCTCCAGCGGGGCGCGCACGTTCGCGTGTTTCTCGCCTTCCCCGCGCCGGCGATGCAGAGCGAGGCCAAGACCCAGGCCGAGATCGTGCGAAGACTGGGGGGATCGATCCTCGATCCCTCCGCGTTCGATCGCGCGGCGTTTCGCTCGGCGCTCGACGACGCCGACCTGGCGATCGACGCGCTGGTCGGGACCGGGCTGTCCTCCCCCCTCTCCGGATTCCTCGCCGAGCTGGTGGGCGACCTCAACGCGGCCCGCGCGCCGGTGGTGGCGGTGGACCTCCCGTCCGGTATCAGCGCCGATACCGGTGAGGTTTTAGGCGCCGCGGTCCGCGCGGATCTCACGGTCACGTTCGCGCTCCCGAAGCGCGGCCACTTTCTGCCGCCGGGTTCGGAGCACACCGGCGAGCTCCGGGTGGTGGACATCGGCATCCCGAAGCGGGCGCTCGACCAGCCGGCGCTCGCGCTCTCGCTGTTCGGCGAGGCCGACGCCGCGGCGCGCGTGCCCGGACGCCCCCGGGAGGGCCACAAAGGCACGTTCGGCCACGTGCTCGTCGTCGCGGGCTCGGTCGGCCGGAGCGGCGCGGCGATCCTGACATCGCGCGCCGCGCTGCGTGCCGGCGCCGGGCTGACGACGCTCGCCTGCCCCGAGAGCGTGCTCCGATCGGGCGAGGAGAAGCCGGCGGAGATCATGACGCTCCCGCTCCCCGAAACCGCCGAGCACACGCTCGCGGCGCGCGCGCTCGACCCGCTGCTGTCGGCCGCGAAACAGGCGACGGTCGTCGCGATCGGCCCCGGCCTGTCCACTCATCCCGAAACGCAATCGGTCGTCCGCGAACTGATCGCGCGCCTCACGGTCCCGATGGTGATCGACGCGGACGGCCTGAACGCCCTGGCCGACCACCTCGACCCCCTGCGGCGGCCGCACCCGCCGATGGTGCTTACCCCGCACCCCGGCGAGATGGGGCGGCTTACCCGCCTCGGCGCCCGGGAGGTGCAGCGGCGCCGCATCGATCTGGCCGCCGACTTCGCCCGCGCGCACCAGGCGGTCGTCGTGCTCAAGGGCGCGCGCACGGTCGTAGCCGCGCCCGACGGACGGACGACGATCAACCCGACCGGCAACGCGGGCATGGCCACCGCGGGCACCGGCGACGCGCTCACCGGCGCGATCGCCGCCTTCATGGCCCAGGGCCTTTCCGCCGAGGATGCCGCGCGCCTCGGCGTGTACGTGCACGGCCTCGCGGGCGACGCGGTCGCCGCCGAGCGCGGCGAGCGGGGCATGATGGCGGGTGACCTCGTCGAGGGCATTCCCGGGGCCTTGCGCCGGCTCGCCCCGCGGCCGAGCGAACCCGCACCCAGACTGTTCAAACGCACGCGCCCCACCGGCGCCACAAGGAGCGACTCATGACCCTGTTCGGCATCACCCTCGCCTTCACCATGCTGCTCGCCGCGTTGGGAACGGCGATGATTGTCCACTCGATCGTCGGTAAGCGGCGGATCGTCGCCGATTTCCGAGGTGTCTCGGAACGCATCGGCGGCACCATCTCCCAGCCCACCGTGTTCGCGTTCCCGCGGGTCAACGGCCGCTACGACGGCCGCGACGCCTCGGTGTTCTTCCACCTCGCGAAGGGGGAAAAGGCCAGCATCATCTACGTCGTCTACACCCTGTCGGTAAAGGCCGCCGCGAGTCTCTTCCTGGCCAAAGACAAGTATTACAAGCCGGTGAACGACTCCACCAAGGTGAGCCGGGAGGTCGGCGCGCTGGTCCCCGGTCTCGACGGCCGCTACCAAGTCCACTCGACCGACGCGGAGCGGGCCAAACGGCTATTCGAGCGGGGCGAGCTTCGCCACCACCTGGACGGGCTCGACGCGTTCCCCAGCCTGGTGCTTGGCCCCGACTCGCTCATTGCGGGCAAGCCGTTCGAGAGCGCGGAGGATACCGCGCCGGAGGCCGTGCTCACGCACTTCCGCGCCATGGGACGGATCGCCGCCGAGATGGAGGCGGTCGCGTGACCGCGCACCCGGCGGCCACGGGCGCGACGTGGCGGTGCGCCACCGCCTCGGCCGACGAGACGCGGGCGTTGGGGCGCGCGCTGGCCGCGTGCCTTCTAGGCGGCGAGGTGCTCGCCCTCGACGGCGAACTCGGCGCGGGCAAGACGTGCTTCGTACAGGGACTGGCCGAGGGACTTGGCATCCCGCCCGACGAGGTGTCGAGCCCGACGTTTGTGATCCGGCACGAGCATCGTGGACGGTTGCCCCTGGCGCACCTCGACTTCTACCGGCTGGACGACCCCGACGAGATCGAGTGGCTGGATCTGCTCGACGCGCCGGAGGACGCGGTTCTCGTCATCGAGTGGGCGGAGAAATTACCGGCGGTCCTTCCTTCCGATCGGCTGGCGGTGCACCTGACGCCCGGCTCCGGTCCGGACGAGCGCGTGTTCGAGTGGTCCGCCATGGGACCGGTCGCCGAGCGCGCCCTGCTCGCGCTCATGAGACGGCCGTGACGTCAGAACGCTCCCCGGCGCCCACCGATCCGCCGCTCGACGACGTCGTCGAGCGCCTCCGAGACCACGCGCTCTACGCCCGGGCGATGGGCGTCCGCGACCTCCCCGTCGTCTCGCGGCCGATGCCATCGCTGCGCGTTTCCTCGCCCGCGGTGGCCGAGGTCGCCGGCCGTTCGCGCGCGCCCGTCCACCCGGCGCCGCGCCACGACCCCGCCACCGCGCTCGCCCAATTGCGCAACGAGACCATCGGGGACTGCCGACGGTGCAAGCTTGCGCCGACCAGGACCCAGGTCGTCTTCGGGGTGGGCAATCCCCGCGCCGCATTGGTGTTCGTGGGCGAAGCCCCGGGTGCGGACGAAGATGCGCAGGGGATTCCCTTCGTAGGCCGGGCGGGACAGTTGTTGACCAAGATCATCGAAGCGATGGGACTGCGGAGGGACGACATCTACATCGCCAACATCATCAAGTGCCGTCCGCCCGGCAACCGCAACCCGGAGCCCGACGAGATCGCCTCCTGCGAGCCGTTTCTGATCGCCCAGCTCGACATCATCCGCCCCAAGGTCATCTGCGCGCTGGGCACGTTCGCCGCGCAGACGCTGCTCAAAACCAAGGAGCCGATCTCGCGCCTACGCGGCCGCTGGCAGGCCTATCAGGGCATCCCGTTGATGCCCACGTACCACCCTGCCTATCTTCTGCGCAACCCGAATGAAAAGGAAACGGTCTGGAAGGACGTGCAACTGATCCTGACACAGCTCGGCTTGCCGGTACCGCCGCGCGCCAAAACCAAAAAGGTATAGCCCGATGCAGCAACTCTGGGCGCCGTGGCGCATGCAGTACATCGAGAGCGATAAATCGGGGCCATGCGTCCTGTGCGCGAAACCCGCGGAGGGCGACGACCGCCGCAGCTACATCCTGGAGCGCGCCGAGCACAGCTTTGTGATGATAAACATCTATCCCTACTCCAGCGGCCACCTGATGGTCTCGCCGTACGCCCACGTCGACCGGCTCGCCGCCCTGGACGATGCGACCACCCTCGACCTGACCAAGACCCTGGGCCGCGCCATGGAGCGATTGCGCGAGGCCCTCTCGCCCGATGGCTTCAACGTGGGCCTGAACATCGGCAAGGCGGCGGGCGCGGGGATCGAGACCCACCTGCACTACCACGTCGTCCCCCGCTGGAACGGCGACACCAATTACATGACGCTTTTTGCCGAGGTGCGGGTCATCCCGGAGCACCTCGACGCCACGTACGAGCGGCTCCTCCCGTATTTTCATGGTGCGCAGGGATGATCCGCCTCCTGCTGCTTCTGCTCGTCTCGGCCGCCGCGTTCGTGTTCGCGCTCGACAACCGGGGTCAGATGATCGCGCTGCGGATGCCGTTGGGCGAGAGCACGCCGCCGATCTCGGTGCCGCTCCTCGTGCTGGGGAGCTTCGCCTCCGGTCTCGTGGTCGCGGTGCTCCTGGTGGCGCCCGAGTGGATCCGCGCGCGGCTCCAGGTACGGCGGCAGCGCCGCCAGATCGCCGCGTTGGAGGAACGGTTGGAGGCGGCGCCCGGGCCGATCGCGCCCGACGTGGCTCCCCCGCCGGACGACCAACTGGCCGGCGGCGGCCGCGCGTAAACCGTGGGTTCCGGCCGTGGCCGAACCAATACCCCTCACGCCCCTCATGCGCCAGTACGAGGCCCTCAAGACGGCCCACCCCGGCGCCCTGCTCCTCTTCCGCGTCGGGGATTTTTACGAGCTCTTCGGCGAGGACGCGGTGGCGGCCGCGCCGATCCTCGACATCGCGCTCACCACCCGTGACAAGCAGAAGGACGGCGCCGTGCCGCTCTGCGGCGTGCCCCACCACGCCGTCTCGGGGTACATCGCCAAACTACTCGCCGCCGGCAAGACCGTCGCGCTGGCTGAGCAGATGGAGGAACCCCGCCCAGGAATCCTGATCCGCCGGGATATCGTGAGGATCCTGACCCCGGGGACGGTCCTGGACGACGACCTGCTCCCGGGCCACGACCACGCCTTCCTGGCGGCCGTCGTCGCCGACGCGGATGACGCCGCGCTGGCCCGCGTCGACGTCTCGACCGGCGAGTGTCTGGTCACCAGCGCGCGCGGCGCCGACGCCACGGCGCTCGTCGCGGAGGACCTCGCCCGCGCCGCCCCGCGCGAGGTGCTGGTCGGCCCCGGCTGGAACGCGCCGCCGACGCCCGGCCCCGTGTACCAGGTGTGCCCCCCGGACGCGTTTGAGCCGGAGGCGGCCGCTCGCGCGCTCCGCGAGCAATTTCCCGACGACGAACCCTGGCGCAACCTCACCCCGATCGAGCGCCGCGCGGCGGGCGCCCTGATCCGATACGTGCGTCACACCCTGAGGGGTCGGACGCCCGCGCTCACGGCGCCGGTTCGATACGCCATCGAGGAATTCGTTGGCCTCGACGCGGCGGCCCGGCGCACGCTCGAGATCACCCAGGGCGCGGACGGCGGTCTGCGGGGCTCGCTGTTGTGGGCGATGGACGAGACTCTGACGCCGATGGGCGGCCGGTTGCTGCGCGAGCGGCTGCTCCGCCCGCTCCGCTCGCGCCTCGCAATCGAGGGCCGCCAGGCCAACATCGCCGCGTTCCTCGCCGATCCCGTCAGCCGCGCCGCCGTGCGCGAGGGCCTGCGGGCGATCCAGGACGTGGAGCGCGCGATTGCCCGCGTCGCGATGGCCGCGTGCGCGCCGCGCGACCTTGCACTGCTGGCCCACTCGCTCGAAGCGAGCGCCGGACTCGCGAAGACACTCGCCGGCGCCTCGGAGCCGCGCCTCGCGGAGTGGGCGCGCGGGTGGGAGGCGTTCGGCGACCTCGTCGATCTGCTGACCCGCGCGCTGATCGCGCCACCCCCGCCCACCGCGCGCGAGGGCGGGGTGATCCGCGACGGGTATCACGCCGACCTGGACGACCTGCGCGCCGTCCGCCGAGACGGCGCGGGGTGGATCGCCAAGCTCGAGGCGCGGGAGCGCGCGCGCACGGGGATCGACTCGCTCAAGATCCGCTACAACCAGGTGTTCGGCTACTACATCGAGGTGACGAAGGCCAACGCCGCGCGCGTGCCCCCCGACTACCACCGCAAGCAGACCCTCGTCAACGCCGAGCGCTACGTCACCCCCGAGCTCGCGGACCTCGAGGCCACGGTGCTCGGCGCCGAGGAGAAGATCCGCGCGCTGGAGGCCAGGCTCTTCGAGGACCTCCGCCGCGCCGTCGCCGACGACGCCGCGCGAATCCAGGCGCACGCGCGCCGCCTCGCCGCGCTCGATGTGGCCGCCGGACTGGCCGAGGCCGCGAGCCGACACCGCTGGATTCAGCCGCGGATCGTCGACGAGCCGGTGCTCCGCCTCGTCGGCGGCCGGCACCCGGTGGTCGAGCAGCTCCTACCCGCGCAGCGCTTCGTCCCCAACGACACCGACCTGGACGCGAACGCGCGCCGGCTGCTGCTGCTCACCGGCCCGAACATGGCGGGCAAGTCCACCTACATGCGGCAGGTGGCGCTGATCGCGCTCATGGCGCAGATGGGCGCCTACGTGCCGGCCGAGGAGGCGACGATCGGCCTCGTCGACCGGATCTTCACCCGCGTGGGCGCGCACGACGACATCGCGGGCGGCCGCAGCACGTTCATGGTCGAGATGAGCGAGACCGCCGAGATCCTCGCGCGCGCCACGTCCCACAGCCTGATCCTGCTCGACGAGATCGGCCGCGGCACGAGCACGTTCGACGGTCTCAGCATCGCCTGGGCGGTGGCCGAGGATGCGCACAACCGGATCGGCGCGCGCACGTTGTTCGCCACCCACTACCACGAGCTGACGGAACTCGCGAATACCCTGCCCGGGCTCAAGAACTACAAGGCGGCGGTACGGGAATGGAACGACGAGATCGTGTTCCTGCGCACAATTGTCGAGGGCGGGGCCGACCGCAGCTACGGCATCCAGGTCGCGCGGCTCGCGGGCCTGCCGGAGAGCGTCGTACGACGCGCGCGGGAGATCCTGTCCGATTTAGAGCGGCGGGACGCTCAACACGCCGCCATCGTGTCGGCATCCGCCGAGACCCAGCCCGATCTGTTCACCCCGCCCGCGCACCCAGTGGTGGAGGAACTGGCGCGACTGGACCTGCTCACCCTGACCCCGTTGGACGCGATGAACATCCTGGACCGCCTGCAGAAGCAGGCCAGGGAACGGTCCGCAGAAGGCGGCTAGGCGCCTGTCCATGAATGGTTATCTACGGCGTTGCCGCTGCGCGTCCGCTCCTCACGTACCCACCGCGTACGCTCCGATGCGGTGCACAGGGCGCGCAGCGCGCGCCCGTGGCAATATTCGACGGGCCAACCATGTCGGCCCTGTGCGCCTGGCATCTGACGCATTCCTGAACAGGCGCCAACGTTCGATTAGTCGGACAAGCTCCTAGCGGCTACGGTTCAACCGCGAGAGAAAGGCCCTAATTCGCTTGGCGTTGGTGCCCACGTCGCTCCGCCCCGCGCGCGAGAGCGAGCGGACGTCCACGCGGCTGCCAGTCTCGGTCGGCGCGACGCGGATCACCACGTCGTCCTTGAACCCGAACCAGAACGTCGTGTCGGTGGCTTCGATACGGCCCTGCCCGGGATTGGCGTCGACGATCTCCCACCCCATGTCGCGCGCGGCCGCGAGCGCCGCGTCGAACGCCCGTCGGGGCGGCAGGTCCAGGAGCGCCGGCCCCAGGTCCGGGTAGCCTTTGCGCTGCTGCGCGGCGACCGCCGGCCCGCCGTAGTCGATCGGGTTCGCGGCGTCGCCGCGGAGCGGCGCGATCGCCGAGAAGACAGGCGGATGGTCGGGGTCGGTGGTGATGTCGTGGATCGGCGGGACACGCCCCGCGGTCCACACCTGTACGGACGGCACCCCCGCCACGACAAGACCCGCCGCAAGACCAAGCCATGCGGCCGCGCGGCCACGCGCTCGACCGCGCCGCGTCGCGCCCACGCCGATCGCCGACAGCGCCGCGGCGGCCGCCGCCCCGTACGCGGCCCACTTCAGGAGCGAAAACCCGACCCGGAAATGCCACCAGCCCTCGCGGCTACCCCAGCCGGCCAGCACCGCGGCGACCGCCGCGAGCGCCGCCAGCCAGAGCCCGGCGCGCGCGAACCGAGAGACCTTCAGTCGTTCACCCATCGCTCACCTCCGCTCATCGCCCCACTCCGGGAGCGCCATGATCAGCGCCCATTCCTCGGGCGCGACTGGTTGCACGGACAGGCGCATCCCGCGCCGAACCACGCACATCCGGTCAAGACCCGGCATCGTCTTCAGTTTCGTCAGCGCGATGACCTCCGCGCACGCCCGCACGAACCGCACGTCCACCATGTACCAGGCGGGCTTCTCCGGATCGCTCTTGGGATCGTAGTGGTGATCGTCGGGGTCGAACGCCGTGAAATCGGGGTAGCCCTCCCGGACCACCACGGCTTCCCCGGCGATCCCGACCGGCTCGACGTTGCTGTGGTAATAGAGGACGCCGTCGCCGACCTTGATCTCGTCCCGCAGGAAATTACGCGCCTGGTAGTTGCGCACGCCGTCCCAGCACGTGGTCCGACCCGTGGCCCGACGCAGATCTTCGATCGAGAAGACATTCGGCTCGGACTTCATCAGCCAGTACCGCCGCGATCGCCCCATCACCCGCTCCCTGAGCCCTGGGCGTCGACTTGCCGGGCCAGCTCGCGGATCGACGGCGAGATCTCCACGGGATACGCTTCGCGCGGCGTCAGGCGTCGGAGCGCGTCCGGCAGACGGGCCAGTTGCGCCGCGGCTCGCGCGCGCAGGTCGGCGAGCGGCGCCGCCGGGCCGAGACGCCGGCCGCCCCGCATGACCGGCTGGAGGAGCGCCTCGCCGTCCAGGGCATCCCCCTCCAGGGTCACGATGTCGCCGGCCATGCGCCCATCCGGCCCGTCGTACCGGTACACCTGCTTGCGCCCCGGCCAGGTCGCCTTGCCCTCGGAGCGCTTGCGCCGGGCGCGGCCGGCGTATTCCTGGAGCTTGTACGCGCAATCGAGGTAGGGCAGGTCCGCGGAGACGTCCATCCGCGTTCCCACCCCGAAGCCGTCGATCGGCGCGCCGGCCGCGACGAACTCCTCAAGGCGCTGCTCGTCAAGATTGCTGCTCGCGAAAATCACGGCGTCGGGCAGCCCGCCCTCGTCCAGGATCTTGCGCACCAGGCGAGCGTGCTCGGCCAGGTCCCCGCTGTCGAGACGGACGCCCTTGATCGCGATCCCCTTCTCGCGGAGGCGGGGTGCGACCCCCACCACCTTCCGGGCCGCGGCCTCGGTGTCGTAGGTGTCGATCAACAGGACGACGTCCCGGGGCTGGGAGCACGCGAAGTGGACGAAGGCCTCGGTCTCGTCATCGTGGGCCTGCACGAACGAGTGCGCCATCGTGCCGAAGACCGGCACGCCGAACGCCAGCCCCGCCAGCACGGTGGACGACCCCGAGAAGCCGGCCAGGTAACTGGCGCGGGCGGCGAGGAGCCCCGCCTCCGCGCCGTGGGCCCGGCGCAGGCCGAAGTCCACGAGCAGTTTCCCGGGCGCGGCCAGCACCGCCCGCGCGGCCTTGGACGCGATCAGCGTCTGGAAGTGGATCAGGTTGATCAGCCGCGTCTCGATGAGTTGCGCCTGGGGCAGCGGCGCGGTGACCCGGACGATCGGCTCGTGGGGAAAACACACCGTGCCCTCGGGCATCGCGTGGACGTCGCCCGTGAAGCGAAACCGCTCCAGCGAGTCGACGAAGTCCCGGCTGAAGCGGCCGCTCTTCGCGAGCCAGTCCAGTTCCTCCGGCGTAAAGCGAAGGGTCTCGACGTACTCGAGCACTTGCTCCAGGCCGGCCGCCATCAAAAACCCGCGGTCGGGCGGGAGCGTGCGGACGAAAAACTCGAACACCGCGGGCTGCTCCATGCCCTGCTCGCGGTAGGCCTGGAGCATGGTGAGCTGGTAGAGATCGGTGAGGAGGACGCTCGACTCGGGGATCATCGGGGCCGCGCGGCGACCGCCCCCAGGCGCAGCATCTCCTCCTCCGCCCGGCGGCCGTCCTCCGGCGCGAGGTTGACCGCCCGGATCGCGTCCGTCAGCAGGACGACCGCGTAGCCGCGCGCGAGCGCGTCCTTGACGGTCTGCACCACGCAGTAGTCGGTGGCCAGCCCCCCGACGACCACCCGCCGGACGCCCGCGGCGCGCAGGCGCTCGTCGAGATCGGTGCCCTCGAATCCCGAATAGGCGTCGAGGTCGCGCGCCGCGCCCTTGGAGATCACGACGGTCGGCGGGGGCAACCGAAGGCCGGCGGCGAAGTCGGCGCCCGCCGTGCCTTGGACGCAGTGCGGGGGCCACGGCCCCCCATGCGCCCGGAACGAACCGTGATCGGCGGGATGCCAGTCCCGGGTGGCGAAGAGCGGAAGGCCGCGGGCGAGCGCCTCGGCCAGGCAGCGGTTGAGCGGCTCGATCACCTCGTCGCCGCGCGGCACCGCGAGGGCGCCGCCGGGAAGAAAATCGTTCTGCACGTCCACCACCACCAGCGCGTCGCCGGCGGCCCATGACAGGGGGCGCGGTTCGGACGGGGCGGGGCGTTCGCGCATCAGCCCTTCACGCAGACCACGGGTTCCAGGCGGGCCACCGCCCGGGCCAGGTTCGCGCGGTCGGCCGCCTCCACCACCGCGCTCACGTCCTTGTACGCGCCCGGCGCCTCCTCGGCAACGCCGCGGTACGACGCGCTGCGGATCACGATGCCGCGCCGCGCCAGATCGTCCACCACCTCGCGCCCCTTCCATTGCCGGGTCGCCTGGTGCCGGCTCATGCTGCGCCCCGCGCCGTGACACGCCGAGCCGAACGCCAGGCCCATGCTCTCGGTCGTGCCCGCCAGAATATATGACGCCGTGCCCATCGTGCCGCCGATGAGAACCGGCTGGCCCACGGCGCGGAACGCGGGGGGCACGTCCGGGTGCCCCGGCCCGAAGGCCCGCGTGGCGCCCTTGCGGTGGATGAAGAGGCGCCTCGGCCTCCCG
>Ga0184615_10000566_pt1 | contig 20362 bp, 18 predicted proteins | sample PLM4_65_coex_FD_133134 | JGI IMG/M metagenome (GOLD analysis project Ga0184615, IMG submission 133134) | Groundwater sediment microbial communities from an aquifer in East River, Colorado, USA - PLM4_65_coex | ecosystem: Environmental > Terrestrial > Soil > Riparian zone | place: USA: East...
CGGTGCACCTTGATCTTCAGGTCGAGCCGGCCCGGCCGCAGCACGGCCGGATCGATCAGATCCTGGCGATTGCTCGCTCCGATCACGATCACGTTGTTCAAGGACTCGACGCCGTCGATCTCCGACAGGAACTGCGCGACGACGGTCGCCTCCATGTCCGACGAGATGCCCGATCCGCGCATGCGGAAGAGCGAGTCCATCTCGTCGAAGAAGATCACGACGGGAACGTCCTCGCTGGCCTTGTCGCGGGCCTTCTTGAAGACCTCGCGCAGCTTGTGCTCCGTCTCGCCGACGTACTTGTTGAGCAGCTCGGGACCCTTCACGTTCAGGAAGTAGGCGGTCGTGGCCTTGCCCGTGCGCTTCTCGATGCTCCGCGCCAGGTTGTTCGCGACGGCCTTCGCGATCAGGGTCTTGCCGCAGCCCGGGGGCCCGTACAGCAGGATTCCCTTGGGCGGCTTGAGCCGGTGCTCGGCGAACACCTCCGGGTAGAGGTACGGCAGCTCGACCGAATCGCGCAGGATCTGGATCTGCTCGTCGAGCCCGCCGATCCGCTCGTACGTCACATCCGGGATCTCCTCGAGCACGACCTCTTCGACCGCCGACTTCGGCAGCTTCTCGAACGCGTAGTGCGTGCGCGGGTCGTAGAGGACGCTGTCGCCCACCTTGAGCTTCTCGCGTCGCAGCGGCTCGGCGAGGGTGACGACGCGCTCGTCGTCGGTGTGGCCGAGCACGATCGCGCGGCTGTCCGCGATGAAGTCGACGATCGACGCGATCTCGCCGCGGGCGACGTAGCCCGACGGCTCGACGACGTTGAACGCCTCGTTGAGCACGACCAGCTGGCCTTCCTCGAACTGGAACGGATCGAGGTTCGGGTGCACGTTGACGCGCATCGGCCGCCCGTCCACCAGGATCTCCGCCGTGCCGTCCTTGTTCGCGCGGTTGAAGATCCCATAGGTGTTCGGCGGCGCGCAGAGCTTGTCGACCTCCTCCTTCAGGAGCTCGATCTGCTGCTTCGATTCCTGGAGCACGCCCACCAGACGCTCGTTCTGGCGCTCGGCGTCGGCGCACTGCTCGCGGGTGAGCTGGTAGCGGCGTCGCAGCGCCTCGAATTCGGCGAGCATCCGGTCGAGTCGGCGGCGGAACTCCTCGGAGTCGGTGCCGAAGACGCGCAGCGCGTCCTGCAGGTCCTCGCCTTCGTCTTGGGGCGGGCGGGCGGTGCCGCGGTCGCGGTTGGGATCGGCCGGCTCCGGCGTGCGGGTGCCGGAGGACGAGATTCGTCGCATGACGTCGTGGACGAAGCCCTTCCTGCCCGAGCCGGAGTCGTATTCGCTCATACCGCCATCTCCTCATTCACCAGCCACCCGCGCGGGCGGCCACGCCTGTGGTGAACGAGAACTGCAAGGCTCATGCCACGCGTCGAGCGATCTTGCGTGCGGGTTGCGCACGCGATCCCTCGCCCGGGGGATTCACGGAAAAGGCCTGCACCGTTGCAACCGGGCTGCGTGTCGTGCGCTCTCGTCACAAGCAGCGCCCGGAGGAGCAACGCGGGCTTGCTTGCAGCGCGCGTGCGAGGGCTCATCATCCTGATTCCCCGCGCCCCGCCGACCTGACACCAGACAGCTACGGAGCGAAGTTCCATCGACCTCTATACGGGGCCCGAAAACCCGCCGAACACCGCGAATTATCGCAGCTTTCAGCGTTTGGCGAGTCTATCAGACGGACCCCCTCTGTCAAGCAGCGCGACGCGGCAGATCGCGGCGCAAGCCATGGAATCCACGGCGGTCTCGCGCTTCGCTGCCGGCGCAGCCGTCGCCAGGCGCACACGCTCGCGCAGCGCGCCAGCGGCAGCAACACAGAACCCACGCAGCAGGTCCCGTGCGGTGGCTTCCGCGTTGCGCATCCCCTGCCACCCCGCGATGCGATCTTGCCTTGGAGTTGCCGCAATTTTGACGGTTGCGTCGGCGGACCACCGACGCCATCGACGGATTCGGGAACCCCGCCGAACTTTGCGGCACCCCGTGAGGCCGGGGAACGCGGCTCCCTGTTTTGGGCAATCCGCTGCCCGCCGGGGGTCCGCCGCTCAAGGAGGGGTGCGCTTCGGGGGCTCGAGATCGATCACGCGCACGCCGGCGGGCGCGTGGAAGCGGAACAGCTCGTCTGCGGGGCCGAGGTTCGTGCGCGTGCCGCTGAAGGCGATCTGCGTGACGTTGCCGAGCAGGTCGATGACGGTGGTCTCGAGCAGCTCTCCGGTCGCGGGATGGCTGCGCACGCGCAGCTTCTCGTAGGAGGCGTCGCGCCGCGGCACCAGCACGAGCTCGACCTTCGCGTCCGAACAGGACTCCGCCGTCACCTCGAAATCGCGTCGGATCTCGCCCTCGCCGAGCAGGAACTGGATCGCGGCTCCCGAGAGGAAGCCCTCGCCGACCGGCAGCTTCTGGACCTCCTGGTGAGCCGGGTCGTAGATCCACAGCCAGCGCCCGTCGCTCACGACCAGACTCGGCTCCGGCTCCTGGTAGGCCCAGCGCATCTTGCCGGGCTTCGCGAAGACGACGGAGCCGCGCGAGGTGGCGACGGCGCCCGCCGCCCCCAGCGCCACCGAGCGCGTGGTCTGCACGAAATCGGCGCTCAGGTCCCGCACCGCCTGGTAGCGCCGTTGGATCGCTTCGACGGCGCGCGCGACGCAGGCCTCCGTCGACGCCGCGCCGCTCGCCGCCGGCTCCGCGGGCTGGGCGCTCGCGAGCTCCGCCGCTCCGAGCCATCCGGCCAGCCACACGATCGGTAGTGAGCGTAGAGCGCGCACGCCCTTCTGGGACGGGCCGGGCGCCGCGCTATTCGAGGGCGCCAATCGGCCGCACGTAGACGTCACGGGGCTTGGTGCCCTCTTGCGGACCCACCACCCCGTCGTTTTCCATCTGCTCGACCATGCGCGCCGCACGGTTGTAGCCAACCTTGAGCCGGCGCTGGATGTAGGAGATCGAGGCGTTGCGCGTCTCGGCGACGATCTCGAGAGCGCGATCGTACATCTCGTCGACGTCTTCACCGCGCGTCTCCTTGTCCTCCGCCTCCTCGCGCAACCGGATCAGCGTCTCGTCGAACTGGGGCGCGCCTTCGGCGCGCAGGGCCGCGACCAGCGCGGCGACCTCGGACTCGGAGACGAACGCCCCATGGATGCGCTGCAGCTTCGAGGTGCCGGGGGGCAGGAAGAGCAGGTCGCCCTGTCCGAGCAGGTTCTCCGCCCCGTTCTGGTCGAGAATCGTGCGCGAATCGGTCCGCGACGCGACCTGGAAGGAGATGCGCGCCGGGAAATTCGCCTTGATGATGCCGGTCAGCACGTCGACGCTCGGCCGCTGCGTCGCGAGCACCAGGTGGATGCCGGCGGCGCGCGCCATCTGCGCGAGCCTCTGGAGCGACTCCTCGACATCGCGTTGCGACACCACGATCAGGTCCGCCAGCTCGTCGATCACCACCACGATGTAGGGCAGCCGGCGGAACTCGACCTCCGTCTCGGGCTCGCCGGGCTTGCCCTTCATGCGGAAGGTCTTGTTCCCGGCGGCGAGCTGCGTGTCGACCAGGGTGTTGAACTGATCGACGCTGCGCACCCCGAGCGCAGCCATCATCTGGTAGCGCTGCTCCATCTTCTGGACGACGCCCGCGAGCGCCGCGGCGGCGCGCTTGGGGTTGGTGACCACGTCGGCGATCAGGTGCGGGATGCCCTCGTAGATCGACAGCTCGAGCAGCTTGGGATCGATCAGCAGCAGCTTGAGCTCATCCGGCGTGGCGCGGCACAGGAGCGAGCAGAGCAGCGAGTTGAGGAACACGCTCTTGCCGGTGCCGGTCGCCCCGGCGACGAGCAGGTGCGGCATCTTCGACAGCTCGGCGTGCGCCGCGTTGCCGAAGATGTCCTTGCCGAGGGCGATCGTCAGCTTGGACGCGCGCGAGCGGAAGGATTCCGCCTCCAGGAGATCGCGGATGTAGACGACCTCCCGCTCGGCATTCGCCACCTCGATGCCGACGACGGATTTGCCGGGCAGCGGAGCGATGATGCGCACCGAGAGCGCGCGCAGCGCGAGCGCCAGATCGTCGGAGAGCGTCACGATGCGGTTCACCTTGACGCCGGAGGCCGGCTCGAACTCGTACATCGTGACGACCGGGCCCGGATGCACGGTGACGACGCGCCCGCCGACGCCGAAATCCGCGAGCTTCTTCTCGAGGATTCGCGAATTCATGATCAGGCTGTCGCGGTCGTAGCTGCGACTCGCGACGGGCGGGCGCTGGAAGATCGAGATGTCCGGGAGCTTGAAGGGACCCGAGGCGGTCGCCTCGGCGAAATGGAACGCCTCCTGCTTGGCCTTCGAATCGACGCTGCGCTCCGCCTCGTGATCGATGATGGTCGGATCGCCGGCCTTCCCGCGCCGCAGCAGCGGACGCGCCGGCTCCGCGGCCGCGATTTCGCCCGGCGCCGAGGGCTCCGGGGCGGCTTCGGCGGCGTGATCCTCACGCGCCGCCGCGACGCGGTTGCGCCGCGCGCGCTGCTCCGTCCAGATGGTGAAGGCGCTGGCGCCGCGTCGCAGGCCGGCGCTGGCCGCGAACACCCCGCGGCCGGCCGCTCGCACCCCCTCCGCGAGAACCCGGGCGAGCTTGGAAGCCAGCGCGGCGAGCGCCGCAGCGATTCCGCCGAGCAGCGCGCCGGCGGCGCCGAGCAGCGCTCCCGTGGATGCGCCGGTGGCGCTCATGCCGCCGATCACGAGCAGCATCAGGTTCGTCAGCAGCGCGCCCCAGGTGCCGATGAACAAACTCTCGCTGCCCGCGAGCCAGCGGCCGAGCGCGCCCGCCGGCACGCCCGCCAGCGCTCCGGGCGACGCCGACTGGAGCAACGGGGGCAGGGTCGCGCACGAAACCAGCAGCAGCGCCGCGCTTCCCCAGAAGCGCGATGTCGCGGCCGGCAGACCGCGGCCCAGCACGAGCCGACCTGCCAGGATGGCGGCCGCGCCCACGCAGACGAGCGCGCCGAGACCGAAGCCGCGGAAGAGCAGGGCGGCGGCCGTCGCCCCCACGATGCCGGCGCGATTTTCCACCTTCGCGCGCTCGAAGACTGGATCGCTCGGGGCATAGGTGGCCAGCGCCAGCGCTGCCAGCAGCGCGAGGCCGAGCAACGCCACCCCCGCGCACTCCGCCGCAAGACGGCTGGAGAGAACGGCTGCAAAGCCGGCCAGCGGACGGCGCCCGCGCGCAGCGGCCCTAGCCACGAACGCTCGACGTGGATCCCACGCCCCTCACCCCCTGGGACGGGAAGCGTGCTCAGGGTACCCGCGGGGCTCGGGGACCGTCAAGGAACGGGGTACGCGGCCCGGCTCGAGCTCGGGCTCGAAGCCGGCGAGGATGGCGCTGCGCGCGAGCTCCTTGAGCCGATGGCGATCTTCCAGGCCCAGGCCAGCGGTCGGGATCGGCTCGCCAAAGTGAACGTGGATCCGCCCGCTCTCGATCCGCAGCGAGCGGGGAGGCGTGATGCGCGAGGAGCCGGACACGCTGACCGGAAGGATCGGGACCTGGGCGGCGAGCGCCAGGTGGAAGCCACCGCTCTTGAATTCGCCGAGCTCGCCGCTCCGGGCGCGCGTGCCCTCCGGAAAGATCACGACCGTCTTCCCGTTGCGGACGCGCGCCGCGGCGCGCTCGAGGCTCCGCACCGAGCTCTCGCGGTTGGCGCGGTCGATGATCACGTGGCCGCTGGCCGCCAGCGCCCAGCCGAAGAACGGAATCCAGGTGAGCTCGCGCTTGGCGACGAATCGGAACGAGCCGGGCAGGGTGGCCACGATCGCGGCCGTGTCGAACACGCTCTGGTGGTTCGCCATCACGACGTAGGCACGAGAGGGGTCCAGGTGCTCGAGCCCGGACACGTCCACGCGCACACCGCAGGTGGTGAGGATCCAGCGCACCCAGCTGCGCGCCACCCAGATCACCGCCTCGCCGCTGCGGTCGGCCGCCGACAGCACGAGGCCCAGCGTCCCCCAGAACACCGTATACAGCACGATCAGCAGGTAGCGGACCACGTAGCGCATCGCTTCACCCGGCGACCGAGGCGGATCCCCTCTGATGCTAGGAGGCGGCGTGAACCCGAGTCAACCGGCGGCCGGCGCGCTTGACGTTCGCGGGCCACGGCGGGAAGATCTCGGTTCACCCCCCGGCGCCAACGGAGAAATCAGCACCATGGCAAGCGTCAACAAGGTCATCTTGATCGGGAACCTGGGCCGAGACCCCGAGCTTCGTTACACACAGAGCGGCCAGGCGGTCGCCAACTTCACCCTCGCCACCAGCGAGCGCTTCGCGAACAAGAGCGGAGAACAGCAGGAGCGGACGGAGTGGCACCGCATCGTCGCCTGGGGGAAGACCGGGGCGCTGTGCGCGCAGTACCTCTCGAAGGGGCGCAGCGTGTACATCGAGGGCCGCCTCCAGACGCGCGAGTGGGAAGACAAGGAAGGCCAGAAGCGCTCGACCACCGAGATCGTCGCGCAGAACGTGACGTTCCTCGGCGGCCCGCGAACCGGCGCGCCGAGCGGCGCGGGCACCGAGCCGCAGCAGCGCGAGCCGGCCGCTCCGCCGGCGAGCGACGAGATTCCGTTCTAAGTGGACTTCGCTCGGCTGCGCCTCGCTGCGCGCTCCGCTTGCCTAACGGCTCTTCGCCCGTAGCCGGCGGACCAGCTCGTTGATGCGCTGACGGGTCTCTTTGTCGAGATCGTCGAACACGATGCCCATTCCCGAAGGCTCGTCCGCCGAGCCGGGGGACGTGCGCACCACGGAGCCGGTCACCTGCACCGGCTCGTCGCTGCCGGGGAGCTTGAACTGCAGGTCGACCCGGGTGCCCAGCGGATGGGGCGACTCGCTCTCGACGAAGACGCCACCTTCGTTGATGTTGCGCGCGAACTCCGAGAAGAGCTCGTCGACCGTCTGGTAGTCGACGCGCACGACGAGGTCCGCGCGCTCGGCGCGGCGGCGCTCGGGCGCTGCCGGTGTGTCCAACGCGAGGGCGCGCTGCGCGCTGATCTTCATGCCCGGCCTCCATCGGTCGCGGGCGCGGGTTCGGTTGCGCCCGGGGCGGGTTCCGGGGACTGATCGACCGAACACGGACCGGGCATGAGCCGCCCGCCCCCCTCGAGCGGGCCCGCCATCGGCGCGCGTCAGGTGCCAAACCCAGGGTCGGAGCCGGCGCCGTCGAGTCCCCCGTCCTCGCGGAGGCTGCAGTAGCCGCGCTCCGCCACCACCACGTGGTCGAGCACCGGGATTCCCAGGATCTCGCCGGCGCGCCGGAGGCGGGCCGTCACCTCGCGGTCCTCGCGGCTCGGGGTGGGGTCGCCGCTCGGGTGGTTGTGTACGAGGATCAGGGCCGCCGCGGCCTCGCGCAGCGCCGGGCGGAATACCTCGCGCGGGTGGACCAGGCTCGCCGTCAGGGTCCCCTGCGACACCAGCTCTTGACGCAGCACCCGATGTCGTCCGTCGAGCAGCACCACCAGGAAACGTTCGTGCGCAGCGTGGCGCAGCGTCGGGTGGAAGTGGCGGTAGACGTCGGCGGGGCCGCGGATCGCGAGGCCGGCCCGCAGCCGCCGCGCCGCCAACCGGCGACCGATCTCGACCGCGGCCGCGATCGCCGCGCTCTTCGCGGGCCCGACGCCCGTCGCGGCGCGCACGTCGCGCTCCGCCGCGCGCGCCAGACCCTGCAGGCCTCCATGTCGGACCAGCAGCTCCGCCGCCAGCGAGAGAGCGCTGGCGCCTCGCGAGCCCGTGCGCAGGAGCAGCGCCACCAGCTCGGCATCGGAGAGCGCTTCGCAGCCGAGCGCCTCGAGCCGCTCGCGCGGGCGGTCCGCACGCAGGGCTGTGCGCCCGGCCGGGGCGCGCCGTCGGGATCGCTCCACAAAGCTCCGCGGGACCGGGAGCGGGGATAAGATAGCCGGGCTTCAGTCCGCCCGCGCGAGGCACTGCTGCTCACGCAGCTCGGCGGCGTCCATCAGCGTGTCGAAGCTCGCGACGCCGAGCTCGGGCGCGATCAGTCCGCGCAACGACTCGCGGCGATCGGAAGGCGGCTCGAGCCCCGAGACGAATTCGCGCAGAAGCACGAGGTAGCCCTTCACCTCGGCGGCCTGGCTGGCGGCGGCGGAGAGCTCGATCGGGATCGCCGCGCGGAAGCGTGTGCCGTCGGCGAGCGTCAGCTCCCCGTCGGGAGACAGCTCGCCGAGGCGCTTCAAGGCAGCTCGCAGGTAGGGATCCGCGAAGCCGCCGCTGGGAGCCAGCGCGCGGGCGAGCGCCGACGGATCCAGCTGCTCGTGCAGCGCCGCGTCGAATTCCTGGGCGCAACCCGACACCGCCCCGGGCTGGATGCTCCGCAGCGCTGCTTGCGCGCGCTGGACGGGCGTCGATCCGTCTTCGGGCGCGACCACGTCCAGCGCGAAGGTATACAGGCCGCGGATCGGGTCGAAGCTCTGCCGCGAGCGCGTCTCGACCTTTCGCGCACGCGCCGCGTCCGTCAGCGCGACACGCACCACGAGGTCCTCGCCGAGCTGCTGCGCCTTCACGCTCTTCAGGATCGAGCTGTGCACGCCCTCCAGGGTGCCCTGCGCGCCGGGCGCCGTGCCGGTCGAGGTGAGCACGACCGTGAAGCCGTCGCTGGCCTGCTGGATGCGGAAGGTGAGGGATTCCTTGGTCACGAAGTTCAGCGTCGTGCGGCCGGCGAAATAGCCGTGCGTCATCGCCACCAGCGCGTTGGGCAGCGGCTCGAGCTCGATGTGCACCCGGGTCTCGCGCGAGCGGACCAGCACGTGCACCTCGTTCTGGCGGTACCCGTCGAGCAGCGCCCGGATCGTGAGCGAGTCCCTGGGTCCGGCCTCGACCCGGCTCGGCAGCACGATCGTCGCCGGGGCGTCGGCCTGCTCGTAGCCCTTCTGGAAATTCCCGCGCACGTAGAACAGGTCGAGCACCGCGCCGGGCGGCGTGGTATCGACCTCGATGCGACGGGCGGAGTACCAGTAGCCTGGCCCGCCCAGGAAGAATCCGGTGATGGGCGCGAACAGGTTGGTCGCGCCCCAGGCCGAGCGCTCCGTCGGGATCAGCTCGACCACCTCGGCGCTCGCCGCCCTGACGCAGAGCGCGGACCCCACGGCGAGCAACGCGATCCGACGGCGCAAGGCTTGTCCCCTCATGGCCTCCCACGGAAGAGGCGCGCAGGGTAACCGTGCCCAGCGATCTCCGACAACCGGAACGCCGCGGCGGGCGCGATGGGCTCAGCGAGGCTGCCAGTCCGCCATCACGACGGTCGGCTGCGCCTCGAAGTGGGAGGCGAGCGAAGCGGAGTACGGATGACCCGCGCCGCGCAGCAGGCGCGCGACCTCCCGCAGCTGGGCACGGCGCATGTACTCCGCATAGGCGCCGGACGGGGTGGCGCCGCTCACGACGCCCGCACGGGCGGGGAGTGCGGCGCGCGCGCGGGGCTCGTCCGGACCCCAGAGCCCATTCATGATGGAGGACGGCAGGCTGCCGGCCTCGCGCGACCCGGCGGATGCGATCTGCGCCTGGCCGGGCTGGCCCGCGGGCGTCGCGCCGCGTGCGACGGTCCCGAGCGGGACGGCCGGGAACGGCCGCATCGTGAGCCCCGGATCGCCCGTCTGGAACAGGAAGAAGAGGCCCGCGATCCCGGCCGCGAGCAGCGCTGCGATGCGCGGGTCTGCGGCGCGCCGCAGCGGCCAGCGCACCCGCGCTGGACGGATCCCGTCGCGCGCGACGCGCGCCATCACCGCCTCGCCGAGCCCCTGCGGGTGGGCCGGCTCCGGCAACCTCCGGAGCAGCGATACCGTCGCGCGGAGCTCGCGCAGCTCGCTGCCGCAGGGCGCGCAAGCCTCGAGATGCGTCTCGATGCGGGAGCTCTCTTCGGGGCTCAAATCCCGCTCCAGGTAGTCGCTCAGGCGGGCGCGAATCTCCGAGTGCTTCACGGGTCGACTCCTTCGGATTCCTGGGTCACGAACGCTCGCAATCGCTCACGCAAGGCATTGCGAGCGCGGTGGATGCGCGACTTGACCGTCCCCTCCGGCACCTCGAGCACGCGCGCGATCTCGCCGTAGGGGAGCCCTTCGATGTCGAATAGGACGACGGCGAGGCGTAGATCGGGTGACAGCTCCTGGAGCGCCTCTTGCACGCGCGCCTGCGCCTCCGCGCCGGCCGCGGCGTCGCCCGGATCGCGCGGCGACGGCGACGGATCGAACCCGCCGCTATGTCGCTCGGCGAGCACGCGCTCGCGCGCGCGGCTGCGGCCGAGCGTGCGCCGCCGGTTGAGCGCGGCGTTGGCCGTCACGCGGTAGACGAAGGTCGAGAAACGCGACTCGCGGCGAAAGCGGTGGCCATGGCGATGCAGGCTCAGCAGCGCTTCCTGGGCGACGTCCTCCGCTTCCTCGCGGTTGCCCAACATGCGCAGCGCGAGCCGGAAGACCGGACGCTCATGGCGCCGTACCAGCGCCTCGAAGGCGCTCGCGTCGCCCGCCTGCCAGCGGCTCACCAGCTCGGCGTCGGGATCGACCACCGCCCCGGGGAACGGCTCCACGTCGCGCGACATGGGCGCGGCGGCAGGGGCATGCTCGACCAGCTCGTACGTCATCGAGGCACTCGTGCCGGTGGGACACCGGACCCCGACGATCGGTTCGCGGGGCTTCCGGGGCTCGTCGGCCATCCTCACCTCGGGCGCGGGGCGAGCCCGGCCACTGGATCGGGCGGATCCTCGCCAGAGCGAGTCCAATCGCCGGTCTTGCCCCCGCTCTTGCGCACGAGGCGCACGCCTTCGAGCGTGATGCCGCGATCGATCGCCTTGCACATGTCATAGATGGTGAGGCCGGCCGCCGCGACCGCCACCAGCGCCTCCATCTCGACGCCCGTCCGAGCGTGTACGGAGACCCGTGCCTCGATCCGGACCCTCGAGCCCGCGGGGTCCGGGAGCAGCTCTACCTCGATGGAATCGAGGGGTAGCGTGTGGCAGAGCGGGATCCACTCGTCGGTGCGCTTGGCGGCCTGGATCGCGGCGAGCCGAGCGGTCGCCAGCACGTCGCCCTTGGGCAGGGAGCCGGCCGAGATCCGCGCCAGCGTCTCCGGGGCCATCCGCACCTCACCGCGCGCGACGCAGGCGCGTCGCGTCACCGGCTTCTCGGAGACGTCGACCATGCGTGCGCGGCCCGTCTCGTCGAGGTGAGAGAGCTCCCCGCCCACGCCGCCGCTCCTACTGGGTTCGCGCACGGACCCATGCGAGGACGTCCTCGAAGACGCGCACGTGCTCCGGCTCGTTGAAGATCTCGTGGCGCAGCCCCGGGTAGATCTGGAGCCGACGCGGCTCCACCACCAGGCCCTCGAAGAAGCGCCGCGTCCCAGACGGGGGACAGATCGGATCCGCCTCCCCATGCAGCATCAAGAGCGGCACGCGCACCTGGCCGGCGCTGCGGGAGGTGCGCTCGATCGCGCTCATCAGCTCGGCGGCGAGCGAGGTCGTCATGTGCCGGAAGACCAGCGGATCCGCGAGGTACGCGCGCACCACCTCGGAATCGGTGGAGAGCCCCTCGGGATCGAGTCCGGAGCCGAGGGCGAGACGCGGAGCCAGGCGCCGCAGCACGCGCGCCGCGAGCATGCGCCCGCGCGAGAGATTCTCCGAGATCGCCAGGGCAGCCCCCGACGTGACGGCGCCCGCGACGTCCGGCGCGCGCTCGCACAGGAACGCGGTGAGGATCAGCCCACCCATGCTGTGCCCCACGAGCTGGGGGCGAAGTCCCGGGTGCTCGGCGCGGACGGCGCCGAGCATGGCATCCAGGTCGTCGAGGAAATCATCGAAGCGGCGCACGTGCGCGCGCACGCCCTCCGAGCGGCCGTGTCCCTGGTGATCGTAGGCGTGCACGGCGCAGCCGCGCGCCGCGAACCAGGCGCCGAAGTGCTCGTAGCGCCCCGAATGTTCGGCGAAGCCGTGGATCAGCAGCAGCTGCTGCTCGGGGCGAGCGGGCAGCCAGGAGCGCCGGAAGAGCGAGCGACCGCCGGCTGTCGTCAGCAGCGACTCCACCCGGCGGATCGCTTCCCCATGCGCGCGCCCGGCCGGGGGGGCGGGGATCCTCTCGGCGCTCAGGACTCGGCCTGCCGGAGCACGGCCTCGCGCGCCGCCCGCACCCGCGCCAGGTACGCGAGGCCGCGGATGTCGGAGCCCCAGAAGTACGCCGAGATCCCGTCCTCTTCGCCGAGCCGACGGATGTTGTCGGCGAGCAGGAAGCAGCCGCCCTCGATGTTGCTCTCGATCGTGGCGAGGTTGCCCGCGATCGCCGAAGGCACGATCACGTGCGGCATGATCTGCATCAGGCCGATCGCGCCCTTCGGACTGCGCGCCCAGGGCCTCGCGCGGCTCTCGACCAGCAGCACCGCCGTCACGAGCACGGGATCGATCGCGTACTTGCGGCTGTAGCGGACCACCGCCGACGCGATCCGCTCGACCTCGGGCGGCGCCAGCTCGCGGTTGGCGCGCTCCAGGGTGGCGGCCACCTCGGCAGCGCCGAAGCCGGCTCGGGTGCCGTGCAGGTCGCGGCCGCGCATGTCGCGGTCGCGTTCCACGTCGGCGAGGAGCAACGCGGCGAGCAGTGTCAGGAATGCGACTCGTCGGCGACTCATGCGAATCCTCCCGTCCAGGTGGGCCGGCACCATGCGCGGCGCGTCGGCCCGAGCTGGACCCCCCGGGGATGAGTTCACGGGATTGGGGGTCGCCGTAAGGCCCGGGAGCATAGACGAGTCGAGGATGTCGATCCACGCGCGCTTGTGTGCCCGGCGGGTCGGATTCGATTGACCCGTCGTTTTGGCCGGTGTTAGGATCTGCGCCGGGGTGGGAGCCAGAGGGAATTCTCAGGCGATCGACCGCAGTCTGAAATGATTCGTTGCGCTGGCGCTTCGCTGAACGGGTCCTGAATCCTGGGAGTTCCCTCGAAGATGTCGCAGGTCGCATGACGGCCGAGCTTCTGCCCAGTCCGCACGCCCACGAGAACCCTCTCGACGGTGAGCCCGCCGAGCGGTTCCTCGACGGTCTCGCCCGACTCTACGGCTTCGTCCTGATCACCGATCTCTCCGGCCGCGTCCGCTGGATGAGCCAGGAGTTCAGCCAGCTCTGCGACGATTCCGACCCGCACGTCGGACGCGATCTGCACGGCCTGATCTCGCGCGTGACCCAACGAAAGCAGGCCCGCGCGCTGCGCTCGGAGCTCCGCGAGCGCGGCTACCTGGCGGGCGCGCGCGTAGAGATCTCCGGCCGGGACGGCGCGCCGCTGTCGCTCGAGCTCTCCGTGCTGCCACTCTCGGATCGCCCGGACGAAGCCGGCTTGTCCGCCGTGATCGCGCGCCCCGAGCTGCCGCGCGAGCCGATCGCCCCGAGCCTCCTGCGGGGCTCGGGTTTCGATGCCGCGCTGCTCGCGGGCTCGCCCGATGCGATCGTCGTGGTCGATGTGCACGGCACCCTGCGCTATGCGAATCGCGCGGTCGAGCGATTGCTCGGCCAGACGCCCGCGGAGCTGGTCGGCCGTCCCGTCGCGTTGTTGTGTTGTGGAGCGCGGGATCTCGACGCCGTGCTCTCGGCGCTGGATGCGAGAGACGACACCGTCGCGCTGGATCTCACGCTGCACCGGCGCGACGGCAGCACGGTCGCCGTCGCCGCCGCCGGTTCACCGGTCCCGTCCGACGCGGGCTTCCCGGACGGGATGATCCTCTCGCTGCGCGACGCCACCTCGTCGAGGGGCGCCTTCGCGGAGATCCAACGCAAGAACGCGGATCTCGAGAACTGCGTGAATACCCTCGCCCACGATCTGCGCTCGCCGCTGGTGGCGCTGCTCGGATTCTCCCGGCTCCTGCGCCAGGACTACGGCGCGCGACTCGACGACACGGGGCTGCACTTCGTGGATCGGATCGAGCAGGCCGGCCGCACGATGGAGTCGCTGATCCACGACCTGCTCGAGCTCTCGCGCATCGGTCAACCGGGCGAGCGACGCTCGATGGTGGATCCGCGCGCCGTGCTGCAACAGCTCCACGCCGAGCTCAAGCCGAGGCTCGACGCCGGCGGGATCGAGCTCCGGTGGCCCGCGCATCCGCCGCTGGTGTATTGCGATCGCACGCGCCTCTACCAGGTGTTCTCGAACCTGATCGGCAACGCGATCGAGCACATGGGACCCTGCGCCGACCCGTGCATCGACGTGGACATCGTCGAGGAGGCGGACTGCGAGCACATCACGGTGCGCGACCGGGGTAGGGGAATCGCACCGGAGCACCAGGAACGCATCTTCGAGGTGTTCCAGAGCTTCGGCCGGCACAGCGACGAGCGCCGGGGCACGGGCATCGGACTCGCGATCGTGAAGAAGATCGCGCAGACCCACGGCGGAAACATCTGGGTCGAGAGCCGTCTCGGCCACGGCTCCCGCTTCCACGTGACCCTCCCGCGCCGCTAGCAAGTCATCGCGGGGGCCCGCGCTTCGCTCGCCTTCGGCTCGCTGCGCGGCCGCCGAAGACGGCGGCCTTGCTAGACTCGCCGCCTGATTCCAACCGGTCGGCGCTTCCCGATGTATCCCACGCTCTTCCGCATCCCGTTCCTCGACTTCCCGATCAGCACGTTCGGCGTGATGATGGCCGTCGCCTTCCTGGTCGGCTCCTGGATCACCGCGAAGCGCATGGCGGAGGAGGGACTGGATCCCGACCTCGCCACCACGCTGCTGATCTACGTGATGCTCGGCGGGATCCTCGGCTCGAAGCTCTACTACGCCGTCGACGTCTCGCTGCGCACCGGGGTTCCCTTTTCACAGCTCTTCTTCGCGCGAGACGGCATCACCTGGTACGGCGGACTCCTGATGGCGACTCTGGTCGGCGCGATCGGCTGCCGCGTCCACGGTCTGCCGGTCAAGACGTTCGCCGACTGCACCGCCGTTGCGGGCGCGGTGGGCCAGGCGCTCGGGCGGATCGGCTGCTTCCTGGTGGGCGACGACTACGGCCGGCCGAGCTCGCTTCCCTGGGCTGTCGCGTTCCCGCAGGGCTCGCCTCCGACGCTCGAGCGGGTGCACCCGACGCAGCTGTACGAGGTCGCATGGCTGCTGCCCGTCGCGGCGCTGCTGTGGTCGCGCCGGCGGAAGAGCCCGTTTTTGTTCGGGGAGTATCTGGTGGCCAACGGCCTGGGCCGGATCGTGATCGAGAGCTGGCGGGTGAACCCCAAGGTCGCCTTCGGTCTCACCGAGCCCCAGTGGATCGGTCTCGGTCTGATCGTGGCCGGCGCGTCGGGCTGGCTGTTCTACTGGCGACGCGCGTCGCCGGCCGTCGCACCGGCGCGTCTCAAGCCGGTGGGGCGTCGCTGAGCTCCGCCGCGGCGCGCAAGCGGGCGACCGCCTCGAGCAGTCGTCCGGCCTCCGCGACGATGCGCAAGCGATCCTCTCCCTGCGCGAGCACCCCCATCTTGGCGGCAACCGCGTGCGCCAGACCGGCCAGCGACGCGTCGTCGCTCGGGGCCGCGTCCAGCCACTGCGACAGGCACGTGACGCTCGCCGCGTAGTCGCCCGCGAGGTAGGCGGTCATGCCGCGCGCGTAGGCCGAGAGACGGTCGACTTCGGCGCCGCCGCCGCCGCCGGCGCGGGCGGCTTCGAAGGCCGCCTCGGCCTCGGCGAAGTAACCGCTCGCGAGATACGAGCGGCCCGCGACGCGATGGCCCGTCCTGGCGTCGCCGTGGATCAGGGCCAGCAGGGCGTCGAGACCCTCCTCGAACACGGCCTCCACGTCGGCCCGGTTCTCGATCAGGCAGCGCGTGACGAATCCGTTGTCGCGGTATTCGGCCAGCAACAGCGCGAGCTGCTCACGGGTCTGGACGAGCAGCGCCTCGCTCTCGTGCAGACCTTCGTCGAGGCGCTGCGCGACGGCCGAGAGGATCTTCTCGAATTCCCGGAACAGCGCCACGTTCTCCGCACCGGATTCGGTGCGCAGCGCGCGCACGCGCGGTCCGTAGACCTCCCGCTGGTAGAAGTTCTCGCGGAATTTCATCGCCTCGTGGAACAGCGACCCGACGGCGAGGTCGAACAGGGCTTCGCGCCGCATCGCCACCGCGCGCCGCCCCGGCTCCCGCCGGAACAGGCCGTGGCAGCGCCCCTTGAGCCGGAACAGCACGCTGTGCTCGTCGTCGCCGACCAGGCGCTCGAGGTCCTCGAAGCGCAGGTCGTCGCTGCGGTAGAGAGCGAAGAGCCGCCGCATCAGGCGGTGCGCCGACAGGAACTCTCGGGTGATGTCGGCAAGTGCAGCGTCGCGGCTGACCACCGGCCCAGTATACGTCCCATCCGGCCTGTCCCGGGGCTTCGGTTGACCCGACCCGCCATTCCCCTAACTTGAGGAAGTCACCGACGCCCGCGAGGGGAGGATCCCGATGAGCCCGGCGGCCCAGCGCGAGAGCATGCAGGTCGACGTGCTCTACGTCGGCGCGGGTCCGGCGACGTTGGCCTCCGCCCTGCACCTCATGAACCAGGTCTCCGAGCACAACCGGCGCGCCGAAGCCGCCGGGCGCCCCGGGATCGAGCCGCCCTCGGTGCTGGTGCTGGAGAAGGCTGCCAGCGTCGGCGACCACATGCTCTCGGGCGCCGTGATGAATCCGAAGGCGCTCCGCGAGCTGGTCCCCGATTTCGAGCAGCAGGGCTTCCCCACCGAGTACGTCTGCAACTACGCCGGCTTCTGGATCTTCCATCCGAAGGGCAAGCTCAACGTCCCGATCGTGCCCCCGAATTTCCGCAAGAAGGGTTACCACGTGGTATCGCTCTCGAACGCCGCCAAGTGGCTGGCGGAGCGCACCGAGGCGGCGGGCGTCGAGATCTACCCCGGATTCGCGGGCGACCAGCTGCTGATCGAGGGCGGGCGCGTGGTCGGGGTCCGCACCGGCGACATGGGCGTCGACAAGTCGGGCAAGCCGAAGGCGAATTATCAACCCGGCATGGACATCTTCGCGAAGGTGACGGTGATCGGGGAAGGCGTGCGCGGCACGCTCGCGAAGCAGCTGGTCGACCGCTTCGATCTGGCCGGGCAGAACGCGCCCACCTTCGAGACGGGCATCAAGGAGATCTGGCGGATCGATCCGAAGAAGCACGTCCCGGGGCGCGTCGTCCACGGCATGCAGTTCCCGGAGATCCTGAGCCACTTCCACGGCATGTGGCTCTACGACATGAAGGACAACCTGATCTCCTACGGGTTCGTGACGCTGCTCGATTCCGAGAGCCCCCACTGCGACCCTCACCTCGAGGCGCAGAAATTCAAGACGACGCCCTGGATGCGCTGGCTGCTGGAGGGCGCGGAGCTGGTCCGCTACGGCGCCAAGGCGATCCCGGCCGGCGGCCTCTACGCGCAGCCCAAGCTCTACACCGACGGCGCGCTGCTGGTCGGCGACTCGGCGAGCTTCTGCAACGCGCAGAACCTCGCCGGGATCCACATGGCGATGAAATCCGGGATGCTCGCCGCGGAGACGCTGGTCGAGGCGCTCGCCCAGCAGGACTTCTCCGCGAAGACGCTCGGTGCCTACGCGGAGCGCTACCGGCGAAGCTGGGCCTGGCAGGAGCACTACCAGGCCCGGAACTTCGGGGGCTCGATCGAACGCGGCACGTTCTTCTTCGGTCTGAACGAGCCGATCCGGATGCTGACCGGCGGACGCGGCCTCCGCGACCCGCTCCCGACCGAGGCGGGCCACCTGCGCATGAAGCCGTTGTCGGAGCTGCCGGGGTCGAAGCGGGAGAAGGAGAAGTTCGAATTCGACGGCAAGCTGACCTTCACGAAAGAGCACCTCGTGCAATTCAGCGGCACGAAGCACGAGGTCGACCAGCCGTCCCATCTGGTAGTCGCCGACACCGACTTGTGCAGCACGACGTGCGCCGAGGAGTTCGGCAATCCCTGTGAGAGCTTCTGCCCCGCGGCCGTCTACGAGATGATCCCCGACCCGGGGAATCCCGGGCGCAAGAAGCTGCTGATCCACCACGAGAACTGCGTCCACTGCAAGACCTGCGACATCGCCGACCCCTACCAGGTGATCACCTGGACGCCTCCCGAGGGCGGCGAAGGGCCCGATTACACGCAGATGTGATCAATCAGGGGAGCCCGGCGGCGGAGAGCGCCGCCTCCAGGGCGGCGAGCTCGGCCGGGCCCGCCGCCACCAGCAGGGCGCGCGCCGGGGTCTCGATGCCCTGGGGGAAGCTCGCACCGTCCTCGCCGCGCACCAGCGCGCCCGCCTCGGCGGCGATCAGCGCGCCGATGCGCCCGCGGGTCGAGAGGCCTGGACCCGGCTCCAGCACGACGCGCAGGCCGGCGCAGGCCCCGGGAACCAGCGGCGCGACGGCGATCGCACCGCCGCATGCCATCACGACCTCGAAGCCGCGCCTGAGCAGGCTCTCGACCGCGGCTTCCGGCGTCTCGTGCGAGACGTAGACGCGTTTGCCGGTCGCCTCGACGCGCGCCTTGCGCGGCGGCGAGCCGCGCAGCGAGACGCGCGCCCCCTGACCGCGCACGGCGTCGAGGTAGATCTCTTCGCGGGGCAGCGCCACCAGCGCGGCGTCGTAGGCGCCGTCGCGCGCGAGGCCGATCATCACCGCGTACGGCCCGCGGCCCTCGAGATAGAAGCGCAGGGTCCCGTCGATCGGGTCGACCACCACCAGCTCCGGGCCGGAACGCGCGAAGCAGGCGGTGGAGGGCGTGTCCTCCTCGGCGGCGAGCCGAACCGACGGGAAGTGCTCGAAGAGCGGGACCAGCAGCGCTTCCTGCGAGGCCGTGTCCGCGATCGTGAGGGCCGCCTTGACGGGCGTCGCTTCGCCGCGCTTGGGGCGGTTCGCGACACGCCCCTCCAGGGCGCGCGCAATCGATGCAGACTGACGCAACGCGGGTGCAAGAGCGCGCACGAAGGCTTCGGGGTCGGTGCGCTTTCCAACACGTTGCATGAGGGGGTGGCTCCCTGGCACTCTGTAGCGATTCGAAGCAGCTCCACCAACTCCTGGTGGGGGGTGCGGGCGGCGGCTTCTTCAGCAGCGTGGGGAGTCGGCCGAAGGAATGGGGCAATGCATCGAAAGAGGGAGACCCCCATGCACCCCAGCTTCTCGCTCTGGCATCGTCGTTGCGCCGGCTTGGTTGCCGCCTGCGCCCTGCTCTTCATCTCGGCCATCGCCATGGCCGACTCACCGGCTGCGATCTCGGACGCCAGCCGATCGCGCGCCGAGGATCAGTTCCATAAGTTCGCGAAGACCTGGATGGCGAACGTGCAGCGCCTGCAGACGCAGGATCGCGACAAGCCGACCGTCCGCGCCGGTGCGAGTGGCACCCAGACCAGCTACCGCGGCTACGGCGACGACTACTCGGTGGAGCTGCGCCCGACGGGCCACCCGAGCGCGCCCTACGTCGGACTCCTGCGCTACACGGAGTTGATGTACTCGTGCCCGAACGCCGGCTCGAAGGACTGCTCGGTATCGTCCCGCGTGCCCGTGACCGAGATCTTCCGCTACGAGAACGGACGCTGGTCCTACTGAAGTGAACTGAGCCCGGGCCGAGCGGCTCGGGCGAGACGGCGGGCCCACACGGGCTCACGCTGCGCTCGTCCGGCCGCACGCGCCCGGTGCGAAGTTCCTTCGCCGCCGCCGGCTCGCCCCGCGCGCCGCTCACGCGGCTCAGCGCATCAGGGCAGACCCGGCGTCCACAGATAGAGGAAGCCCGGCCGCGCCAGCGGCAGGGAAGGCGCGAGCTCGAGCCGCAGCAGGTTGGGTGCCGGGGGAGCTTGCGTGTAGAGGTTCTGCCGATACTCGCGAGGCCGGTGGTAGATGACGACGCGCGCGGACGCGAGCCCGGCGCGCCGCTGCGCTGCCGCGACCGTCTCCTCGAGATCGCCGAGACCATCCACGAGACCGTTGGCCTTGGCCTGGCTGGCGCTATAGATGCGCCCGTCCGCGAGCTCGTCGATGCGCGAGCGGTCGAGCCCGTGGCGTCCCGCCGCGACGATCTGCTTGAAGCGCTCGTGCATGTCGTCGAGCACCGACTGGAGGTGCTCGCGCTCGCCGGACTGCATCGGGCGCAGCCACGAGCCGGCGTCCTTCTGCGCCCCCGCGGTGAGGGTCTGGTCCTCGACGCCGAACTTCTCCATCAAGCCGCTGACGTTCACCCCGACGAAGATGACGCCGATCGAGCCCGTGATCCCGGTCGGCTGCGCGATCAGCTCGTCGGCGGCCATCGCCACGTAGTAACCGCCGGAGGCCGCCACGCCCATCAAGTGGGCCACCACGGGAACGCCGCGGTCGCGTTTGAAGCGCGTCAGCTCCTGATAAATGATGTCGCTCGCGGTCACGGTGCC
>Ga0184615_10000567_pt1 | contig 20352 bp, 16 predicted proteins | sample PLM4_65_coex_FD_133134 | JGI IMG/M metagenome (GOLD analysis project Ga0184615, IMG submission 133134) | Groundwater sediment microbial communities from an aquifer in East River, Colorado, USA - PLM4_65_coex | ecosystem: Environmental > Terrestrial > Soil > Riparian zone | place: USA: East...
CGGAAAGGTCGCCTACACCGGCACCGGAGATAAGCAGGACCTGGTCGCGGCGGTTGCGAAGGTCTTTCAGGTTCCCTGACTCTCTAGTGCTTTGCCCGAGGTTGGAGTGGTCCGGGCTGCAGTCGTGGGAGCAAGACGCTGCAGTCCGAGTCTGATTTTGCGGCGTAAGTCATTGATTAGTAATGTCATAGCATGTTGGGCCACTGGAGCGGGCACGAGGATTGCTAAATCGGGAGCCGGGAGCGGTGTGTCACGTTTTTTGGCGACCGCCCCGCTCGGCGACGATAGCCTAAGGCGCAGAGGGCTAACCGGTTCGGTCTATTGACCGGATGGTACCCCGAGGTTATCTTGGCCTGTTGTAGCCCAAAAGCACCCCCGTGGATTGGAATTGGGGGCGACCCGGAATCATCGGGAGAGTGGCGCGAAATTTTTGCCTCGCTCTCGATGCTCACCCGAGGTGCGTCTAGGGCGACGGAGTGCGCATTTTTGCGTCAGTCTCGCAAGGCTTGGCAGTGAGCAGTCGAACCCGCAGGTCGGATTCAACTTCAATAGGGGGAGTACATGAGTAAGCTCTATCGTTCACTGCTGTGGTCCGGGCTGGTTGTAGCCGGCATCACGGCCTGCGGCGACGACGTAACCGTCACCAACCCCGACGTCAACAGCGTCACCGTTGGCCCGAGTGGTGTGACGATCGCCGTCGGGGAGAACTTGCAGATGGCGGCAGCGGTCAATGCCGCCGCCGGCGTTGCGACGACCGTTACCTGGTCCACCAGCAATGGGGCCACCGCGACGGTCAGTGCGACCGGCCTGGTCACCGGTGTTGCCGCCGGCTCGGTGGCGATCACCGCCTGCTCCACGGTCGTGACCAGCGTCTGCGGTCAGGCGACCGTTACTGTGGGCGCTGCTGCTCCGGTGACGATCAGCATCAAGTCGATCACCAACACTGTGATCGGCACCGGTGAAGTCCCGGTCAACATCAACGCTGTGGCCGGCCAGATCAACGTCACGTTGAACCTGGATGCCGGTGGGCAGCAGGTTTCCAGTGTCGACGTGCTTATCGACAACCAGACACCACCCGCCTGCTCCCAAGGCTTCGGCGCCATTCAGGCAGCCACGGCTAAGGCCCAGGCCGCGGTGCTGGCCGGGGGCGATGCGACTGCCGACCTGGCGGTCGAGATCATCTGCAGCATTAACACTGCGTTTTTCGACCCCGTCACGGGCGTGGTGAAATACCTCAACGGTCCGCGGCTCCTTACCGCCCGCGTGAACCTGGTGGGTGGTACCCAGAAGGCGACGCCGAGCACCTCGCTCATCTTCGCCAACCTCAACTTCGTGGCGATCACCACCGCCGTGACCAACGGTGCCTCGGCCAACAGCGGCACCGGCATCCTCTGGCAGACCGGTGACCTCACCGCAACTGCCTTGGTGGTCATCTACACTGCCGGCGCGCCGACGATTCAGCAGGTCGTGCTGACGCCGGTCGGTCTCAATTCGAAGACCCTGACCACGGCGCCGTTCACGGCGACCTGGGCCAAGGGAACCACCGTCGCGAACGGTGGCTCCGCCGCGTTTGAGCTTGGCGGGCTCGTCGTCAACGCCAACTCCACCGTCGGTGGCGCGGTCGGCCCCAACGGCGCGAGCGCTGCGATCAATTTCGACAACAAGGGCCCGGGCGCGCCCACGTTTGCCGCGAACCCGAACGGTCGCCGCAATGGCTGGATCAACCCCACGGTGGGTCTGACCGGGCCAAACGGTACTTCTACCCTGTTCCCTGGCGTGATCAGCGCCACCGACAACGATTGGCTCCTGAACGGCGCGGCTGACGGTGGTGTCGGCGGGTACAATCGGTTGCTCCGTATCGGCGACGGCCTGGCCGGCACCGTAGCGGCCGCGCGTGCTGCGACTGCCTCGGCAACGCCCGCGCTTCCGGCGCCGACGCTGACCAACAACACCCTGTGCGCGGTTGCCTCGGCGACCGACTTGCTCGGTAACGAGTCCACGCTGCCGAGCTCGACGACCGCGTGTCTCCAGATCCTGACTACGGATCCGTCGGCGCTCTCCACACTCACGAGCCACGTTCTCTTCGGCGTGGACATCGACGCTCCGACCATCGCTTTCTCGGGTGGCCTGGCCGCGAACTCCCGGATCAACACGCCGACCGTGGCCACCGAGTTCCAGGTGACTGTGGCCGACGTCGGGGCGGTTGGTAACTCCGGCATGCTGAGCGGCGCCGCGGTCGTGGGCACCGTCCAGATTCGCAGTGCCGCCCTGACTCCGCCGAGCGCCGGCAGCTGCTTCGTCGGCAGCTTCGGGAGCGGTGTCTGTTCCCCGGTCAGCATCAACGCAGCTCCGCCGTTCCCGCTGGTCCCGACCACCACGGTCGCGGCCAACGTGGCTACCGGCTACTACACCGGTTCGTTCGTCGCGCAGGACGCCGCGGGCAACAAGTCCGCCGCGGTGACCCGTGTCATTGCTCATGACGACGCGGTCAACGTTCCGGCGCTCACCACGGCGCTCTTCAACACCCCGCTCGGTGGCGGGACGGCCGTGTTCAACGCCAATTCGTCGGACAACTTCGACCTCTGGACCGCTGTGTACACCATGACGTACGGGGGTGGCGTGCTGCTTGCGACGCCGCTGGTCTTCCCGACGGTCGTGCTCAACGCCTTCGACACGCCGCCGCTGGTGAATTCGAACGTCTCGGCGGGCATCACGGTCACCGGGTTCATGCGGCAGGTCCAGGACGTCACGGGTAATGCCCCGCTGGCGGCCACGGCCGGCTTCAAGCCCACCAACCTGGCCGGTGTGGTTACCGACCAGGCCAACAATCCTTCGGCAACCGCGAACACCGGTATTCCGGGTGCCTCGGTTACCAATGGCGTCTCGTACCTCCTGGTCGCGCCAAATCCTCAGCTGATCGATAGCTGGGCGATCATCAATGCGGCTACGAACATCTCCAATGGCGCCGGTCCGGCCGCCGCGGTCAACCCGACCTCGGTCACGTTGAACGCCGACGTGTTCGGTCCGACCGCCACCTTCAACCCGCCCTTCGCCGTGGTGAACTTCTTCATCGTGTCGGGCGGCAATCTGGTCCAGATCGGTTCCGCGGCTGGGTCGAGCAGCACCGTCGATGACGGTTCACCCAACGGCCGTCGTCACCGGTACACGTTCACCTGGACCCCGGGTGCTGGTCAGCCCGTGGGTGTGGTAACCATCTACGCGATCGGCGTCAGCGCCGCCGGCGATGGCCTCACCACTCTGGCGAACGCGAACATCACGATCACCAACCCGTAAGCTCGGCGTATCGAGCGTACGGAACCGCTTGAACCAGGAGGGTCCGGCCGAAAGGTCGGGCCCTCTTGGGTTTTTAGGGGGCTGGGTGCTGGGGGCTGGGTACTGGGTACTGGGTACTGGGTGCTGGGCACTCAGGACACATCAGGCACGGCGCAACACCGCCTGCAGGAGCCTCCTTGTCAACCGTCCTGCGGATGAGTGGAGCCCTCTGATCTCAGTGAGTGCCTCTGCGCGCAAGTACCCCAGGTCCTCCGCGAGGCGAAAGCTGTATTCCAGCTCGCCAAGAGAACCAAGAGACATATCAAGAAAACGCGCGAATTCTTTGGCACTGCGCTTCGCGGCACCCTCGGCGATATTTGATGGCGCCGAGAACGCGGCTCGACGAACTTGGGACGTGAGCCCGTATTGCTCCACTCGTGGCCACGTGTCAGTGGCGCGATAGACGGCCAGCGTAAGGGCGTGGGCAGCTTGCCACGCCCTTAGCTTTTCATGGGGAGACATTCTCTAATCTGCAGATTCCCCGACCAATCCCATCACCGGAGAATTGCGTTGTGGCACAATTTGCAGAGAGACACATTCTCCTCGGACCAGCCCCGGGCACCCAGCACCCAGCACCCAGCACCCAGCACCTAGCCCGCCACATCCAGCGGCCCCCCGCCCCCCGCGGCGGCCTCGCGGGTGAACCCCGGTCTCCCCATCGCCGCGAAGGTGAGCCGCTTGCCCAACTCCACCCCGGGTTGATCGAACGGGTTCACGCCATACCATGCGCCCGCGAACCCCGTGGCGATCTGGTAGAACATGAGCAGCTCGCCCGTCGTTTCCGCCGTCAGCGACGGGATGGAGAGCGTGAGATTCATCCGCCCCATCCGGGCCAGGGCGGCTGAGGTGGCTTCCTGCTCCGCGAGCAGCAGCTCACCCATCGTGTGGCCCGCGAGGTACGCGAGCTCCTCGGGGAGGCCGGCACGGCCCGGTATGGTGACCTCCTCGGTGGCGTGCTCGATCCGAACGAAGGTCACCACCTTGTCGAAGGGACCTTCCATGTAGAGCTGCGCCTGGCTGTGCTGGTCGGTCGCTCCGGTCGCGGCCACCGGCGTCGGCCCCGCGTGGATCACCGCCCCCCGGCGGTCGACCCGCTTCCCGAGGCTTTCGGCCCAGAGCTGGGAGTACCAGGCGGCGAACTCCCGAAGTCGGTCGGAATAAGGCATCAGCACGTGGATCCGGGCACCCAGCCAGGCATCCGCCGCCCAGTGAAGCGCGGCCATGAGCGCCGCGGGATTCTGGAGCAAGTTCTCCTGTTCGGCGCGTTCGACCGCGCGGCGGGCGCCGGCGACCAGTCCCGCGACGTCGATGCCGACGAGCGCCGCGGGAAGGAGTCCCACCGGTGTCAGAACGCTGAAGCGTCCCCCCACGGTGGGAGGGACCTCCAGGGCGGCAATCCCGTCCTTGAGGGCGATCTCCCGGAGCGGCCCTTTCGACGGATCGGTGGTGAAGACCAAATGGCGCGCCGCCGCGTCCGGCCCCAGCGCCTCATCGAGCCAGGCCCGCACCACCAGGTACTGCGCGAGAGTTTCCGCCGTCCCGCCGGACTTGCTGATCACGTTGACGAAGACCCGCCGGGGATCGATGCGGCGGAGCGCAGCCCCGATCGTGGTGGGATCGACGTTTTCGAGAATGGTAATCCGCGGGTAGTACTCCCGGCCTTCATCGTCGAGCTCGTTCCAGGCGGGGGGTTTGAGCGCGTTGACCAGCGCTTTGGTCCCGAGCGCCGATCCACCGATGCCCAGTACGAGCACATGATCGTACGCCTGCCCCACGCCTTCGGCAAAACGCCGGATGGCCGCGACCGTGTCGTCCTGCTCGCCGAGCGAAAGGAAGCCGTATTCGCCCTCTCGGCGGCGGGTGCGCACCTCGCTCAGGATGTCCGGAAACCGCTGGGCGAGGTCGCCGAGCCGGGCCCGCGGCAGGCCATGCTCGCCGTCGAGTTTGTCCGAGAGGAGCCGGCCGTAGTGGAGCTTCATGCGGAAACCTCCAGAGTCTGTCCGTCGTAGCCGGGCTCCACCCCCGCCGGCAGGCGCGCCGCCAGCTCGGCGTGGCCGGTCTCGTGGGTCAGGTGCGTGAGGATCGTGCGCCGGGCGCCAATGGCGCGCGCGGTTTCGATCGCCTCGGGAATGCTGAGGTGGGTGGGGTGCGGCCGCCACCAGAGCGCGTTCAGCACCAGCACGTCGATCCCCCGGAGCAGCTCCCGCTCCCGGTCCGGAACCTGCTTCACATCGGTCAGGTATGCGAGGGGTCCGACCCGGAAACCCAGCACGGTGCCGTGGCCGTGGGCGAACGCGAGGGGAAGGACCGGGAGGCCGGCGATGTTCCGGGTCTCCCCCGGAACGAGCTCGTGGAGGTCGAGCCGAGGCTTCGAGGTGCCCGCGTACGGCTCCGGGCCGGCGCCGAAGATGTAGCGGTAGCCTTCACGGAGGTACTCCGCCATCGCCGGCGCGGCGTACACCGGGAGAGCGGCGCGCCGCTTCACGGAGAAGACGCGGAGGTCGTCGATCCCCGCCACGTGATCGGCATGCTCATGAGTGTAGAGTACGGCGTCCACCGAGGTCGTGCAGGCCCGGAGGAGCTGCAGCCGGAGCTCGGGCGGGGTATCGATCAGCAAGGTCGCGGCCCCGGTCTGGATCAGCGCCGCCGTCCGGGTCCTCCGGTCCGTCGGATCGCTGGAGCGGCAGACGGCGCAGTCGCAGCCGATCTGCGGCACGCCGAAGGAGGTGCCGGTGCCCAGCAGAGTGAGCCGCATGTGCGCTACGCGGACTCGATCTTGAGAAAGTTCGTGGTGCCCGCCACGTCGAACGGCACGCCGGCGGTGACCACAACCCGCTCACCGGGTTCCGCGAGACCCAGCTTTCGTATGATCGTCTGCGCCACCGGAAATGTCTTGTCGTAATCGGGATAGTGATCGATGCGCGCCGGGATCACCCCCCAGACGAGCGCGAGCTGGCGAAAGGTCTCCTCTTCGGGCGTCGCCGTGAGGATCGGCACCGTGGGCCGGTAGGAGGCGACGGTGCGCGCGGTGAACCCGCTCGACGTGAGACAGACGATGAGGGGGACCTTGAGGAGCTCGGCCGCGGCGCAGACCGCCACCGAAATGGCGTCCTCGGTTCGCGCGGTGACGTGCGGCTGCCGCAGGTGCACCGCGGAGCTTTCCCAGGCCGGCTCGTCGCTTCCCTCCCGCCGGTGGCTCTCCACCTCGCACGCGATCCGGTCCATGGCGCGCACCGCCTCGAGGGGATAGCGGCCGATGGCCGTTTCCGCGGAGAGCATGACGGCGTCGGTCCCGTCGAGGATCGCGTTGGCCATGTCGGACACTTCGGCGCGGGTCGGACGGGGCGTCGCGATCATGCTCTCGAGCATCTGGGTCGCCGTGATGACCGGTTTGCCGTGGCGGTTGGCCTCCCGGATCAGCCGCTTCTGCACCAGGGGCACCTGCTCGAAGGGGAGCTCGACGCCGAGGTCGCCGCGCGCCACCATGATGGCATCGGCATTCGCGATGATCCCCTCGAGGTGCTCGAGCGCGGTGTCCTTCTCGATCTTGGCAATCAGCTTGATCGACTTGGGCAGGAGCCGGCGGATCGCCTCCAGATCGTCGGGACGCCGCACGAAGCTCATCCCGATGTAGTCCACGCCGAGCTCGGCCGCGAGCAGCGCGTCCTCCCGGTCCTTGTCGTTGATGGCCGGGGCGGACACCTCGATCCCGGGGAGGTTCATTCCCTTGTGCGCCTTGAGCACCCCGGCGTACCGCACCGTCCCCCGTACCCGCGAGCCGGACACCTCGGTGACGTCCACGGTGAGGAGCCCGTCGTCGAGGAGGATCCGGCTCCCCGGCCGCACGTCTCCGGCAAGCCCCTCATAAGTCGTGGGAATCTCGTCTCCGGCGGCGGACTCCTCGGGCGCGAAGGTGACGACCTGCTTGGCGGCCAGCGTCAGAGGGTCGGAGAGATTACCGACCCGGATCCGGGGACCCTGGAGGTCCACCAGGATCGCGCACGCACTCGTGCGATCCTGCAGCACCGCCTTGAGGCCGGTGATCCAGCGGGAGCGGATCTCCGGCGTGCCATGACTGGAGTTGATTCGGACGACGTTGACCCCGGCGTCGAGCAGGGCGCGCATCTGGTCTGGTTGTTCCCAGGCGGGGCCCAGGGTGGCGACGATCTTGGTGCGGCGGATAGCGGCGGTCTTACTGGCCAAGACGGAGAGAACTCGTTTGAAAGGTGTCAGAATGTAAACCGAGCGTGTCGTGATTAGTGAGGAGGGAATAGTGATCCGCATCGAGCGATGGGAGCGGATTCTGTTGAAAACCGTTGTCCACGATATTCACATCGAGTTTCCCTGTGGAGGGGGGTTACGAAAATCGTCCAACCGCAGCTTTTCCACACGGTTTTGAGGGTGACGCCGCAGAGATTTCTCAGTGATTTGGCGACTCCACATTCCTGTGAATTCGCGGGCTTTTCCACACGTGGAAATGGGAAGAAACCCCGGCCGGGCAATGCAAATTCAATAGCGGGATGGGGATTGGAGCGGTTACTATTGTCAACATTTAGTGTCATATGTAAGTCTTTGTTCCACATGACTTACACATAATTGGTTCATGTGGAAAATCATAGCGTCGTGTGGGCAGTGACATACCGGTTTGACCGACTTGATGGGTCGATCTAAATTGGTGCGTCACTTGAACCTAGCTCACCTTCGGAGGCGGACTCGAACCATGTCGAACGCAGTCGATCAGCGAGCCGTCAGTCACTTCGGGGGTGCCGTTTCGAGGGGGCCTTCCGGCCTGATGGTGTCGGACCATTCGGTGCTCCACTCCGAGGCGATGGACGCCCTCGTTCGGGAGGCTGTATTCGGCGATATCAGGGCCCAGGACGAAGCCCGGCAGCTGATCTGGGAGCTGGGGCAGGCAGTCGGCGCTCGCGCCGGCTCGATCCACGATCTCTACCTGGCCCGAGGACGAGGCGAGTGCGGCGGCTTCACCGTCCCGGCGATCAATCTGCGGATGCTCGCGTACGACACTGCCCGGGCGGTGTTCCGCGCGGCCCGCCAGCGTGACGCCGGTACCATCATCCTCGAGATCGCCCGATCGGAAATCGCGTACACCGACCAGCGCCCCGCGGAGTATGTGGCAGTCGTCATCGCCGCCGCACTTCGTGAGGGATACCGGCTTCCGGTCTTCATTCAGGGCGATCACTGCCAGGTGAACGCGAAGAAGTATGCCTCCGACCCCGAAGGGGAAGTCGGCGAGGTGAAGAAGTTGATCGGCGAGGAGGTGGGCGCGGGGTTCTTCAACATCGACATCGATACCTCCACGCTGGTGGACCTGGAGCAGTCGACCCTCGACTTGCAGCAGCGCGCCAATTACGAGCGCGCCGCGGAAATCACCGCCTTCATCCGGGAAATCGAGCCCCGCAAGGTGACGGTTTCTGTCGGGGGCGAGATCGGCGAGGTCGGGATGAAGAACAGCACCGTGGAGGAGCTCCATGCGTTCATGCGTGGCTACAACCGCTCGCTCGCGGCCCGGGAAGGGTCCCTCGCCGGCCTCAGCAAGATTTCGGTGCAGACCGGCACCTCGCATGGCGGGGTGGTGCTCCCGGACGGCTCCATCGCCGAGGTCAAGCTCGATCTTGCCGCGCTGGAATCGCTGAGCCGGGTCGCCCGGGAAGTGTATGGCCTCGGCGGCGCGGTGCAGCACGGCGCGAGCACCCTGCCGCCTGATGCGTTCGGCAATTTTCCCCGGGTCGAGGCCACGGAGATCCATCTCGCGACTAACTTCCAGAATATCGTATTCGACCATCCCCGGCTGCCCAGCGACATGCGGAGTCGGATGAAGCGATGGCTGGATGAGAATGCGGCGGGCGAACGGAAGCCAGGCGACACCGACGAACAGTTCTATTACCGGGCGCGCAAGAAAGCTATCGGCCCCTTCAAGCGGGAATGCTGGGACCTGCCGGCCGATGTGCGAACCGCGATCGCCGCTGACCTGGAAAAGACCTTCGGCTTTCTCCTCGACCAGCTCAAGGTCGGCGGGACCGCCGGACTGGTATCGAGACACGTCCAGGCGCGTGCACTGAGCTGGGACCAGCTCCACCAGGCGGAAGGCCGCGCGGTGGATGATGCGGAGGCAGGGGAGTAGGTCGACCTCGGGGAGGGAACGGATGTCCAGAAAGAGCAATCGCGGCGTGGTGGTTATCGAGCGCGGCGGCGGCGGTCTTCTTTGGCTGCTGGTGGGTGGTATGGTCGGGGCGGGCCTTGGGCTGCTGCTGGCGCCCCAATCGGGAAAGAAGACCCGTGCCCTGATCGGCGAGCGGCTGACAAGCCTCAAGGCCCGGGCGGAGGAAGCGTTCGACGAGCTGACCGAGGAAGGGCAGTCGCTGCTCGAGGCCGACGAGGAAGAGGGGGGACCGTCCCCGTCCCGTGAGCCCAGTGACGACGAGGACGAGGACGCGGACGAGGAGCCGGCGCCGGCAGCGGAAGCAACCAGGCGCAAGCCGCCGACCGCCCGCGCCGAGCTGGAGCAACGCCTGGCTCGCGCGCGCGCCCGGAGACATCGGGAGCTGGCCGAAGAAGACGAGGAGCCGGTCGCCTGAAGGACACCCGGCAACACGGCTGGTATCGATCGTTCCGGGGATTCGTCTGGCGGACGCTCCAGGCCGCGGACGAAAACAGCGTCCCGTTCCTGGCCAGTGCCCTCACGTTCGATGCCGTGCTCACCGCCATTCCCTTCATCCTGCTTCTCTTTGCCGGCCTCGCGAAGGTGCTGGAGGTCATGACCGGCAGCGGGCCGGTGGACCCCCAGGCCCTGTTCGAGCGCTTCCTCCCCCCCCACGATCGCGGCACCGGCACCGACCCCTTCGCCGCGGTCGAGGTCATTCTGGGGAAGATCACCAGCGCCGGGCGGTCGCTCTCCGTGGTCGCCGTGCCGGCGTTCGTCTGGTTCAGCACCCGGCTCTTCGCCAGCATCCGGACGGCGCTGAACGCCATCTATGACGTGTCGGTGCGGCCGCCCGGCGGACATTTCGTGGTGCGCTATCTCTTCGGCAAGCTGCGCGACCTCGGGATGGTGCTGCTGACGCTGGTGTTCTTTCTCGCCAATGTGCTGCTCACCGTCGGGCTTTCGCTGCTGCAGGACTATCTCGAGCGCCGCGGGCAGGGGACCGACACCGCCTTTTCGACCCTGGAGCGGTGGCTGGCGTACGGCCTGGGATACGTTTTCCTGATCATGCTGTTCTTCTTCCTCTACCGGCACGCCTCGCTGCGCCGGGTGCGCTGGCCGGCCGCCCTGGTGGCAGCGCTGTTCATGGCGGCCGCCTTCGAGGTCGCCAAGCAGCTGTATGCGCTGTATATCCGGGGGGCCACCGGTTACGGGGCCGCCACGCTGGATGCGTCCATCGGGGCCGTGCTCCTGTTCGTCGTCTGGCTGTACTATTCGGCGCTGGTGTTCCTCCTGGGCGCGGTCGTGGCGGAGACCTGGGAGCTTCGGGCGATGCAGAGGAAGCAGCGGGGCATCGCCTAGCGATGCCCAGCTATCCGCTATCAGCTATCAGCTACCTGTCAGGCTACCGGCGGTGCCCGCTCACCGCTCACCGCTCACCGCTAACTCCTGAGTTTATGCGCTACGCTCTGATCGCCCTCCTCGCTCTGGCCTCCTCTCTCCACGCCCAGGCCCCCTTCGACTGGTACGGCCGGGGACCTTACCGGCCGGCGGTCCCCCGCGTCGATACCCTGCTGGGGCACCCGCTGGGCACCCGGCACACTATGTACCACGAGCAACAGCGCACCCTCGATCGGCTGATTGCCGCGGCACCGGAACGGGTCCGCACCGAGATCATCGGGACGACCGCCGAGGGGAAGGTCATGCGGATCCTGATCATCTCGGCTCCCGAAAACCTCGCGCGTCTCGACCAGATCCGGGGCGATCTCGCGAGCCTCTCCGATCCACGGAAGACGACGGCGGCGCAGGCCGCGGAGCTGGCCCGCCGTAATCCGGCCGTGGCACTCCTCTCGCACTCGATCCATGGCAACGAGCCGGCGGGCTTCGAGGCGGTCATGCAAACCGCCTACCAGCTGCTGGCGTCGGACGAGCCGGCGACACTCGAGATTCTCCGGAACGTGGTGACGATTCTCAACCCGTCGCAGAATCCCGACGGCCATGAACGGTTTGCCGCCTGGAACAACTCCGTCGCGGTGGCGAGTGATGAGCCCGGCGCGCTCGAGCAGACCGAGCCGTGGAGTGTCTGGGGGCGATTCAACCACTACCGCTTCGATATGAATCGCGACTTCGTCGCCCAGAGCCAGGCGGAAACGCGGGCCCTCATCGGCGCGATGGTTCGCTGGCATCCGCAGCTGGTCGTCGATCTGCACAGCACCACCAGCCAGTACTTCTTCCCGCCGACCTCGGACCCCCTGAACCCGAATCTCGGGACCTGGCAGCGAAAGTGGGAAGACAAATTCGGGCGGGGCAACGCCGCGGCCTTCGATCGGTATGGCTGGCAGTACTACAACCGCGACATCTTCGATTTCTTCTATCCCGGGTACGTGGACCTGTGGCCGTCGATGTCCGGCGCCACGGGCATGACCTTCGAGACCGACGGCGGCCCCGAGATCCGGCTGCGCAAGGACGACGGCACCGTGATGACGTTTGCCGACGGCATCGCCCATCATTTCGTGGCGTCACTGGCGACGCTCGGAGTGCTCGCCGCGGGCAAGGAAGAGCGACTCCGGGACTACTACGACTTCCGCGCCACCGGGATGGCAGAGGCGCGGGCGCGGGCGATGAAGCGCGTGGTCATCTCGCCGGCCGGTGACCCGAGCCGCGCGCTCGCGGTTGCCCGACTCCTCGCCCGCGGCGAAGTGGAGGTTCTTCGCTCCACGGGGCCGTTCACCTCGCTCGCGGCCCACGATTATCTGGGTGGAGCCGTCGCCCGGCGGACATTTCCCGCGGGCAGCTACGTGATCGACCTGGCGCAGCCGCAGGCCCGGCTGGCCATGACGATGCTCGAGCCGCGCGCGACGATCGACTCGGCCTTTGCCCGGCGCCAGCTCGACCGGTTCGAGCGCAACCGGCGCCGCGGCGAGGAGGCGAGCGGGGAGGGGTATGAGTTCTACGACATCACCGCCTGGTCGATGCCCTATTCCTACGGCGTGGACGCGGCCTGGACCGAGGATGTGGTCGCGGTGGCCGGGGAGCCGGTGACCGTGGAGACGATGCTGCCCGCCGGAACGGTGAGCGGCCGGGGACAATCCGGCTATGTCTTTGCGGGGGGGCAGGAGACCAGTACGCGGCTCGCGCTCAATCTCCTCCGCGAAGGATTCCGCGTCGCGGTGGCGAGCGCGCCGGTGCGGGCGGACCGGCGCACCTGGCCGGTGGGGACCTATATCGTCCGGAGCCAGCGCAATCCGGCCACCCTGCATGACCGGGTCCAGGCCCTCGCGGAGCAGGTACGCGCCCAGGTGGTCGCGGTGCAATCCGCCTATGCCGACAGCGGGCTCGGGATCGGAAGTGAGACGGTGATGGCGCTCAAGGCGCCGAAGATCCTGCTTGCCGCCGGAGATGGCGCGGCCCAGACGTCGTTCGGCGGAATCTGGTATTACCTCGAAAAGGAGCTGCAGCATCCCGTGGTGCCGGTGGACCTCGGCAACCTCGGCCGGGTGAACCTCGCCGATTACAACGTGCTGATTCTTCCCGATGGATCGGGCGCCACCATGCTCCGCCGCGCCGGCAATGCCGAGCGGATCAAGACCTGGGTGCGGGAAGGCGGCAGCATCATCGCCATCGGAGGGGCGAGCTCGTTTCTCACGGCGAAGGAGATGGCGCTATCGACGGTGGGCGAGGTGGGGGACACAGCCGGCGCGAAAGACGCGAAAGACGCGAAAGACGCGAAGGACGCGAAGGACGCGAAGCCAGACACCACCCTGAGCCCGACGGCGATGCCCGGGCCGCCCCTGGTGTCGCCGACGGCCGGCGGGGGGAAGAAGCCGGAGTCGCTGCCCGGTCTCATCGCGCGCGCCACGCTCGATCAGACCCACTGGCTCACCTATGGGTATCCCGGGGACAAGATCCCCGTGCTGGTGAGCGGCGGGACTTTCTTCACCCCATCGAAGAAGGGTGACAATCCGGTCTCCTTTCTGGGCAAGGACCTCGTGCTCTCCGGCTTCAGCTGGCCCGGCAATACCGAGCGGTTGCTCAATGGGGCGGTCTGGGCGGCGGTGGAAAACGTGGGGCGCGGCAAGGTGATTCTCTTCGCCGACGACCCGCTCTTCCGGGCCTTTTTCCGGGGCACGGCGGGGCTGTTCAACAATGCGATACTCATGGGCCCGGGGAGGTGAGCAGTAAGCCGTGAGCGGTGAGCGGGAAGGGGCGGTTCCTGCTCACTGCTCACCGCTCACCTCTCACTGGCAATAACCTCCACGCATGCGTTAAGTTCCCCGTGCCCCAGGTCCGAAGGGTGCCGGCGCGCGAACCGCGTCAGGACCTCGCCGGTAGCAGCGCTAAGCGATGTCCGGTGCAGCTTCGGGGAGCCTGGGGTACTGCTCGGGGGCTGGTTGCTAGTTGCTGGTTGCTGGTAACTGCTCCCGCCCCCGAGCATCCGACTTCTAGGTGTCCCCTCTCCAGCAACCAGTACCCAGCACCCAGAAACCAGCGACCGTGATTGCTCTTGCGCGGAAATACCGTCCCCGTCGCTTTGCCGAGCTTCTCGTGCAGGATCACGTCGCGACCGCGCTCCGCGGGGCCGTGGCAAGAGGCCGGGTGGGCCACGGCTATCTCCTGACCGGGCCGCGCGGCACCGGGAAGACCACCGCAGCCCGGATCCTGGCGATGGCGCTCAATTGCGAGCGACTCGACCCCAAGAATCCCACCGGGGAGCCGTGCGGAGCGTGTCCGAGCTGCGAACGAGTCTGGAGCGGTTCGGCCAACCTGGACGTGGTCGAAATCGACGCGGCGAGCAATCGCGGCGTCGACGATGCGCGCGACCTGCGGGAGCGGGCGATGTACGCCGCGTCGCAGGAGGGGAGGCACAAGGTCTACATCGTCGACGAAGCGCACATGCTCACCCGCGAAGCCTGGAACGCGCTGCTCAAGATTCTGGAGGAGCCGCCGCCGGGAGTGGTGTTCGTCTTCGCGACGACCGAGCCGCAAAAGATCGCCTCGACCGCGGCCCCCGTCCTTTCCCGCCTGCAGCGTTTCGACTTTCGTCGGATCGGGCCCGCCCCCATTCGGGAGCGGCTGCGACAGGTACTCGATCAGGAAAAGCTCTCGGCCGAGGATGACGCCCTCGCGTTGATCGCCCGGTATGCCGATGGCGGCATGCGGGATGCTCTCTCAGTGCTCGACCAATGCCTCTCCTTCGGCGAAGGGCCGATCACCGCGGCGGCCGTCCGCCAGGTCCTGGGGTTGATCGGCGACGAGCAGTACGCGGAGGTGTTGCGGCTGGTGGCGGACAAGGACACCGGCGCCGTCTTTCCGCTGGTGGATGGGTTGGTGGATGCCGGCGCCGACCTCGCCGAATTCATGACCGGCACGGCCGATCTGCTGCGCGCCCTGCTCATGGTACAGAGCGGCGCCACTCCTGACGGGCTTACCGAGGTCATGCGGGAGGCGATCGGGCGTGCGCGCGGGGTGCTTCTCCCCGCCGATGTCGTGCGGATGCTCGCGCTCCTTGCGGATGCGGAGGGCTCGATTCGCCGCTCCTCCAGCGCGCGGCTCGTCGTGGAGACCTTGCTTCTCCGCTGGACACTGATGGATCGGGTGGTGGAAATCGAGGCGATGCTGAAGGGGAGCCGGCAGTCGTCGGCCATAAGCCCACAGTCACTCAACCTCCCTCCCGCCCAACCGCCCTCCCGCCCTCCCGCCCAACCGCCCCAACAAGGGCTTTCGCTCGACGCCCTCCTCGCCATCTGGCCCGAGGTCCTCGAGGCGGCCACTGAGAAGAGCCGCCTCCTCGGCCAGGCGCTTGCGGCGACCACTCCGGTCGCCGCCGCCAATGGCGAGGTCCGGCTATCGGCCACCGCCGACCAGGCGATGCTGACCGAGGGGGTCCGGCGCCAGCTCGGAGCCGTCGAGGAAATCCTGATGTCCAGGTTCCAGGGTCCGGTCAAGGTGCGGCTGGCCGTCGAAGCGCCGCCAGGCGGCCCCTCCGAGCCCCCGAAACGCATGACTGACGAGGTCGTGCGCGCCGAGCGGCTGGAGCGGCTCCGCCGGGTCGATCCGGCCCTCGACACGGCGGCCAATGAGTTAGATTTGGAGATCGTGGACGAGGGATAACATGGCCGATCTCCATCAGCTGTTCCAACTTGGGTCGCAGGTTCAGGGGCGTCTTCAGCAACTCCAGTCCGAGCTCGCCGACCGCACGATCGAAGCCACCGCGGGGGCGGGGCTGGTGCGCGTGCGGGTGGACGGGCGGGGCGTGGTGCGCGCGCTGACGATCGATCCCGCAGCATTCGAGGGGCGTGACGCCGAGCTCCTGGCCGATATGATCGTGGGCGCGGTCGCGGAAGCGCAGCGGCGCGCGAACGATCTGGTTCAGGCCGAGATGCGGAAGCTCTCCCCCAACCCGCTCGCGGCGCTCTGAGGCCGGTGGGCGTCATCGACGAGCTGGTGACCGAGCTCGCCCGGCTGCCCGGTATCGGCCAGAAGACGGCGCAGCGGCTGACCTTTCATCTTCTTCAGCAACCGCGTGAACGCGCCGAGCGCCTCGCGGCGGCGCTCGCGGCCGTCGTCGCGCGGGTGCATCCCTGTCCCGACTGCGGCAACTTTACCGAGGATGCGCGCTGCCTCGTGTGCGCGGATCCGCGGCGCGATGCCGCGATCCTCTGCGTGGTGGAAGAACCCTCGGCGGTGCCGGTGGTCGAGCGGGCCACCGCGTTCCGGGGACGGTACCTGGTGCTCGGAGGGCGGCTCTCGCCGCTCGAAGGCGTGGGCCCGGAGCAGCTGCGGCTCGACCTGCTTCGGCGTCGGGTGGCGGACGGCGTCGTGCGGGAGGTGATCCTCGCGACCAATCCCTCTCTGGAGGGCGAGGCGACGGCCACCTACATTCACCAGTTGCTCGCGGGAACCGGGGTTCGCATCACCCGGCTGGCCCGCGGGCTTCCGGTCGGCGGCGATCTTGAATACATCGATAGCGTCACCCTGAGTCACGCGCTCGACGCGCGCCGGGAGGTTTCGTGACCGCGGCCCGCACGCTGATGGTGATCCTGGCTTCCGCCGCAGGCGTGGTCGTGGGCTGGGCGCTCTCGCAGCAGTATCTGGGGCAGCACCGGTCGGCGTTGTTCAGCCCGAGCGTTCGGCGGCGCCACGCGGCCCTCGGCTACCTCGCCGGGCGAGGGACCCCCGAGACGGTCCGGCTGCTGCGCGATTACCTGGCGTGAGAGCGGCACCCGATCTTGCGGCGCCGGGGGCTTCGGGTGGCGCGGGAGCTGGAGCGGGCGCTCGGATGAGCGGCGCCTCGAGCTGGTCGTTCCGGGAGGAAGATGCCGCCCGGATCGGAGTGCTGCTGCACAGTCTGCTCCGGGACGCCAACGCCCGGACCGCGCTGCTGGTCGATCGCACCGGACAGATGCTCGCGACGGTCGGGGAAGCGCCGACCTTCGATCCGGTGGCGTTCGCCTCCCTCACGGCGGCGGACTTCAGCGCGAACGACCAGCTGGCGCGGATGCTCGGGGAAAACGAGTTCGGAGCGCTGTTCCACCAGGGCGAGAAGGACTCGCTCTACCTGGCGGACATCGCGCGGCGGGTCATACTTGTGGTGCTCTTCGACAACCGGACCACGCTCGGGCTGGTGAAGCTCCGGGTCCGGGGTGTGGTCGAATCGCTGTCCGCGCTCTTCGTCGCCATGTTCGCGCGCGAGTCCGCGGGCGAGCGGCGGGTGGAGACCGGCTTCGTGGGCGAAGCCGAGGACGAAATCGACAAACTCTTCGGAAGCTGAGGCCGCGCCCGGATGTCGCTGATCAACTACGCGTCGCGCGAGATCAACTGCAAGCTCGTGTACTACGGGCCCGGGCTCGGCGGCAAGACGACCAATCTCGAATACATCTACGAGAAGGTCGCTCCCGCGAGCAAGGGGAAGATGATCTCGCTCGCCACCGAGACCGAACGCACCCTGTTCTTCGATTTTCTTCCGGTCGATCTGGGCACCATCCGCGGCTTCAAGACCCGGTTCCATCTCTACACCGTCCCCGGGCAGGTGTACTACAACGCCTCCCGCAAGCTGATTCTGAAGGGCGTGGACGGGGTGGTATTCGTGGCCGACAGCCAGATGGAGCGGATGGAAGCGAACATCGAGTCGATGCAGAACCTGTACGACAACATGGCGCAGCACGGCATCGAACTGACCCGGCTGCCCTTCGTGATTCAGTACAACAAGCGCGACCTGCCCAATGCCGCGCCGCTGGCGCAGCTCCAGGAGGCCCTGAATCCCGGCTGGCCGGTCGAGGATCCCGCCCGGCAACGGCCGCTGCCCGATCCGACTCGACCCGGGAACATGCTGGTTCAGGAGATCGACGGAACCTGGATCGAGCGGGTGCCATATTTCGAGGGGGTGGCGCTGCGGGGCGACGGGGTGTTCGATACGTTGCGGGCGATTTCGAAGCTTGTACTCAAGACGCTTGGGTAAGACGTGCGATGTGAGACGTGAGAGGGAACCACCTCTCACCTCTTACCTCTCACCTCTCACGCGCAGATGAAATGGACCCTCCCGAACATCCTGACCGTCGCCCGCATCGCGATCACCCCGGTCGTCGCGCTGCTCCCGTTTATCGAGGGGTATTGGCCCAAGATCGCGTGTCTGGTCATCTTCATCGCCGCCGCGGTGACCGACGTCATCGACGGCCGGCTGGCCCGCCGCCACAACCAGGTGACCGACCTGGGGAAGATGCTCGACCCGATCGCCGACAAGCTGCTGCTCCTCGCGACGCTGGTCCCCATCTGGTGGATCTCCCAGCAGCGGCACGATCTCTACGACATTCCGGTGTGGGGAAGCATTCCGCTCTGGGTCTGCCTGCTCATGCTGGGACGCGAGGTGGCGATGACCGGCTTCCGGTGGTGGGCCAAACGCCGGGGCGTGGTGGTGGCGGCGCAGGGGCCGGGCAAGCTCAAGACGGTGATGCAGAGCATCTTCATCGGCGGAACGATCGCCTGGTTCGCGTTCAAGAGCGCCATCAAGCCGATGGGCTGGGAACAGGAGCGGGCCGCGCTCTGGTGGAATCAGTTTCACGGCGGGTTCGTGGCGGTGACGCTGGGAATTGCACTCGTGGTGACGATCTATTCGTTCGTGATTTATCTCTACCGGTATCGGGGGATGTTCAGCCAGCCGGGGCGCTGATCCCTTGCGCTCACCCCGGCAACCCTTCGAGGTCCAGGTCTCTGGCGGCAGCTGCCAGGCGGCGATCGAGCGTCCAGAGCGGCAGACGGGCGAGCGCCGCCGTGGCGAGCAGGTGAACGTCAATCCAGCCAAGTCCACGTCCCGCCAGGCGGCGCGAGTGCAGGAACCCCAGGGCCTCCTGGTGGGAGACCTCTTCCACGTGCGGTAGCCGCCCCAGCAGCGCGAGCAGCTCCCGTCGGTTGCGCAGGCTCCCACAGGCAATCTCTCCAATCACGAACGCATGGCAGGCGACTTGGGCGTCCTGGAGCAGGGCGGCCAGGCGGGCGTTTCCGCGCCGCAGGTGGTCCACCCACACCGAGGTGTCGACCAGGATCACGCCGACCGGCCGCGCTTCGAGCGCCGTCTCGGGGCGGACTTCAACCCCGGCTCACTCCCGCCCAGCGCGCTGAGGCGGCGAGCGCTCTCCCGGGCGATGAGCGCCTCCAATCCCGCATGGACCAGGGCGGTCTTTTCCTCGATGCGGCTGAGCCGGCGCGCCTCCGCGAGGAGCCGGTCGTCAATATTGAGGGTGGTTTTCATATGTATCAATATGTATGAATTGACCATATCCGGCAAGCGGCGCCGAGAAGCTTTGCTCAGGGTGACAATGCTTTCCCGCTCACCGCTCACCGCTGGTACCTTTCTCCCATGAACCTCGAGCTCGTCACCATCGGTACCGAGCTGCTGCTCGGCTTCACCATCGACACCAATTCCGCATTCGTCGGTCAGGCCCTCGCGGCCGCGGGAGTCCGGGTGGTCCGGCGCACCTCGGTTCCCGACGAAGCCGCCGCCGTGCAGGAAGCGGTGCGCGAGGCGCTGGGACGCAGCCGGCTCGTGCTCACCACCGGCGGGCTCGGGCCCACCCGCGACGATCTGTCCAAGCACGCCGTGGCGGAACTCTTCGGCCTGCCGCTCGATTTCCATCAGGACATCTGGGACGAGCTCGCCGCCCGCTGGGCGCGCATGGGACGGAAGCTCGGCGAGCGCAATCGCGGGCAGGCGGAGGTGCCGCGGGGTGCTCTGGTGCTCAGGAACCGATGGGGGACGGCGCCCGGCCTCTGGATCACCGGCGACCTGGGCGAGGTGATCATGCTCCCCGGGGTGCCGAGCGAGATGCGCGGACTCCTGTCCCACGAGGTGGTGCCGCGGCTTGCGATGCGGGCGGGCGCGAGGGTGGTGCGGTCGCGCGTGGTGCGGACAACGGGAATTCCCGAATCGACGCTCGCCGAACGGGTCGGTAATCTCGAGGACGCGCTCGCGCCGCTCACGCTCGCGTATCTGCCGGGGCTCGAGGGCGTCGACCTGCGACTGACCGCCTGGGAAACCGCTCCCGATGCCGCCGATGCATCGCTTGCCTCCGCCGCCGAGAAACTCGCGGCTCGACTGGGCGATCACGCGTACGGACGCGACGAGGACGACCTCGCGGCGGTGCTTCTCGAGTCCTGCCGGGTGCGCGGGCTCACCATCGCGGTCGCCGAATCCTGCACCGGGGGTCTGGTCGGCGGGCGGCTCACCGCGGTGCCGGGGGCCTCGGCCGTGTTCGTGGGCGGCATGATCTGCTACGCCGATTCGCTCAAGCAGGAACTCGGCGTCCCCCTGCGAATCCTCCAGGAGCATGGTGCCGTAAGCGGGGAGACCGTGAGTGCCATGGCGA
>Ga0184615_10000569_pt1 | contig 20300 bp, 23 predicted proteins | sample PLM4_65_coex_FD_133134 | JGI IMG/M metagenome (GOLD analysis project Ga0184615, IMG submission 133134) | Groundwater sediment microbial communities from an aquifer in East River, Colorado, USA - PLM4_65_coex | ecosystem: Environmental > Terrestrial > Soil > Riparian zone | place: USA: East...
AGGCTGGCGCTCATCGACCATCGAAGGCACCTTCCTATGGGATGAGAATTCGCCAAGCCAGAAGACAAAGAGCGTGAAGATCCAGAAGATCAGCACATTGAACGACATCACGTTCGCCGCGAAGCCGATCGCGTGGGTAAAGGCCCAGGGGGAGTTATCCCGGAACACCTCCATGGCGTGCCAAAAGAGACGAACAGACGAGCGGATATAGCCCATGAGCGCCATCAACCACGTGAACGACACCCCCAGCGCGAAGAGCCCATACTGGGACCGAACCGAGATTTTCCCCCACTCGATCGGCCCGGTGAGCTTGGCGCCACGCATCATCGCCGTATTGATGGCCAAACCAGCGAAGAGACAGGTCAAGGTTCCCACCACTTGGGGCACGGAAAGACCGACTCGGATGTTCGCGGGGATGAAATAGCCCATGATCGCCAGCCACCAGTTATTGACCATCGCCACCGCAAACATCCCGATCATCGCCGCGTTACCCCACCCGGCCCACGACACCGCGATGATTTTATTGCTGCGCTGATACAGAATGAACGAGATGATCGTGGTCATCAGCATGGTGTTCACGGCGCCGTTCTTGGCCGACATCACGCCGAAGTTGCCGATCACGGGATGCTGCTGACCGCCGATCGCTTTCAGTTCCGCGGCCCGCATCACCAGGGTGTGCGGAGTCAGCCACACCAGGAAGGCGGCGGTCGTCAAAAAGAGGATGTACTTGGCGTACTTGCGGTAGGGCTCAGAACCTCGCATGCGCCCCATGCCGTTAAAGAGATAGTAATTGACAGTGAAGAACAGCGCCCCGATCAGCACCGCCTGAATGATGAAGAGCCACGCGAGCAAGCCGCCCATCAGGGTAATGCCCATTTGCTGGCGGTACGCATAGACCTCGCGCATCAGCCAATAGCCGGCAAACGGCAAGGGGATGAGCGACGCCACCGCGAGGAACATCGCGATGTACCCCATCCAATCGTAGTACGCCTTTTCCTCGTCGGTCTTCGCCGAGAGAAATTTATAGGCCGCGTAAGCCGCCACGATCCCGCCGCCGAACACCATGTTGCCGATGATTCGGTGGACGTTCAGCGGATTCCACAGGGCATTGTGCAACAGGTGGAGGAGGTTGCCGAGGAACTGCCCTTTCTCATCGACGCCGGCCGGCGACATCATGAAGCTGCTCCACGAATTGGCCAGCATCATCAAGGTGCTACCGAAGACGTTGAGCAAAATACCGAGCGTCGCATGGATCCATTTCAGGAATCCGCCGTCGTTCATACGGTCCCAACCGTAATAATAAATGTACAGGGTTCCGCTTTCGGCCAGGAAGAGCAGCGCGTAGATGTGCATGAACGGCTTAAAGAGGGAGGTCAAATAGGTGAAAAACACCGGGTACAGCGTGATGAACGTAAAGAGCAGCAGACCGCCGAGGATCGCGGTCACCGAGTAGGCGGTGAGGCTGATCCGGACGAAGTCGTGCGCCAAATCATCGTAACGCTTCCCGATGGCCCGGTCCTTCGACATGATGCCGACCAATTCGATGATCATGCAGAAGATCGGCACCGCGAGGACGAAGCTCCCAAAGTAAAGGTGTTGCTGGGCGATGGTCCAGACAATGACGCGGCTTTCGCTCAGGGGATACGCGAGATTATAGGCGGGATAGTCTTTCGCCGTGGTCTGCGGGGCCGGAGGACCGGAGATACAACCCTCGGTTTTAAAATAGACGTCCTTCCCCTTCCCAGCCTCGCACCCTTCTGCCGCCGCCCCCTGGGCGAACGCCGGCGCCGGTTCGAACACGAGCGTGAGGGGGAGCAGCAGCAACGCCGCCATTACACTCAGTGTCATGAGGGCCCATACCCTCTTTCCCTTTCCCACCGCTCTCATCAGCTTCATGGTCTTCTCCTCTTTTAACCGACCGGGAAACCCCACGCGCCCCGTCGAGCCGAAACGATCAGGAAGTAGCTCAACTCCTGGGACCGGACCTCCCGGAGCGAGGACACCGCGGCCACCCGGGATCAGGCAGGAGTAAACAGCGTCGTTACATCGCCAAAAACGTAAAGTAGTTCAGCCCCTGGATCTTCATGAAAAACCAGTCGATGAACTGGAAGTAAAAAAACCACGCCGTGATTGTCACCGCCAGCATCACTAGCATCTTCATAAACGAGAGGCCCTTTCGGTCAGATATGGACTACGGTGTCAGTGGCCGCTGTACCCGGTCGCTCCGATATTCCCGAACCAGTAAAAGAACCAGACCGACAAAATCGCGACGACGATATACACGATCGCGCCGGCGCGGCTGCCGTTGCCTTCTTCAATATGGCCTTTTTTCTCCATGCGAAAACCCTCCAGGAAGTCCCGATCAGTATTTCTAGAAAAGGACAGCGGCATTATAGGAAAGCCCAAAACCGGTGTCAAGCAAAAAGTTTCCGTGGTCGGATTCGGCTCTCGAAGGGGGTCCGGCATGGCGAGAAGGGGTGACGGATTGCGCGCAACGGAAGCCGATTGTCACATCCCGAAACGTCGGATTCGTCTTAAAGCGGGTCGTCGTCCGGCCACGGTGGATCGAATCGTTCCACGACGCGCCTCGGATCACGCGCTCCTTGCCATTGGGAGGACCGGGCGGGTCCAATGCCGGCAAGACGGCGTAGTAGCGCTCGTCGAACCAGTCCGCCGTCCACTCCATGACATTCCCCGTCATATCGTACACACCCTCAGGACTCCGGTCGGTGCGAACCGCACCGACCGGCGCCGTGTACTTAAATCCGTCCTCGTCCCCGACGAGATTGGCCCATCGCGGGTTAGGTTCATTCCCCCACGGCCACGACCGACGATCCGTGCCCTTGGCCGCCCGCTCCCATTCCACTTCGGTCGGAAGCCGCTTCCCCTTCCAGAGGCAATATGCCATCGCATCGCCCCAGGACACGCCGACCGCGGGGTTGAAGGAATTCATCAGGAGCGGCAGGTCACGGCTCTCGACCCCGAGATACCCGGCGAGGCGCGGCTTGCGATGGCCGGTCGCAGCCATAAAGGCATAATAGTGGGCGAAGGTCGTCTCGTACTGGTCGATCCGGTAGGCCGAGAGCGCCACGGTGCGTTCCGGCTGCTCGATGGCCCCGCCGTCGTGGTCCCCGAGCTGAAACGAACCCGCTGGGATCAACACCATCCGATCGTATTCAGGATCGATCGTCACGGCAGCAAGCTGAACCTCGGCTTTTTTCATCCCCTCTTCGGCCTGCTTGATCTTCGCCGCCAGAGGGGTATATCCCTCCTCGCTGTCCGCGCTGCCGGGGACCTGCCCCGTTCGCGAAATGCCGATTTGGAGAATGGCGACGATGGCGAATATCAGGGAAAGATAGAACCACTTCAAGAGGCGACTCATCGCGGATACACCTGCTTTCTGGAGAACGGACCGGCGTGTTGAAGCTCCCTGCAGCAAGCTGCATGGAATCTTCGAAGTGCAAGGAGGTAAATAAACGCGGTTTCCATTTTGCTCGCTTACCCCGCAGCAAGCTGCGGGGAATGCGCTCGCAATACACTTTCGGCGGCGCCGGATGAGAGCGCACGACGGAGGACGAACAGTTAGCGGGAAGGGTGCTGCGAACTGCCGGACAGAACGATCGGCGCCTCCTCGAAGACAAGCTCCTCATCGACAACCGGCCCGGCCGCCGCCGCGTCAGCCGCTTCCCGCGCCGCCCACCGCCGCTCCATGAATTGCCCGAAAAACAACCCCGCCACAAACATCGCCCCCGCGTAGAACGACACATAAAAGGCGTAGAACAAGTGCTTCACTTCGCAACCTCCCCTGTCACGCGCGCGCGGCGCGGCACGCTCCCCCTCCCGCGCCGAGAAAGACGATCCCTCAGGCGGATCCACGCCTGCTCGGACCGCTGGCCGACCACCATTCCCCAGAGAAACACCGCCCCGGAAAACAGGATCATGTATCTGATATAGAGCTTGCCCAGCACCGCATCGACCAGCATGGCCGCGGTCACCAACACCAGAATCACGATCAGATAAAATCGAACCCGCATTACGGTCTGACCTCGGAACCTACGGCCGACGACAACACCCGACTGCGCTCCCGGCGACGCCCGACGCGATAACCGGAGATGAAGAAGATCGCGCTGAACAGGAAGATCGCGAGGGGGTAAAAGAGGTAATGCCCAATGCCGAACTCGTACATCGGTAGACTCCGGCCGCATTATAGAAATCCACTCGCCTCGAAGTCAAGCGGCGATCATCACGGCACACGGCGAAACGGAGGGCGCCGATCGGTTGAAGCTCCCTGCAGCAAGCTGCAGGGAAGCTTCGAAGTGCAAGGAAGTGAAGAAGCACGGTTTCCATCTTGCTCGCTTACCCCGCAGCAAGCTGCGGGGAATGCGCTCGCAATGCACTTTCACGAGGAAACGGAAGTCAAGCTTGACTCGCCTCCCCCGTTTTGGCATCCTAGCGCAAACGTGGGAGGGGCTATGGACGTCGAGGAGGAACAGGCGGCACGCAAGCGGTCGATTTTCGATTGGATCGTGCTGCTGGGCATGGTGATCAACTTGGTCATCGCCGTCTTTATGATTTTGTATTACTTCGATTTACTCTGATCCCGCCTGATCCGGTGTGGCGTCCTTGGCACACCGAAATCCGATCACCGCACTGGTTTGGTGAGGGGCCGCCGCAAAGCGCTTGGCGGTCCTGACGTCTGACGGCGTGTCGTTCCATGAGCCTCCACGGTACACTCGGTGCTTGCCGGTGGTCGGCCCGCTGGGCGATTCGAAGGGCGCGCCCAGATAGTATTTTTGATCATACCAATCGGCGACCCACTCCGCGACGTTGCCGGCCATGTCGTAGAGGCCGTACGCGCTGCGCCCGCCGGGGAATGAGCCGGGGGGGGCGGTGTACCGAAACCCGTCGTCTTCACCTTGGATGTTCGCGAGGCCCGGGCCGAACGTGGGACCCCACGGCCACTTCGCCCCTCGATCTCCACGCGCCGCTTTCTCCCACTCCGCTTCGGTCGGCAGGCGTTTTCCGAGCCACCGACAGTAATCTCCCGCCTGGGTCCACGACACCGCCACCACCGGCTGCTCGGGCGACATGAGCTTCGTGGGATCATCTTGGAGCACCGGGATGACGGGCTTCGGGGTTCCCGTAGCGGAAATGAACGGCGCATACTGCCTGAAGGTCACTTCGTAGAGATCCATCCAGAACGCGTCGACGTAGGCACCGCGTTGGGGCATCTCATCTTGATCCCCTTCAACGGGAGGACTGCCCATGAGGAACGGCCCCGCGGGCACCAACACCATTTCAATCCCATCTTCACCCTTCGTGATGCGCAGTCGGCTATGGTCCCACTGCGCGGTCTGAATGGTGGCGGCAGGCTGGGAGGCAACTTGTGCCGCCAAGCGGCTCGACGCGCGAGACTGGATCATGGCGTACCCGAAGAACACGAGCATGAGTACAAACGCCACGAACGCCAGGATCATCCCATAAAACAGCGCGTCCTTTTTGATGGGACCCGGCCCGGAGGATTCATCCATGTGGCGATGCTCCCTTTTCTGTTCCCAAGGGAAGCGCCGCCGAGAACCGTTCGGCTTCGCTCCCCGCGCTCCCAACTACGGACTACCGTTGAAAACGGACATGGCGGGGAAGGACCCCGCCATGTCAGAGACTACGGCTTACCACGATACGTGCGGACGCAAACCCATCGCGCCCGCCGTCGTGTTATTTTGCCGCGAACGCGAAGTCGGACTTAGCCGTTCCCTTCGCCGCGATCGTCACGTTCGCTTCCTGCTTGCCCAGCGTCGGGTGCCACGCATACACTTCGTACGTGCCCGGCGGAATGCCGTCGATGCTGAACGTCCCGTCCTCGCCGACGACCGCGTAATACGGATTGGTCACCGGGACGAAGAACGCCTGCATGTAGTTGTGCTGGTCGCACTCCAGCTTGAAAATGCTTTCTTTCTTGCGCAGCATCACCGGCTTCTTCACGAACTGGCCCTTCTCCGGCAGCGGCAGATTGAAGATCGTGCTGCTGCTGGCGCCGGCGACTTCATAGGCGTGGGGGTTGTGGAGCACACCCGTCGCCGCCTTGGGATCGCTGGGATCCGCGTCCATATTTTCGACCCGAAGCTCCGCTTTTTTCACCACCACCCCAGCAAAGGTTGACGGCCCTTGAACGAGAAACCGGCAGCCGTCGGCTTTCACGTCGGTTCCGCCGAATTTGAACGGTTTGCCTTTCTCGACGCCCTCGATATAGACGACCACGTCCTTCAGCGCGTTGTCCTTGCCGACCTTCACCTCCTGGACGGTCCGATTCCCCTTGCCGTCCGACTCGGTCTTTTCGCAGAATCCCGGGTTAGGGAATTTAGCGAAGACGAATGTTTTCGCCGCAGGCACCGCCCCCTTAAACACCACCTTCCCCGTCAAGGTTCCTCCGTCGGCCACCGGCGCTTCCGTGTACTCCGCCTTGGCCATCGACGCGGCCGCCAACGCCACCACTCCAACCACCACTCCTGCCAGACGACTACGACCGTTCATGGTACTCCTCCCTTTGATTGCCTGTCCCACTGTTCCTTCCGACGGATTCGCCCTCACTATAGATGTAGACGAACCTCTGATTCCGGTATTCACCGGCCGATTCAGCGTATCCACCTCCGCGCGAACCGATAAGAAGAACGCTGGATTCGGTGCAGTGCCCCAGGGTCAAACCAAGAGGCTATTTGCACCGTCCCCCAGAGACAAGCCTGGTGCGCGCAGAGCCCATCGATCAGGGAAAAAAACGGGGGTGACTATAAACCGAAACGACGAACACTGTCAAGGCAAATAGTATGGTAATTACTGTGCCGAGGACGCCACCGGGCGTCCTCGGGGGGAGAGTGGTGACGTGAGACCGTCTTCGCCGATCGGCAGAGTCTCCGCAACACGCCCTGCCAACAGCATCCCTTGGGTGAGGCAGTCGCGAACCGACACTCCACGCAGATAATTCCCGATCAAATGGACACCGGGGAGGGGCTTGAGGAATTGATCGAGGCGTTCAACGCGGGCCGCGTGGCCCAAGAGGTACTGGGGAATCGCTCGGGGGTGGCGCACCACCCGGACAAACTCCGGGCGACCCGTCAAACCGATCAGGGGGCGGAGCGCGTCCACGACCAACGCCACCAATTCATCATCGGTCCATTTCAACACGTCGGAATCCCTCACCCCCCCGACGTAGTTCGTCAGCAACACCCGACCTTCAGGAGCGCGATCGGGGTACACGTTGGAACTCCACAACGATCCCAGGATGGGCAACCCCTCCCGCTTCGGAACCAAACACCCCGAGCCGTTCGGTAGACGCGCGCAGGCGGAGCGGGCGAAGCCGAGGTGCACGAGCCCCACGGGTGCATAGGGGATCTGTTCCAATTGGTCGGCCAACAGGGGTGAAAGGGTGTGCAGGAGACGCGCCGCCACGTCCGCCGGCGTCGCGACCACCAGACGATCCGCGACGAGCGTCTGCGCCGCGCCGCACACCTCAGCCTCGACCGCGAGACGCGGCGTCCCATCGCGGGATTCGTGCCGGATCGCGTTGACCCGGACACCGGTTCGGACGCGGTCGCCCAACGCGCGCGAGAGCGCCGAGGGCAATTGCCCGACGCCTCCCCGGAACGAAAACACCCGGATCGGGGCGCGCGACCGGCGGCCCCACCGCGAACGGATCAACCCACCCACAAGGCTTCCGTAGGTGCGCTCCAACGCCAGCAATTGCGGAAAGGTGCTCGCCATCGACAGTTGTTCGGGATCGCCCGCAAACAGGCCGGCGACAAACGGCTCGACGGCGTAATCCAACATCTCCGTCCCCAAACGCCTTCGGACGAAGGCCGCGACGCTTTCGTCTCGGCCGGAGGGAGCGGGGGGGATGAACGGTTCGGCCAACGCGCGAATCTTGCCCCATGGACTCCACAAAGAGGTCAACGGAAACTGATAGGGCCGCGATGGAACCGGCACGAGCGTCCGCCCTTTGACAAGATACCGACGCCGCGAGGCGGACTGCTGGTCGACGCGGTCGCCGTCAAGACCCACCTCACGACACAGCTGATCCACCTCGGGGTTGAGGTTGAGCAAGCTGTTCGGACCGTGCTCGATAAGGTAGCCCTCGGGAGTTCGCTCGCTCCGGATGCAGCCGCCCACACGAGGCGCCTGCTCCAACACCAGCACCCGACATCCCTTACGAACCAGCGCGTACGCGGTGGCGAGCCCCGAAATGCCCGCTCCGACCACAATGACCTGACTGTCTCGTGTCACGGCCGTCACTCTATTCCAATCAGACGTCACCCGGAAGGCGGTGCCCACCGCGCATGGGAAGAGGCGGGCGGATCGATTAGAAAGGAAATGCCGTGGAAAGTCAAGCGGAGGGTGGCTTACTTGTTCATCGACTCCAGGAACTCGCGATTGGTCTTCGTCCCGCGGATTTTGTCGAGCAGAAACTCCATGCTTTCGACGGTGCTTAGCGGGCTCAGGACCTTCCGCAGGATCCACATCTTGTTCAGATCCTCCCGCTCCACCAAGAGCTCTTCTTTCCGAGTACCCGACAGGTTCAAGTCGATGGCCGGAAAGATCCGTTTGTCGGCGAGCTTTCGATCCAAATGGAGCTCCATGTTGCCGGTGCCCTTGAACTCCTCGAAAATAACGTCATCCATCCGGCTCCCGGTATCGATCAACGCCGTGGCAATGATCGTCAAGCTCCCGCCGTTCTCGATATTGCGCGCCGCGCCGAAAAATCGCTTGGGGCGTTGGAGCGCGTTGGCGTCCAACCCGCCGGAGAGCACTTTCCCGCTGGGCGGGGCAATGGTGTTATAGGCTCGGGCCAAGCGGGTCACGCTGTCGAGGAGAATCACCACGTCGCGTTTGTGCTCGACCAAGCGTTTGGCTTTTTCCAACACCATCTCGGCGACCTGCGCATGACGCTGGGGCGGTTCGTCAAACGTGGAGCTGACCACTTCCGCTTTGACTTGCCGCTGCCAATCGGTCACCTCCTCCGGCCGCTCGTCGATCAAGAGGACGATCAGCACGATCTCGGGATGGTTCTTCATGATGGCCTTGGCGATATTCTGCAACAACACCGTCTTGCCGGTTCGAGGCGACGCGACGATCAACCCTCGCTGGCCCTTTCCGATCGGCGAGATCAACTCCATGACGCGCGTCGACATAAAGTCGTCCATCCCCGGAGCTTCCAGCCGAATCTTCTCCATCGGATAGAGCGGCGTGAGGTTGTCGAAGAGAATCTTGTCGCGGGCCACGTCGGGGTCTTCGAAATTGATCGTTTCGACCTTGAGCATCGCGAAGTACCGCTCACCCTCCTTGGGAGGCCTCACCTGGCCGGAGACCACGTCGCCGGTTCGAAGGTTGAAGCGCCGAATCTGGGAGGGGGAAATATAGATGTCGTCAGGACCGGGCAGATAGTTGTAATCGGGAGAACGGAGGAACCCGAACCCGTCCTGCAGCGTTTCGAGAACGCCCTCCCCGTAAATAGTCCCGTTTTTCTCGGACTGGGCCTGAAGGATCGCGAAGATCAACTCCTGCTTCCTCAAATTGCTCGCCCCTTCGATCTTCAGATCCTTGGCGATCTCGTTCAGATCCCCAATCGCTTTTTCCTTGAGTTCAGTCAGATTCATGGGTCCTCCTACCCGACGTGCAGTAATACAATGTCGCAGACGAACCCCGACGGACGAACGGTCCGAGGGGACGGTATCTTGATGGATGGATACTCGAAGTGCGTACGGCTCACGATGGATAACGATGGTCGCTGATATTCACAACGCGCGCTGGGGAGTTGCCGGCTGTCACCACGTTAACGAATTTGGTCTGGGGATCGAGAATTTAGGAAGACACGACAGACGGGTGTATTATACGCGCCCCCCTTCCAGCGTGTCAAATGATTTTTGATCGCCCGACGAAGTCTCGACGGTGCGGCTCGATTAGACGACGTCCCTCGCTTTCACCGTTTTACGACCATCGGCCCGCGCCCGCTCGATCGCCTCGGCGCAGAGCCGCTCAACCCGCTGGCTCAACGCTTCGAGCGTTTCAGCCGACGTATTAAAACCGGCTTTCTCCCGCACAAATTTCTTGATCTTGGACGATACCACCATCATATCGGACATCAGTGTCTCCTCCTTGGCGAGCATGCTGTGTACAGCGGAAGGTCGCCCTTCCGACCCGAGACTGGAACGCGACTCTGCCCCTCTACCGTTGATCCGCAACATCGGTCATGTCGATGACCCGACATGCGAAGGGCACCCGCGGCGGGTGCCCTTCAACTCCCTGATCACCCCACTTACACATACAGGGTGATATCAGCGTGGGAAGCAAATTCCAAAAAGGTGGCGGCGCCCACCGGCTCTTCCAGCCCGTCGATGAGGTCGTTCCATTTGATGTCCATCATGTCCATCGTCATCTGACACGGCCAGAGCTTGACCCCGCTCTCTTTGGCCAGCTCCATCAGCTCGGGAATCGACGCGATGTGTTTGTGCTTGATCGTCTGCTTCATCATCAGGGTCGCCAAACCGGTCATCCCCGGCAAGGCCCCTAACAAGTTGGGCATCGGCATCGGCATGGCGGGATTCGCCACGGGCACGAACTTCAGATTCTCCAGCCCTTTCTTTTTCAGAATGTGGAGCCCGAAGAACGTAAAGAACACTCCGACCTCCATATCGAGCGCGGCGGCCGTCGTCGCGAGGATCAGAGGCGGGTACGCCGCGTCGAGCGTCCCCTTGGACGACACGATCGCCACCCGCTTCGGCCGGCTTGATTTTTTAGCCTCGGCATCCAAAGCCGCCCGTACCTGCTCCCGCACCATCTGTTCGAGACGATGCTCCGCCAATTCTTTGACTTTCGCCGCCACCACCTGATCGAGTTCTTGCGGGGTCACCGCCATACGCGACTCCTTCTGCTCTCCCGTCCAGCGCCGAAGGCCGGGGAGACCGATCACCTCGTCTTGCGCACGTAAAACATAAACAGCCCTGGTTCCTCTTTCGTCTCGAGCAACTCGTGCCCCGTGCTCTTCGACCAGGCCACCATATCCGACTTGGAACCCGGATCGGTCGCGACCATCTCCAGGACCTGCCCTACCGCCATCTTCTCAAGCGCCTTTTTCGTTTTGATCACGGGGAGCGGGCAATTCAGACCTTTACAATCCAGACGTTCGTCGACGGTATACCCAATCGCCATGCCTTATTCTCCTACCACACCATCACGCTCGATGCATCCGCCACGAAGCGAGCAATCTCCTCATAACCCACCCGGCGGTAAGGCGTCTCCACTCCACGCGCCACCGCATCCTCGCCATTCACATACACGTCGACCGACGGCGACACATCGGCAAGGATCCCGTCCTGAACCAACACCACACCGACCGGCCCCTTGCGGCGCTGTTCGGCAATCACCGCCGCCGCGAACGCATCACCCCGTTTCCTGATGATGTGCAAGGCGCCTCCCGCTACCATGTCATCACCACATCGGCCTTCATCAGAAGATCGACGAGGCCGGAGCGAGAACACGGTTCAACCCGGGATCGCACCTTCGTTCGACACTGGGAAGGCAGGGCATCAAGTTCGACCATCTCCCGGATCCGGCACGCATCGAGAAGCTCGAGCGAGTCTGTCAGCGCGGGACGCTGCACCGTAGGCCCATCCAGATGGAGCGCGGCGGCCGCGCCGTCCCCCACATACGCCACGGTTACTTCGTGGTTTGACAGGGTCAAACCCAACGCCATGCGAAGCGCCTCATGAACATGGGTGGTCGTCATCGGGCTGCTGCGGACGGCCACCACAACGGCTTTCACGGTCAGTCGCCAAACGTCAAGAAGCGATCAGACCGGTCCACGATCTTGGACAACTCATACTGGCTGGCGATCTCAATACCGGGAAAGAGGTTGCTCTCCCCCAGCCCCCGGGCCTCCGCCGTCACACCGCACACGGAAACCTTCACCCCCAGGCCGAGCAAGGTAGGGAGGACGGCATACGGTCGCTTGGGCGAGTGGACGGCCATCCCGTTATACACGCCCTCGCCCATGAGGAACACTTCAACCTGATGCCCTTGCTTGAGCCACGCCTCGGAGAGCCTCCCCACCAGATACGAGTTTTCGTGGTCGGGACTCGTGGTCAATAGAATCCCAATCTGCATGGCGGATTGTAAGCCGCGGCCCAAAGCTTTGTCAACAGTCCGTATGCAATTTCGACATCACCCAGCGAGCGGACCCGCCTCTTTTTCTGAGAGATCCTTGTGCTACAATGCACCCCAACCAATCACATGGAGCACGCAGCCGATGATCGAGTCACGCGAGGCATTTCGGGAGCGCCTGCTAGTCATCATGGACCGGAAAGATCACTGGGCCTGGACATGGTTTGCCGGGGGGAAGATCACCGCCGCCCAGCTCAAGCTCCACTTCCAGCAAGAATATGCCGTCTACGTCCGGGATTTCCCGGTCCTGCTCGCCCGCGTTCACGGCAAGAATCCACCGATGAGTGTCCGCCGGGCGCTGGCGGAGAATCTCTATGAAGAAGAAACCGGCGGCCTCACACGCGGCCGCTCGCACCCCGACCTGTTTCTCTATCTCATGGAAGGGGTGGGGTATTCGCCCGCCGATTTCGAACAGGTCTCGCTCCTCCCCGAGAGCGCCGCCTACCGGCGCTGGCTCGACCACACCACCACCGCGGGGTCCTGGCTCGAGGGCGCGGCCGTGACCACGATCTTCGTCGAGGGAAGCGTTCACGAACGCTCGGCTCTCAACGGGGCGTCGCGGGACGAGCCCGACATCGAGAAAAAGATCGCCAACCATCCCCTGGTGAAGTATCACGGCGTCGCACCCCGTTACCTCGACCTGATTCGCGCGCACGGGGCGGTGGAAGGTCTTCACCGCCAAGACGCCTGGAAGATGGTGCTCGACCACGCCTCAACCGCCGAAGCCCAGCAGCGGATCGTCCACGCGATGGAGCGGTCGCTGGAGCTTTGGCTCGCCTACCGCGACGGGGTGGCCCTGGCGTGCGGCCTCTCTCGAGGCTAGGAGCGTGTCCGAGTATTGGCATGATGGAGCCTGCTCAGGAATGGCCAGATGCAAGGCGCCGCAAGGGAACCCCCCGGAGCGGACTGGGTCGTCCGTGAGGAGGGATTCCCGCAGCGGCAACGCCGCAGATAGCCATTCATGGACAGGCTCCTAGCCGTCCCCGCGAAACGACGATAAGCATGGACCCGGCCAGCCTCGGGCTCACGTGCGCCTTCGCGACCAGCGCGGCGTGGGGAACCGCCGATTACCTGGCGGCCCACGTCACCCGTCGCATCGGCGTCACCCGAACCCTGTTGGCCATTCAAGGAGCCGGGGTTCCACTCCTGCTCGTCGGGTGGGTGTTGCTCGCCCCCCGGCCACCGACCCCCGCGTCCCTGGCGTGGATCAGCCTCGCCGCTGCGGCCTTCGCCGTGGGCTATCTCTCGTTCTTCTACGGCCTCCGCGTGGGGGCCGTGTCGCTGGTGAGTCCGATCAGCAGCGCCGGCGCGCTGATCCCCGTCTCAGCCGGGATCGTGCTCTTCGGCGAGAAAGTCTCGGGGTCAGCGCTCGGCGGCATCGTCCTCACGCTGACGGGCCTCGCCATCATGCTGATCGACACCAGAGCCGTGCACGACCTCGGCTCGGTCGGACGACGACGCGGCATCGTGGCCGGCGTGGCGACGATGCTCGCGTGGGGGTCCGGCACGGCGCTCCTCCTTCCGCTCGTGAAGGAGATGGGCGGGTTTGCGCCGATCGCGCTGCTCCGGCTGGAGATCCTCCTCGCCATGGTCGCCTGGTTCGTCTGGCGCGGGGCCGCTTCCCGGACCGAATCGGCCGCCCTCGGTTGGTCCCCGGCGCTGTGGGCCTTCATCGTGCCGGCCGCGATCCTCGATCTCGGCGCGTTTGTTTCGTACGGGTTCGCCCTTCAAACGGTCCCGGCCAGCATTGCGGCGCCGATCGCCTCGGCCTACCCGCTCATCACGATCGTGATCGCCCGACGCCTGCTCCACGAACGGCTGAGTCGCAAGGAGTGGGGCGGCGTCGCGGTCACGCTCACCGGCACAGCCATCCTCGGCTTCGGTTGAAAAGGGGGGGTAAGCCTGCTAAGATCAGTGGCGTTCTGTGGAGGCACCGCATGGAGCGCCGTTTATTCGGAACCGACGGGGTCCGGGGCACCGCTAATATCGAACCGGTCACCGCCGAAACGGCCATGAAACTGGGCCGGGCGGCGGCCTATCTCTTCAAGAAACATCGAGCCGGCCACCACCGCTTCGTGATCGGGAAAGACACCCGGCTCTCGGGGTATATGATCGAGAGCGCGCTCACCGCCGGGATCTGCTCGATGGGCGTCGACGTGCTGCTGGTGGGACCGATGCCGACGCCGGCCATCGCGTTTCTGACCAAAAGCCTGCGCGCCGACGCCGGCGTCGTGATTTCCGCTTCCCACAACCCCTTCGAGGACAACGGCATCAAGTTCTTCTCGCACGAGGGCCTCAAGCTACCCGACGACGTCGAGCGGGAGATCGAGGAGTTGATCTTCTCCGGCGCGATCGACCAGGAGCGCCCGACCGCGCGTGACATCGGCAAGGCCTTCCGGATCGACGACGCCGACGGTCGTTACATCGAGTTCACCAAGAACACGCTGCCGAAGGGCATGCAGTTCGACGGCCTCAAGATCGTGGTCGACACCGCCAACGGCGCCGCGTACAAAGTGACGCCGATGGTCTTGCGGGAGTTGGGCGCCGAGGTCATCACCCTCGCCGACCGCCCGAATGGCACCAACATCAACCAACATTGCGGCGCGCTGTACCCAGAAGCCTTGCAGAAGGCGGTGGTGACCCATCACGCCAACCTGGGCATCGCCCACGACGGCGACGCCGACCGGGTCATCTTCTGCGATGAACAGGGCAAGGTCGTCCACGGCGATCAGATCCTTGCATTGTGCGCTCTGGAGCTCGAGCGGCTCGGACGGTTGGCCGGCCACACCGTCGTCGCCACCGTCATGAGCAATCTGGGCCTCGAAATCGCGCTCCGCCAGTCCGGGGTCTCCCTGGTACGCACCGCCGTCGGCGATCGGTACGTCCTCGAACGCATGATGAAAGACGGCTTCGTCTTCGGTGGCGAGCAATCCGGGCACGTCATCTTTCTGGATTACAACACCACGGGCGACGGCTTGATCACGACCCTGCAGGTGCTGTCGATCATGGAGAAGACGGGGAAGCTCTTGTCCGAACTCGCGTCCCGCATGACCGTGCTCCCGCAGGTCCTGGTGAACGTCCGCGTCGCCGACCGCCGAAATCTGGAAACCATCCCCGGGTTCACGACCATACTCTCGTCGCTGGAGCGTCGGCTGGGCCCACACGGGAGGATTCTTGTTCGGTATTCAGGGACCGAACCACTGGCCCGCGTGATGGTTGAAGGGGAAGACTTCACGGTCATCTCGGGGGTCGCCGAAGAGCTGGCCGACACCCTGCGAAGCACCGTCGGGCCTGGGGCGAAAGCGGTCGGCGAATGAGGCGGGGCGTTCCCGGACTGGCGACGTTGATCGTCCTCTTGGCCTCGTGGAGCGGTCTGGCCACCGCGGAACCGTTTCAAGCGATCGTCAGTAGCCCGCACAACTTCTTCGGGCGTTCCGAACTCCCCGCGGGGCAACGCGTGTGTTTCGGCTGCCACGCCGAGGGTCCGGCGTACCGAACCGGCGCCGCCGCCACCGACCTCTCGCCCCCTCCACCGGAAGGATCACCGGCCCCGCCGGAGGGAACGACGGAGCCCCTGTGGCAGAAAGGCGCTTCCCCCTTCGCCGTGAAATCCTCCGGTCCAAGCACCAAGAGCACACCCGGTGGCTCGTCATCGGTGTGCCTGGGCTGCCACGACGGCGTCCTGGGACTGGAGGTCCACCAGGGCGGATCGCCCCAGTCCAAAAGTTTCGATCATCCTTACAACACGCCCTATCCCCGGCAACCCGATGGCCAGTTCCGGGCGGAACGGCCGATTGTCAGCCAGTACCGCTATTGGTCGCTTCCCGATCTTCAAGACGACGGGTTTGTTCTTCCGACCGGACCGGTCTCCGAGCGCTTGCTCATCCCCCCGGGGGTTGAGCCGACCGATCTTTCCAGCCTGCAGATGGTCAGGACGTCCAACGGGATCTTGCATTGCGATAGTTGCCACAACCCGCACGACAACGGCAATGCCCCCTTCCTCCGAGCGCCTGCCCGCGACCTCTGCCTGATCTGCCACAACCGCTGAGGCCCCGTTCCGGAGTGCCGACGGCGGACCCGACGCAGAGCGCCCCCCCCGAAGGCGCACCGCAACTTTCCACCGACACCAGACGGTCTCGACCGCTCGTGCCGCTGGCGCTGGCGCTGGTCATCGGCATCGCGCTCGGAGAGGCGTCCGACACGTTCCCCGTTGGCACGGCGGTCCTCGGGGCCGGGTGGTGGGGATTCCAGCGCCTGGCGGGCCGTTCCCTCCCCCCTGGGCTCGTGTTCGGTCTTCGGCAATGGCTCGTGGTCATCGTCGCCGCGGCCTACACCCTCGCCACCCCCCCCTCCTCTCCCGACCCGAGGTTGACCACGATCGACCCGGTGACCGTTGAGGTGGTACTGGCCACGCCCGTCCGTCACATGCCCGACTGGGCGTCGGTCGCCGCGGGGCGCCTCCGGATTCACACACCCCAGGGCGATCGCGTTCTGGACGGACGTATCCGGCTCTCCGGCCCGTCCGCGGTGTTCGACGGACTTCGCTATGGGGATATCGTGCGGGTGACGGCCGCCTTTCATCCGCCAAGGGGATTTCGCAACCCGGGGCTCTTCGATTACGGCGAATGGTTGGAACGGCAGGACATCGTCGCCGTCGCGACGCTTAAAGCCGGCGGCATCGTGCGCGTCGGACACCGTTTCTCGCCGATCTTAGATCCGATCTACGGCTGGCGAGAACGCATCCGGGCGGCCGCCCTCGCCTCACTCCCCACGGAGACCGCCCCGATTTTCCTCGCCATGGTCACCGGAGAAACCGGATACCTCACCGCGGACCTTCGCGACCGGTTCATGGCTTCCGGGACGGTCCACCTCCTCTCGATCTCGGGGTCGCACCTGGGGCTCATTGCGTTCGCGGTCTTCTTCTGCGCGCGGTGGGCCGTTCTTCGCCTTCCGGAACGCCTCCTCCTGAGGATGACGCTGCGCGTCACCCCCTCGCAGGTCGCCGCCGCGGTCACCCTGGTACCCGTGACCTTCTACGCCCTCCTGGCCGGTGGACAAGTGGCCACGCTGCGGGCACTCCTGATGATCGCGCTGTATCTCTTGGCGGTCATGCTGCACCGCGAAGATGACCTCCTCAACGCCCTCGCACTCGCCGCGATCGCGATCCTGGCGTGGGATCCTCACACGCTTCGGGACGTGTCGTTTCAGCTCTCCTTCTTGTCGGTTCTGTGCATCGCCCTCGGGATCGAGTGGTGGAAGGCCCGGTTTGTCCAGGCCCCGGACGACCGCCCCCCGACCTGGAAGACCCGCCTCTCCTCCAAGATCGCGCTCGTGATCGTGACATCGGTCGCCGCCGGCGTCGGGACGGCTCCGTTGGTCGCGCACCACTTCAACCAAGTCAACTGGGTGGGCCTCGTCTCCAACTCGGTCATCATCCCGCTCGCGGGCGCGTTCGTGGTTCCGCTCGGCCTCGCGTCCGGCGTGGCCGCCGCCATCGGCGACACGACGGCCCTGCCGCTGGCGGCGCTCAACTCGTTCGCGCTCGACCTGCTCCTTCGGACGGTCGAGAACTTCGCCGCCTGGCCGTCGGCGATCCTCTATGTCGCCGCGCCGCCGATGGCCGCGATCGCGGTGGGCTACCTGGCGATGGCCGCTCTGTTGGAGCGCCGACTCACGCCCTGGAAACGGGGGCTCGCGGGCGGCGCGCTCGTGTTCCTCGTCGTGCCCTGGCTCGTCGGGGTTCCGCGCTGGGGGTCCACCGCGTCGCTGGAGATCACGTTCCTGGACGTCGGCCAGGGCGACGGAGCCATTGTGCGGTTCCCCTCGAATGAGGTGATGGTGGTGGACGGCGGCAGGCGTTTTCACGAATTGGACGTGGGACGCACGGTGGTGGCGCCGATGCTGTGGAACCAGAGCGTCCGACGAATCGACTATCTCGTCGCCAGCCACCCCCAGCTCGATCACGTCGGGGGACTGGCGTATCTCGCCGAGCGGTTCGCGATCGGACAGGTGTGGACCAACGGCCGTCGCCTCGATCTCTGGGTGTCCCGGCGCCTGGCCGACCTGGCCGCCTCGCGCCGCATCCCGGAATCGATCGTCGCCTCCCCCGAGCACCCGCTCTGGGTCGGGGCGGCCCGGGTCTGGCGGCTGAACCCGCTCGCGTCGATGCCCTTCGCGGTCCCCGTCAAATCGATCTCCGAGAACGACCGGTCGGTCGTGTTGCGCGTGGAATACGGCCGGGCCTCGGTGTTGCTGACGGGCGATCTGGAGACCCCGGGAGAACGGGGGCTGGTCAACGCCGAGCCGTCTCGCGACCTGCTGCGCAGCACGGTGATCAAGGTCCCGCACCACGGAAGCCGCGGATCGCTCGACCGCGCGTTCCTCCGCGCGGTGTCGCCCCAAGCGGCGGTGGTCTCGGTGGGAGCCAACAACACGTATGGCCATCCCACGCCCGAGATGCTCGCCGCGTACAAACGCCTCGGCGCCAGGGTGTTCCGGACCGACCTGGACGGCGCCGTGAAGCTTGTGACCGACGGCGCACGGCTGGACGTCTACCGGTACCAGGACCTCACGCCACAGCCGGTGCGTCTGGGCCATGGGATGGTGGCCGACGAGTGGCGGAACCTGCGCACCCTCCTCGGCTCCCCGATCCCCGCGCTGTCGCTGGACCTGTCGAAAACCGAACTACCGCTCTAGGTGAGGGCGCCCCTCGTCCGGGAAGGGAGGAGCATCGGATGAATCTCTGGTTGCGGTTCGCCGCCGTACTGATTACCGCCTTCTTCCGTCGGTCCCTGAACCCGCTCGATGAATCCCTTCTCACCTTCCGGGTCTGGCCGACCGATCTGGACGTCAATGGCCACATGAACAACGGCCGCTACTTGACGATCATGGATCTGGGTCGCGCTGACCTGATGGTCCGGACGGGATTGGGACGGATGGCCCTGACACGAAGATGGGCGCCGCTCGTCGGCTCGGCCACGATCCGCTTTCGCCGGTCCTTAAACCCGTTTCAGCGTTATCAACTGAAGAGCCGCATTCTCTGCTGGGACGAGAAGTGGTTCTTTATCGAGCAACGCTTCGAGCGACACGGCGAGCCGATCGCATCGGGCGTTGTGAAGGGCCTGCTCCGCGGCCGAACCGGAAACGCTCCGACAGCCGAGGTATTGGAATCGCTCAAGATCGCCATCCCTTCTCCCGAAATGCCATCCGCCGTCCGGACCTGGGTACAGTCGGAGGAAGCCGCGCCTCGTTAAGTCGCCTTCTTCACCCCGTCATTCCATCGCAGGAGACGGACGACACCCAGAACCTATTTCACATGTGCCTGGAAAATCTTCAGCGCCTCCGGCCTTTGTGGCATTGGCTCATTGGTTCCCCACATTTATTCATCAAGTCTTCGACGAGGTCGGAGGCCACTAAAGCCGCAACGTCCCCACCGGTTTCTGAGGCAGAGTAAACGGGGTCTGGTCATCGGCGACGACCAGACCCCGGGGCTGATATTCGCCTTTTCAGTGGTTATCTTTCAATAACGAGCGACAGGTCATCGATTCGCCACGGCGTACCGGCCGGGAAAGGGGTTACATTGACCGAGACCCTATGCACCCCTCCCGGAACGGATACGACCACCTGCGTGACGGCACTGACCCATCCATCGTTCACGGTGAACGTGCCGTTCCCAGAGCACAAGGCGTTATCGCTGTTGGAGGGAGAAGCCGGACCCCGACCCTGGGCACTGGAGATGATGATGTTGACGTCTAACCACGTGGTCGTGGCGCCCCCGATCGCACATTCCGCGTTCAGCGTGATGACCACTTGTGTGAATACCCCGGCAGGCGTAACGAAGTTCACCTCACACTGGACGCCGGCGTTGGCACTCAGATCCAGCGCCGCTGCAGAAGGCGCCGGCGCGTCAGGGCATACCGCCTGGACGGACTGGCGATTGGGATTGGTGGCCGCCCCGATGACCGTCGCCGACGCTGGGCCGGACATGAGGCCCGCGGCGCAGACCACGGCAAACAAAGAACTGATCCCGAACTTTCCCATTTTGGACGTCATGTAGTTCATGGTCGTGTCTCCTTCACCTCTTCAGTGGTTAT
>Ga0184615_10000570_pt1 | contig 20230 bp, 15 predicted proteins | sample PLM4_65_coex_FD_133134 | JGI IMG/M metagenome (GOLD analysis project Ga0184615, IMG submission 133134) | Groundwater sediment microbial communities from an aquifer in East River, Colorado, USA - PLM4_65_coex | ecosystem: Environmental > Terrestrial > Soil > Riparian zone | place: USA: East...
CAAGCACGTCGGCTACATCGATTGCAAGGGCGGCGGCCAGGTGGTGGTCGACCGCAACGTGGCCTATGTCGGCCACGTGATGGGGCCGGAAGCCACGACCTTGATCGACGTGTCCGATCCCAAGAGCCCGCGCCACATCGAGACGCTCAACCTGCCGTGGGACAAGGGCGTCCACTCGCACAAGGTGCGGGTGAAGAACGAGATCATGGTGACCAACGTCGAGTGCGCGTCATACACCGGCAAAGCACCCGACGATTTCGTGGGCGGGCTCAACATCTACGACGTGTCGAACCCGAAGAAGCCCAAGCACATCAAGAAATGGGATTGCGGCTTCTCCGGCGTGCACCGCTACACCTTCGACGGGCGCTACGCCTACATCTCGCCGTGCATGGACGGCTGGTACCAGAACATCGTCATGATCCTGGACCTCAAGGACCCGTCCAAGCCCGAAGAAGTTGGCCGCTGGTGGCGCAAGGGCCAGTGGAAGGCGGGCGGCGAAATTCCGGACTGGCCCAACCCGGAAGGCCATTACACGCCGAAATGCCATCATCCGATGCGGGTCGGCGATCGGCTCTATGTCAGCTACTGGCACGGCGGATTCCACGTCCTCGACATTTCCGACATGTCGAAGCCCAAGGAGATCGCCGCGCTCGACTGGACCCAGACCTATGGCTGGCCGTGCCACACCTGCCTGCCGATCCCATTCGAGATCGAGGGCCGCAAGTGGATGATGGTGGCCGACGAATGCGCCGTGCCCAACCGCAAGGGCGCGGACCCGGCGCAGGCCATGATCTGGATGTTGGACATCACCGACGACACCGACCCGAAGGTGGTGTCGAATTTCCGCGTGCCCGGCAGCGCCGGCTCACCGCTCCATACCTGCCACCAGCCGGCCGAGGACGTGAAGGGCACGGAGATCCCGATCGCCTGGTTCGCCTATGGGCTGCGCATGGTCGACATCTCCGACCCGTTCAACATGAAAGAGGTCGGATATTTCCTGCCCGACCCGCACCGCTCCGCCAACGAGGTGTCGTCCAATGACTGCTGCTGGGACGATCGCGGGCTGATCTACATCATCGATCGTCTCGGCGGGCTCAACATCGTGGAGCGCGTGTGACCTCCACGTCGCGCGCGTCCGAGACCAAGTCTTTCGCCGCACTCCGCCATCCCGGATTCCGCGCCTTCTGGACCGGCGCAATCCTGGCCACGACAGCCGATTCCGTCGAGCACGTCGTTTCGTACTGGATGATCTACCAGAAGTTCCACTCGCCGGCGCTGGGCGGGTTCGCGATCTTCTCCCACTGGGTGCCGTTCCTGTTCTTCTCGGTCTGGTCGGGCGCGCTCGCCGACCGGTACGATCCGCGCCGCCTGATGCAGATCGGGCTTTGCATGTTCATGTGCGCCTCCCTCGGTTGGGGCATCCTGTTCCTCACCGGCACGATGCAGCCATGGCACGCGATGGTCCTGCTCAGCATCCACGGCATGGCGGGTGTCATCAACTCGCCGTCGCAGCAGATGCTGGTGCACGACATCGTCGGACGCACGCAGCTGCAGAGCGCCGTCAGGCTCATCTCGACGTCGCGCACGCTGGGTCAGCTCGGCGGGCCGGCGGTCGGTGGGGCATTGATGGTGGCATTCGGTCCCGAGTACGCGATCCTCGGCAACGCGCTGTTCTACTTGCCGCAGATCCTGTGGCTCTCGAAAGCGCCCTACGGACCCAAGTTCCGGAAGGCGGAGGCGCACGCGGCGCCGGCCCGCGCGGCGCGGGAGCAGAGCTTCCGCGACATCTTCGCCACGCTGCGCGAGATCGCCTCCAACCGTACCATCCTGTCGATGATTTGCCTGGCCGGCGGCACCTCTCTTTTCATCGGCAACGCTTACCAGTCGCAGATGCCGGAATTCGCCCACGATCTCGGCCATGGCGATCCCGGCTGGCACTACAGCATGCTGATCGCCGCGCAAGCCGCGGGCGCGCTGGTGGCGGCCTTCCTGCTCGAATCGCGCGGGTCGGTTCTGGTGCGGCCGCGCACCGCGATCGTGCTTGCCATGCTGTGGTGCTTCTTCATCGGCGGCTTCGCCATGTCCGACTCCTACCCGCTCTCGATCGTGCTGCTGTTCGCGGCCGGGCTGGTCAACCTGACGTTCGGCTCAATGTCGCAAAGCCTCGTGCAGCTCGAGGCGCCGCCCCGTCTGCGCGGGCGGGTGATCGGGCTCTACAACATGTTCGGCCAAGGCCTACGGGCCTTCTCAGGCGTCACGGTCGGCGCCGGCGGCGCGTTGATCGGCGTCCATTGGTCGCTGGCCCTCTCTGCGATGGTGTTGCTCGCGACCATGATGGTGCTCCTGGCCTTCGCCCAACGGCCCATGGCCGAACCCGCGACGCCCGGGGAATAGAGGCGTGGCCGAGCCGCGACAATCCTTCGTCGCGCTGCGGCATCCCGCATACCGCGTCTATCTGCTCGGCAACATGCTCGCGATGATGGCCGACTCGATCGAGCACGCGATCAGCTACTGGGTGATCTCGCACCAGTTCCATTCCCCGGCGCTCGGCGGCTTCGCGTCTGTGGTCCATTGGCTGCCGTTCCTCCTCTTCTCGTTGTGGTCGGGCAGCCTCGCCGACCGCTTCGACCCCAGACGCATCATCCAGATCGGAATGGGGCTGTTCATGCTCGCCTCGATCGGCTGGGGCTATTTCTTCCTCACCGATTCGCTGGAGAAGTGGCACGCCATGGTGATCCTCACCGTGCACGGCTTCGCCGGCGTGTTCTGGGCACCGGCCTCGCAGCTTTTGATCCACGAGATCGTCGGCGGGCCGCAGCTCCAATCGGCCGTACGGATGATGTCGACCTCGCGCGTGCTCGGGCTGCTCGCCGGCCCCGCGATCGGCGGCTTCCTGCTCAACGTCGTCGGGCCGACCACCGGCATCTTCATCAATGCGCTGATTTACCTGCCGCTGACGCTGTGGCTGTGGAAGGCGCCGTTCGGCCCGCGCTTCCACAAGGGCAAGGCGATCGAGAGCGCGCCACGCCAGCCGCCGCCGAGCTGGAAGGAGCTATTGGCGACGCTGCGGCTCATCGCCGGCAACCGCGTCATCGTGTGCATGACGCTGGTCGCGGGCGGAGCATCGTTCTTCGTCGGCAACGGCTATCAGCCGCAGATCCCGCTGTTCGTCGCCGATTTCGGCCGCGGCGATTCCGAGTTCTATTACAGCCTGATGATGGCCGCGGGCGGCGCCGGCGCACTCACCGCCGGGGTCATCCTGGAAAGCGGCGGGCTGCTCGCGCCGCGCCCGCGCACCGCCTTCTTCCTGGTGATGGGCTGGTGCCTCGCCATCGCGGCCTTCGCCGCCGCCGACAGCTACTGGTTCGCCCTCGCCCTCCTCGTGGTGGCGGGGTTCCTCGACCTGTCATTCGGCTCGATGACACAGACCCTCGTGCAACTCGGTGCGCCCGCTCCCATCCGCGGCCGCGTTCTCGGGCTGTTCAACACCGCCTACGCCGGATTGCGCGCGGTGCCGGGCATCTCCATCGGCTATGGTGGGGAATACATCGGCATCCACTGGTCGCTCGGGCTGAGCGCGCTCGCGCTCCTCGCTTGCACCGCGGCCCTGTTCATGTTCCTCATGCGCGCCGCACATGTGGAGGCACGCACGCTATGAAACACAAGGGCGTCGAGCACCTGCTCGAAACCGTCATCTTCCAAAGCCGCTGGATCATGGCTCCTTTTTACTTGGGGCTCGTGTGCTCGCTGGCGGTGCTGATGGTGAAGTTCGTGCAGGAATTCCTGCATTTGATCCCGCACGCGTTGGAGATGTCGGAAGATCAGCTGATCGTCGCGATCCTGGCGCTGATCGATTTGTCTCTCGCCGGCAATCTGCTGCTGATGGTGATCTTCGCCGGCTATGAGAACTTCGTCTCCAAGATCGCCACCGCCGATCACGAGGACCGTCCCGATTGGATGGGGCACGTCGATTTTTCCGGCCTCAAGCTCAAGCTCATCGCCTCCATCGTGGCGATTTCCGGCATTCATCTTCTCAAGGTCTTCATGAGCGTGCACGAAGCCGACAAGAACGACCTGTTTTGGCTTCTGGTCACCCACGGGACCTTCGTGAGCTCGGGGCTGCTCCTTGCCCTCATGGATCGCATCGCCGAGCGCCACGCGACGCCGCGGCAAAGCCGGGGCGCATAGGCACGGCGCGGCAGCGCGCATCGCGGATCGCTTTTAACCCCTGAGCGGGGCGCTCCACGCGTAACCGCGAGGTCAAATTGTGGGCGCGACCGTCGGATCGGGGATTCGCCTGGACGCCGCCGGACAATGGGAACAGAATCTCGCCAGATCGGCAGTTCTCGCGGCGAGGGGATCGATTGGTGCCTGAATCGGGGGCCACGCACCTAAGAGTGTCGACCGCCCCAGCGGCAGACGGGCCGGAACAGGCGGAAGCCAAGCCGCCACAAATTTCCCCAAGCTTGTTCAAGAGCATTGCCGGATTCGTCGGGTGGCTCACCACCTCGCTCGCCGGGCTCGGCGCGATCCTCTACGCCATCGGCTACCTCATCGTCACCGCCCAGCTTCATCTGCTCGGCATCAACGGGCTCGTGACCTACAGCCACGAGCGCTATCTGCAGGAGGGCGGCAACTTCTTCATCTCCGTCGGGCCCGAAATCATCACGATCGTCTTGGCCTTCATCGCGACCTTCATCGTGATCTCGGTGCTGCCCGGCGCGGCGATCTTTGCCGCGCATCACTGGTTCGCCGCCTGGTGCTCCAGAAAGGTCACGAGTGTCCGGAAGCTTTGCGGGGGAGTCTTCCGGCATTGGCGCGTTGCGACCTATGTCGCCCTGCTCCTCGTCTTGTTCTTCGTCTGCCTCGACCCGCAAAGCTTCGGTGAACCCCTGATCCTCTCCAATCTGCTTTTCGCCCAGCCCGACCCGGCCGGCGCCACGTCCAACGCCGCGCGGCTGCGCGCGTATTTGCTGGCGGGCGATAGGGTGCGGCTTGCCGGCGTTTTCTCGTCGTATTTGTATTTCTACCTGCTGGTCGTATGCCTGCTTGCCGTCAGCTGGTACGTGGTCGCGGGGTGGCGCTTCAAGAAGCTCTCGATCTCGCCCTTCGCCGTGGTGTTCCTGCTCTACACCATCTTCCTGCCGATGCTTTACGGCGTGCTCAAGCGACCGATCCATTTCCCGATCGCTACACTGACGGCGGATGAAGGAGCCGCGGCCGGGAAAATGGATCGCCTGTTCCTTCTCAGCAAGGGAGAGCAGGAGATCGTTCTCTTCGAACCCGTCTCACACCGCGTGTTGTGGCTGCCGGTCGGTCAAGTGCGCAGCCTCGAAATCGAGGGGACTGGCCCGATCCTCGGGCCGCCAGGGATGGAACGGCGATAGGTGTGACCATGACGCGAAGCAGGCTCGGCGTTTTCGTCCGCGGAGTGTTCGTGCTTGCAACGGTAGCGCTTGCCGGCTGCGAACTGCCGCCGCAGCGCACGCAAATCGGAATCCTCGGAACCTCGGGAACCGAGGTGTTCGTCAACCAGCAACGTGTGGCGAACGGCACCGCGGTCTACGAGAACGACGACGTGTCGACCGGCCCCAACAGCAGCGCGATCATCGATTTCGCCGAAGGCGGCGGGTTCTTCCAGCTCGATCAGAACACGGATCCCGTGTTCTCCTGGCAGCTGGTCGAGGGGGTGCGCTGCATCTTCGCGCGAATCCTCAGCGGGCAGGTCTATGTCGACAAGGCGGAGTTCTGCCTGTCGACTCCGGCCGCCGACGTCGTCAGCGGCAGCCAGATCAACGTGCGGGTGACGGCGCAGCAATCGACGGTCACGCTGCTGCAAGGCAGGGTGACGGGGACGCGCCCGCGGACACCGCCGCTCGTTCCGGGCCAGGAAATGGTCGCCGATGCCGGCCAGCCCAACGCTCGCATCCGAACCCTTACCCCGGCCGCGTTGACGGAACGGGTTGTTTGGGCCGGCCGCTACCGGTTCCAAGGTTGGTGCCAGGACCAGAACCAGAGCAAGCCGAGCTTCCGCGACCAGTGCGACCCGCGCAACTTCTCGTTTGCGCCACCGCAGCCGGCCGCGCCCTCGAATTTCGAACTGTTCCCCCAGGGCGACATCATGTTTCCGCGAGCGCCGCGCCGCTCGCCGCCGCCGCGCCCCCCGCGCCCGCCGTCGTCGCCGGGTTAAGCCGGAGGTTGATCAGAAATCTGCGGAGATTTGAAACTTAACCGGTCGGACGTGCGGCCATCGTGAAAATTTGTAAATTCGCAGTGTCCGGATATTTTTTAGATATTTCTCTCAGTGCGAGATAATCCGAAAAAAATTTGTGCCCCTTGAGTGGATTTTTTACTACCGCTTTTAAATATTGCAGCTTTTGGGGCCCGCGATACTCGCCCGTCGCGCTGACCCACGGACGGAGCGTCCGATTGCAGACGCGAACCTCGCCAAAGCCGGCCTGAGCGAGCAACTTGGTGATCGTCTGAGGCGTGAAATACCATCTATGGTCGAGCTGGTAGCCCCACCAATTCGGTCCGCTTTGTATTCGGGCGGTCGACTGGAAGTTTCCGGTCTCGATGACCAGCCACCCTCCCCGATTCAACAAGATCTTCACTTTCTCGATGAGTTCGAGCGGCTTCTCAAGGTGCTCCACGACGTCCCACATCGTGATCGCGTCGAATTTTAGCTGTCCGTCGATGTTATCGAATTCATTGGCCAGGCATACGGAGCCACCGCTGGGATCTTGAAATGTTTCGACCGGACCTGCGGGATCCACCCCCCAGGCCTTCCAGCCTGCCTTGGCGGCCAAACGGCAGAATGTCCCGTCGCCCGAACCGAAGTCGAAGATGATCTTGCCCAGAGCTGTGATCAGAGATTCCACAAACTCCAGCTCCAGCGCGCAAATGGCGCTCTTTTTTTCTTTATCGAAATAGCTGTCGACGACCGCGGTGGCGTACTGATCTCCAAAGTACTCGCTGCTCTCCGAAATACTTCGGACGATAGGCCATTGCCACGCGAAATCGCAGGTTGCGCACTCCATGACACTCATTTTCGAGCCGGCGGGATCGTCGAATGCAGATACGGTTCGCGATATTGGAGATTCATTTCCGCACAAAGGGCATCTCTCGCCGGAAGGCTCAAAAAGCATGTGTGGACCCTTTATGTATCGATGACCCGTCGAAGGTAGCCACCGATTGGACGACCGATCGTGGCACCCCTTGTCGGCAAAGAAAAGCCCATGCCGTGAACGACGACTGACGTTCTGAACGGCTGCTGACGTGATCCGGGTACGATCGGTCTTCGGCGCGGTCGCTCGGCGTGAAGGTCGCCGCGCCAGAGAAGCTAGGCCGCCTTTCTCCGCGAGCGTGCGCCCGAGACCGAAGAGCCTCCAGCAAGCCGGAGGCGAGGAGGGCGAGAGTTCCGGGTTCCGGTATGAGGGCCGTCGGAGGAGGATCGCCGGCATCCACCACTATGTCGGATCCGAGCGAGACCACCTGGTTTTTCTCCAGCTCGATGTCGGAGGTGACGGTGCCGTTGCTGCCGAAATTGAAAATGGTGCCGTCCTCCGGCACCAGGATTTGATAGACGCCGAAGCCCGGCAGCGCGCCAAGGGTGAAAGCGCCGACGCCATCGAACTGCGGGTCGTTCGCGTAGCCGCCCTGGAGTAGCGCCTGCAGGAAGCTGTCGTCCTCGCCGTTTTCCACGACGCCGAGCATCGGATCGAGCAGATCCTCGCCGGTCAGGTTGAGCAGAAATACGGAATCGTAGCCGATGAAGTCGTAGCCGAACGGACCGGTGTCGGTGCGGCCTAAGTACATCGGCGCTTCACCGCGGTAGGGGGCCTTCATCCCATAGGAGGTATAGATAGATGGTGCACGCAGCAAAAGCGAAAGCGGCGGTTGTGCCCAGTGCGATTCCCGCTACGCCAAACCACCGCATGAACAGCCAGTTGGCGGAAGCATTCACCGCGAAGAAAAAAAGGGAAATCGCGGCTATGGAAAGATTGCGGCCGAGCGCGGTCAACACGCGCATGCCCATGATGGTGAGCAGATAAAACGGCATGTGCAGGGCGAACAAGGTCTGCACATGCGCCGCGGCCGCGGCGTCGGCGGAACTGAATAGGCCACGAGCGAATATTGCGTGAATCAGCCATTCCGACATCGCGCAGACCGCCACGACGATCGGCGTGGTGATCAACACGATCCAACCGGCGAGCTCCCTCAGGGTTTGGCGGAGCGCGCGCCAGTCGCCTCCCGCCACCAGCCCCGAGAAATACGGCAGGCACACCGTGGCCAAAGCGCCGAGCGCCGTGACGATGACGGCGGTCAGCCGCGTGCCGTAGGACAGGATCGCCACATCGCCAGGGCTGAGGCTCGTCGCCATGGCCTGGTCCACGATCGTCGCGCCGCCCATCAACGCCGCGCCCACCGCCAGATGACCGGTGCTGCCGATCACCTTGCGCAACCGGCGAGACACGCCGGCCCAGGCGGGTGCCCACGGCAAGCCGGCGCGCGCGAGGAACAGGGCGAGCACCGCGACCTCGAGAGCGAAGCCGATCGACACGCCCGCCGCCAGCGCATAAACGCCCCATGACGTCGCGAAGAAATAGATCATGACGAGCATGACGGCCGTCGTGACGGCCGGTGCCAGGGCCGGTAGCGCGAAATGCTTCCAGGCATTGGCCACGGCGCCCAGCGTCGCGCCGATGGTGCCGAAAAAGCAGACGGGAAGAAGCACGAGATATGCGTGAAACGCGAGCGAAAGGCGTTCCGCGTCGAATCCATACCCGACCACGGCCAAGATCGGGCGGCCGAAAACGGCGAGTATGAGCGTCGCCGCGAAAGCGCCCACGATCGAAAACGCAATCGCCTGCCGCGCAAAATCGCGCGCATCCGCAAGATCCGCATCGCCACGCCGCGTCACGATCTCGGGCACCAACGCGGTCGCGAACGACGTCGCGAAGATCGTGAGCACGAAAGACGGTACGGCAAAAGCGACGAGATACGAATCCAGAGTGGATGCGGCACCGAAAGCGTAGGCCACGGCCATCTCTTTGCCGAGCGCGAAGGCTTTGACCGCCATCGCCAGCGTTGCGAGGAAAGCCGTGCCGCGCAGGACCTGTGTGCTGACGGCGTAGGCAAGGTGGATTCGGCGATTTATCGCAACGGCTCCGTTGTGGGACGGCGTCAGGGGAAGGTTAGCTCGCCCGCGATCGTCCGAGCAGCGAAAAAATGAAGTGGAGACTCGCGAACAACACGAGGATCATGACCGTCATGGCCGTTACCGATATCACCGACGGGCCGAAAGCGCTTCTCTGGAACGTTTGGGCCAAGGGCAGCAGGCTGAGATAGAGCATGACGAGGAGCAATCGGCGCCGTCCGGTTCGCGCCCATTCGAACAGCGCAAGAACGGCCCCGATCACCCCATACACGGCGGGCACGCCAAGCGTGCCGAAATTGACGTAGGCCTCCAGTATCGGTGAGAACCCGGCGCTCGCGATCGTCGAGCCGCTTCCGTACGACGGGAACAAGCGGTCCCTCACTTCGTAGTCGATCTGGCGTGGCTTCGGACCTGGCCAGAGAAATCCCGGCACCGCCACGGCAAAACCATCGAGATAGGTTCGACCCCCACGGAGGGGATCGTGCCATGCCTTCGCATGGTATTCGTTGAAAACGCCGTAGGGGGTGGCGAATTCATCGCGCCCCGGGTTGAGCCGATCGAGCAGCTCGTTGCGCCACATCTCGCCCCCGATCCGGTCGAATTGAAACGTGCCCAGGGCGGTGCGCGTTGCGCCCAGCGCGGCGACGCCTACATACGCGACCAGCAGGACGGCGACGGCGGTGCCCGTCAATCGATGCATCGGCCGAAACCACGTGACACCGACGAAGGCGATGAGGACCCACGCGAAAAGCTCCGTCCGCCGCGTGAGCAGCGCCGTTGCGGCGATCAAAGGGAGCGCGAGGATGACGAACGCCGCGACCGGGCGGCGCAACCGGCGGCCGAGTCGCCCCGGCTGTCGGCTTTCGATCGCGCAAAACAGGAAAAATGCGGCCACCGCGACATAGGAAACGATGTAGGAGGGCAGAGTCAGGCGCAACCCCTCCACGTCGCTTTGATAGACGGCCTTGCCCTGCGCCAAGGTCGCGAGTCCGCCCACGCGGATGAAGTTGACGATTTCGAACGTGCTTGCGGCGGCCATCAGTGTCAGTGCCGTCGCCAGCAATATGCCTGTGCCCGCACCATCGCTCAGCGCGGGCGGCGCGGAACGCGCGGAACCGCCCTGCAGCAGGCGCACCAGGGAGAAACCCAGAACGCAACCCCCCAAGGCGAGCGCCAGATGGAGGACGAACACGGCGGTCTGGTGCGGCGACGGAAAACCCGTATTGAGGCTTTCGATGCCGAGCGCGTCGTCGAGGGGAACGGGGACGCCATAGAGTACGACGAATGCGACGAACAGCATGGCGAAGCTGTTATAGCCGGCCGTCGCCGACTTCACGTAAAGAAGAGCCGCAATGGCGGCGGCACAGACGATGACGGTCGCCGTCGATGTCCATCCCATCCACGCCGACGCCGCGGCGAGGACGGCGAGGCCAATCGCCGACGCCGAGAGATATGGCCCCGTCACGGCATCTTCATCCGGCTCGACTCGCCCGGTCTCGGCCGCGCCCCGACGATCAGCGCCGAAAGCCGCTGCTCGGTATCCTCGATCATGCGAGTCTCGCCATAGAGCAAGACGATGCGACGCCGCGACGCCTCGCCCAGCCGGCGCCGCGCCTCGACCGGCAGCTCGGCGAGCGCGCGCCATGCGCCGGCAAGAGCCGGCGCGTCGCAAGGCGCCACGACCCGGCCGACCCCGTCCAGCAGCGCGGGAGCATCGCCGACGGCAGTCGCCACGCACGGCACGCCGCACGCCATCGCCTCACCCAGCGCGTTCGGAAAGCCTTCGCCGAACGACGAGGACAGCGTCGCGATGTCCAAAGCCGGGTAAACACGTTCGATGTCGGCCCGTTCCCCCAGAAGCCGCACCACCGCCTCCAGCCCGCGACGCTTGATCTGGCTTCCCAGCCATCCGTTCGACGGATCCGCGCCCGCGCCCGCGAGCGCGAAACGGGCGTTGGGAAGCACGCGGGAAAGAATCGACGCCGCTTCGAGGAATGTGGCGTGGTCCTTCATGGGGTCGACCCGGGCCACCATCCCGATGAGGGGGACGTCGGGCGCCACGCCGAGCTCATGCCGAAGCACGGCGCGCGCGTCGCCATCGGGCCGGAATCGCGCCGTGTCGAAGCCGTTGCGCACCACATAGAGCCGATCTGCCGGAAATCCGCGGGCGAGCGCCGCGCGGCCAGCGGCATCGGAGTTGGCGATCGCGGCGTCGGCGCGCCGCGCGAGTCTCCCCTCCAACGCGTAAACGGCCCGTGTAACCCTGTCGTATCGGCGAAGATCCATGTCCGACGCCCGCACCCCCATCACGAGCCGGGCATCGCCGAGCGCCGGCCGCATCAGCCCGGCGACCACGTTCGGCCCCGGAAGCAGACTGTACAGCGCGTCCGGCTTTCTCCGGCGAATCTCCCGCGCCAGACGGACGGCAAACCGCACCATGTCCCATCGCCCGCCCTTGCCGAGGCTCCGCACCGGCACCGACTTGCGGCGCAGTTCATCTTCATTGGCGCCGCCGGGGTAAAAAACCAGAACGCGCACGTCGTGCCCGCGGGCCGCGAGCCCCGGCGCCAGAAGTGCGACTTGGCGTTCCGTCCCGCCTGGGCCGAGCGAGCGGATCAGGAAATCGAGCCGAATGGGAAAATCTCCGTCACGCCGTTGCCGTCAAACGCGTTCCACCCGCCGCGTTCCGCGGCCCGCTAGCTCCTCATACAGCGACAAATAGCGCTCCAGCACGGCATTCAGGGAAAAATGTTCCGCGATCCGCGCGCGCGCCGCCAAGCCGAGACGCTCGCGCGCCGCGACCGGACGTTCGAGCAGGTCGTGCCACGCGGCCGCGAGCGCGTCGGGGTCTCGCGGCGGTACCACCAGTCCGGTTGGACCGATGAGCGAAGCGCAATCGCCCACCGACGTCGCCACGCACGGGGTGCCACAGGCCATGGCCTCGCCGAGCACGTTCGGACAGCCTTCGCCGAAGGCGGAAGAGAGCGTGGCGATGTCGAGCGCGGCGAGAATGCGCGCGCTGTCCTTTCTTTCGCCGAGCAGATGCACGCGGCCGCCGAGCGCAATGCTGCGCGTGAATTCCGCGAAAGCCGGGTTATTCGGGTCGACGCGTCGTCCCGCCAGCACGAAGTGCGCCCCGGGATGTCGAAAAGCGAGAAGTTCGGCGGCGCGCAGAAAGGTCGCGTGATCCTTCATCGGGTCGAATCGCGCGACCATGCCGATCATGACGGTCGCCGGCGCGACCCCCAGCTCGGCGCGCAGGGTGGACCGCGCCTCCGGCGACGGCCGGAACGCATCGATATCGAAACCGTTGGGGATGACGTCCCATCGTCGCGGGCGGAAACCGAGCCGTTCATGCGCCGTCCGGCCCGCTTCCGCGTTGCAGACGACCGCTTCGGGCATCGCCGCCAGGCGTCGCAGCCATCGGACGACCCGCGCCGTCGACGGCGGATAGCAACGGAAATCCATGTCCGAACAACGGATGTTCCAGACGATGGCAGGGACGCGGGCGAGACGCCCGGCCAAAATGCCGAGCAGATCGGCATGATAGAGCCATGTCTGCAGAATATGCGGGCGCTCGGCGCGCAGTAAGCGAGCGGCTTGCCATAGCGGCCGAGGCGACGCAATGCCGCGCGCCATGTTCAGGCTGACGACGCGGCAGCCGGCCCGACGGATGTCGTCGGCCATGGCGCCCGGCGGCAGCATGGAGATCACCGTATGGCGGACGCGCGACGAATCGCTATGGCGCACGAGGTTGGACAGCGTGCGCTCGGCGCCGCCGACGTCGAGGTCGGTGATCAGATGGGCAACGCGAACCGCCGCCGGCGATGGGGCGGAACTCACCCCGCCCCCATCATGCCGCGTGGGCTACGGTACGGTGCCGATCGAACCAAGCCATGAGCATGAGGACCGTCCAGATGGCGTAGCTCCAATCGCGCGTGCCGGCCAGGTTCTGCGCCCAGCGGGCGCGGATGGTCGCCGTTTCGAACAGCCCCGCCTCGCGCAGGCGGCGCTCCGACAAGAGCTCCTCCGCCCACGGCCTGAGGGGACCACGCAACCATTCGGCGAGGGGAATCGCAAAGCCCTGCTTCGGCCGGTCCACGAGCTCGGGCGGCAGGCGGCGGTACAACAGGCGGCGCAACGGAAGCTTTCCGCGCCGGCCCCGAATCTTGTACGACGGCGGCAGGCGCCAGGCGTAGGCCACGACGCGATGGTCGAGAAACGGCACGCGGGCTTCGAGCCCCACGGACATGCTGGCGCGATCCACCTTGGTCAGGATGTCATCCGGCAGATAGGTGATCGTATCGAGGATCTGCATGCGTTCGATCGAATTGCCGCCCGCGCCGACGATGCGTCCCGCAGCCGGCTCGGCGCCGGCCGTGGCGCCAGGATCCGGCCATTGGGTGATGAGCCGCCGATACACGTCATCGCCGTCCGCGAGCATGAGAATCTCGGACAGCTTCTGGCTCTTCTCGTAGAGGCGGACGGGGCGGATGGCGCGCGGCATCAACGCGGCACAGGCGCCGAAAAAGCGTTCGGGCGCCTGTCGGCAAAGAGCGGCGGCGGCCTGTCTCATGGGAAGCGGCACGAACCGCATTGTGCGCTGAATCGTCTGCGACCAGAAATAGCGGTTGTAGCCCCCGAACAGCTCGTCGCCGCCATCGCCCGAAAGCGCGACCTTGACGTGCTGACGTGCGAGGTGCGCGACGATCCGCGTCGGAATCTGGGACGAATCCGCAAAAGGCTCGTCGTAGATGTCGGAAAGCCGGGGGATGACGTCCAGCGCCGATGCCGCATCGACGCGAATCTCGGTGTGCTCCGTCCCGAGTAGCCGCGCCACCTCTCGCGCCTGGGCGGTCTCGTCGTATGCGGACTCGCGGAAACCGACGCTGAATGTCCGCACCCGGCGACCCTCAGCCTCCTGCGCCAGCATGGTGACGAGCGATGAATCGATGCCGCCGGACAGCAGGCAGCCGACGGGCACGTCCGCGAGCATGTGACGGCGCACAGAATCCGCAAGGAGAAATTCCAGCTCTTCGGCCGCATCCTCCTCGGACAGTTCGAGGCGGCGGCGCATGCCGTCATAGGCGATCGCGGGCAGGTCCCAGTAGCGCTCGATTCGCGGCGCCGAGCCGGCGCGCCATGATAGCGTGCAGCCGGGTTCGAGCTTGAACACGTTTTCGTAGATGCTCGCCGGCGCGGGCACATAACCGTAACCGAGATAGGCGGCGAGCGCGGCGCGATCGATGCGATAGCTCCAACCGCCGTGAGCCTCGATTGCCTTGAGCTCGGAGCCGAACAAGAGCTGCCCGTCTCTGTGGGCCCAGTACATCGGCTTGATGCCGAGCCGATCGCGCGCCAGGAGAAGGCTGCGCTCCCTGCAGTCCCATAGCGCGAAAGCGAACATGCCGTTCAGCCGCTCGATGGCGCGCGCGGCGCCCCAGCTCGCGCACGCCTCCACCAACACCTCGGTGTCGGAATGTCCCCGGAAGCTCACCCCGCGCGCGCGTAGCTCGTCGGCGAGCTCCGGCGCGTTGTAGATCTCGCCGTTATAGGCGAGCACATATCGCCCATCGGCCGAAACGGCCGGCTGCGCCCCGGTCGGTCCAAGATCGATGATCGCCAGGCGACGATGCCCGATGGCGACCCCAGCCCCGGGGTCGGTCCAAATTCCGGCGCCGTCGGGTCCGCGATGGGCGAGCACCCCCGCCATGCGCTCCGCGATACTGCTCAACGCCGCCGGTGATTCCGGTCGCCCCGTGACGACGCCGCCTATTCCACACATGTCCGGCTCGACGTCGGGGGAGTCGATGACGGGAGGTTGGGCCACTGCGCGCCCGCGACACGGCGGTACAGCGCGACAGTCGCCGTCGTGACCTCCCGATCGGAAAGCTCGCGCGCGACGAAATCGCGTGCGTTGCGTCCGAGCCTTGCCCGCAACTGCGGATCCGCCGCCAGCCGCGCGATCGCATCGGCCAGCGCTTCCGGATTCTGGTCCGAAACGAGAAGGCCGGTCTCGTTGTCGATCACGAGCTCGCGGTTCCCCGGCACGTCGGTCGCCACCAAAGGGCGGCCGCTCGCCGCCGCCTCGAGAAGGGATTTCGGCAGGCCTTCGCGATGGGACGCGAGCACGGCGATATGGGCGGACCGCCACAGCGCGGCAATATCGGCACGAAATCCCATCCACTCGATGACGCCTTCGGCCGTCCATCGACGAAGCTCGTCCTCCGGGATGACGGACGGGTTGTGGCGGTCGACCTGGCCCACCAGCAAAATCCGCACGTTGCAGCCGCGTTGGTGCAGCAGCCGCGCCGCCTCGGCCAGATCGCGGATTCCCTTGTCGATCAGCATGCGCGAGACCTGCGCCGCGACGATCGGTGCCGGCGGCTCGGGCGACGGGCGGAAGGCGTCGATATCCACGCCCGACCCACGGATGAGCACGGTGCGCGCCCGGTCGGCGATGCGACTTCCGAGAAACAACGCCATGTCGTCGCGATTCTGCAAGATCAGCCAGGTTCCCGGGTGGCGCAGGAGACGGCGCAACGTGTAGCGGAAAAAGGCGCGAATCGCGCGTATGTGGGGCTTGGAAGCCATGAATATGTAGCCGAGCCCGCCCAAGGCGTTGACGCGCCGTTTCACCCCCGTCAGCGAGGCCGCGAAGCCGCCATAGACGACGGGTTTGAGCCCGACGTGATGCACGAGATCCGGACGTTCCCGCCAATAGATCGCAACGATTTCGGCCAGAGTCAGGAACTCCAGCAGGGACAGCATGCGGCCCCGCTGAAGATGGATGTTGATAACGCGGAAGCCGCGGGCGCGCATCGCGGCCGCGTAATCTTTGGCGCGGGTGACGACGATCACCTCGCACCCCGCCTTGAGCGCGGCATCCGCAATATGCAGTCGATGCGACCAGAAATACCAGTCCTCGGTAACGAAATAGAGCAGGCGGAATCGCCCGTTTCGCCCTCTTCCGTCCGCTTCCGTGCCGTCGAGAGCGGTTTGCGGCGCGGGCGCCGATCCCGCCGCCTTTTCTGCCTCGCTGCCCATGGCCATCGATGCCCTGCTCGCCGCCTTGGCTGCACCGATCATTAACGCGACGGAGGCGAACAAAGTTGCAACCCACCAGCTCTGCCAGATGCCGAAGCTCAAATTGGCAAGCGTGAACGACGAGGCGACAAGACCGGTCGCGGTGGCCGCGAGGTAAGGCGATCGGCCAAGTCGACGGATAGGCTCGACACAGCAAAGCAGCAGCGCGGCGCCGAGCAGCGCGCCCGGCGCGCCGAGCTCGAGCCAAAGCTGCAGATTCCCGTTATGCGGATGCAGCGGCAGAAGCGTAGCCGTCGGGGCGATTGGATCGGCGCCACCGGGAATCGAGCGTGCCGAGTCGAAACCCCAGCCGCGCACCGGGCGGTCCGCGATCTTATCGGCCGTAAACCGCCAGATGATCAGGCGATGATCGATCGAGTTGGCGAAGCCCGGCTTGCCCAATGGCGCCTCTCCGGGCAGCGGGCCAAATCTTGCGACCAAGGGGCTGATCAAGACGATCAGGCTGCAGCCGATGACCACCAGCGACGGGAGCCGCTTCGGGCGGACGAACGCGACGGCCGCAGCCGCGATGCCGATTCCCATGGCCACTAACGCCGCCGTGCTGGAGAACAAGGTCAAGCTCGCCACGACGGCCGCGACCAGCGCGACGCCGATCCGCCTATGGCCCGACAGCATCGCCGCCGCCGGCCAGACCAGAAGCGCGAGGACGGCGATGCCCCTGTCGAAGCGATCGAGCACATCCGGCCAGTACGGCGGGAGCGGACCCGTGAAGGCATGCAGAATCGGCGCGCCGGTTGTCGCCTCGATCAACATGAGCGTGAGCGCAGTCGCAATTCCCGCGGGTACCCACAACCGGAGCGGCGCGAGCGCCGCAGCGGACATGGATGCGATGCTTGCCACCAAGGTGAGACCGGCCGCGCACATGACCGCCAAGCGCACCAGCTTCCACGCGGCATCGACGATAGGCTCCGTGGTCCACCCAATGCTGATCGACGCCCAGACCAATGCGACGACGAGAATGGCCGCTTCCGGTCCGAAAAGCGCGGGCCACGCCCCGTGAGCTCGGCGATACATCGCAAGTGCGGCGGCCGTGGCGAGCAGCATGAGCGGCGCCGCGGCAAGCCCCGCATAGAGCGAAACGACCGGGAGGAAAAACCCGACGATACCGATCGCGTGTCCGACACCGGTCGTGCCGACGAAACGGCTGTAGGCCGTCAGCGTGCGAAGCCTGGTTAGCGCGGACAATTTCTACGACGCAAATTTAAAACTTCGATTTCCAGGGAACCTTACCGGTCCAGTTCCGTATCGATGCCACGTGAATCGGTGAGCTTGTCGCGTGAGCGGCGCCGTAACCTGGCAGCAAAGCGAGATCATTCTGCGCGAATCACGGCGCTAAGTCTGGTCGCAACCCCTTGCGCGGCCGATCAGCCTTCCCACCCGTCGGCGGGATTGAAGTGTCCACGGGGCGCGTTCTTGTTTTGACGCAAACCCGATATGAACGCAAGCCGGGTAAACACCTGATTTTCCATTTTGTGACAATGTTTTGGCTCAGATGCCAACGACATATCAACGTATTCGAATTCCCTCAATCCGCGTCGGTGGGAACGGTGTAACCGGGGTACGGCCATGATTTGACCTCGCGCCAGACGTCGCCGTCGCGGGCAAGAAGATGCGCCGCGCGCGGCGCGAGCGCGACGCCGAGCGCGCTTTCGATCGCCGGCGTCGGAACGTGCACCCAGGCGTAGTCGGCGCGGGAGCGTTGCACGACCTCCCGCACCTTCTCGGCCGCGACTGTCGGCGGGCCGGTGAGAAGCTCCATTTTCGCGGGCCTGCCCATCACTTCGTAGCGAACAATCATCGCGAAGGTGCCGTACCCAGAAAGATCGATCGCCGCCAGCGTGTCGCCCGGGTGCAGCATCGCTGCCATATCCTGCGCCATGTCGCGAACGTGAAGCTTGGGCGAGCGCAGATCGAAGCGGAGCTTGTCCGAAGCCGCGACCGGCAAAGCGAGTATCAACGCGATCGCCGCCACACCGAGCCGGGGCAGTAGCGGAGCCCAGCCCCGTACGTGACGATGCCAGAGGAGGGAAAGGCCGAGTACGGCGACGGAGAGGGCGAGCATGCCCAGATGCATGTTGTAGCGCCAGAACGAGCCGACCGAGATCGCGTCCTGCTCGCCGAAGGCGGCCACATAGCAAAAGAACAGAAATGCGTTGTAGAGCAAGAACGACGTGGCAGTGATGGTGCAAAGCCGGCCGAACGGCGAATCGATGCGGCGCAGCGTGCGCGCGGCAACGACCAGCGCGAGGAGCATCAGCGCGAAGTAGCCACCCTTTTTGGCCAGCACCAGAACCATCAGGCCGAGGATTTTTGGGATGAACACGAAGAACCATTCGCCGATCGGCCGCACCGTGAATTCGCCGTCCGGTATTTCAAGTGCGACGTAGATGCGCCAAGCGATGTAGACGACGGTAGGAAGGACCAACGCACGGGGTGCGAGCGGTAACAGCTTGCGTAGCCCGACGCGCGGATCGCGCCACGCCGCAAGCGCCGTGCCCGCGAGCACGGCGACCGCTAGCACTAGATTGACCTGCTTGAGCGACAAAAGTACGGTCAAGGTGAGCCCGACCTGCCAGGCGAGTACGCGAGCCCGTGCACTCTCGCCGTCCGCCAGCGCGCCGAGCACGAACAGCGCGATCACGCCGGCGAACCCGACACAGACCGAAGTCGCGCAATCGGCATAGGCGGTGAACGCGATCTTGGGCACGAAGGTGGGCGACAACACGGTGACGGCGAGAAGGGCGAGCGCGCACATCCCCCATCCTGGGGCGCGCGAGGCTTCCGTCGTGCGCCCCGATCCGAGCGCGATCAGCCGGACGAGGACAAGGGCGAACGATATCAGCAGTGCCGAGTTGAACAGGGCGCCGGTGTTCTCGGCGAAGCTGCCGGCGATGACGCTCGCATGCACGATGGGTATCGCGAGCCCATAGGGATAGGCGGGATAGACCGAGGTCGAAACGGGCCCGCCACGATACGGGAAGCTGCCCACCTCGTACAAATAGCGCGCGTTGGGGAGCCAGTGTGTGAACTCATCCCACTGCGACGCCGCCGTAGAGGCAACGACAAGGATAAGCGGCAAAGCGAGCACGACGATGCGTCTCCATCCCGGATGAAGAGGCTGCTCCGCGCGCCGCCACGCCACGGCGGCCGCAAGCGCGGCAAGCATGAGCAGCCCGTGATCAACGAGGGAGCGCGGCAAACGTGTCGTCACCCCGACGAGCGTCACAGCGGCGATCGCGACCGCCCAGCCCGCGACGAGATCGACTTCCTTGAAACGGTCTCGGCCGGCCGCCGCGCCCCCGAGCGCGAGGTAAGCAAGTATGACGATGATGAGGGCGCCCAGCCAAGCTGTGTGCGCAAGGGACGGCGTTAGGTAGGCTATCATGTTCTTTGGACTTTGTCGCTTAGCGCTCTTTGAAGCGATTGAAACGATGATACCGGTTACACCGTACGACACACCCCGTGAGCCGCACGAACTCGTCTCAGCCTACCATTGTCGGGGATTTGATTGGTGCGGGCGATCGGACTCGAACCGACACTCCTCTTAGGGAATCTTAGGGAACGGGTTTTTGAGACCCGCGCGTCTACCGTTCCGCGCCGCCCGTCGAGACGCGCACGCCGAAGCCTTTCACAGCATCATCAAAGTAAGTTTTGGCGCCGTGCGGCGGCGGCTTCGGTGCGCGGATCGAGATATCCGTGAGTAGCATTTTGGCCGCCAGTGCATAGCGCAGGGGCGAATTGCGATGTGCTGATGTGCGACGATTCTAGCCCCGCAAGGAAGAGGCTGAAATAGAAATGATAAGTATTTCAATAACTTATGTGACGCTATGTTCACCTATGTTGGTGCCCCTGGCCGGACTTGAACCAGCACGCCCTTGCGGGCAACAGATTTTGAGTCTGCCGCGTCTACCATTCCGCCACAGGGGCCACGCGCGATCATAGCCGGACCGCCGGTCCGGTCAA
>Ga0184615_10000571_pt1 | contig 20193 bp, 19 predicted proteins | sample PLM4_65_coex_FD_133134 | JGI IMG/M metagenome (GOLD analysis project Ga0184615, IMG submission 133134) | Groundwater sediment microbial communities from an aquifer in East River, Colorado, USA - PLM4_65_coex | ecosystem: Environmental > Terrestrial > Soil > Riparian zone | place: USA: East...
CAGTTCAGCGTGTTCCCCGTCCCCGAGAAGTTCTCATACGGGTCGGCGGGTCGGCCGCACATCACGTAGTAGGTGCTGTTGTCGATCCCCTTGTAGCTGTAGATCGGCCCTCGGTGGTCACCTTCGCAGGTGTGGTTGTAGACGGCGTCCAGGATCACCTCGATGCCAACCTCGTGGAGGGCTTTGACCATTGCCCGGAACTCGTTCGCGTTGTCCCAGGTTTCCTTCGCGCTCGCGTAGGCGTGGTGGGGGGCAAAGAAGTTCAGCCCCATGTAGCCCCAGTAATCCCCGTCCCAGGGTTCGAACTGAAAGACCGGCATCAGCTCCACCACTGTGACCCCGAGCTCCGTCAGGTAGGGAATCTTCTCGATGAGGCCGGCATAGGTGCCCCGCTTCGCGGCGCTCACCCCGGAGTTGGGATGGTTCGTGAATCCCCGGACATGCACCTCATAGATGATGGCATCCGACTCATGGCGCGGGCGCGCGTCGTTCCCCCAGTCGAAGCCGTCTGCCTCGGCGCCGATCAGCCCCAATGGAGCCTTGCCCGCGTTCGACCCTGCGCGCATGGCGGCCGCCCGGTCGAAGGCGGCTGGGAAGAAGACCGCCTTCGCGTAAGGGTCCAGGAGGATCTTCTCGCGATCGAAGCAGTGCCACTCATAGCGGCCGGCTGGCTTCGGGCCGTCAATCGCGTAGGCGTAGTAGCGGGCGCCGTTCAGGGCGGCCCTGGGAATGCGACAGTGCCAGATCCGCCCCGACTTGTTCTTCAGGTAGTCGAACCGGTAGGTGCCCACCGGAGTGAGCTGCTCGTCTTCCTGGTACAGGAGGAGCGTGACGCTCTCCGCGTGCTTGGAGTAGAGCGCGAAATTGTACGCCTGCTCCCCTTCGATCCACGTGACCCCCAGCGGAAACGGGAGACCCTCTATACTGGCCCAATTGGTCAGAAGCCGCTCCTTCGATTCGATTCGTGTCACGCTCACCTTGTGCTCCTTACAGCCCGTGAAGAGTCCGCGGCTGCACAGTTCCAGGCTCGAGCGTTAGCGCGTCTGCGCTTCTGCGCCACGCTGGAGGGCATCTTGGCGACGGAGCCACGCTCTTTCAGACCTAACCCCGCAGCTCCAAAAACGGCACATCGGGCCCGCGTTGCCGTGCGATGGCCAGGCAATCGACCATGTTGCGCCGGTGGCGACCAGGGACGAGACATAGACTGGCCATCATCTGAAGCGCGAGGTCTCCTTGGCAAGTCTCCACGCTCCCGATCATCCCTCTTCCCACTTGAAAAACACAGCCGCCAAGGGGGGCAAATTGAAGGCGAGAGAATAGGGACGGCCATGGAGGGGCATCGGGGCGGCGTCAAGCCCTCGCAGCTTGCCGGTGCCGTTCCCTGTGGTCTGGTACCCCCAGGAGCCGTAGAAGGGGTGCTCCATCACCGGGAGGAATTCGACGTGGGTGAAGCCCATCTGCCGGACGTACTCGGCGAGTTTCGGAGCCAGTTCCCGGTAGGTGAGCGGACGGTGGGCTTCCTCGGGCACCCGTCGCCAGGAGCCGAGGTGGACCTCGTAGATGGCGATGGGGGCCTCAAGGGCAGCACAACGCGACCGACCCGCCATCCAATCTTTGTCTCCCCACGTGTACTCCAAATCCCAGACGATCGAGGCTGTCTTAGGTGGTGCTTCCGTGTAACACGCGAAGGGGTCTGCTTTGTCTACTCGGTAGCCGTTGTACCGGGAGATGAGGTGGTATTTGTACACGGCGCCCTCCCCTGCGCCAGAGACGAAGCCTTCCCAGATCCCGGACTGCCCCCGTGGACGCAAGGGATGGCTGGTTTTGTCCCAGGCATCGAAGTCACCCATGACGAAGACCTGCTCAGCGTTGGGCGCCCACACAGCAAAATAGGTCCCTTTCACGCCCTCAACAGTCAGGGGGCAGGCCCCTAACTTCTCGTGGAGGCGGAGGTGGGTTCCCTCGTTGAAGAGATAGAGGTCCTGATCGTTCAACAAGGTGATCTCCCGTCGATTTTGGGCCACTGTCATCAGAGCGCCTCCCTGCCGCGAGCAAGGTGTCGGGCGACAGATCCTTTCAACTGGAACATGAACAGAGGTCAGAGACGATATGCCGGGTGCCGCTCGTGCTCTTCACGCCAAGCCAATGGGCCCAGCCTCGAAGGCCTCGCCAGATCGCGCATCCTGCCCCCGATCCCTTCTCTGGATGAGACCGTGGAGCCAACCCGTCGGCAAGCGACCCCTCAAAAACCAGAGCTCGTCTAGAACCTGACGAGGCCGAAGAGATGCCCTAACTTGAGGTCACTCGCCATTCCCGCTCATTTCAGCTGGCACCAGGCCCGATAGAGCAGGACGGGGAGCGCCGAGGCGCGCAGGACCTTCTCCGCCACGCTCCCGAGCAGCCAACGGGCCAAGCCGCTCCGGCCATGGGTTGCCAGGGCAATGACGTCGATCTCACCGGCCTCTGCATAGTCGAGAATCTCCTGGGCAGGATCCCCCACTCGGACCACCGTCTCGACACTCATGCCCGCCTCCTGTAGCGCCTCTTGCGTCGTCCGGAGATACGCTTCGACCTCCGCCCGGTCCTTCGCCGAGACCTTCTCCTCAGGACTCACTCTCGGGCTCACATAAGGGGGGATAACCCGCAGCAGAGTGAGCGTCGCGCCGAGAGGTCGCGCCAGTTCCCTCACTGCTGGTAGAACACTTTCCGCAAGTGCCGACCCATCGAGGGGGATCAAAATCCTCTGCACACGGGGGGTCTCTGCGAGTTTCCGCCTGCCTACGAGGACCCCGCCCCACGGCAGCTCTACCCTCACCTCTGGATGCCTGACCGTCAAGACCGGACACGGGGCTGTTCGGACCACCTTCTCCGTCACGCTTCCCAGCATGACCCGGGCAATCCCCGTCCGCCCATGTGTCCCCATGACGCATAAGTCCGCTCCCTGCGCTGCTTTCAGGATCTCGTCCTCAATTAGCCCCATGGTCACTGTCGTCCGGACCCTGAGCCCGCGCCAGTCTTCCGCTTGGATGAGTCCCTTCAATTGGGCCTCCGTCCTTCTCCGCCCAGCCGCGTACGCCTCGGCTAGGCCGGTCAGGTCAGAAGGCATCGCGGGGAGAGGGACGAAGGGCACGTGAATCACATGGAGGGCAGCCCCCAGCTTCCTCCCGAGCAGGGTGGCATACCGGCCCGCATACTGAGCCGCTTCAGAGAAATCGGTAGGGAAAAGGATTTCACGGATAAGCATCCTGCTCCTCCTCGCTAGTGTTCCTTGCCCTAATCCTTCACGTCATCGACGATGAGGTAACCATCTCGGTGTGGAGTTCGAGCCAGTTGTGACGGTGCTATCCGGCCCGAGGACCACCAAAGGGCGATGCTCATGCCAACGCCCTGCCCGGCACGAAGTCCTCGCGCGCGAGACGGGCGATCTCACGTCGGGCAAGGTCCCGGAGCCTGACCAGTTCTTCCCACCCACTTCCTTGTGGCGTAATCGGCGCGCCGATCGTGACCGTGATCGATCCACGTTTCGGGAGCCACGTGCCATCAGGTAGGATCTCGCGAGTCCCTGTGAGCCCGATAGGGATCACGGGACGGCCCGCCTCAGCGGCGGCCTTGAAAGCGCCGAGCCGAAACGGGAGCAGCCCAGGCGGACGGAAGAATGTCCCCTCGGGGAAAAAGAGGAGGGAGGTGCCGCTACGGAGAACTATCGTGGTGCGATCGGCAAGGGCCGCTCTCTTGGCGGGATCGAACCGCTCGACGGTAAGGTGCCCGACTTTGCGGATCACCGTTCGGATGAGCGGGTATGTCGTCAGCTCGCGCTTGGCGACGAAGCGAAACTCCACTGGGAGGGCAGCGAGGAGGACGCCAGCATCGATGTAACTCGCGTGATTGGCGGCCAAAACCCCCGGTGTAGCAGCCTGGAGATTCTCGACGCCCTCGAGGTGGACCGGGCAGCCGGAGAGCGCAAGCACCATGCGACACCAACCCCTTACAAGCCGGTTCGCAGGACGTCCCCGCGGGCCAATCTGTAGGAGCACCCACAGCACCGGCAGGGGCGCGATGAGCAGTGCCCAGATGTACGCCCCATACGCCAATGCAACCGCTTGACTGCCGAGTCGCCTCAGCCGGCCCTTCGCATCCTGGATGTGAAGTCTTGCCAACTGCGTCGTGATCGACGCGCGCCCGCGCTCGACCTTTCCCCGCAGGTAGGCCTCGCGCGTTGCATGCCGACGGATCTTGCCACTCGAGGTCTTGAGAACGGACCCGGGCCTGGCGATCAGTAGCATGTCGGCCGGGATCCCGATCACTGTCACCAGGCGGTCGAGAACCGCCGCCCTGAGCGACTCAAGCCTTTCCGGTGCCGTTTCACGGCTCTCCGCGACCACCAAGAGGCGTTCTGTGCCCGCCCCCGGGTCGGCGAGGCCGAAGGCGGCCACGCACCCCTTGCGAATGCCGGGGACATCTCCCACAACCTCCTCGACTTCCTGGGGGTACACGTTCCGACCGGCCTTGATGATGATGTCCTTCTGCCGGCCCGTGATGAACAGCTCGCCGTCGGCCCAATAGCCAAGGTCGCCGGAATCCATCCAGCCGTCGTGGAGGACCGCCTGCGTTGCCTCCGGATTCCGAAAATAGCCACTCGTCACCGATGGCCCGCGGAATTCGATGCGTCCTTCGATTCTTTCGGCGACCGGGCGGCCCGCCGTATCCAGAATGCGCACCTCATGCCCCGGCAGGGGGTGACCGCATGAAACGAAGCGGAGGGGGTTTTGCTCCGCAGGTTGGGCGGGGCGCGCCTCTCGCAAGCGTTCAAAGGGCTCCCGCACGACCCGATCGACCCAGGGCCCGTGCTTGATGGGCGAGACAGTTAGGGCCACCGAGGACTCGGCTAGCCCATACACCGGACACATCGCCTCCGGCTTGAAGCCATAGGGGGCGAAGCGACGGGTGAAGCGCTCGATCGTCTCCGGGCTGACGGGCTCGGAGCCATTGAATGCCAGCCGCCACGAGCTCAGGTCCAGGCCCGTGATCTCCGCATCACTTACCTTCCGGACGCAGAGATCGAAGGCGAAGTTCGGCGCGGCCGACAAGGTCGCGCGGTGGGCGTGAATCGCCCACAGCCATCGCCCTGGACGGGCGAGGAAGGCGAGCGGCGACAGGATCGCAATCGGGATCCCAAAGTAGAGCGAGCTCAGCCAGGACCCGATCAACCCCATGTCGTGATAGAGAGGCAGCCAGCTCACGGCGACGTCGGCGGGACTGATGGCGACCGCCTCGCCAATGGCCCGGATGTTCGCCAGGATATTCCCGTGCCTTAGCAGCACACCCTTCGGGTCGCCCGTACTGCCGGAGGTATATTGGATGAGCGCAGGGTCGTCCCTGCGTGGGCGGGACGGCAACACCACGGCCCCAGGGAGCGAGAGTTGCTCTGCCGTGGTGACTCCGTCGAGCGAGGGCACGCGCCCACGCAGCAGTCTGGCGACACGCTCGGCCTCGCCAAACGTAATGAGCAGACGTGCCGTGGCGTTCCGCAAGATGCCGATCTGACGCTCCGCGTATTCCTCAATGCGGTCAAGCCGAAACGGAGGATAGATCGGGACGGGCACACCGCCCGCGAGCAGCGTCCCGAAGAACGCATCAAAGAAGGCAGCATCTGTCCTGAGCATGAGGGCCACCGATTGGCCGTGTCCCACACCGCGTTCATGAAGGCCGGCGGCTATGGTCATCGCCCGATCCCAGAGTGCCCCATAACTGATCGGCGTTTCGGCTCCATCCTCCTGACGGAGAAAGATGTGCGTCCGCTCCGGGTGGGCTTCTGCGTGAAAGCGGAGGACCTCCACGAGCGTCTGGGCGTCCGCTGGCGCAGAGATCCCGGGGCTGATCGGGACGCGGGTTTCGGGGACGCCCTCCGCGGTGGTCGGCGAGGCGGCTCGGATCGCGTCGGCAAGGTCTCGCGGGTTTTCGGCGTCGGCCATCACGGCATCGGCCAAGCGGACGCCAAAGGCCTGCTCGAGCCGCAGCAGTAGCTCGACCCGCTCGAGGCTGCCGATGCCGAGGTCGCGGTCGAGCGAGTTGTGGGGCGTTACGTGCCCGCGGAGCGCTGGCCCGCGCAACTCAGCGAGGAGCTCTTCGACGATCCTCAGCACCCGACGCTCGATGATGTCATACCCGGCCCTTTCATCAAGCGGTGTTTGCACGTCCGATCCCCTCGTGCATCGAGACCTGGGCTCGATGGCCTGAAGTTGTCTCCTTCTCCCATCTCAACGGGCTGCAGCAGGCTCAGCGTAAGACATTTAATCCTGAATCCGGCGTGAAATCTATGTCACGCGCGACAGTCTGATACATAGTCCGGGATAGTGGGCGTGCGTCAAAGCGTTCAGGGCCTTGGACAACACCCTCACCAAAAGTGATAATCTTGTCCTACCGCACCTGAACGGCACCGGGCCGCTATGTATGTGCCCTGCGAAGTCGTCGGCTCGCAGCGATCGCGCCGGATTCAGGTTAAGTATTGTATCACTCTTGTCCAAATTAGGCTTCACCAAGCCGTATCTTGGACAGCATACGACGCACCCCAAGCAGCCCAAGCGTCCTACTCAATACTGCCAGGAGGGCCACCGGCTCGCGGGGAATGGGACGGGAAAGGGGATCACGGATGGTGGGAACAAGCACTCGAGGCTCATCATCACCAATGGGACGGTCATGAACTTCGGTACGGGCATCGACCTGTCCGCAAGCTCGCTCATCACGATCGAGCTGATGGACGTCTCGGGCAACCTGGTTGATGGAATCTTCACCGGTGGGTCCACCACCGTCACCGGAATCTGTCCCAGCAATGTCCTGAAGATCACGGGGGCGAGCAGCCTGCGCCCACATCCACCAGGTTCCCGCCGGTTTCGGTGACGATGGTGGAGCTGCCGCTGGGGAGGAAGATCCCGTAGACCCCGTTGTCCTTGGCTTCGCTGCTCGTCACCGTGCTGAAGCTGCCGCCGATGACGATCCCCCGGCGCCCCCATTGCCATTGGCCTTGGGGAGCAAGAGCTTTTGCCCAAATGACTGGGGTAGAATCTTGCAGTGAGCAATCGGAGTTTCGGCTGTCACGCTGGAACGGGGGGGGGCCTGGTGGTGCCGCACCATGTCGCCACATTGATTGCGTATTCACGCGAGTGCAGTTTACACCCCAGAAATCTACACCTGCTCGAAATGGTATCCTATCCCTGACCGGTCTGCTGTCGCTTTCCTCCGGAAAGGACGTCATTTCTTTGGGTACTCTCCCCTAACCCGTTGATTGTCCGACCTGTGCATTTCTTTGATTGCGTCATGCTGGGCCTGAGCAGGCTGGGTAAGATCCAACTGGCCGAGGAGCCTGAGGATGGCCCGTACTGCGACCCTCCCCATCTCACATGCGGCGCAGAGCCTAGGCTTTCGGCTCCTCGAGTTCAACTTTGAGGGAGAGCAAGCCCAGCATATCCTTCAGCGCGATGATTCCGACTAGTTGGTTGCCTTCAACCACCATGAGCCGGCTATCCCCTGTCCGGCTCATGGTGGAGAGCGCCTTCATGGCATCGTCCTCAGGATGCACCGTGTTTTCAGGGGAACACGGCGTTGCCACTTCTCTGACGGTGTGTTGCTTCCACTCGTTACGGGGAATGGCCTTCACCTGTCGGATCGTAACACACCCGAGGAGCGTCCCGTCTTCCACGACGGGATACATCTTAAAATGATGCCTGTAGATGTAACCTTCGACGAGCTGTTCTATGGAACTCGAAGCCGGTACCGTCACGGGCGTGGAGATCATGAAGCGACGCACCGGCTCGCCCTCGAGTGCCTTGCGCAGCAGAAGCTGTTGATATGACGTGGTCGCGGCGTCCCGGAGGAACAGGCCGATCAGGAGCCACCAGAGGCCGGCGAACTCCCCCCGCAGCATGTTAAGGATCCCCAAGAAGATCAACACCAGGCCGAATCCCGCCCCGATTTGCGACGTGATGCGGGTGGCCCACCGGAGATTCCGCTTCCACACCCACAGCACCGATCGGAGAAGGCGCCCGCCGTCAAGGGGGAAACCGGGAATCAGATTGAAGGCCGCCAGGAGGCCGTTGATGAGGCCCAGGTAGCGAGCCACTCCAATGGGTGGCTCCGGCCATCCGGCTCGCTCCCCGGCAAGGTAGGTCCCATAGCAGGCCATGGCGAGCAGGATGCTCGCGATGGGCCCCGCCGCGGCCATCAGGAATTCGGCCTTAGGGCTCGAGGGTTCGCGCTCCATTTCGGCCACGCCGCCGAAAATGAACAGGGTTATCCCCTTGATGACCAGGCCATACCGTCTGGCGACCAGGGCATGCGAGAATTCGTGAAAGAGGATAGAGCCGAAGAGCCCGACGGCACCGGCCACCCCCATCACCCAACAGATCGCCCTGGAGAGGTTCGGATATTCAGATGGAAAAAACCCCCTGGCGAGGGACCAGGTGACCAGGACTGCGATGATGACCCAGCTCAGGTCGAGGCGGACAGCAATGCCGAAGAGCTTGAAAACCTCGATGCGCTTTCCGAACATGTCTCACCTGCCTCGCTTAATGCGCTCCAAAGTCCTCTAGGACTATGTCCCTTTACCATCCTCCGAACCTATGTTTGTGGAAACTCATTCTGACTCAGGGCTCACACCTGCACCCGAGCACGGTGCCTGGAGCTACCGCAATGCGCGACTGGATTCCGTCTGGAGTCTTAGCCCTTCTACGCGGAGCAGTTCTCTGCGCATGACGTTCTCGACCTGCTCTAGGATGGGATGCCTCCGGTTGGAGCGCTCGATTGATGAGGATCGCTCCGGAAGAGTCGGCTGAGCCAAGACTCCGAGTTCGGTTTTGGAGAGCTCCGCTACCTGCTCAATGTCAGCCGATGGCGGATTCTTACCGCTCGACTGCGCGTAGCCTAAGAGACGCCACAGGCCTTCCTAGAGGTATCCCACGCCGTCTTACCGAGTTCCTCCACGGACCGCTGGCTCGTTTGGACGAATGCAGCAGCCTGGCGGAGGCCTTCTCCCCACCGCTTGACCCCCTCCTCCCAGAACCGCAGGAAGCATTGCACGCCTTCCAGCTGCTTGGTTGATACCTCGAAGGCCTTCTGCCCCTCCGTCTGTTGGGTGAGGAGCCGCTGGATCGTCTCCTCCATCCCTTTCCGCCACTCTTCCTGAAGCTTCAGCGCTGCATCCACCGCCCCGAAGTAGCCCTTCATCGCTTCGAGCTGGGCCTGCACAGCGGCTTCCCAACACATCTTCTGCCACAGGGTAACCATCGTCCCGAACCACATCTGCTCAGCCATGGTCGCTTCCTCCTTCCTCTATATGCGATAGGCTCGCGGCTGACTTGTTCTTCAACGCTCCCGAATATAGGAGCGCCTCTTCGAGCATGAGGATCAGGACTTCCCACCTTCCCCATACCGTCCCCGCAACGTGACGTACAGGACCTCACAGACCACCTCCCTTCTGACACTTGTTTCCTGTTTTTCCAGCACGACGAGGGTCTGCGCTCCCTGGTCTAACTGGGGAGCGATGAGCCGTCCTCCGACGCGGAGCTGCTCAATCAGGGGAGGAGGAATCTCTGTGCAAGCGGCCGTGATACAGATCCGGTCATACGGGGCCAGGGCTGGATACCCCAGGCCGCCATCGCCCTTCACAAGGACAACCTCGTGGTAGCCGGCCCGTTCGAGATTCGTTCTCGCAAATTCACACGTGACCGGGTCGAGCTCCATGGAGACGACCAGCCCAGCCCGACCCACGATTTCGCTCGCGAGGGCGGCGCCATAGCCGGAGCCCGCACCGACCTCAAGAAACCTCTGCCCCTCCCCGAGACCTAATGGCTCATAGAAGAGGGGGTAGCTGTGCGGGCATGAGATCGTCGCCTGCTCGCCCGGGAGCGGGAGGGGCACCTCCAGATAGGCGTAGTCTCGGTACTGCGGGGGGATGAAATCCTCCCTGGGGACCTTCAGCATGGCCTCCCGGATCCGCGCTGACCGGAGGTACCCCTGACTGAGCAGCCACCGCACCTTCCGCTCCCGTTCGCTGCGCAGGTCCTCTCGGCTCTTCACAGGCGCTCTCGGCGGTGGTACTGTCCAGCCGCGCATTCCGCCCTTCCACCGGCGTCAGACCGGGCTCCCTCGCGAGGCGTGGCGTTCCTCGATCCCGTCCATCTCCACCCCGTCGATGGGTGTCCCACACTCTGGGCACCGCCCCTGGCGAATGCGGTTACGCAGGAGGACGAAGCCGTAGCGCGCGATCAGCAGGGCCTGACAGGTATAGCAGTACGTATGCTCCCCGCCTTCGCCGGGCACGTTCCCCTCGTAGACGTACCGCAACCCGGCTTCCAACCCGATCGCGCGCGCCTGGCGCAGAGTGACCACCGGGGTGCGCCCGCGATCGAGCATCTTGTAGGCCGGGTAGAACTGGCTGACGTGCCAGGGGACCTCAGGGCCGACCGAAGCGACGAACTCGGCGATCTGGCGGAGCTCCTCTTCGGAATCGTTCAGGCCGGGGATGACGAGGGTGGTGACCTCCACCCAGACGCCCAGGGTGCGGTAGAGGCGGATGGCCTCCAGAATCGGGTGCAGCCGGGCGCCAGCGATGCGCCTGTAGCTGTCCTCCTTGAAGAACTTCAGGTCCACGTTGGCCCCATCCAGGAGGGGAACGATCTGTCGCAGGGCCGGCTCGCTGATGAACCCGTTGGTCACGAAGAGGTTTTTCAGCCCGCGCACCCTGGCCAGCGTCGCGGTCTCGTACGCCAACTCGTAAAAGATCGTGGGCTCCGTGTAAGTATAGGCGATCGAGTGCGCCCCGGATCGGATCGCCGCCGCCACGAGCTGCTCAGGTGTCACCCGTTCGCCGAGGATGCGTTCCGGGGCGGCCTCGCGTTGCGGCCAGACCCGGTCGGGGGCCTCGGGGTCCTCGTGGGCATCTAGCGGACGCCGGCCTTTCGGCCACTGGGAGATCTCCCAGTTCTGACAGAAAAGGCACCGCAAGTTGCACCCGACGGTGGCAATCGAGTAGCTGGTGGACCCGGGGTAGAAGTGGAAAAAGGGTTTCTTCTCGATAGGGTCCAACGCACGGGAGACGACCCTGTCGGCGACGAGCGTGTACAGCACCCCACCCCGATTGACGCGCACACCGCAGGCGCCTCGTCGGCCCTCCCGAATCGAACAGTCGTGGGGGCAGAGGGTACAACGCACGCGCCCCTCAGCCAGCTTGGTGTAGAAAAGCGCTTCCTTCACCGGTTCCCTCCACGGACCTTCCTCGAAGGAAGGGGCCTATTCATCATCCACCCGAGCGGATGCCCGATACGCTCTTGCGGTAACCATGCCAGTAAGCAGCAGTTGGACCAAACATTGTTTCTCTCAGGGGGCGACGGTGCTGACGTTGAGGCCCCGCTCGCGCAAAGTCCGCTCGTGGTAAGACTAGTGAAGGATAACGGATTCGCTCGAGTGTGATCCGGAGTGGCCGGCACAATTCGAAAGACCAAGAGGAGGAGCAGCAGAGGGCCGACGCGCCGCGTTCGCTGCGGTTTCCTTACGTTGGGAAGTGACACCAGTGTCCCTTCTCCTGTTTGCGCCCCTGTGCCGCCCCGCCTGCTGCTGAAAGCTAGCCCTCGATTGGGATCTTCCTTCCGGCCTTCTCCTTCGGAAGGGTGACCGTGAGCATGCCCTCCTTCAGCTCCGCCTTCCCTTCCTCTGGGAGCACCGGGCTCGGGAGGGCGATCGACCGGTAGAGCTTCCCTCGGTGAAACTCACAGAAACGCAAGTCCCCCTCCTCCTTCCGATGCTCGTGTTTCGTCGCCGCACGCACCGTCAGGCGCTCGGGCTCAACCAGGACCTCGACATCCTTCGGCGTAAGCCCCGCCAGCGCAAAGCTCGCGCGAACGGCCTCATCGGTCTCGGTCAGTTCTGCGCAGGGCCGCCACAAGAATTCCCTTTCCGCTTGCAGCCAATCGTCAAGGTCATGGCCGACGAGCCATCCTCGATCCGCGAAGAGCTCGAAGCCCCGCTTAGCCAGCTGCCGGTTAATCTCTGTTATCTCATCCCACAGTGACCCGAGCTTCTTGACCGGCTTGACTGGAACCGTGCTGCCTGCCATGGCTCTCCTCCTTTTCTAGCGCTTCCCATTTCCAAGCAACGACTCGCCTGTCCTGCTTGCCCGCAAGTCGGGCTCATCTGATCAATCGACCGACTTCCCCAGTTTCAACTTTATGTACTCCCCAATCACTATCGCAGTGGGGTACAAGACCTCCTGTTCCGCCATCGCGTGCACCATCAGTCTATCGGCAAAGCGAACATACTGCATCTTCCTTTCTCTTTTCGCCACAAGGGAAACACTCTTTAGCGCGGCGACGATGGCTTTGTGCTCTTCCAGCATCTGGTGGAGCCCCACCTTCAGATGGTCGGTCAGGTGGAGCACCTCTCCCATTTCAGGGGTCACCTTGCCTTCTGCCAAAAGGGGTAAGAGGCCGAGCGGCGGGAAGGCATACTCTTCCTCCTTCTGAAAATGTGGGTGCAGGATCTTCGCCACCGCTTTTGCAGCATCGCCGAGCTTCCCCCTCACTTGCGTGGCTTGAGCCAGTTCCGCCTGGAGCTCTTCATGTTCCAATTCGAGGGTTGGGGAATGAGGAATTCCATAGTCTAAACCCCTTGTGATGGCTGCATAGCCCGGCATCGAGGGAATGCCACCCCCGATCTAAGAGTGTCTGGAGGGTTGGGAAGTTGCCTTTTAGCGGGCCGGTTCGGCCAGCGCCAGTACTAGAACCTTCGCTCCTCTTCCTCCTGGCAGGCGATGCAGAACGGGACGAAGGGGAGCGCCTCGAGCCGTTTCTCTCCGATGGGCTCGCCACACCGTTCGCACACCCCATACTGCTTCCGTCGGATCTTCTCCAGGGCTGCGTCCACCTGCCTTAGCACCTGGCGGTCAGCATCGCCGACGGAAAGCAGGAATTCCTTCGTGTAGGCCGTCATGGCCTGATCGGCACTGTCCTGGACGCCGTCGCTCCCGGTCTCCAAGCTGCTTGCGTTCGTCTCCCGCACTTGATTGGCTAACGCGCGTCGCTTCTGCAGGAGCTCCTCCTTGAACCGATCCATGACCGCTGCTCTTATCGACACCGCTATCACCTCCAATTCTGGCTTCGGCCCACGCCTCAATACCCTTGTGCCGTCTTTCCGGCCGATTCAAGCCCTCAGGTAGTCGACCAAGGATGCGTGACAGGCGACTTTCATCGCCTGCAGGCTGGGTCACCTTCAAGGCTATGAATCTATCCACCCATGCCGCTGTCAACTCTTTGAGCGACATCACTCTTGCCCCCACCTGCGCGCATCGTTGTCACTGGTCTCACTCCGTCCATCTCCTATTGGATTCTTATTGCCTGGTTGCTCTCTTGTGAGGAATCCCGATGCCCTTTCCAGAATTTCTCGCACGGTATCAGCCTCCTCAGGCGTTCGCTCAATCCAGACAATCGCTGTCCATCTCCACTTTCTGGCCGAGCACAGCAGCCACTTCACGTGACTTTGCCGACAGGACCAACATCGGCGGATCCGTGTGCATCACGTAGTTGATCTCGACGCGCATGGTCTCACGATCGCAGGCTAAGATCGAGGCCAACTACGCCTCGAACGGCTGCGGCTTGCCTCCCCACAAGGGGACAGGTGGTCTGACAAAAGGGACAGGTAATCGTTGGCGTCATCGGGTCATTTCGTGCTTGCCTGTGAGTTACGGTCTTACGTCGGGTCTATAATGTCTTCTGGCACGCTACCGATCATTCCATCCCACCCCGGTGTCGTAACAGAGGCGCGCCTAGACGGGCCAAGTCAAGGCCGACCCGCTTCGGGTCACCCCAATCGCTCCAATGGACCCCCTTTACTGGCAGGACGCCGAGGCAGTCCTCGCTCGCGGTCAAGATCGCCCGCGAGAAGTTTATCGAGGGGAGCCGCGTGTACACCGCCTCAACGGCCGCCACCTCTTCGGACGAGCCAAGGGTCTCCCTGATTCTGACACAAGCATCCACCAACTCGGGGGTGAACCTTCGAAACAGCCCTAAGAGCCCCTCGGCCCGGCCGACGAGGACCAGCGTATTCCAAAGGCAACCCTTCCCGTACAGGACCTGGGCCAACTGGTGGGTTGGCTTTTCCCAAAAGCGCCGCACCTGATACAGCGCCTCACCCTGCCCCTGCCCGATCACGTTCCCCACCTCAATCCAGCCGTACTCTACCTCTGGGCGCGTGGGGGCAATCCCAAGGAGGATGAGGCGCTCAGGGTGCTCGCCCACGAAGGTCGCCGCGGCCTGGACGGCGCCCATGAACCGCTCCTCTTCCTCGATGAAGTGGTCAGAGGGCAGCAGGACGATCACGGCCGCCGGATCCCGCCGCACGACGTGCAGGAGGGGCAGGAGGATGCCGGGCCCGGTCTCCCGGTTCCACGGCTGGACGATGAGGGTGTCGGAGGGGCGATCGTGAAGCTCTTCTCGGGCATAGGGGAGATGCGGGCGAGTCACTACAGTTAGGAGGCGCTCAGGCGGGATGATCCGCTCGGCGCGGGCAATGGTCTGCCGGAGCATGGACCGGGTGCCGATAAAGGTGCAGTACTGCTTGGGACGATCGGTGCCCAACTGCGAGCGAATGAAGGCCTGGAGCCGCCGCCCATTACCACCAGCAAGGATGATCCCCCAGAGGTGCTCCATTGCGGCAACAAGCCGTAGCTGCCCGATTGTGTGCTGAGGAAGCAACCCGACCATCTCGTCGAGAAGCTGCGAGGCTTCCTCGTCGTTGAACACCCCTTCCAGGCGGGCCAAGGCCACGAGCTCCTCCCACCGTTCTGCCTCCTCCGCGCCTCCGCTGATAAGGTGGGGCGCTCGATCCCTGACAAGCCGAGTGTAGATGACCCGAATGAGTTCATCCGAGGCCCTTGTGATGAGCCGCTTCGCCAGTTCCTCCCTCATCGTCGGCTTCTTCGTCTTAACGTGGCCTGGGTTGCCCGCGTTTCTCGCCCTTCTTCACAGCGCCAATAGCCATCGCTTGGCTCGAGCTCGTCCTTCGTCATCTTCCTTCTCTCCAATAAGGCGGCAGCTGGAAGCTATGGCCGCAATCGTGATATGGAGGAAGAGTGAAGGCGTCCGTGTGGGAATGGTCCCACCGTATTCAGCGTTAGGGAGGCAACCTGGATCTCGACCAAGCGTAGCGGGGAGGCTTCGTGCGGGTGACCTGCTGCTGCCCGGAGATCGCCTGCTCGCCGACAGTCGTCCAGTTGAAGGAGGCGGAGCTCGCCCTCACTCAGTACCCGCGTCCAGGATGTCGAAGTGAAGGGACAATTCGAGGTCCCTTTCGTGCCCTCCTCCAAGGCAGATTGCGCTAACCTCAGAGGAGCGATGCTGTGGAACCTCAGACCTTACGCGGCGGGCAGGACCTTCGGAGGGGCTCGAGGCGAGGAAAAAAGACCAGCACCAAACAGGGTCTTAGATAGGATCGGACCGGTGACTACAAGGCCCGACAATAACAGGAGGGGAACGAGAATTCCCACTACGGAGCAGCCTGGAACGCTCCCACAATGGGTGCTTGGGCATCGTGTGCCGATGGCAATGCGCAACGCGCGCTCTGAAGGGGGCCAACTACAACGGTCTCTGGACGGTGCGCTGTGGTGGGTGTCGCTGACCAGCAGCAGCAAAACCGCTGCCCCGATCAGTATTCGCCGTCCGCATCCGCTCTTCATCCGCGCAGACCGTCGCACGTTCACCAAGTGATCCCTTCAGAAGACATTCTGGCCCTCGGTCTCCCGCCCCAGAAACACCAACATGGGGGAGCAAGTTGGATGCCAACGAATTGGCCAGGCACCCACCTCTATGAGAGAAACGCAAATACGTAACTCCTTAATTTTGGCAATGTTTGCCGATTCATCGCTCAAGGGAGCCCGAGGTGAAAAATGCAGGCGATTGTGGATGAGAAGTCGATGCCACGGGCGAGGAATATGTGGTCAGGAAAGTTAGTCGAACTGGTCCGCTAAATTCGATAGTTGTGACATAATGGGGCATGTTTGCCTCAGCCTCAAACTAAATGTCCCAACAATCAACGAGGGCTGACAGCGCGGGGATAAAAGGCCTGTGAAAACTTCAGGCGGTATTCGCCAGGCTCGACCGGAACTTGAACAAACCCTTGGAACTCCTTGGCCACTCGCCATCCACAATTGTCTCGGTCTTCAAAATCGCCTCAATCTCATGCACCAATCCCCGACGAACCAGCGATCGCGCCGAAGAGGGACTCTCATGTCTGCGCATCCACGTAGAGCAGCGCACGGCCTACCAGGAGCCAACACGATGCCAGCCTGGGGGCCCCGCGCGGCGCATCATCTATTGTAAGAAGAGAGCGGACTGGCTTATCGAATGATCATCATGTCTCGCTGCGGGTCTCCGAGGCGGCAATGTGGCCGGACATATGCAATGCAGGCGAGGCCAACGAGGGCTTCACGCATGCGGATCCTTGAGCTAACGATGGCAATCATCTGGAGCGTCGCGCGGCCTTGCTGTCGGCGATCTCTCCAAGGTCGTGATGCTTGTCCTCCGCGAGCATTCGGCACAATTGCGACCCGGGTCGAGCGGATGGCCTTCGGAGCCTCGTCAGCCATAGAGCGATTCAATGACATCTCCGTACCGGTCGGCGATGACTTTTCGCCTCACTTTCTGGGTTGCGCTCAATTCCCCGCCAACCTCGGTGAACTCCACGGGCAGTATGGCAAATCGTTTGATCTTCGAATAGCTGGGGAGCGCCACATTTTTCATCTCCACGATAAGCCCCATTCGCTCCACTACGTCAGGGTGCTTGATGAGCTCTTGGTAAACGATGGCCGTTATGCCTTGGCGCTCGGCGAACTTCGCGAGTTCCACCGGATTGAGGGTGATGAGCGCCACCAGGTAGGGTCGCCGGTCACCGCAGACTATCACCTGGCTGACGAGGGGATCGCCCTTCAGGAGAGTCTCGATGCTTTGGGGGGCGACATTGAACCCGCTCGAGGTCACGATCAGATCCTTCTTCCGGTCCGTGATGTAGAGGAACCCCTCGTCGTCGAGCGACCCGATGTCCCCTGTGTGCAACCAGCCGTCCGGTGGGAAGGCCTCGGCGGTGAGCTCCGGCTGCTTGAGGTAGCCGCGGGTGGCGATAGTGGGGCCGCGCGCCAGGATCTCTCCGTCGGCGGCGATCTTGAGCTCCACCCCAGGGAGGGCTGGTCCTACCGACCCGAACTTGAAGTGGCAAATGCGGTTGAAGGTCAGCACGGGACAGCTTTCTGTGAGACCGTAGCCCTCGAAGATCAGAATCCCCACCGCGTGAAAGAATTCCGCGAGTTCCCGTGAGAGGGGTGCTCCCCCCGACACCGCAAACCGGAGCCGTCCGCCCATGGCCTCACGGAGCCTCGCAAAGACGAGCGCGTGGGCAAGTCGGTGCTTGAGCCTGAGCGCGAACGGAATCGGCTGCTTCGCCTGCTGGCGCCTCGACACTTCGCGGCCGATGCCGAGCGCCCAGCGGAACATCTGCTTTTTGATTGGCGACCCTCCCTCCGCGCCAGTCAGGAGCCCCGCCTGGATCTTCTCGTACAGCCTGGGCACGCCACAGCAGAAGTGCGGCCGGACCTCGCGGAGGGCGTCCGCCAGCTTATCCACCCGCCCGACAAAGGCCGTGGTGAGGCCGACGTGCACCGCCATGAACTCCTCCAGACGGGCGAAGGCGTGGGCGAGCGGGAGGACGAGCAGGTGAACGTCCCCGGGCAGCACTGGGGTGATCTGGGCCGTGGCCTGCAGGGCCGCCAGGTGGTTCGCGTGGGTCTGGACGACCCCTTTGGGCAGGCCCGTGGTCCCTGAGGTGTAGACGATGGTTGCGATGTCTTCGGAGCGGATCGAGGCCAGCCGCTCCGTCATGGCGTTCTCGGACCTCGCGGCGTGGCTTCGCCCGAGCCGTCTGAGCTCTTCCCACGTCAGGACGGAGGGCGGCTGCTCCGCGTACCCCTCGATCACCACGATGCGCTCCAGGCAAGGAGCCTTCCGCTTTGCTTCCCAAACCTTCTGGAGCTGGATCGGGTTCTCGACAATGAGGGTCGTGGCCTCAGCGTCATTCACAATGTAGGCGATGAGCTCCGGAGTGAATGTCGCGTAAATGGGAACCGTTACGCAGCCCGCCGAGAGGACGGCGAAGTCGGCCTGCACCCATTCCGCCCGGTTGCTCGAGAGGAGGGCCACCGTCTCGCCCCGCTGCCGGTCTAAGGCGAGCAGGCCGTGGGCGAGGTCTCGAACGATGTCGCCGACCTCGGACCAAGTGAGCGTTCGCCACCGCCCGTCGTGCGTGACCATCTGGGCGGGCAGCCCCCCGCTCATCTCAACCCGGCGCCAGAACATTTGTGGGAGCGTGTCGTCAGGCATTTCCTCTTCCTATCCAAGACCCCCGCGTACACCTAACTGGCTAGTTCTGGGTTGCGTGGATGCTGAACCGACGGAACCTCCGGTAAGCCAACCTCTTCCGTTGTGCAGGCCACCGAACAGGTCACCGACACATCGACTGGTTCAGTCTGGAACCTACCACAGGCTCCTCGAAGAGGCAATGCTCCCTGCGGGTCGGTTCCTTCGGTTGCAGCGGATCAGTTCACTTTCCGACCACCGAATTCTCTTGATCGTTTGGCGTTGTTCCGATAGAAAAGCCCCATTAGCGTTGCCGTGCATGCGAAAATACAAACGGCGAAAGGGGTCCGAAAGAGGGCGAGGGATATCTGGGCCCTAACCGAGGCACTGCCGCCCCATGAAAGCTGTCACCCTTAAGGACGGAACCACCGTCACGCTGCGGCCGATCCGGCCGGACGATGAGCCTGGATTGACGGCTCTCTACGCGCGGCTGAGCCCCGAGAGCGCCTACCAGCGCTTCTTCACCGTGATGGCGCGGCTCCCCCCCGAGTGGGCGCACATCCTCGTCAATGTGGATTACGACCGCCGGATGGCGATCGTCGCGGTGAGTCCGGAGCGCGAGCTGATCGCTGTCGCCCGCTATGAATACGACACCGCAACTCAGGAGGCAGAGGTGGCCATCGTCGTCCAGGATCAGTGGCAGGGAAAGGGCCTAGGCACGAACCTGCTGACCGAGCTGCTGCGCTACGCGGAGGGAAAAGGGATCCATCGGTTCCGGGCCTACGTACTTACCGAGAATCGTCGGATGCTCGACATGCTCATCCGCCTAGGCCAGGTGCTCGAACAGCACACCGAGCACGGGGTCACGTCGCTGCTCCTCGCGCCGCGCCCGAGATCTGAACCCGAATTGGCTTCGACTCCTTCCTGACTGAATTTCCTTGAACCTTTTCTCCCTTTTCGATAGAAAAGTCTCATCCGCGTCGCTGCGTGCGGACACCTAGAGTGCGGCGGGTGGGCAAAGTCGATACAGCGAAAGGCCCCGACCCGTCAGATCGTTCACCTCTTCTCGAGACGACTGTGGCTTCCGGTCGCCCTCTTCATCCTCTTCCACCTGGTGAGCGTGACGGTCTACATGGCCCTAGAGGGTGTCTCCCGGGCCGATGCCCCCTTCAGGATCACCCATCCTCACGCGATCCATCCGGAGCGGGTCAAGACTGGGACGAAGCTCTTCGCCTTGTTCGTTCTTGGCGGCGTCTTCTTCTTTCAGGTCTGGTTTGCGGAACGGGTCCTTTCGGCCCTTCTCCCCAGGGAGGGCCTGGAGGTATGGGCGATAATCAAGAATCAGCTAGCACCCGGAATCACTTCATGGTCTGCGGGTATGGCCAAGTCGGCCGAACGGTTGTGGACCAACCATCAGCTCCTGGTCGCCATTGAGGATCAGCACCTTCTCTGCGTTCTTCTCCTGCGCCGCTCTCGTGAAGTTGAAGGAGCCGGTCACGATTGTTGCGCTGTCGATTAGCATGACCTTGTTGCGGGCGATGGCGTGCTGCGCGTCGATGTAGGTCAGGACGCCCGCATGGGCCAGAAAGTCGGCGGAGGAGTATCTCTCCGTGCGCTGGGACTTGTCGAGGATCACCGTGACGGCCACGCCCGTTTTCTTAAAACGTAGGCATTGGAAGCCCGCCCCCCCATTCATGGCCACTCGGAGTGTCCTTGAGTTGGAGAAGCTCATGCGTGTGAACCTGAACATCGACAAAGAAGCGAGGAGTGCGTTCGTTGTTGATCGCAAAATCCGTCTGCGGCGTGG
>Ga0184615_10000572_pt1 | contig 20164 bp, 21 predicted proteins | sample PLM4_65_coex_FD_133134 | JGI IMG/M metagenome (GOLD analysis project Ga0184615, IMG submission 133134) | Groundwater sediment microbial communities from an aquifer in East River, Colorado, USA - PLM4_65_coex | ecosystem: Environmental > Terrestrial > Soil > Riparian zone | place: USA: East...
GAGGGCATGGTGCTGGCCGACAAGGCGGGGCTCGACCGCGAGGTGCTCGGCAACGTGGTGCGCGACGGCGCGGCGCAGAGCCGCATGGCCGACGGCATCTTCAAGCAGCTGATCGCGTCGAGCTCCAACCGCGTGTTCCGCAAGGATCTGAAGCTGTGCCTCGAATACGGCGAGGAGCTCGGGATGAAGCTGCCCGGCGCCGCGCTCGCGCTCGAGCTGCTCGACAAGATCGTCCCCCCGCAGGAGGTGAAACGATGATCGTCGGAGACGGTTCGGCGCGCAGCCTGGTCGATTGGCAAAACGGCGAGATCAGCCGCGAGATCTTCGTCAACGACGACATCTACGCTCAGGAGCTGGAACAGATCTTCGGTCGCGCCTGGCTTTATGTCGGCCACGAAAGCCAGATCCCCAACCCCGGCGATTTCTTCGTCTCCTCGATGGGCGAGGAATCCGTGATCCTGTGCCGCGACCGCGCGCGCAAGATCCACGTCTTCCTCAACACGTGCCGCCATCGCGGCATGAAGGTGTGCCGCTACGACGAGGGCAACACCGTCAACTTCGTCTGCCCCTACCACGCCTGGAGCTACGCGACCGACGGAAGGCTCGTCGGGGTGCAGGAATACGACAGCCTCTACAAGCCGCCCTTCGACCGCGGCGAATGGGGGCTGATCGAAGTCGCGCAGCTCGCCAACTTCATGGGCACGATCTGGGCGACCTGGGACAAGAACGCGCCCTCGTTCGACGACTATCTGGGCGAGGCCAAGTTCGCGCTCGACGTCGCTTTGCGCGGCTGGGACGGCGGCGAGAACGGCACCGAGCTGCTCGGCAGCGTGCAGAAATGGATGATCCCGTCGAACTGGAAATTCGTCGCCGAGAACTTCGCCGGCGACGCGCTGCACGTAGTCAGCCACAAATCGGTCGAGATGGTCGGCATCGGTCCCGGCACCTCGAAGACAAGGCGCGACGAGGATGGCGTGCAGCAGAACGCGGCCTATCCGGAGGGGCACGGCATCACCTACCGCACCGTGCCGGCGAAAAAGGACCTGGTGCAATACGCGGCCTCGCCGCCGACCTCGGCCTACTTCCGCAAGTGCTGGGAAAAGCGCATCGATCGTATGGGCGAGAAGGCCGGGGTGTTCGCGCTGGTCGGCACGATCTTCCCCAACATGTCGTTCCACGGCCAGCAGCCGCGCACGATCCTGATGGCGCACCCGCGCGGGCCGCAGAAGACCGAGATGTGGCGCGTGTACTTCGTCGACAAGGACGCGCCGGAAGACGTGCGCGACTATCTGCGCCACTACTACATCCGCTATTCGGGCCCGGCCGGGCTCACCGAATCCGACGACATGGAGAACTGGAACTACGCCTCCGCCGCGAGCGCCGGGATGGTGGCGCGCCGCTACCCGTACCACTACATGGCCGCGCTCGGCGTCGGCCGCGAGGACCGGCTGATCCCTGGCGTGGTGACGGGAGACCCACGCGGCACCGAGCAAAACCCGCGTGCGCTCTACAAGCGCTGGGCGGAATTCATCGACGCCAAGAGCTGGGACGAGCTGCGTGAGCCAACGCAACCAAGCTGACACGCTCGCCTATCTCGCGCTCATGCGCGAGATCGAGGATCTGCTCTTCACCGAGGCCGATCTGCTGGACGAGCGCGAGTACGAAAAATGGCTCGCGCTGCTGACGGACGACATCCGCTATTGGATGCCGATCCGCAAGAACGTCGCCGTCGACAACCTGGCGCGCGAGACCACCTCGGAAGACGACATCGCCTGGATCGACGACGATAAGGGTACCCTCACCAAGCGCGTCGAGCAGATCCGCACCGGCGTCCACTGGGCCGAGGAGCCGCTGTCGCGCGTCGCGCACGTGATCTCGAACATCCGCCTGATCGACCCGGTTCAGGCGATCGCCGAAGGCGCGTCGGCCACGGTCAAATGTCGCTTCCTCGTCTACCGCAACCGGCTCGAGACCGAGACCGACTTCCTCGTCGGAAGGCGCGAGGACGTGCTCCGGCGCGAAGGCGGCGCGCTCAAGATCGCCCGGCGCAAGATCCTGATCGAGCAGAGCGTGCTGCTGGCGAAGAACCTGACGGTGTTTCTGTAGACTGCCCCCAGGGCATTTACCCGCATCATGTCCCTGGCAACATGCACATCCTACGTTTCAATCATCGGCCGCGCTTGATGTTCGAAAGTTAAGATTTTCGAATCATCAAGTATAACGCTGTGCGCCGATTAAGAGGTTATCTCACCCCGCGGATGCAGGCTAAGATGGCGGATCAGTTGGGAGAATGCGATCCATGGCCACGAAGCTGACCGAAGCGCGCCAGGTGGGCGAAGCCGACGAGATCCCCGTCATCGACCTCCGGCCGTACCTCTCGGGTGAGCCGGGGGCGCTGGAAAAGGCCGCCGCGGAGCTCGATCACGCCTGCCGCGATGTCGGTTTTTTCTTCATCTCGAACCACGGCGTGCCGCAAAGCCTGATCGACCGCGTCTTCGTGGAGAGCAAGCGCTTCCACGACCTGCCCTTCGACCAAAAGATCGCGCTCAAGATCAACAAGGACAATCGCGGCTACATGCCGATCGGCGGCACCACGCTGAAGACCTCCACGGTCAACCGCAATACCAAGCCGAGCCTGAACGCGTCGTTCTTCCTCGGCCGCGACCTCGCGCCCGACCATCCCGACGTGCTGGCCAAGAAGCCGTTCCGCTCCCCCAATCTGTGGCCGGACGGGATGCCGAATTTCCGATCGACCCTGGTCGATTACATCCAAGCGGTCGAGAAGCTCTCGATGGATCTGCTGCCGCTTTATTCGACCGCTCTCGGCATGGGCCGCGACTATTTCTCCACCCACGCAGCGTTCAAGGACCCACAAGTCGGCATCCGCCTGCTCGAATATCCGGCGCAGGACGTCATCGAGGACAACCAGTTCGGCGCCGCGCCGCACTGCGACTACGGTTTCCTCACCATCCTCGCTCAGGCCAACATGCCGGGGCTCGAGCTCCAGACCAAATCGGGCGAATGGATCGCCGCGCCGGCCCTGCCCGGCACATTCCTGGTCAACACCGGCGATTTCTGCATGCGCTGGTCGAACGGCCGCTTCGTTTCCACGCCGCACCGCGTCGTGCACAAGGCGCGCGAGACGCGCTACTCGGTGGCGTTCTTCTTCTCGACCAACCCGGACGTGGAGATCGGCTGCCTGCCCACCTGCCAGTCCTCGGACAATCCGCCGAAATACCCGGCGATGACCTACGGCGCCTATTACCGCGCCGCGATCAACGCCAATTATCACCACCAGAGCGAGGACGCGGCGAAGGCGAGTTGAGGGCTACCGTAGCTTCCGCTCGTAGACGGCTTCCAACAGCACGTCGCGCACGGTTTCCTGACCGGTCACGTCGCGCGTAACTTCGACCAGGCGCCGCTTCACCGAGGCGATCGGCGGCAGCGAGCCGTCGGTGCGCGGGGTGCCGATCATCTGGAGCAGCGCCGTGTTGATCGCGTGACGCAGCAGCGGCAGTTTTTCACGCACGGAGTTGCGCCCGCTGTCCTCGGTGAGCTCGATGGTGAGGATCATCGTGAAGTGACGCGCCACCGCCTCGCGGCCCAAAATCGGAACCACGAACGGGTCGAGACGGAAATATTGGGTGCCGTCGACGGTGTCGATGGGCTTGGTTTTGGGGTCCGCCTCGGCCTTGGACTCGGACGCGAAGGACGGCTGGATGGATAAGGCGAGAAGGACGGCGATCGGTAGCGCGCGGATCGCGGCGCGGATGTCAGCCCACGGCCTGGCGCGGGCCGCTATCGGCGGCGGGGCCGGAGACACGCAGAACCTCGTAGGTGTTGATGCAATCGCCTTGGACCTGGCCGGCGCTCTCCGCGTCGCGCCATAGGCTGTAGCGCACCAGCTCCCAGCGGTCGCAATCCAGCGCCGTCGTGTGCGCCCAGATGCCGGGCTTGTCGAGCATCTCGCCGTGCAGCGACAGCTCTGCGCGCTCGAGGTTGCGCAGGTTGGCGTCCGGCGGAAGGGCCTCCACGCAGCGCACCGCGACTTTCGGCATGACCGTGCGATCGCCGACGATATCGAAATCGAGAACGCCCCACATGCGCACGCGCGGGCGGCCGAACGCTCGGATGACGTCGGCGAAGATCTCGCCCAGCATGAATTCCCGCGCCTTGAAATGATCTTCCCAGACATAGAAGGGAGCGTAAACGTGCTGCTCCTGGTTGAAGAGGTAGGCCTTGTGGGCGAGCCCCGGCATGTTGTCGAACAAATGCCCACGCTGGGCGACTCGTTGGCGAATGCGGGTTTCATCGAAATCACTCGCCAAACGGATGGAGTACTGCATCGCCAGCATGGTGGGACGTTTCCCGCTTATGATTAAATACCAGTGCGCTTTACGGAATTGTTAAAGCAGGTTCCGACGCAGGGCGCAATTGCGGGCCGGGCAAGGGTGCGTTGCGAGTCCGGCATCTTGCGCAAAGCCTTATGGGACGTGCTTTAGAAGTGCCGGTAGCCTGCGGTTTTGACCTCGACCGGCTTGCCGGCAGGGTCCAGGATGGCCACACCCTGCCCCGCCACGATGCGCCCGATACGGGTGATTCCGGCGATACCCTCGGCAGCGGCCGAAGGCGCCGTGAACAGGATTTCGTAATCATCCCCCGCGGCAACGATGTCGGGCCATAGCCCGGGATCGGTGGCGAGCGCCGCGCGTGCGGCGCGCGACAGCGGCAAGGCATCGCGCTGCACCTCGGCGCGGACGCGAGACTCTTCGGAGATATGACCGAGATCGGCGACAAGACCGTCCGACACGTCGATGGCGGAAACCGCGATGCCGATCAGCGCCTGGCCGAGCGCCACGCGTGGCTCCGGCAGGCGGTAACGCCCGGCGAGGAAATCGGCATCTTCGTTCGACAAGCCGCGCAGCTCGCCCTTGATGACGCGCAACCCGAGTGCCGCGTCGCCCAGCGTGCCGCTGACGTAGATGTCGTGGCCCGGCTTTGCCGCCGAACGGCGCGGCACCCTCGCCGCGTCCGCCTCGCCGATGGCCGTGACCGTCAACGTCGTCGGTCCCGGCGTCGCCGTGGTGTCGCCGCCGAGCAGCGAAATTCCGTAGGTCCGCTGATCCTCGGCAAGTCCCCTGGCGAACTCCGCCAGCCAGGACTCGCGCATCTCGCGCGCGAACGACGCGGCGAGCAGGTAACCAACCGGCCGCGCGCCCTTCGCGGCCAGATCGGACAGATTCACCCGCAACAGCTTGCGCGCGACAAGGGCGGCGGGATCGTCCGCGAAATAGTGCACGCCCTCGACGATGGTATCGGTCTTGAGCACATGCACCAGTCCCGGCGCCGGCGCGATCAGCGCGACGTCGTCGCCGAGCGCGGCCGCACCGGGATGGGTCGCGAGCGGCGCGAAGTAGCGCCGGATCAGCGTGAACTCGTCAGGAAGCCTGTCTTCCGCCATCGCCGCCCCGCTCGAGCTCGCCGGGCCTGAGGCGACGCGCCAGCGCATCGAGGATGCCGTTGATCATCTTGGGCTCGCCGCCCGAGAAGAAGGCGTGGCCGACCTCGACATATTCATTGATCACGGCGCGCGCCGGAGTCGACAAATGGCTTTCCAGCTCGAAAGCGGCGGCGCGCAGGATGGCGCGCAGGATCACCTCGAGCCTCTCGAACGGCCAGTTGGCCGGAAGCCTCTCCTTGATCGCGACGTCGAGCGCATGCCGCCGCGCCTCGACCCCGCGCACGACCTCGGCGAACAGCTCGTCGTCCGGCTTGATGGCCGTCGCGCCGTCGATGTCTTGGCCCAGCCGGTGGCGGCGAAACTCGGCGATGAGCTCGTCCGCGCTCGCGCCGCGCAGCTCACCCTGGTACAGCGCCTGCACGGCGGCAAGTCGCGCCGCGCCCAGCTTCGCCGAAGCGGCGCCACGTCGGGCGCGGGCGGCGTTCATCGCGGATACAGACGGAACCGGCGCTTCAGCTCGACCATCGCGAGGCAGGCGCGCGCGGCGTGCCCGCCGCGGTCGTAGCCGTCGCGCCGGGCGCGCTTCAGCGCCTGATCGCGGTTCTCGCAGGTGAGGATGCCGTAGCCGAGCGCCAGCGCGTAGCGGCACGCGAGATCCTGCAGCGCGCGCGCGCTTTCATTGCATACGATATCGTAGTGCGAGGTCTCGCCGCGGATCACGCAGCCGAGCACGACGTAGCCGTCGAAGCGCTGGCGCGCCGTGAAGAATTCCATCGAGCGGATGGCAATGGCGATCGCCGCCGGCGCCTCGAACGCGCCGAGCACCGGGAACCGCTCGTAGCTGACGCCGGCTTCGTCGAGCACCGCGAGCGCGCCTTCGGCGAGCGCATCGGCAATGTCGTCGTAGAACCGGGCCTCTATGACCATGACGTGCGGCCTGTCCAACATCTATCGCTACTCGCTCGTGCCGGGGATCGGGCGCTGCTCCACGATGCGCAGCCCGTAGCCTTCGAGCCCGACGATGGCGCGGCGCATGTTCGACATCAGGATCATGTCGCGCACGCCGAGATCGAGCAGGATCTGCGCGCCCACGCCGTAGTCGCGCAGCGCCGGCGCGACTTGGGCGGCGTCGCCGGGCTCGTGATGCGCATCGAGCTCCGTGCCGGTGCCGACGTCGCTGTAGAGGTGATAGCGGTCGCGCACCGACTTGGAGAGCGTGTGCGGATTCCACTCGCGGATCAACACCATGACGCCTCGCTCCGCCTCGCCGATGGCGCGCATACCGGCTTCGAGCCAGTCGCCGCGCCCGACCGAGACATCGTGCAACAGGTCGTCGAGCGCGTTGACCGCGTGCATGCGCACCAGCACCGGCTCCTTGCCGCCGAGGTCGCCCTTCACCAGCGCCAGATGCTCGGCATAGGAGACCTTGTTCACGTACACGATGAGGCGGAAGTCGCCGCCGTGCTTCAACGTGACGTTGGTCTCCATGATGCGTTCGATGATCGTGTCGTAGCGGCGCCGATGGGCGATCAGATCGGCGATGGTCGCGATCTTCAGGCCGTGGCGCTGGGCGAAGGCGACCAGGTCCGGCAGCCGCGCCATAGTGCCGTCGTCGTTCATGATCTCGCAGATCACGCCGGACGGGTTGAGCCCTGCGAGGCGCGCGATGTCGACCGCGGCCTCGGTATGCCCCGCGCGCACCAGCACGCCGCCCTCGCGCGCGACCAGCGGGAAGATGTGGCCCGGCGAGACGATATCGCGCCGGCCCTTGGTGGGATCGATGGCGACCGCGATGGTGCGGGCGCGATCCGAGGCCGAGATGCCGGTGGTCACGCCCTCGCGCGCCTCGATCGAGATGGTGAAGGCGGTCTGCATGCGCGCCTCGTTGGTGCGCGACATGAGGGCAAGGCCGAGCTGCTCCACGCGCTGGCCGGTCAACGACAGGCATACGAGGCCGCGGCCGTAGCGCGCCATGAAGTTCACCGCCTCAGGAGTTGCCATCTGCGCCGCGATGACCAGGTCGCCCTCGTTCTCGCGATCCTCGTCGTCGATCAGGATCACCATGCGGCCGTTGCGGATGTCCTCGATGGTCTCCTCGATCGACGACAACGCCGCGTGGAAGTCGGACAACGCCACGTGCTTCAACTCGGCGGCTTTATGATCGGCCACGGTTACGAACCTTCCTGAAGGCGGGCCACGTAGCGCGCCAGCATATCGATCTCCAGGTTCACGCGATCGCCCGCCTTGAGGTGCCCGAACGTCGTGTGCCGCCGCGTGTGCGCGATGATGTTGACGCCGAACCGCGCGCCATCGACCTCGTTCACCGTCAGCGACACGCCTTCCAGCGCCACCGACCCTTTGGGCGCGATGAAGCGCGCAAGCGCGGCGGGCGCTTCGAACACGAAACGAAAACTATCCCCCTCAGGGGCCAAGTCAAGCACCCGTCCCACGCCATCGACGTGGCCGGAGACGATATGCCCGCCCAACTCGTCGCCGACGCGGAGCGCCCGCTCCAGATTCACCGGCGTGCCCACCCGCCAGTCGCCCAGCGTGGTACGCGACAGCGTCTCCGCCGAAGCCTCGACCGCGAACCACCCCGGCCCTTTGTCGACGACGGTAAGGCATGGGCCGGAGCAGGCGATGGAGGCGCCGATCTCGATCGTGGCGGTGTCGAAGTGGGTCTCGATGCGGATGCGCGTGTCGCCGCGCTTCTCGATGGCAGCGACCTTGCCCACGTCGGTGACGATGCCGGTGAACATCTACGCCGCTCTCACATAGGTCTCGAGCACGTCCTCACCGCTCGTCTCGAGCGCGACGCGGGTAAAGCCCGGCGCCTCGCCGAGTGCCGCGATGCCCAGGGCGTCCGCCGCGGCGATGCCGTCGCCGCCGATCACGCGCGGAGCATGGAACCAGGCGAGGCGATCGACCAGCTTGGCGCGCAGCAGCGAAGCCGCGATGCCGGCGCCGCCCTCGCACAGGACGCGGGTGATGCCGCGCGCGGCCAGCGCCCGCAACGCGTCCGGAACGTCGGTGTGGCCGGCGGCGGTGACCTTGGCGTCGACCAGGACGACGCCCGCCTGTTCCAGCGCGCCGCGTTGCGCCGCCGGCGCGTTGGGTCCGATCACGGCCCAGCTCGGCACCTGACGCGCTGTCGCGACGATCTTCGCCGTCGGGGCGAGCTTCGCGGTTGCGTCGAACACGACCCGCACCGGGGACCGCCCGATCAGCCCCGGCAAGCGGCAGGTCAGCTCGGGATCGTCGACGGCGACCGTGTTCGATCCGACCAGAACCGCGTCATGCATGGCGCGCATCAGATGCGCGCGGCGGCGCGACTCCTCGCCCGTGATCCAGCGGCTCTCGCCGGATTTGGTCGCGATGCGGCCGTCCAGCGTGGTGGCGAGCTTGAGCGTCACCAGCGGGCGTCCTTCGCGCACACGCAGGAAGAACCCGGCATTGACCGCATCCGCCTCCGCCCTGCGCAGCCCGAGCGCGACCGCGATGCCAGCGTCGCGCAGCATCGCAACGCCCTTGCCGTCGACGCGAGGGTCGGGATCCGTGGTCGCGACCACCGCGCGTGCGATCCCGGCTTCGATGAGCGCGCTCGCGCAGGGCGGCGTCTCGCCCTGGTGCGAGCAGGGTTCGAGCGTGACATAGGCGGTAGCGCCCTTCGCCGCGGCGCCGGCGCGCTCGAGCGCTTCGGTTTCGGCGTGCGGCCGCCCGCCCTTTTGCGTCCAGCCGCGGCCGATCACGGCGCCGTCCTTCACCAGGACGCAGCCGACCGCCGGGTTGGGCCACACCTGTCCCACCCCGCGCCGCGCCAGCGCGAGCGCCAGCGCCATGAAGCGGCGATCCTGGACTTCAGTCGTCGCCGGCACCGAGGGACTCCACGAACGTCTCGAAGTCCCGGGCCTCGCGGAAATTCTTGTACACGGACGCGAAGCGCACATAGGCGACAGGACCTAGCGTGGCGAGTGCGTCCATTACCATCTGGCCGACGGTCTCCGACGGCACCTCGGGCTCGCCGAGGCTTTCGAGGCGGCGCACGATGCCGTTGATCGCCGTCTCCACGCGCTCCGGCGGCACCGGGCGTTTGCGCAGCGCGATATACATGGAGCGCGACAGTTTCTCGCGCTCGAACGGCTCGCGCTTGCCGCCCTTCTTGACCACGGTGAGCTCACGGAGCTGCACGCGCTCGAAGGTGGTGAAACGCATGCCGCAGCTCGTGCACGAGCGACGGCGCCTGATCGCGGTGTTGTCATCGGTCGGGCGCGAATCCTTGACCTGAGTGTCCTCGGTCCCGCAAAACGGGCAACGCATCGTCCCTCTTCCCCCTCTTATCCCTATCTCTTATCGGCGCGGATAGACCGGAAAGCGGCGGCATAGCTCCGCCACCTTCTGTCGCACCGCCCGTTCGGCCGCTCCGTTGTCGTCCGGGTTCTTCACCAGCCCGTCCAGCACCTCGACGATCAATCGCCCGACCTCGCGGAACTCCGCCGTGCCGAAGCCGCGCGTCGTTCCCGCCGGCGTGCCGAGACGCACGCCGGATGTCACGGTCGGCTTCTCCGGATCGAACGGGATGCCGTTCTTGTTGCAGGTCAGGCCCGAGCGCTCGAGACTTGCCTCGGCGGCCTTGCCGGTAAGCTTCTTCGGCCGCAAATCGACCAGCATCAAATGCGTGTCGGTGCCGCCCGAAACGATGGCGAGCCCGCCCTCGACCAAGGTTGCCGACAATGCCTTCGCGTTCTCCACCACACGGCGCGAATAATCGCGGAATTCGGGCCTGAGCGCTTCGCCCAGCGCCACCGCCTTGGCGGCGATCACGTGCATCAACGGCCCACCTTGGTTGCCGGGGAAGACCGAGGAGTTGATCTTTTTGCCGAGCTCCTCGTCGTTCGTCAGGATCATGCCGCCGCGCGGTCCACGCAGCGTCTTGTGCGTCGTCGTGGTCACGATGTGGGCATGGGGCAACGGGTTCGGATGAACCTTGCCCGCCACCAGCCCGGCGAAATGCGCCATGTCGACGATCAGATACGCACCGACCGAATCCGCGATCTTGCGGAAACGCGCGAAGTCGATGATGCGCGGATAGGCGGAGCCGCCGGCGACGATGATCTTCGGCTTGTGCGCAGCGACCAGGCGCTCGATCTCGTCGAAATCGATCCGCGCATCGTCCCGCCGCACGCCGTACTGCACCGCCTTGAACCACTTGCCCGACACGTTAGGGGCGGCGCCGTGGGTGAGATGCCCGCCGGCGGCAAGCGACAGCCCCATCAGCGTATCGCCCGGCTGTGCCAGAGCGAAATAGGCCTCGAAATTCGCCTGAGCGCCCGAATGAGGCTGCACGTTGACGAACTTCGCGTCGAACAATTCCCGCGCGCGGTCGATGGCGAGGCTTTCGACCACATCCATGAACTCGCAACCGCCGTAGTAGCGCCGGCCCGGATAGCCTTCCGCGTACTTGTTGGTCATCACCGAGCCCTGCGCCTCGAGCACGGCGGCCGACACGATGTTCTCCGACGCAATCAGCTCGATCTGGTCCTGCTCGCGTTTGAGCTCGCCGCGGATGGCGGCGGCGACTTCAGGATCGGCATCGGATAGCTTCGCGTTGTAGAAGCGATCCTCGACGGCCTGATCTATGGACATAGCAAAACCCTTCAACCCAGCTTTTGGATCCGGCGCGCGTGCCTGCCGCCGTCGAACTTCGTCTCCAGGAACACATCCAGGCAGTGGCGCGCCACGTGCTCCGTGGTGATGCGCGCCCCGAGGCACAGCACGTTGGCATCGTTGTGGGCACGCGCCAGCGTCGTCTCCTCGCCGCAGCGCACCACTGCGGCGCGAATTCCAGGATGCCGGTTCGCGGCGATCGACATGCCGATACCGGTGCCGCAAACGAGAAGCCCGCGTGCCGCCCTGCCTTGGGCGACCGCCTCGGCCACCGCCTGCGCGTAATCCGGATAGTCGACCGAATCCTCGGTCTCGGTGCCCAGGTCGAGCACCGAATAGCCTTTGTGGACAAGCTCTTCCTTGAGCTTGTTCTTCAAGGCGACACCGGCGTGATCGGCGCCAACCGCGACCGTTTCAGGGGGCATGTCTGTGTGTACCATATGTGGCGGCTGGCTTCCAACATGCCACTACCCCTCGCCCTATGCTTTGCAACCACTGCGTGTCAAACCTGCATTCGCTGAGGTTGATTAAGGTTTGCCCCGACAAAACCATAATCGAGACGCAGAAAATCGGTAACAAAAAAAGGGAAGACTACAAATTCATCTTTGTGCGGTTGACAATGGAATTTCCGCGTGCGATCAGTCGATCTTGGTTAAGCAAATAGCTCGTAGGAGTAGATATATGGCAGAAGAGGCCGAGAAAGGCACAGAACAAGGCGAAACGTTACGGATGGCCGTAAACATCGTCGCCGCTTATGTGTCCAATAACCCGCTGCCCGTGGGCCAAATCTCAGAAGTTATCAATGCGGTCTTCAATTCATTACGCGGTCTTTCGGGCGGTGTTGTCGGCACCAACAGCGAAACGCCGAAGCCCGCCGTTCCGGTCCGGCGCTCGGTCACTCCCGAATACCTAATCTGTCTTGAAGATGGAAAGAAGCTCAAGATGTTGAAGCGCCATCTTCGCGCGGCTTACAATCTTACTCCCGACGATTATCGCGCCAAGTGGGGCCTGCCCGCGGATTATCCGATGGTCGCACCGAACTACGCTGCTCAGCGTTCTGATTTTGCAAAGAAAATCGGCCTTGGCCGCAAGCCGGGGCAGCGCCCCGGCCGGCGCGTCCGCAGCGAGGTCTAAAGGCTCAACCCGGTGAAGGGCGGAAGTAGTCGTACTTTCCGCCCTTCCAGGCGTAGACCACATAGCCGGGCGCCGTGACGTCACCCTTGGCGTCGAAACCGATCTCGCCCAGAACCGTGTCGAACTTATTGGCCTTGAGCGCAGCGATCACCTTCGCGTAATCGGTTCCGCCGACCTTGGTGACGGCCTGAGCCCAGGCTTGGACCGCCGCGTAGGAGTACAGCGTGTAACCCTCGGGTTCGTAGCCCGCCTTGCGGAACTTCTCGACCAGCCCGGCGACCGCCGGGTTTTTCCGCGGATCCGGGCTGAATGTCATCATCGTCCCCTCGCCCGCCGCGCCGGCGATCGACCAGAACTCCTCGGTGACCAGCGCGTCGCCCCCGATCAGAACCGTTTTCATGCCCTGATCGCGCATCTGGCGCACGATCAGCCCCGCCTCGGTGTGGTAGCCGCCGTCCATGACGACATCGACGTTGGCCTGCTTGAGCTTCGTGACCAGCGCCGAGAAATCCTTGTCGCCGCGGTTGAACCCTTCGTAGACCGTTTCCTTGACGCCGGCGGCGTTGATGAACTTCTGCACCTCATCGGCGAGCCCTTTGCCGTAGGTGGTCTTGTCGTGAATGATGCCGATCCGCTTGCCTTTGTAATTCTCCAACAGCGTCTTGCCGATCACGCTGCCCTGCTGGTCGTCGCGTCCGCACACCCGGAACACATTGTTGAGCCCGCGTTCGGTGAGCTGCGGGTTGGTGGAGCCGGGCGAGATCTGGATGATGTTTTCCTCGGCGTAGACGTTGGACGCCGGGATGGACGTGCTCGAGCAGAAATGGCCCACGACGAGGGTAACCTTCTTACCACCCATCTGATTGGCGACCGCCACCGCCTGCTTGGGATCGCAGGCGTCGTCGCCGATTTCGAGGCGCAGCTTGCGGCCGAGCACCCCGCCCTTCTCGTTGAGGTCCTCTACCGCCATCACGGCGCCGCGCTTCATCTGCTCGCCGAACGCGGCGTCCGAACCGGTGATCGGTCCGACCGATGCGATCGGAATCTCCTGTGCCAAGGAGGGTGTCGTCGCCAGCGCCCCGATGGCCGACGCGATCGCAAGAAGCCGCGTGCTCTTCATGATGATATCTCCCGCTCCGAACCCAGAGGCATTTTATCACGCCGCGCCGCCCTCCAGATAGGCCGCACGGATTTCTTCGTTGGCCAGCAGCTCCTCGCTCGTCCCGGCGAGCTCGATCCGCCCGTTGACCATGACGTAGCCGCGCGAGGCGAGCCGCAGCGCCTGATATGCCTTCTGCTCCACCAGGAACACGGTCACCCGATCCCGGGTATTGACCTCGTGGATCGCCTCGAAGATGCGGCGGGCGATCAGCGGGGCGAGGCCGAGCGAGGGCTCGTCGAGCAGCAGCAGCTTGGGCCGCGCCATCAAAGCGCGGCCGATGGCGAGCATCTGCTGCTCGCCACCCGACAGCGTGCCGCCGCTTTGCCGCGCGCGTTCCGCCAACAGCGGGAACAGGGCGAAGACCCGATCGAGCCCCTCGTTCATCAAGGCGGCGGGCGCGGTCACGGCGCCCAGCTTGAGGTTCTCCAGCACCGTCATGCGCGGGAAGATGCGCCGCCCTTCCGGCACGTGCGCGATGCCGCGCGCGGCGATCTGCCAGGGATGCCGTCGCGCGATGTCCTCCCCCGCGAAAACGATCCCTCCGCTACGGGCGCGCGGCTCGCCACAGATCGTCATCAAGAGTGTCGACTTGCCGGCGCCGTTGGCGCCGATCAGGGTCACGATCTCGCCTTCCTCGATCGCGATGTCGACGCCTTTGAGCGCCTCGATGCGCCCGTAACCGGAATGGAGGCCGGTGATCGCGAGCACTAGGCCGCATCCTCCCCATCGCCGAGATAGGCGCGGATCACCGCCGGATCGTGCCGCACCTCGTCTGCGGTCCCGTCGGCGATCTTCCGGCCGTAGTCGAGCACCACGATGTGATCGGAAATCCCCATCACCACGCCCATGTCGTGCTCGATCAGGACGATGCCGATGCCCTCGCTGTCGCGGATCGACGCGAGCAGCCGGCGAAGCCCGTGAGTTTCGCTCGGGTTGAGCCCGGCTGCGGGCTCGTCGAGACAGAGCAGCGCGGGGCGCGTGCACATGGCGCGCGCGATCTCGAGCCGTCGCTGGTCACCGTAGGACAGGTGGCCCGCATCGTCGTCGGCGCGGGATTCCAGCCCGATCCGCACCAGCCATTCGCGCGCGAACTCCACGGCCTCGCGCTCCGCCGCGCGGTATCCACCGATCCCCAGCAATCCGAGTACCGTAAAGCCGGAGGCCCGCATCAGCGCGTTGTGCTGTGCGACGATCAGGTTTTCCAGCACCGACATGCCGGCGAACAGGCGCACGTTCTGGAAGGTGCGCGCAACCCTTGCCCTCCGCGCGATGGCATGGCCGCTCATATGCTCGAGGGCGAAGAGGCGCCCCTCGCGCGACACGACAAGGGTGCCGGCGCTCGGTTTATAGAATCCTGTGATGCAGTTGAAGACGGTGGTCTTGCCGGCTCCGTTAGGCCCGATCAGTGCCGTGATCTCCCCCGCCCGCGCCTCCAAAGAGAGATCGTGCACGGCGGTGAGCCCGCCGAAGCGCATCGAAAGCCCGTCGACCTGGAGCAGCGCCTCGGTCATGGCCCTCCTCCGCCGAGGCTTCGGAGGGCTAGAACCCGCCGCAGCGCGAATGCGCGAAGGCGGGTCATGGCGCGCGGCGGAGCCGGATCGTGGGCGTGCGCACCGCGAGCAATCCCCTCGGCCGCCAGATCATGATCAGCACCATGCATATCCCGAAGGCAAGCATGCGGTACTCCTGCAACTCGCGGAACCACTCGGGAATGCCCATCAAAACGAAGGCTGCGAGCACGACTCCGAGCTGGCTGCCCATGCCGCCGAGCACCACGATGGCGAGGATGATGGCGGATTCGATGAAGGTGAAGCTTTCCGGGCTGATGAAGCCCTGGCGCGCGGCGAAGAACGATCCAGCGACGCCGCCGATCGTGGCACCGATCGCGAAAGCCGAAAGCTTGACCGTGGTCGGGTTGATGCCCAGCGCGCGGCACGCGATTTCATCCTCGCGCAGCGCCTCCCAGGCGCGGCCGAGCGGCAAGCGGCGTAATCGCAAGGTGATGAAGTTGGTGGCGAGCGCAAGCAGCAGGATCACATAGTAGAGGAACACCACGCGTTCGAGCGGCGTCGTGGCGAGACCGAAATGGCTCGGGCGCGGAACGCCCGTGATGCCGTTCGGGCCGCGCGTCAGGCTCACCCAGTTCGTCAACACGATGCGGATCATCTCGCCGAAGCCGAGCGTGACGATCGCCAGGTAGTCGCCGCGGAGGCGCAGCACTGGGAATCCGAGCGCCACGCCGAACGTCGCCGCCATCAGCCCGGCGAGCGGCAGGCACGCCCAAAAACCGAAGCCGAAATTGATGGAAAGCAGGGCGCAGGTGTAGGCGCCGACGGCGTAGAACGCGACGTAGCCAAGGTCGAGCAGCCCGGCCAGCCCGACGACGATATTGAGGCCCCAGCCAAGCATGACGTAGGTGGCCACCAGGATCGCGACGTCCATGACGCGGCGATCGGCGAACGGCAGGAACGGCAAGGCGAGCGCGAAAACCACGAGCGCCGGCCCGACCCAGCGCGAGGCGCCGCGCAGCCGTTCGGGAATGGCGACGCGGATGGTGGGGCGGCGCAGCCCGAATAGGAGGTCGATCGCAAGACGCCCGGCGAACACGACGGCAACCGCGACTCCGAAGGCGGCCCATCGCGTTTCGACCGACAGCACGCCGCCGCGCGGCACGGTATGGACGCCGATGAAGAATAGGAAGAGCGCAGCGGCGATGCCGGCGGCGACGGCGGCATCCTTGATCGCCGCCACTAGACCTTCTCCACCTCGGGCCGGCCCAGCAGGCCGGTGGGCCGGAAGATCAATACCAGCACCAGGATCGAGAACGTCGCCACATCCTTGTATTCAACGCTGAAACAGCCGGACCAGAATGCCTCGATCAAGCCGATGAGCAGCCCGCCCAGCACGGCCCCCGCGATCGAGCCGATGCCGCCCAGCACCGCCGCGGTGAACGCCTTCATGCCGGCGAGAAAGCCGATGAAGAAATCGATGACGCCGTAATACATGACGGCGACCGTACCTGCGACCGCGGCAAGCGCGGCGCCGATCACGAATGTGATGGAGATCGTGCGATCCACGTCGATGCCGAGCAGCGCGGCCATGTGCCGGTCCTGCTCGCAGGCGCGCTGAGCACGCCCCAGAGCCGTGTGCGAAATGACGTACCAGAAGATCACCATCAAGAAGATGGTCAATGCCACGATCATGACTTGCATGACCGACAGCGTCACTGTGAAGCCTTCGCTCTCCATCAGCGTGTAGCCGCCCTGGATGACCGGCTGTAGGGTTTTGACCCGCGCGCCCTGGGTAAGCTGCACATAGTTTTGCAACGCGATGGACATGCCGATCGCCGAGATCAACGCCGCGAGGCGTGGCGAGCGCCGCAGCGGCCGGTAGGCCACGCGCTCGAGCGTCCAGCCGTACACGCCGGTGAGCAGCATGGTGACGAGCAGCACGATGACGAGCGCGGCCACGAGCCCCGCTCCACCCATCGGCGGCAGGATCAAATACGACATCAACGCGATGAAGGCGCCGATCATGAAGATTTCGCCGTGGGCGAAATTGATCATGCCCACGATGCCGTAGACCATGGTGTAGCCGATGGCGATCAGGCCATAGACGGAACCCAGCGTGATGCCGTTAATCAGCTGCTGGAGCAAATAGGGCGGGAGGTGGCAGGCGTCGTTCAACGCGCACCGCGCGTGCCGCCCGCGCCCGCCCGCTTCCTCAGCACGTATTCGAGCTTGTCCAGAGCGGTGCGCTTCAAAGCTTCCTCGGTCATGTGCGCCGGTCCTTGGATCGAGACCTCCACAAGGGTTTCGGCGTCTGTAGCCGTCACCTTCACCACGTTGCCGAGGCGCTGGAACTCGAGAATGACCTCGCGGCCGGCTCCCATGGCCGCAGAGATTAACAGAGGGTTCAAGAATCGCGCCACCTGCCCGCTTTGGCGGCAGGTAACTCATCGTTAATGAGCGCCATGCGAGGTTTCGCCTGATTTTCGGCCGACCGCCACCCCGAGACAGCGTGAAATGGCATTGCTGCGCGTCGCCACGCCCCAAACGGTATCTGCGTCGAATAAGCGTCCGCGCTCCCGTTCCGCTTTCGGCGCCTATATTCCGGCGTTGATCGCAACGGCGGTCGGCGCGGCGATGTCGGTGGCGGCCTATTTCGCCGTGCTGAACATCGAGCGCGAAAACGAATCCCTCGCGATCAGCCGCAGTGCCAATGCGAACGTCGCCGCGATTCAATCGCAGATCGCCCATAGCGTGAACATCGCGGTCGGATTGCGCTCGTTTTTCGCCGCTTCGCCGGACATGTCGCGCGAGAAATTTCGCGTCTTCGCGAATGACGTCCTGTCCGCAGCGCCCGAAGCCTGGTCTCTCGCATACATCGTTCGGGTCTTGGATGCCGAGCGCGACGCGTTCGAGGCGGAGGTGCGCCTGCGCGATTCGCCGAATTACGCGATTGTCGAGCGCGGTCTCGACGGCAAGCTTGTCCCTGCGCCACGGCGGCCCGACTACTATGTGCTGCACTATATTGAAACCAAGCGCGGTTCCGGCTCCAACGTCGGTTTCGACATAGGTTCATTGCGGAAACGTCCGCTAAGCGTCGAGCGCGCCATATTGTCGGGTCAGACGGTCATCGGCAGCGAGACTCCGCTCGCGGGTGAACCCGGTTTCGTCATCTTCGTACCGATCCAAAACTCGGGCGGTGCAAAGGCAACCGCCGAGGAGCTGCGATTACGGCCGGCCGGGGCGGTCAACGTCGTGCTGAAGGCCCAAAGCGTGATGAACGCGGCGCTCGGGCCGCAGAGCGCATCATCACTCGACGTCTATGTGTTCGAGGATACGGCCGACGGTCTCCGGTACATCTACGGTCGCACGGCGGGCGAGAAGCAAGCCGCGCTTGATCCCGACCAGGCGATCGCGCGAGCGCGGGCTTCAGGGACGCTGCGACAAGTCTCCGTCGCGAACCAGGAGTGGACCTTGGCTTTCGTGCCGCGCTTCACGGTGCGTCCCTTCGACCGCGGCTGGACGGCTCCCCTCGCGCTCGCGCTCGGCCTTGCGCTGACTACCCTCATCGCCGGATACCTATTCCTCCTCATCGACCGCGCACGCCGGATCAGCGACGAGGTCAACGCGCGTACCGCCGAGCTGCGCGATGCAAACCGGCAGCTCGAAATCGAGATCACCGATCGCAGGATGGCGGAAGAGCAAGCGGCGGCGGCACATGCGAGGCTGCTCGACGCGATCAATTCGATACCGAATAATTTCCTGCTTTGGGACGCTTCGGATCGCCTCGTCCTGTGGAATGAGAGCACGGAGCGCGCCTTCCACTCCAGCAATAACGGCGACCTGCTGAAAATCGGACGCACTTTCAACGAATTCGTCGAAGGTGCGCCGAACCGCGTGCTCGAATACGAGGGCAAGTTCAGCCCAGAAGAGTGGGTCGTGGAACGAAAGCGCATTCACGGCATCGGCGGCACGACGGGCGAGATCAAATCGCCCCGCGGCCGTTGGCTCTACGTGTCCGAACACAAGACGAAGGATGGTGGCACCGCAACGCTCTATTTCGACATCACGGAGCGCAAGCGCGTCGAAAAAGAGGTGCAGGCAACCAACCGCATGCTGGAAATCCTCATCCAGTCTTGCCCGCTACCGATCATCGTCACGGACGAGGCAAACCGCGTTGAAATGTGGAATCCGGCGGCGGAGCGGACCTACGGCTGGGCGGCCGAGGAAGTCATCGGCAAGCCCGTGCCCTATTTGCCGCCCGATCGACCGCAGAACGGAATGGTGCGCGCCCTCGTCGCACGCGACGGCAAGCTGGTCGGGCTCGAGGATGTTCGCGTTCGCAAAGATGGCAAGACGCTCAACGTCGAGGTGTTCGCCGCGCCCCTGCGCGACGACACCGGTGAGATCACTCGTCTCCTCGTCGTCACCAGCGACATCACGGAGCGAAAAGAGGCCGAGGCCGCATTGCGTACGAGCGAGGAGCGCTATCGCGAACTGATCGCGCGCGCACCCGACGCCATGATCGTGCACGACGGCGAGCGCATCCTCTTCGCCAACGACGCCGCCGCCAGGCTTTATGGGTCATCTTCGCCGGAGGAACTGCAGGAACTCGGCGATCCGTTGCAACTGCTCCACCCGGATGACCGCGCCAAGGTGAAGCGCCGGCGACGTCATACGTTGATTGGAAGGCGCCAAGCGCCATCGGTAGAGGTGCGTTGGCTCGCCAAGGACGGCTCGATGGCGCAGATCGAAGCCACCGCGACGCCGGTCGAATGGAATGGCAAGCCGTGCGTCCTGCTCGAGGCCCGCGACATCACCGAGCGCAAGATTGCCGAGGCGGCACGGCGCGAAGCGGAGAACGCGCTGCGCGAATCCGAAAACCGCTACCGGCATCTGATCGAGATGTCGCCTGACGCGATCTTCGTCCACGTCAACGATACGATCCGCTTCGCCAACCCGTCGGCAGCGCGGCTCATGGGCGTCAATTCGCCGGAGGAGCTCGTCGGTCGACCGGTCGCCGAGCACATCGACCCCGAATATTTGCCGGCCTTCCAGGGCTACCAGAAAACCCTCGATCGCGAAGGCCGGATCAACATCACCGAGGTCAAGTGGCGGCGCTACGACGGCACCGCGATCTTCGTCGACGGTTCCGCCGGGCTGTTCACCTTCCAGGGCGAGCCTGCCGTGCAGCTCATCGCCCGCGACGTGACAGCGCGCAAGGCGGCCGAAACC
>Ga0184615_10000574_pt1 | contig 20073 bp, 9 predicted proteins | sample PLM4_65_coex_FD_133134 | JGI IMG/M metagenome (GOLD analysis project Ga0184615, IMG submission 133134) | Groundwater sediment microbial communities from an aquifer in East River, Colorado, USA - PLM4_65_coex | ecosystem: Environmental > Terrestrial > Soil > Riparian zone | place: USA: East...
ATCAAACGCCTCTACGGGATCGAGGTGGGCGGCGATTCCGATCTGATGCAGGAGGTGCGCATGGCGGCCGAGGCGGCCAAGTGCCGGCTCTCGGGCGCCGACGGCACGACGATCGAGGTGGCGTTGCCCGAGGGGCGCCGGTTCCAACGCGAGATCGGCCGCGCCGAGTTCGAGGACCTCGTCCGCGATCTGGTGGACGCCACGCTGGGGCCGTGCCGGCAGGCGCTGGTCGATGCGGGTTTGACGGCCGCGCAGGTCGACGAGGTGGCGCTGGTCGGTGGATCCACCCGCGTTCCGCTCGTGCGCCGGACGGTCGAGGCGTTGTTCGGGAAGACGCCGCACTCCGAGCTCAACCCCGACGAGGTCGTCGCGCTGGGCGCCGCGATCCAGGCCGACATTCTGGCTGGCGGCATTCGCGACATGTTGCTCCTGGACGTCAACCCGCTGTCGCTGGGGATCGAGACGATGGGCGGGATCGTGAGCGTGCTGATCCCGCGGAATACCACGATCCCGACCAGCGCCAAGGAAACGTTTACGACGTCGGTCGACGGCCAACGCGCGGTGGCCATCCATGTTCTCCAGGGCGAGCGCGACCTGGTGAAGGACAACCGGAGCCTGGCGCGGTTCGAGTTGCGGGACATCGACCCCATGCCGGCCGGCCTGCCGCGCGTCGAGGTGACGTTCCTGATCGACGCGAACGGGATCCTCCAGGTGAGCGCCGCCGAGTTGCGGAGCGGCAAATCGCAGTCGGTCGAGGTGAAGCCGTCGTACGGGTTGACCGACGCGCAGATCGAGCAGATGCTGGCCGACTCGTTCAAGCACGCCAAGAGCGACCTGGAGCAGCGGGCGCTGATCGAGGCTCGGAACGAGGCGGCCGAGATCCTGCACGCGACCGGGAAGGCGGTCGGCCGCGGGCGTGATCTGCTGGACGCTCGCGAGATCGAGGCGATCGAGGCGGCGGTCGGCGAGCTCAAGTCGGCGATGGAAGGGACCGACCGGCATGCCGTGCGCCGGAAGAAGGAGCGGCTCGATCAGGCGACGCGGCGCCTGGCCGAGGTGTTGATGGACACGAGCCTGCAGGAGGCCCTGCGCGAGAAGCATGTCTCCCAGTTCCTGCCGAAGCCGTAACGCGGTCGACGTGGCAAAGCACCGGGTGACGTTTCTACCGGCCGATCTCACGGTCGAGGTCGAGGACGGCACCTCGATCCTCGACGCCGCGCTGAATCACGGCGTCGACCTCGAGCACAACTGCGGGGGCAACTGCGCGTGCTCGACGTGCCACGTGATCGTGCGGGAGGGGATGGACCATCTCTCCAGGCGATCCGAGGAGGAGGAAGATCAACTCGACGATGCCGAGGGGCTCACGCCGGCGTCGCGGCTGGCGTGCCAGGCGAAGATATCGGGGCCGGTGATCGTCGTGATCCCGCAGGGGTAAGGAGAGTCTCAAGAACGTCTCGCTCCTCGGCCCGGCAATGCGGGCCTGCGGGGCGCTACGCAAGCGAGGAGGGGAGTGACCAGGTGAAATTGACGTGGCAGGACGCCGAAGAGATCGCGATTCAGCTTGCCGACCGGTTCCACGGCATCGATCCGCTGACCGTGCGGTTCACCGATCTGCACAAGTGGGTGGTGGCGCTCCCCGATTTCGCCGACGATTCCGCGAAATCGAGCGAAGGGATTCTCGAAGCCATCCAGATGGCCTGGCACGAGGAGTACAAGCAGGGCTGATCCTCGGTCCGCGCGCGCCTGTCCGCTCCGGGTTCATGCGTGTGCGGTTTTTTTCTGATTGACTTTTCCCGCTCAGGAATATACAGTCGGCGGCAATCTGCTGGGGCATCCTCATGCACCCGTTGTTGCTCCGCCGCCTGCGGCCGGTCGCGGCCGTTATTCTCGTCTTCTTTACCTGGTTTTCCATCGAGCCGTGGAACTTCGCCCTCGCGGCCCAGGACCTGCCGACTTCGCGAGTGCGGGGCGCAGCAGTCTCCGAGAAGAAAATCCTCACGGCTCCCGAGGCCTTTGAAGACAACCTGAGGTTGATTAAGGATCGGGTCCGGGCGGCGCGCGATGGGGATGCGTACCAGGCGCAGCTTGCCGGATTGCTCAAGAGCCTCGATCAGGCCGTTGCGCAGAGTAGCCGCGAGTTGGAAGCGACTCGGCAGGCCGTCGATAGCCTGGCGCGGGCGGTCGAGCAGGGCGCGCCGGCTGGCGAAGCCATCAAGGCCCTCAAGGCCCAGCACGAACAGGTCAACACCGCGGTCGGCCAGGTTCGGCTGAACGCCGCAGGGATCGAGGGCCTACTCCGTGGCCTGGCCCTCCCCGCCGGCCTCACGCAGAGTCAGAAGCAGGCCAAGGACGCCGTCACCGGCCTCTCAAAAACACTCGACACAGCCCTGACCGCGATCTCCCGTCGCGCCGAGCAGCAGCGTGGATTCGATGCGCAAGAGCACCAGGCGTTCCTCGCCGCCAGTATGGAACTGGCCCAAGGGCTTGCGGCGGTGCAAGTGCGCGTACAGGCCCTGGCCACGGAGGCCACACCCGAGCGGCGGCGGGCGCAGCTGTGGGAGGAGGCGTACAGCAAGCGCGAGAGTCTGCTTTCAGCTGACCAGGAGATCCGCCGGGAATTTGACCAGACCGAAGCGTTCTTGAAGGAGAAGGGGCTTCCGCAGGAAATTTTGGATCGGCACGAAGCCGCGGTCAGCGACTACGAGAAGAACTTCACTCAGCTCAAGGGATACTTCACCCAAGTCGACCAAGCCCACCGCGCCTACGTTTCCGCCACTGAGCGCGGGAATGAAACCGCTGCCCAGACCACGGAGCGCGACCTGGAATCGAGACTTACGGCCTTTGACGACTTTCTCAAAGCCAACGTCAAAGACCCGCCGCACCAGCCCCTTGATCCGAACAACCTGCCCCACCGCACGCCCAAGCCCCAAGAGCGCAAGCCGCGGCTCAAGAAAGAAGAATTCGCCGAATTCCAGTCCCAGATCCGGCTGGCCTACAACGGCGATCCGGTCAATCTGCTGCTGGCGCAGGCGACTTTGGACCTGCCCAAGCCGGAGGATCTGGCCCAGACGATCGAAGTGCAATTCACGACTGAGATCCAGGCGCTGGCCGCGCAGTTGGAGCACAACCCGGTGAAAATCTACAACTGGGTGCGCAACAACATCGACTTCGTGCCGACCTACGGCAGTATCCAAGGCGCTCACATGTGCCTGATGACCAAGCAGTGCAACGACATGGACACCGCGTCGTTGCTGATTGCGCTGCTCAGGAACTCTGGGATTGCTGCTCGATACGTGATTGGCACGATTGAAGTGCCGATTGAGCAGGTGATGAACTGGGTTGGAGGGTTCACGGATGAACGGGCAGCGCTTAATTTCATTGCGAGCGGCGGAACCCCGGTTACCGGACTGACCTCGGGCGGGAAGTTGGCGGCGGCTCGAATGGAGCACGTGTGGGTCGAGGCGTACGTGGATTACATCCCGTCCCGCGGGGCGGTGCACAAGCAGGGGGATACGTGGATTCCGCTGGATGGGAGCTTTAAGCAATACGACTTTACAGTGGGCGTTAATCTAGCCTCTGCGGTTGCTTTTGATGCCCTTGCATTGGTCAATCAAGTGCGATCTGGAGCGACGGTCGATGATCAGGGCGGCTTTGTCAGCAATATCAATACAGGACTCATTCAGTCGACCGTGACAGATCTCCAGAACAGGCTTCGCGAGCACATAAGCACGAGCCTCCCTCAGGCAACGGTGGACGACGTGCTAGGGAAGAAAACCATCCGCTCCCAGCAGTTTTCAATGCTTCCCGGGATTCTTCCGTACACCGGTGTTGTGCTAGGGGCAAGGTTCAGCAGCGTCGCGGTTTCCCTTCAGCATCGGTTGGTTTTTGAGCTAAGTTCAGGAATTTTCGGGCCATCCCTAACTTATACCGCAGCTCTTTCATATCTCTTGGGGAGGCGTGTCACGTTGAGCTATGTGCCGGCCACCGCAGATGATCAAACGATCGTAGATCTCTTTGGAGGTCTCTATCAGGCGCCAGCCTATCTTGTTCAGGTTAAACCACAGCTTCGCATCGACGGCGCTGTGGCGACTGAGGGTTCGCCCGCTGGTTTGGGCACACTGCAAAATTTCTCGATGACGTTCACCCTGCCATCTACAGGAGTGGAACAGGTAAGAAATGAAATCATCGCGGGTGGATACTACGCTCTTGGCTTGGTGGCTGATCGTCTTCCGTTATCCTATATAGCAGTTTTGCAGGGACGCAGCCAGCATCTACAGCAACTGCAGAACAGTGGAGGTACCCTGCCCCCTGACGATGTACTAGGTGAAGAACTCTATTTGAGCGTTATGACGTATTTTTGGCAACTGGATCGCCAAAGTGATGCTGCGGCATCTTCACTAGGTATCTCCTATTTCCGATTGCCAGGCGAAGGGATATTCAGCCTATCATTGGCTGTTTCGATGTTATTTGGCGTACCAAAGTCAGTACGCGTGACAGGAGAGACGATTGACGTAGATCGCGTAGTTTACATACCGGTGACTAAGGACGGGGAACCAAACAAGGCCAGGAATTTCATGGTTGTGTCGGGGATATCAGGTTCCGGGCTTGAAAATGCCATCATCGAGGAATTTTATGCAGTGGAGGCGATTTCTGCCGTCAAGGCGATTTATTTAGCGAACACGCTCGGCTACAAGATCTATAAGATTACATCTGCCAATCTTGATCTTCTACCACTCCTTCAAATTCCCGAATCGGTGAAGACTGATATTAGGAACGCGGCTGGCTCGGGGAAGGAAGCCATCGTACCAGAAAGGACCCTTCAACTCCAAAACTGGCAGGGTCTGGGATATGTCGTTTCTGACCCAGTGACTGGGGCTGCTGGCTATTTAATCAGCGGCGGATTTGCCGGAGGATCGGGCACGGTTGAGCAGAGCCTAACCGATGTTCTCAAAGGGATCGCAAACTTCATTAAGGCACTCGAGAGATTGGCGGCAATCGGAGCTATCGTGGCGACTCTTGCAGTTTTTCTCTTGATCGTGTTGCCGGCGTTTTTCTCGGCGGTTTATACGGCCACGCTAGGCGTATTAGCTAGTCTGTTCGTCCTCGCCATGCTTTATGTCACCTTCATTGTCATCCTTGCCGCTTTGGTTTTAGCAATCCATGCCTTATTCTTTGCGAGAAGAGAAGATGGAACAATACACTCTTTGGTTCTTCGGCCTGGCGGTTTTCGCCCTCTATTTGATGATCGGTTTTTGGGCGCTGTTGCTCTTCATAAGACGACGGTGGAAGCATCGATCTGAGGAGAGTGTTAGGAAATGGGCGATCATCAATCAAAGTGCGCCGCGTCCTCAACTCCTGACTACCGGTCGGATGCTAAGAAGATATCTTGGTATCCCAGCCGTTGCTCTGGCGGTAATCGGGGTGCTGGAGATGATAGAACCACACCTTGTCGATAGGGAGTTTGGCCTGATCCTGATCCTAACAGCGGCAGCTGCCGTTGCGCCCATTCTGCTATGGAAGACACTTTCTTACGCTCTAAGAAACGGTGATTCAGGAAAATAGATGACTCTGCTGGCAAAAATTGTCATCATCTCATGTATCACGGCTCCGATCTTGCTGGTTTTGATGTATCCACTCTGGGTTAGTCAGTTTGAGAGACGGTGGAACGAGATCTCAACTGGAGCGGGCGGCGAGGAGGCGACAACACTGTTTCAGCGAAAGGCGATACAGTTTCGTCAGGCATATAAGCTTCTCGCAGTGACTGTTCCCGTATACACGTTGATTGCGATCTATCAGGGCGTGGAGATGGTCAAGCGTGACGACTATGGGCCTTGGCTCTATTGGTGGGCTCTCAGTGCAAGCATTCTGCTTGGCCTTCTTGTGATGGTCCGACTCGGCATGAGGTTCCAGGAGATAGCGTTAAAACGACTCCGACCATGAGGTAGATTCAGCGCGCCTAGACCTGTGGGACGTGGAAAATGGGGACTCTCCCCTTTAGATCCGCTGACCTACTTCGACCGCGAGCCGAAAAGCATATCCTCATTTCGTGCAACGGCCAATGGCATTCTACGGAGGAATGTTACTTAGTGTCCACAGCAAGGGAAAGGTACACTTACATCATCCTATTTGTTGGACTGCTTTTGGTGGTAGCTGGCCGACTTATCGGCCTGGCTTACATATATATTGCCAAGGTAGATATGGAGCGGATCTCGGCATACGAGGCACTTCCAGGAGTTGGGGCAGAAAAGGGGACAGGCTACTTTTCTGAAGATGAGTGACGCGGGCGTCCCCGAGGTCGGAGGGTTGAGGCGAGGCCGAGGGTGCTGGCCATGCGGGCGATCCACTCCGGGATACCGAACGGGGCTTGGCGATTGACGCAGGTGCGGACGCGGGTGAGCTCCTCGTCAGTCAGCGGCGTGGCGAGCCATCTGAGGATCCAGTCTGCGGGAGGCTCCAGAGGCCAGGGATCAGGGGGATATGCGGGGTTCAGGCTGGACCAAGGCCAGTGGCTGGCGGGTTCGACGAGGCCCGCGCGGACCGGGTTAAGCAACACATACCGGAGGACGGTGAGCAAGTGCTCGTCCTGTTGAATCGGAAAGCTCTTAAACCGGCCCTGCCAGACATGTCCGCTACCGTGGTAGTGCCGATGATAGCGACGGACGTGACTGGTCAACCACCACTGCATCATCGCGCTGAGGGCGGAGGGCGTCTCGGGTTGCAGCACGAGGTGGAAGTGGTTGGGCATCACGCAGAAGCCCAGCAGAGTAACGGAGAACTTCTTCTTGGCGACGTACAGCAGATCACAGAAGGCGCGGTAGTCGGCATCCTTGTGAAAGACGGTGGCGCGACCGTTCCCGCGGTTGAGGGCGTGATAGGCAAGTCCCGGAATCTGACCGCGAGGAATGCGAGGCATCGGAGGGAGCTTACAGGAACAGAGGTGGACGTGGCAAGAAAAAGTAGCCTGTCCCCTTTTCCGCCTCTTACGCCGGAACGGCGGCGGGCGCAGTTGTGGGAGGAGGCGTTCAGTAAGCGCAACAGTCTGCTGTCAGCCGACCGAGAGATTCGGAAAGAATTTGCCGAGACCGAAGCGTTTTTGAAAGAGAAGGGGCTGCCGCAGGAAATTCTGGATCGGCACGAAGCAGCGGTCAACGACTACGAGAAAAACTTCGACCAGCTCAAGGGATACTTCACCCAAGTCGACCAAGCCCACCGCGCATACGTGCCGGCCATCGAACGCGGCAACGAGACCGTGGCCCAGGCCGCGGAACGCGACCTGGATTCGAAACTTGCGGCATTGGACACGTTCCTCAAAGCCAACGTCAAAGACCCGCCGCACCAGCCATTAGATCCCAACAATCTGCCGCACCGCACGCCCAAGCCCCAAGAGCGCAAGCCGCGGCTCAAGAAAGAAGAATTCGCCGAATTCCAACCCCAGATCCGGCTGGCCTACAACGGCGATCCGGCCAATCTGATGCTGGCGCAAGCGAACCCAGACGTGCCCACACCGGAGGACTTGGCCGAGACGATCGAAGTGCAATTCACGCCGGAGATTCAGGCGTTGGCGGCCGAGTTGGAGCACAACCCGGTCAAGATCTACAACTGGGTCCACAACAATATCGACTTTGTGCCGACCTACGGCAGCATCCAAGGCGCCCACATGTGCCTGCTGACAAAGCAGTGCAACGACATGGACACGGCGTCGTTGCTGATTGCACTGCTCAGGACTTCTGGGATCGCTGCGCGTTATGTCATCGGGACGATTGAGGTGCCGATTGAGCAGGCGATGAACTGGGTGGGCGGATTCACGGACAAACGGGCCGCCCTCAGGTTTATTGCCAGCGCAGGAACGCCGGTTACAGGGGTGATGTCCGGCGGTCAAGTCGCAGCTGCCCGAATGGAACATGTCTGGGGGGAGGCGTATGTCGATCTCCTGCCGTCCAGGGGAACCGCCCATAAATCAGGTGACTCATGGGTGCCTTTGGACGGGAGTTTCAAACAGACCCAGTCAACTCGAACCATCAACCTTGAGACGGATCTCCCGTTTGATGGAGATGCGTTTATCGATGGCCTTCTTGCTGGAGCAACCGCTGGGCATGACGGATTTTCAATTGTCGGCGTGGACAATGCGGCGATTGATGGGGCGCTGGTCGCCCGTAGGGCTGAGGTTCAAACATTTCTGACTAACAATGCTCCAACAGCCACCTTTGGAGAAGTGTTTGGCGCCCCGGCTATTCAAGCCAAGACTTTTCCGCTTCTGCCGGTTGGCTTGCCGTATCGGATCTTGACCGTTGGGGCGCATTTTGGGGAACTCGCCCCGTCTCTGCGTCACACTCTACGTATCGATCTCCACACGGCTGGCGAAACGGCGCCCGTTTTTTCCGTTACCCTCCCTTTAGCGCAGGTCGTCGCGAGCCGCCTGACGGTGGTGCCCGTCCCTGAGACAACAGCTGACGAAGAAGTGATCCAGACGTATCTGGAGAATGCCGCAACGACGCTCCCAGCCTATCTCGTCAGGATGAGCCCGGAGCTTCACGTTGACGGGGTGTCGGTTGCGAGCGCACCCTCTCATGGAATCGGCACCCGGCAGACGCTCGATGTGATCCTCATGTCGCCCGCGTTCGGTGAGACTCGAGCAAGTCACTCGGCGAGGGTGGGCGACTCCTCCACCATCGCCCTCAATCCTGGCCGCGTCCCGGCTGTTCTCGTACTGGACCGCATGGCGGGAGCCGACTTTCAGGCAGAGCCCGTTGGGGAGGTTCTCTATCTGACAGCGCAATCCTATTGGGCGGAATTGGATGCCTTTAACCGGTTGACGGCATTACAAGCGAACGTGGCGGTCGCGCGGCAGCCGTCTGAGGTGCTGGCCACGGCGGTTGTCTCGATCCGAGAAGTCCTAAATGTGCCGTTCGAGGCGACCTATCGATTCCGGAATCTCGATGTGAAGGTGGATCAGTACGCGGTTCAATCGAAAGCAGGGGACGTTGACCGAGAATTTTCTTACTTCGTCCTGTCTGGAGCGTATGGTTCCGTTCTCGAAGGGGCGATCTTTGAACAGATTTTCGGGCTGGGCTCAGGTGCCGGCATCTCAGCGATGCGTCTCATCCAATCTGCGAACAGTGCCGGGATTCCGATCGTGGCCATTGGTGCGGCGAATGTGGACGGCGTGCTTTCGCCCCTCGCTCTTTCTTCCCAAGTCAAAAACGATATCAGGTCTGCGGCGAACGCAGGAAAACTGGTGCTTGTTCCCGCGTCGAACTTGACCATTGGCCAGTGGGCAGGGGTCGGGTATGTCGTTCTGGATACGGAGACAGGAGCCGCCGCGTTTCAGATTTCTGGCGGGCTTTCGGGGGGTGTTGCTGACATCGGTGTTGCTCTTGTAATTCCCGTCCCAGAAATCCCGAAAGGCATTCCCGCAAAGATTGCCTCGATCATCGCCAACAACGCTGGGTTAGTCCTAGAATCCATTGAAACGGCGGATGGTCCGGGTCTTATGCTGAGGATGCCCATTGCGGCCTTCTTAAAAGCACCTCAGCCCGCTCCACCCCTTCCCCGAACGGGGGTGGGGTTGGCGGCTCTGGTCGCGATCATTGCGATCGCAGACATTATCTGGGATGTCATCAACAAAGAGAAGGCAAACTGCCAGAACGACTGTGAGCCTGAGGACCGATATTTTCGGCACTATACGTTTTACCTTAGTGCTGCTCGAATCTGGGACCAACGTGTCATCGAAGTCGGACAGGGGGGTATTGACTCGCTTGGCTCCGGCGTCTATCTGACCGATCTGATGACCGATCCTGACACGGATGGAAAACGTTGGGAGATATACGACACTCTTGACCTTGACAACTTCGGGAAAACTGAGTCGTATGTTGGCGTGCGACTTGATATGCGGGCCGATGGTGTCCGGTTGTTTTGGCTTCCTCACAGGCCCCATGAGTGGGTTCATCGTGGCGACCTGGTGGAAAGCCAACCTTGGATAGTCTTCGTCGAATGGTGGGATATCCCGCCCTAGTGAAGCGTGCGTGTGTCGCGAACGGGAGGTATCATGCGGCGCACTTTTGAAGAAGACGCGCGGTTTTGGGATGAGATACTCGCACGCCTATCCGATCTGGAGCGGAGCGTGGTGCGACAGATCTGCGGGACCAGCAGGATCGACTATGGGGTTTTCAAACAAAAATACTTCGACCAAGTGCCACCGAAGGATCAGGAGACCATCAAACGATTTCTGGTCCGGATCTTTCCGGAGGCGATCCACTGGCCGTATGGTATGGACAAGAAGCTAGCTAGTGTTTGCGCGGATCTCGAGCTCGATGAGCTCAGAGATGAGCTTTGGGCGGTTTACGAGCAGCAGCCCATGCCGGCTGCGAAGGGATTGGGGATTCAGTTGCGAGTGCTGGACTTGCCGCTTCCGAAGCAACTGCGGTTCATGTTTACAGAGCCTTATAGCCCAGGAAAATCCGCTGCCGAATATGAGCGGTTTCTCATAGAATTCGATCGGTTGCACCCGAAGGAACAGCAGTCAGTAAAGAAGACGATTCTTGGGCTGACCGAGGACGACGAACCCAGAATTGCCCAACGGGCGATATTGGCCCTCGCACTCCTAGATCGGGAGTTGGCGAGGCCAGCGGCCGAGCGGATGTGGCCCAATCCCGAGGCAAAGCGTCGAATGCCGAAGGACCTGAAGAAGTATCTCGGGGAATCCAATACGTGAGGATACTCGTGGTGCGATGTTCGGCAACTTCTTTCGAGATGACACGGAGCACCACCGGCACCGTGAGAGTATGAACACCATCGCGAGTATGGCGCCATTTGGTTTTACACGGTGCACCGCGATTGCGCTCGTGCTCGTCGCCCTGGTAGCCGGCCACGCGCGTGCTGTTCTCGCCCAAGAGGCGGCGGTTGCCAGCGGCGTGGCTTATCTAGAGTCCGCCCAGAGCGCTGACGGCAGCTGGTCCACTGCGATTACCTCGCTGAATTCCATCGTCCCTACCACTGGGGTCGCTACCCGGGCGTTGCAGGCCGTACGTCCGACGAGTGCAGCCATCGCGTCGGGACAGGCGTTCTTAGGGTCGCAGACTACGGATAGTGTCGACACGTTGTCTCATCAGCTCATCGTCCAGGCTGCTGCAGGTGCGGACGTGACGGGCCTCGTGGCGACTCTGAAAGGCGCCCAGCAAGTTGGGGGTGGGTGGGGGCTTGATTTGGAAAAGACATTCCCTGACGAGGTGGTGGACACCCTTGCGGCGCTTGAGGCACTGACCACGGCCGGGGCGGCCGATCCGAACACCGTGGCTCGGGCGTTGGGGTATTTGTTGGATGCGCAGAACGCCGACAGCGGGTGGGGAGCAGCGCGGGGAATGCCGAGCGAAGGGTTTTATACGGCCCAGGCGTTGCTCGTGCTTCATGGATTTCAGCAGACGTTTCAACTGGCGGCCACCACCCAGGCCGCCACGATTTTTCTCATCAACCGCCAGAACGTGGACGGCAGCTTCGGGGCTCCGTCCGGGACCGCATTCGAGACTGCGTCAGCCCTTCAAGCGATGCTGCGCTATCCAGTCGAGGCTACAAAGCCCATTGGGGCGATGAATTATCTGCTCTCGACCCAAGTGGCCAATGGCAGTTGGGTTGATGATGCCTACTCGACCGCGTTGGCGATTCGTGCTTTGGCTGAAGTCCGGCCGAATCTATTTGTAGTGACTCCTGCAGTCACTTCCACGCCCCTCAATCCACAGGAGGACGAGTCCGCCACCTTACAAGCCATGATCCGCAACACCGGCTTGCAGGATGCCACCAACGTGGTCGTCCGCTTCTTCCTCGGCGACCCCAACGCGGGCGCCGTGCAGATCGGAACCGATCAAATCATCGAAGTGATTCCATCAGGCGGCTCAGCTCCGGTGTCGGTCACTCACACCTTCACCGGTACTGGCGGCCGGACCATCTTCGTCCAAGTCGATCCAGCCAACGCTATCGCCGAAACCTCGGAAACCGACAACCTCGTTTCGAGCCGTCTCTGGGTGGCCACCCCGCCTGACCTGGCGGTCTTCACCGCGGACCTGGTGCCCTCGACCTTCACCCCTGAGCCCGGCACCGCCTTTGCCCTGGAATTCACGGTGCGCAACCTTGGCGAAGCGAGCACCGGGCCATTGACCGTGGCGGTGTATGACGGTGACCCAGTTGCCGGCGGGGTGTTGCTGGCCACCCAGGACCTCTCGGACGTGAGCGGGGCGGGCAGCCGCACCAGCACAGTGGGCATCACGCTGACCTCGGCGGTGGCGCACACCCTCTACGTCGTGGCGGATTCCACGAACCAGGTCACGGAGCAGTCCGAGACCAACAACCGCGCGTCGGTCACCGTGCAGGTCGGGGCCACGCCCATGGCCGCGGATTTGGCCGTTACCCCGATGGACGTCACGTTGACTCCGGCCCGGCCGCAGAGCGGCGCGACGGTCCAGATCATGGCGCGCTTCCGGAACGAAGGCACCGAGCCCGCGCCCACTGTGCTCGTCGAACTGTTCGACGGCGCGCCGGAATCGGGCGGCACCCTGCTCGCAAGCGACACGCGCACGCTGGCCCCGGGCGAAGAACAGACCCTCACGGCCACCTGGATCGCCACCGCGGGCATCCACGACCTCTACGTGGTGCTCGATCGCACCAACCAGCTCGTGGAGATCAAGGAGACCAACAACCAAGCCGTGCTGCGCGTCATGCCCGATATGGTGGATCTCTCCGTGTCCGCAACCGACCTCGCGTTCACCCCGCCGCGGCCGGTGATCGGCGATGCGGTCGCGCTGACGCTCACCGTGCGCAACCTGGGCATCCGCGAGACGGGGCCGTTCGCCGTGGCGCTGTACGACGGCGACCCTGCCGCGGGCGGGGTATTGCTCCAGACGTATCCGGTGTCCACCCTGCTGGGGGATGCCGCCGGCACGTTCACCCACACCTTCACCGGCGAAGGCCGCACCTACCGCTTCTATGCGGTCGCCGACATCGATGGCCAGGTCGTCGAGTTGGACGAGACCAACAACCAGGCCATGCGGTCGCTGCGGATCAAAGCCCCCGGCGAGATCCTGGGACCGGACCTGGTTCCCATCAAGATCGACGTCACGGGCGAGACGACCGATGGTCAGACCCTCCAGATCGGCGGTAGTGTGCAAGTGACGGTCCAGAACCAGGGCGATGCCAAAATCACAATGCCGTTCTCTGTCTTGATCTTCGACGACACCGACTTTGACGGCCGGTACACCGCGGGCGTGGACACGGCGCTGGGGAGCGCGGACCATACCACCGCGCTCTGGCCCGAAGGGGCGAATCTGCTCACCATCCCGCTCGCCGGGGCCGTCCGTTTCCTCCACGCCCCGCTGCACGTGCTGGTCGATGCGGACGACGCCTTAGCCGAGAGCGACGAGACCAACAACGCGATGCGCTCGGGCGCGGACTGCGAAGTGCGGCCGGCCCAGCCGATCCAACCCGTGGTGAAGTGGAAATGGTCGCAGGGGGCGAGTGCGGGTACGAGCATGATCACCATGCCGCCGGCGGTCACGAGCCTGACCGACGACAATGGCGATGGAAAGATCGATGGAGACGACGTCCCCGATTTGACATTTATCGCGAGCGCGGACTCTCAGGGACGTGGGATGGTCCGGGCGCTGCGCGGAGACACCGGGGCCCAGGTTTTCGGAGTGCGGGATCCCGCCCATGCGCCGTACTACATCGGCTCCCTGGCGGGCGGCGATCTGGACGGCGATGGGCTGCCGGAGATGGTGATGCCGCGCTTTGGTGGCAGCGCGGGGCTGCTTGCGTTTGAGCACGACGGGACGCTGAAGTGGGACAACGCGGCGGCGATCACCGCGTGGAACCAAGCGCATCCCTTCCAGCCGGCCACCATGAATGCGTACGGCGCTCCGCTGCTCGCGGATCTGGACGCGGACGGTCAGCCCGAGATCGTGATGGGCGGCACCGTTGTCAATGCCGACGGCACGGTGCGATGCACCCGCGATACACTCAGCGGCGGCGGGCTGGGGCAGTACGGCAACTGGTCCACGCCCATTGTGGCCGATCTGGATGGGGATGGGCGCCCGGACATCATGGCCGGCAACACCGCCTATCGCGCGGACTGTACGCTGCTGTGGCTGGTATCCGGCGTGCCCGACGGCATCAACGCGGTGGGCAATTTCGATGACGATCCCGCGCCCGAAGTCGTCCTCGTCACGACGGGGTTCGTCGCCGGGCAGCCAGCGGGCGGTAAGGTCTATCTCTTGGAGCATGACGGCAGCCTGAAGTGGGGGCCCGTGTCGTTGCGAGGCCTTGAGCCTACCGCGCAAACCGGGGGATTGGGCGGGCCGCCGGTGGTGGCCGATTTCGATGGGGATGGGCACGCCGACATCGGCGTCAGCGGCCTCGATCGGTATTTTGTGCTGGATGGGGACGGACGCGTCAAAACCAGCTTTTTGATTCCGTACAACCAAGGGGTGGGAGACGGGTTCTATGCGGCCCCCACGGTCTTTGATCTGAATGGCGACGGGCGACCCGAAGTCTTGTTCAACAACAACGGCTACTTCCGGGTTTTTGACGGGACGAGCGGCGCGCTCCTCTACCAGGAGCGGTTTGGCGCGGCCTTCAACAGCTATCAGAACGTCCTGATCGCCGACGTCGATGGCGACCACCACGCCGAGGCCGTGGCCTTTGGCTATGCCTGGAGCGGAAGCGGGAGCGGTGACGGCCTCCGGGTCTATGGCTCGGCGACCAACAACTGGGTGAATGCCCGCCGGCTCTGGAACCAACCCGCCTACCACGTCACCAATATCAACGACGACGGAACGATCCCGCAATACGAGGCCCCAAGCTGGCTGGTGCACAACACCTACCGCGTTCAGGCGCCGGTCGGTGAGACGACCAATCCGTACCGTGCGGCGAATCTGACCGCCTCGTACCTGCGCGCGGTACAGACCGGCGCGGGCACGGCACTGACCGTGCGGGTGGGCAACGGCGGCGCGATCGCGGCGGCCTCCGGCGCGCAGGTCGCGTGGTACGACGGCGACCCCACGGCCGGCGGCGTGCTGATTGGCACGGGGCAGACCACCCGGGCCCTCGCACCGGGCGACTATCAGGACCTGGTCTTCACGTGGACCGGCGCGAGCGCGGGCAGTCGCACACTCGTCGCGGTCGTGGATCCGGACGCCACGCGTGTCGATTGCGACCCCGCGGACAACCGCGCGAGCCTGACCGCGACCATCGTGCCCATCCTGCCAGATCTCGCCGTGGCCAATGACGACGTGCAGGCGACCGGGCTCTTAGCCGAGGGGCGGGTCATCCCCGTGCGCGTGACCGTACACAACGCGGGCGGGGCCGATGCGGCGAGTGCCGCGGTGCGCCTGACCTTGGGCGATCCCACTCAGGGCGGCATCGAGGTGGGCCGGGTGACGCTGCCAGCCTTGGCGGTCGGCGCGAGCGCCGCGATCGAGTTTGTGTGGGACAGCCTGGGCGCCACGGGTACCAACTATCTCTACGCGCAGGTGGATCCTGAGGGCGCGATCAGCGAAGCGACCACCGCCAACAATACCGCGCTGACGGTCGTCGAATTGCCGGCGCCGGGACAGCCGGATCTAGCCATCAGCCAAGTCACCGTCTCGTCGGCGACCATCCCCGAAGGGCAAGCCCTGACGGCCACCGCGCAGGTCATCAACCGGGGGGCGGACGTGGGCGGGGCGGAAGTGGCCTTGTACCTGGGCGACCCGACAGCGGGCGTCAGTCTAGGCACCCAAACCATTGCCACGATTCTGCCTCATGGGCAGACAGCGATCGTGTCATGGACCGTCGACACGCTGGGCCTGGCCGGCAGCCGCACTGTGGTCGCCCTGGCCGATCCCAACGCGACCATCCCAGAAATAGATGAGACCAACAACCGCGGCACCGCGTCCGTTACGATCGTGCCCAGCGGGCTGTCGGCGACTGTCAGTACGAGCCAGGCCTCCTATACCGCGAACGAAGCCGTGCCGATCACCGTGACCCTCTACAACTCTGGCCCGGCGCGCACCGTGGACCTCGACGTGTTGATCGAGGATGCCTCTGGCGTCTTGGTCGCCACGGTGGCAAACCTGGTCGGCAGCGCGCTGGCCGACGGCGAGACACGCCCGATCACGGGTCTGACCTTCAACACCGGATCGACGTTCGCGGGCGACTACCGGGTCCGCGCCCGCCTCCGCGAGGCGGGGACGGTCCAAGCCGAAGCCCTGGCCGCCTTTGCGGTCACACCGGTGATAGCCGCCGAGGCGAAACTGGTCGCCGACAAGCTTGCCTACTCCTCGCACGAGACCGTGAGCCTGACAACCATGGTCACCAGCCAGAGCGCCAACCACGTGCTGACTGGCGTGACCGCCACCATCACCGTGACCGATCCGAACAGCACGGTCCTGTTCGCCGAGACGCGCTCGCTCATGGATCTCTTGCCCGGCGCGCGCATCGAACTGAAGAGTTTCTGGGACACGGGCACGGAGCCCGCCGCACTCTACACCGCGTCGGTGACGCTGCAGGGGACAGGCGGCCTGTTTGCCAGCGGCCAGACGTTATTTGAGATCCTGTCGAGCGCGGACCAGGCCGCGGCGCTGGCGGGCCAGCTGACGATCAGCCCGGCGACCATCGTGGAACGCGAATCCACCACGCTGACCTACACCATTCAGAATACCGGCAACACCATCGACCTACCGCTAATCGTGGTCGAGGTCCTGGTGGTTGACCCGGACACCGAGATGGCGGTCCGCACCATCACGGCCCAGACCGCGCTCAACGGCCGCGAGGTTTTCTCGGAGGCGATTGCCTTCGACAGCACGGGCCTCGCGCCCAAGCCCTACTTGGTCGTGCTTCGCGGCACCACTGCGGGCGTCACCCAGGCCTTGGCGAGCGGAGGGCTCACCATCACCCCCTTGCCCAACGAGGCGCCCGTGGCCAACGCCGGGCCAGACCGGCTCGGGTTCGTGGGGCAGTCCGTGACCATGGACGGCTCGGCGAGCTCGGATCCGGACGGCGATCCCTTGACCTTCGCGTGGTCGTTCGCGTCAGTCCCTGCCGGCAGCCAGCTTACCGACACCGTGTTGATCGGCGCGACAACGGCCGCGCCCTCGTTCATGCCTGACGCCGACGGCACCTACGTGTTGAGCCTTGTGGTGCACGATGGCCTGGAGGCCAGCCAAGTGGACACGGCCGCGGTCTACGTCAACCCCGTGCCCGCGGTGGACCTGCATCCCGAGACCATCAATCTCAAGAGCGCGGGCGGCGCGCGGTCGCTCACGATCGTGCTCGCCTCGCCCGTGCTCTCGGCGTTTGAATGGCTGACGGCGGACGACGGGGTGACCGTGACCGCCACGTTTGCGCTGGAGAACCAGTCCGTGGACGCGAGCGGGCAACCCCTGCTCTTCACCATCCCGGCCGAGCCCGCCACGCTGCCGGGCCGCGTCGTAGGGGTGGACGGGGACGGCAACGGTACCGTGGATCGCTACGAGCTGGTGCTCAAAGCGGATCGCCAGGCGCTGATCGCTGGCTTCACCGATGCGACCGGCCAGCTTCGCATCACCCAACCCACCGAGCTCGTCACGACCGTGATCGGCAACGACCTCCGGGTGGGCAGCGACACCAACACGGTGATCGCGCCGTCCGGGCGTTAGAAAACACGCGGCGTCCGCGCGGTCGAATCGGCGGCCCCCGCCACGTCTCGCGCTGTCTCTCGTTCCGCGCATCCCGCGTTGACAAGCCCCCTGGCGTGTGCCAGAATCCGGCCCTCGGAACCATGCCTCCAGAACGCCTCCAAAAACTAATCGCACGCGCCGGGATCGCGTCCCGCCGGGCGGCCGAGCAACTCATCCTCGACGGCGAGGTCACCGTCAACGGCCGCGTGGTGCGCGAGCTGGGCAGCAAGGCCGACCCGGCGTCGGACCACATCAAAGTCCGCGGCAAGCTTCTCCTGTTCACGACGCTTCCGGTCTACGTCATGTTGAATAAACCTGCCGGATATGTCACGACGATGAAGGATCCCCAGGGGCGTCCCACCGTGGTGGATCTCCTGCACGGGATTCGTGGGCGGGTGTTTCCGGTCGGCCGATTGGATTTCGACACCGAGGGATTGCTGCTGTTCACCAACGACGGGGCGCTGGCTCGCGATTTGATGCACCCCAGCCGACGAGTGCCCAAGGTCTACGCGGCCAAGGTCACGGGCAAGCTGACCGACGAAGAGATTGCCAAGCTGGAGGCCGGCGGGATGGTCCTGGAAACGGGCCGAACCGCACCGTGCCGGGTGCGTCGTCTCCGCGAGGCCGCGCAGAACTCGTGGGTCGAGGTGACGCTCCACGAGGGGAAGAAGCGTCAGGTGCGCCTGATGCTGGAACGGCTCGGGCACCCGGTTTCAAAGCTGATGCGCACGCAGTATGCGGGGCTTGCGCTCGGGGAGCTGCCTCTCGGGGAGTCGCGGTTGCTGACCGCCGCGGAGGTCTGGCGGCTCCAGATGGCGGCGCAGGGCCGGCCGGCGGAGCCGCCCGCGTCGGGCCCGGCGCCCACACGACGTCCCCGCGCGCGCACGGCGACGCCCGCCACCGGGCGGCGTGTCCGCGAGAAGGCGGTGAGACGGTGAAGCGGACCCACTACTGCGGCGTGCTCCGTCCCGAACACGTCGGCGCCGGCGTCACGCTGGTCGGCTGGGTACACCGGCGGCGCGATCACGGCGGCCTGGTCTTCGTCGATCTGCGCGACCGGACCGGTTTGGTGCAGGTCGTGGTCGGCCCGGACACGGAGGGCGGGACGGCCGGCGCCCACGACATCCGCAGCGAATTCGTGATCGAGGTGCACGGCCGGGTGGGCGCGCGGCCTCCGGGGACCGAGAACGCGAACCTCCCGACGGGCGAGGTCGAGGTGGCCGTGCGTCGGCTCCTCGTGCTCAACCCGTCGGAGACGCCGCCGTTCCCGATCGACGCGCCGGGCGAGGTGGGGGAATCGCTGCGGCTGCGATACCGCTACCTCGACCTGCGGCGCCCCGAGATTTTGGCCCACTTCGTGTTGCGCCACCGCCTCACCACCGCGGTGCGGACCTTCCTCAACGCGCACGGCTTTCTGGACGTCGAGACGCCGGTGCTGACCAAGAGCACGCCCGAGGGCGCGCGGGATTACCTGGTGCCGAGCCGCGTGAACCCCGGCGCGTTCTTCGCGCTGCCGCAGTCGCCGCAACTCTTCAAGCAGTTGTTGATGGTCGCGGGGTTCGACCGCTACTACCAGATCGTCCGCTGCTTCCGCGACGAGGACCTCCGCGCCGACCGCCAGCCCGAGTTCACCCAGATCGATCTCGAGATGTCGTTCATCGAGCGCGAGGACATCCTGACGCTCATGGAGGAGATGACGGCGTCGCTGTTCAGAGAAATCAAGGGCGTCGATCTGCCGCGGCCGTTTCCGCGGCTGTCCTACGCCGAGGCGATGGCCCGCTACGGAGTCGACAAGCCCGACACCCGTTTTGGGATGGAGCTGCGCGACGTTTCCGCGCTGGTCGCCGACACCGCGTTCAAGGTGTTTCGCCAGGCGTTGGACGGCGGCGGCGCGGTGAAGGGGCTTAACGCGGCGGGCCAGGCGGGGTGGTCGCGCAAGGAGTTGGACGATGCGACGGCCGAGGCGAAGACGCTGGGCGCGAAGGGACTCGCGTGGCTCAAGGTGACGGCGTCCGGCGTCGAATCACCGATCGCCAAGTTCCTCGGCGACGCGGCGGTCGCCTCCCTCGTTCGCGCGCTGGACGGCAAGCCCGGCGACCTGCTGCTGTTCGTCGCCGACGAACGCCCCATCGCGGACGCCGTGTTGGGCGCGCTCCGTCTTGCGCTGGGCAAGCGCCTGGGGCTGATCGACCACACGCGGTTCAACATGCTGTGGGTGCTGGATTTCCCCTTGCTGGAGTACGACCGCGAGGCCAAGCGCTGGGCGGCCATGCACCACCCGTTCACCGCGCCGATGGACGAAGACGTGCCCCTGCTCGACACCGAGCCCGGACGGGCGCGGGCCAAGGCCTACGACCTCGTGCTCAACGGCGAGGAGATCGGCGGGGGCAGCATC
>Ga0184615_10000575_pt1 | contig 20070 bp, 18 predicted proteins | sample PLM4_65_coex_FD_133134 | JGI IMG/M metagenome (GOLD analysis project Ga0184615, IMG submission 133134) | Groundwater sediment microbial communities from an aquifer in East River, Colorado, USA - PLM4_65_coex | ecosystem: Environmental > Terrestrial > Soil > Riparian zone | place: USA: East...
CGGCGCCGGAGGCCTGGATCAGCCCGGTAAGGACGCCGTTGCCCGCGCCGACGGTGTCGGCCGCCGCGGTGTCCTGCGCCGCGGTGTCCTTCGCCGCGCTGTCCTTCGCCGCGGAGCCCCTGGCGGGGGCCGACGCGGTATCGCCGCCCAGCAACTGCTCTACCGCCGAGGGGCGTGCCGACGGCGACTCGCCCCGGATCCCCATCCCGCGAAGGACCCGGTCCATCGCCGGGATCGCCTTCTCGAGCGCGTTGGTCTCGTCAGTGATGCGGAACTCGAGAAACGCGCTCCGCTGCACGATCGCCTTGGCCCGGGCGGGGTCGTCGATGCCCGGCAGCTCGACCACGATCCGCTCGGCACCCACCTTCTGGATCACGGGCTCGGAGACGCCGAACTCGTCGATCCGCTTGCGCAGGACCGTGAGCGCCAGGTCGAGATCGCGCTTGGGATCGGCCGACACCTGCTTCGACTGGTCCAGCTCCAGCGCGAGGTGCATCCCGCCCTGGAGATCGAGGCCGAGCTTGAGCGGCACCCGCTTTTCGGTGCGGTCGGTGATCACACCGGTCTCGAGATCGCGCTCCCGGACGGTGATGTCGCGGGGGACGAGATAGAAGATGCTGAGGGTGACGAGTCCCAGAATGACCAGCAGGCGGTTGCGAATAGACATCGTCGGTCGACGCTCAGGCGTGGGTCACGCGGTTAGGATCGGTCCGGCGCCGGCGAGCACCGCCTGGGCGCGAACGCGATCGCGGTCCAACTGTTCCTTCAACTGCTCCACCGAGGCGAAGCGCTTCACGTCGCGGAGCCGCTCCACCCACTCGATCCTCACCCACTCCCCGTACAGATCGCCGTCGAACTCGAAGAGGTGCGCTTCGAGCGAGCGGCGCCCGTCCGCGAAGGTGGGCTTGGGCCCCTGGTTCATCATCCCGCCGGCCCGGCCGCCCCGCCACTCCACCCGCACGGCGTACACCCCATCGGGCGGCAGCAGCTTCTGCGACGGCACGTCCACCAGGTTGATGGTCGGGACCCCGATCTGCCGGCCCCGATGCTCGCCGTGCCCCACCAGGCCGCTCACCGTGTAGGGACGGCCCAGCATCCGGGCGGCGCTCACCAGGTCTCCACCCCCCACCGCTCTCCGCACCCGGGAGCTGGAGACGTGCTGATCCCCGAAGTCTACCGGGGGCACGACGTCCACGTCGAACCCGTGGATCGCGCCCAGATGACGGAGCGTGTCCACGTCGCCGCTCCTGCCGCGGCCGAATCCGTGGTCGTGTCCGATCACCAGCTCGCGCATCCCGCACCGCTCCAGCAAAACGCCGCGCACGAACTCCTCGGGCGTCATCGCGGCGACGTGCCGGTCGAACCGGAGGAAGTACGCGAAGTCGAGCGGCGTCTGCGCCAGGATCTCGCGCCGCTCGGGCCCGGTCGTGAGCAGCGGCGGGGCGGCCTGGGGATTCACCACCTCGAGCGGGTGGGGCTCGAAGGTGACCAGCACGCTGGCGCGCCCCGCTGCCTCGGCCCGCTCGGCGATCTCCCGCAACACCGCCTGGTGTCCCAGGTGCACGCCATCGAACGAGCCGACGGTGACGACGGTGCCGTTCGGGGAGCGGGGCAGCGGGCCCGCGGGGCCGCGGGGCAGTTCGCCGCTCATGGCGCGCCCAGGACCACCGTGGGCCTAAGCCAACCGTCCTCGGCCAGCGCCACGGCGACCAACTCGGAGCCTTCGAGCAGAACCACCGCCCCGCTGCCCCGCTGCCCCGCTGCCCCGCTGTCGGCCACCGCCCTCCCGTGCAGCACCGCCGCTTTCGCCTCCTGATCGAGCTCGACCGCGGGCAGGTGGCGGAGTACCGCGGCGGCGGGCAGCAGCGCTTCCCGAGTGACTCGGTCGAGCGCCACGGCGTCTTCCACCCGCAGCCCCCCGATCGCCTCGCGGCGGAGCGCGGTGAGATGCGCGCCGACACCGAGCCGGGTTCCGAGGTCGCGGGCGATCGCCCGGAGGTAGGTCCCGGCGCTCACCGTGGCCCGAAAGGTCAGCGCCGGCGAGGCCCATCCGACCGGCTCGATCCGATGAACGGTGACCGTCGCCTCCGGCGGCTCCACCGCCGCGCCCCGACGGGCCAGCCGGTGGCTTCGCTCCCCGCCGATGTGCTTGGCGGAATACGCGGGGGGACGCTGCCGCTGCTCGCCCTCGAATGCGGCCAAGGCGTCGAAAACCTGCTCCCGGCTCAGCCCTTCCACCGGCCACTCCTCGACCACGGTGCCGGTGTGGTCGTCCGTGTCGGTCCGCACGCCGAGCCGAGCGGTCGCGAGGTACGTCTTGGGCTGGGGCTCCACGAATCGCGCCAGCCGGGTGGCCCGTCCCACCAGCACGACGAGCAGCCCGGTCGCAAAGGGGTCGAGGGTGCCGGTGTGCCCCACCGATCGGGTGCCGAGCGCCCGCCGGACCTGCCGGACCGCATCGTGCGACGTGATGCCCGCGGGCTTGTCGACCAGCAGCGCTCCGATCAGTCCAGCTCCTCCCGCCGGATCGCCTGGAGCAGCTCCTCGATCCGCGCCGCGTGCTGGACCCCCTGGTCGAGCTCGAAATGCAGCTCGGGCACGATCCGGGTGGTGAGGGCGCGGGCGACGCGGGTGCGGAGGAATCCGGCGGCGCTCTGGAGCCCCTCCATCGCCTTCGCCTTCTCCCCGTCGTCACCGGGCACGCTCACCATCACCCGTGCGTGGGAAAGGTCGTTGGTTACGAGCACGCCGGTGACGGTGACGAACCCCACGCGGGGGTCGCGCACGTCGCGGGTGAGCGCGTCGGCGATCACCTGCCGGATGGTGCCGGCGACCTGCTCGGGCCGGCGAGAGGGCTGCCTCATCGGAACTGCGTCACCGTGTCCACGATCCGCCCCCCGTCGGTCTTCGCCACCGCGCGGTCGGCGGCGCGGAGAATCTCCTCGACAACCGGCCGGGCGGTTCCCACCACCGCGCAGGCGAGCTCCGCGCGCTGCCAGAGATCCTGATGCCCGGTCTCGGCGACCGACACGTTCAGGTTCCGCCGGAGCCCCGTGGTCAGGGGCTTCAGCACCCCCCGCTTCTCCTTGAGGGAGTGGCAATTGGGGAGGTGGAGGTCCCAGGTCTGGATCGCGACGAGCATGTTCCGTGGAGAGCGATGAGCTGTCGGCGATCAGCCCGCCGTTCCTCCGGCGGCACTGGCGGAGAGCGTCCGCTTCACCTCTTCCATGCGGTACGACTCGATCCGGTCGCTGACCTTGAGGTCGTTGAAGTTCTCGATGCCGATGCCGCACTCGAGGCCCTCGCGCACCTCGCGGACGTCGTCCTTGAAGCGCTTGAGGCTCGAGACCGAGCCGGTGTAGACCGGCACGCCATCGCGAATGACGCGCGCCTTCGCGGTGCGCTGGATGGTGCCGGAGCGGACCGAGCACCCGGCGATGGTGCCGACCTTGCTCACCTTGAAGAGCTGCAGCACCTCGGCCTCGCCCAGCACCGTCTCCCGCTCCTCGGGCTTGAGCAGCCCCTCGAGCGCGCTCCGCACGTCCTCCACCGCCTCGTAGATGATGCGGTAGGTACGGACGTCCACCTGCTCGCGCTCGGCGGCCGCCCGGGCGTTGGAGTCGGGCCGCACGTGGAAGCCGAGCACGATCGCGCCGGACGCCTTGGCGAGCAGGATGTCGCTCTCCGTGATGGCGCCCACGCCGCGGTGGACGACGTCCACCCGGACCTCGCCGGTGCCGAGCTGGGCGAGGGCGTCGGCCAGCGCTTCGGCCGGACCGCCCTGGTCGGCCTTGATGATGATGCGGAGGGTCGAGACCTCGCCCTCCTTGAGGGCGCGGCTGAAGTCCTCGAGCGTGCCGCCGCGGGCGGTGCGCCGGTTCTGGGCCTCGCGCTCGAGACGCTGCCGCTTCTGCGCGATCTCCCGCGCCTCCACCGCGTCGGTGACCACCGCGAAGGTGTCGCCGGCGGCCGGCACGCCCTCGAAGCCGAGGATCTGCACCGGAATGGAGGGGCCGGCCTCCTTCACCGTCTTGCCGCGCTCGTCGTAGAGCGCGCGCACCCGGCCGGAGAACTTGCCGCAGATGAAGTTGTCGCCCACCCGGAGGGTGCCCTTCTGGACCAGGATGGTGGCGAGCGGACCCTTGCCGGGATCGAGCGTCGCCTCGAGCACGGTACCGTGCACCTTGGCGCCGGGATTGGCCTTGAGATCGAGGATCTCGGCCTGAAGCAGGATCTGCTCCAGCAGCGTGTCCACGCCGGTGCCCTTCTTGGCCGAGATCGCCGCCGCCAGCGTGTTGCCGCCGAACTCCTCCAGCACGACGTTGTGCTGCAGCAGGTCCTGCTTGACCTTCGGCACGTTCGCGCTGGGCAGATCGATCTTGTTGATCGCGACGATCATCGGCACGCCGGCGTTCTTGGCGTGGCTGATCGCCTCGATGGTCTGCGGCATCACCTGGTCGTCGGCCGCGACCACCAGCACGACGATGTCGGTGACCTGGGCGCCGCGGGCGCGCATGGCGGTGAACGCCTGGTGGCCCGGGGTGTCGAGGAAGGTGATCTCGCGCTCACCCGGCAGAGTGACGCTATACGCGCCGATGTGCTGGGTGATGCCGCCTGCCTCCCCCGCGACGACGTTCGCCTTGCGGATGTAGTCGAGGAGCGAGGTCTTGCCGTGGTCCACGTGGCCCATGATGGTGACGACCGGCGGGCGGGGCGAGAGACTCTCCGGCGACTCTTCCACCTGATCGGCCTCCGCCTGCGCCGCGTATTCGTCTTCCCGCACGGCCTCGAAGCCGAAGGCGGACGCGATGAGCTCGATCTGGTCGAAGTCGAGCCGCTGGTTCACCGTGACCATGAGGCCCAGCTCCTTGAACGCAAACTGGACGATCTGGGTCGCCGGGACCTTCATGGCGGCGGCGAGCTCGGAGACCGAGATGAACTCGTTCACCCGGATCCGGGTCTTCTCCTTCTCCCGCTCCTCGGCCAATCGTCCGGCCTGCACATCGCGGAACGAGGGCTCGTCGGACCGCCGGCCTTTCCGGCCGGCGCCACCCTTCATGCCCTGGAGGGTGCGCAGGATGTTGGCCTGTACCGCGTCCTGGTCCACCATCGAGCGCTTGCCCTTCTTCCCCTTCTTGCGGCTTCCGCCCTTCTCGGCGTCGGGTCCGAAGGTCCGGGTGGGCGGGGCCTGCCCCGGGCGCGAGGGCGCGCCGGGCCTGCCGGGCGCGGCGGGGGCGCTGCTGCTGAAGACCGGCTTGGGACCGCGCGGGCTCGCGGGCGGGCGCTGAATCCGCGGCGGGATGAACGGCGCGCGCGGGGACTCGCCCGGAGTGACGCGGCGCGGCGGCAGCGGCGCGGCGTCGGCCGGCCGGGCCGGCGCGGCCGGTTCCGTCGCGGCGGCTTCGGCGTACGGCTCGGCCGGGGCGGGCGGCAGATCCTTGAACAAGGCCCGGGCCCGCTCCTCGAGGCTCTGCGTCGGGACGGCCTCCTCGACCTCGTGGATGATGGGACGCTCGAGCTCCAACGCGGCGAGCTCGGCAGCCCGCTCCGATTCGGCCTGGGCCTCGGCCACCGCGACCTCGGCGGCGGTGCGACGGCGCTTGGTCGGCCGAGGCTCCACCGGCGCGGGGGCGGGCTCCGCCTTGACCGCCTTGCGGCGGCCCTTCTTGGCGGCCGGCTCGTCGGCGCTCTTCCGCTTCTCGCGCTCCCAGCGCACCCGGATCGCCGACACCTGGTCGTTCTCCAGGGCGGAGAGGTGACTGCGCACGAAGATATTCATGTCCTTGAGCATGCCGAGCAGCTGCTCAGGAGGTACGCCGAACTCCGCGGCGAGATCGTGAACTCTCGTCTTGACCACTCAGGCCTCCATCAGGTGCGTGCGGGCGCCAGCTGCACCATGCCGCCGGCCAACGCGCGGTCCCGCACACCGACCGCCATCACTGGCGGCTTTCCCAACTGAGCGCCGATCGCGGCGGCGCCCGGTCCCGTCAACAGCGGCACGCCCTTGGCGGCCGCCAGCCGGACCACTTTGTCCACGGCGCGGGGGCTGGCGTCTTCCGCCACGACCACACACCGGCATTTTCCCGCCTGCAGTTCTTTCCGTACCGCATCCACGCCCACGGCGATGTTCCGCGCGCGGTACCCCAGGCCGATCAGGCCCAGGAGCCCGCTCATTCGCGGGGCTTGCTCTCCTCACCGCCGTCCTCGTCGGTGAGCTCGGCCAAGAACGCCATGAGCTGATCGGCCGCCTCGGGACTCATGCCCGGGATCCGGGCGATGTCCTCCCGCTCGAGATCGAGGATGTCGTTCAGCATCTTGTAGCCCGCGGTTTCAAGGATCGCGGTGAGCTCGGGCGAGACGCCCTGCAGCTCGCTGAGCGGCACCTGCGACGCCATCTCTTCCTCCGGCGGCAGCGGCGCGAAGAGCGGTCCCTCGCCGCCGCGCTCCAGCCACTCGCGGCTGGAATACAGATCGATCTTCCACCCGGTCAGCTCGGATGCCAACCGGACGTTTTGCCCGTTCCGGCCGATCGCGAGGGAGAGCTGGTCCTCGTCCACCACGGCCTGGATCGTCTTCGCCTCGGGATCGGAGAAGACCTTGGCCACGCGGGCGGGCGCGAGCGCGAGCCGCGCGAACCGCTCCGGATCCGGCGACCAGGGCACGATGTCGATCCGCTCGCCGCCCAGCTCGTTCACCACCGCCTGGACCCGCGAGCCCTTGAGCCCGACGCAGGCGCCCACCGGGTCGATCGAGTCGTCCCGGGAGATGACGGCGACCTTGGTCCGGCTGCCGACCTCGCGCGCGATGGCCCGGATCTCGACGATCTGCTGCTGAATCTCCGGCACCTCGAGCTTGAAGAGCGCCTTCACGAAGAGCGGGTCGCCGCGCGACAGGATGAGCCGTGGCCCCTTGGGCGTCTGCTTCAGCCCCTTGAGCACGGCGCGGATCGTGTCGCCCTGGTGGAAGTGCTCGCGGTGATTCTGCTCCCGGTACGGGATGATCGCTTCCGCCTCGCGGAACTTGTTCAGCATGATGACGAGCTTGCCGCGCTCGATCTGCTGGACCTCTCCCGACAGGAGCTCGCCCACCTTGGAGGTGAACTCCTCGCGGATCCGGGCCCGCTCGCCTTCGCGCACCCGCTGGATGATCCGCTGCTTGGCGGCCTGGACCGCGAGCCGGCCGAACTCCACGAACGGCACCTCTTCCTCGAGCATGTCGCCGAGCTGGAAGTCCGGATCCTCGTACTGGGCCTCTTCGAGCGCGATCTGCCAGCTGGCGTCCTCCACCGTCTCCACCACCTGGCGGAGGCGTACCACGCGGATGGTGCCCTGCAGCTCGTCCACGTTGAGCTCGAACTTGACGTTCGGCCCGAACTTGCGGACCAGCGCGGCCTGGATCCCGTCGCGCAGGAGGTCCAGGAGATCGGAGCGCTCGAGTTGTTTCGCGGTCGTCAGCTCGCGGAACGCGGCCAACATCTCGGTCGAACCTGCCATCGGTCTCACTCCAAGGAATCGGGGCCCCGTCGTTTGCCCACGGTGGCCCAGTCCACCAGCAGCGTCGCTTCGCTGATCGTGTCGAGGCCGAGAGTGACCTCGTCGCCTTGCTCCGGCCGGAGGGTCACGTGCTCATCGTCGGGCACCGCGACGATCTCCACCACACGCCGTCCGCCGAGCGGCTGGGCCCGCACCCGGGCCCGGCGGCCGATGAAGCGGCGCCAGTGCTCCGGCCAGCGAAGCGGTCGCTCGAGGCCCGGCGACGACACCTCGAGCACGTAGCGCGGGCCGACCATGGCCCTGGATTCCAGGAATCGCTCGAGGGACCGGCTAATCGCCGCGCAGTCGTCGGCCGTCACACCCTGGCCGGGTCGGCTGTCCGGGCGGTCCACCCGCACTTGCAGGATGGGGCGCTGGATCGTGCCGGTTCGTCTAAGGTCCACCAACTCGAAGCCGAGGCCGTCGAGGTGGGTACGAATCGGGATGAGCAGCGCGTCAACAGACATCGGAAGCGGAAAAAAAATGTGGGGGAACTCCCCCACATCAACAGTCGGCCCGTACAAGCGCCCCCGGGACAGCAGGAGAAAGCTAGCGCCGAATACGGGGAGAGTCAACGTGAAGGGGTGACAAGCCGGTGAGCGGTGGGCAGCGCTCTTGTCACCCTGAGCGGAGCGAAGGGGCCATAAGGCTGGGTCATGCCCCCTTCGCTTCGCTCAGGGTGACAATGGAATCCCGAGGTACGCCGCCATCCGGCCGTCCGACCCCTTCGAGGCGCGATGACTATAAAAGGTGGGACGGTCGTGAGCGGAGCAGCGGGACGAGAGGGTGACGCGCCGGACGCCGAGCTGGGCGCCCTGCTCCGCCAGCCTGTGGCGCAGGTCGAGATGCCATGGGCCGGGACCGTCGCTGGGCAGCCCGCACCCCGACATGACTTCAGAGCCCACTTCATAGCACGAACCGCAAATGCCAACACCGCAATGCATTACAACTTTGCCTGGTGTCGAGCTCGTCGCGGCGAGCAACCGCTCGAGACCGCGGCTGAGAATCCCGCCCGCGGTGCCGCGCCAGCCGGCGTGGAGCAACCCGATGCCTTTGCCCGCGACGGCTAGGTACACCGGAATGCAGTCGGCCACCGTCACCGTGAGCAGGACGCCGGGCGCGGTGGTGACCAACCCGTCGATCCCTTCGGTCTGCACCCAGCCCCGCGACGGACCCACCGACATCACCTCGGTGCCGTGGATCTGATTCCCGAGCACCACGGCCGAGAACCCGGCAAACGACCGCCGGAAGAGACGCCAGCGGCTCATGACCTCGCCGACCGGGGCCTCGCTCCAGAGGCCAAGGTCGAATCCTCCACCGGGCTCTTCCCCTCGTCCGGTGATCCCGGCGACCAACCCGAGCTCGTCTCTCCAGGAACCGAGCTCGAACCGCGGCGGACCGCCCGTTACCGCTGCTTCGTCGAGCGGAGCCTCAGCCCCGCCTCCCCTATCCATCCGCCCGTTCGATATCGGCTCCGAGGGCCCGCAGGCGCTCGTCGATCCTCTCGTAGCCCCGCTCGATCTGGCCCACGTTGTGGATGGTGCTCGGCCCTTCGGCGGCGAGCGCCGCGAGGAGCATCGCCATCCCCGCCCGGATGTCGGGCGACTCCACCGTTCCGCCCTTGAGGGGCGCGGGCCCCGAGATCACGGCGCGGTGCGGATCGCACAGCACGATCCGCGCGCCCATCCCGATCAGCTTGTCCACGAAGAAGAGCCGGGACTCGAACATCTTCTCGAAGACCAGCAGCATGCCGGAGCATTGGGTGGCGGTGACGATGGTGGTGGACATGACGTCGGCGGGAAACGCCGGCCACGGCCCATCCTCGAGCTTGGGCACGTGCCCGCCGAGATCGGGTCGGATGCGGCGCTCCTGATCGGGCATCACCGTGAGACGGCTGCCCTCGATCCGCGGGCGGATGCCGAGCCGCTCGAATCCGAGCAGCGTGCTGCGGAGGTCCTCGGGCCGCACCGGATCGATGGTGACCTCGCCGTTCGTCACCGCCGCGAGGCCGATGAAGCTGCCGATCTCGATGTGATCGGGCCCGATCGCGTAGCTTGCCCCGCCCAGCGGCCGGCCGCCCTCGATGGTATAGACGTTGGAGCCGATCCCTTCGATGTGGGCGCCCATCGCCACCAGCGCGCGGGCCAGGTCCTGCACGTGCGGCTCGCACGCCGCGTTCCGGAGCACCGTCCGGCCCTTGGCCATCACGGCCGCCATGAGCGCGTTCTCGGTGCCGGTGACGCTGGGCTCGTCGAGGAAAATGTCGCTTCCGATGAGCCCCTTCGCCTCGAGCTCGTAGCGGTCGCCCACCATGACGGAGGCGCCGAGCTGCTCCAGCGCGAGAAAATGGGTGTCCACCCGCCGGCGGCCGATGACGTCGCCGCCCGGCGGGGGCAAGGTGACGGCGCCGAACCGTGCGAGCATCGGACCGGCCAGCAGAATCGACGCGCGGATCTTGGCGCAGAGGGCGGGGTCGAGCGGCTTGGGCCGGAGCGGCCTCGTGTCAATCCGCACGGTGTTCGGCGCGGTCCACTCGGCCTGCGCCCCGAGGTCCATCAGGAGCGCGAGCATCGTCTCGACGTCGCGGATGCGGGGGATGTTGTCGAGCTCGACGACGCCGTCGGCGAGCACGGTCGCGGCGAGAATCGGAAGAGCGGCGTTCTTGTTGCCCGCAGGGCGGATGGTACCGCGCAGCGGACGACCGCCGCGGACGAGGAATCGAGGAGGCATGGCCAAAGCTGCCAAGGGCGGTTGCACGCGTCAAGCGGCTCCAGGGGGTTGCGGAGGACCCGCGACGCCATTGTTTTTCACCGGGTGCGACGTCGCACCCAGGGCGACCTGGCTCTTTCGGAGAATGAGGGACGAATGACGACTTTCGCGCTGGTGCAGGTCGGCGCCACGCCCGATTGGGTGGGACCGACGGTTGCGATATCGCTGGTGGTGATCGCCGCCTCGATTCTCGGCGGGGCCATCGTCGTGGCGGTAGCGGCGCTTCGGATCTCGGGCGAGACCCGAAAGGTCAGCACGATGATCCAGGGACACCAGGAGGACGTCACCCAGGCGCTCGCCGGCGCGCGGCGGCTCACCGAGCAAGGCCAGGACCTGCTGGTGCTCCTCCGGCAGGAAGTCGGCGCCTTCACCCAGACCAGCCGGCGTATCCGCCGCAAGCTGGTGCGCGGGGTGGACCGCATCGAGGCCAAGCTCGCCGATCTCGAGACGCTCTACGACCTGGTCCACGACGAGGTGGAGGACACCGCCCTCGACGTGGCCGCGGCGCTCCGCACGTCACGGCAGGGGACCGGGATGCTGGGCCGGGTGCGGCGTCTCCTGGTTCCGAGCCGCCGGTGACGCCAGCCCGCCTCCTGGGGGCGCTCATCGTCGTCGGGCTCTTCCTTCTCATCGCTCCCGAGTCGGCGCACGCCTGGACCCCGGGGACCCACATCTATCTCGGCGAGTCGGTGCTGGCGAACCTGCCGGTGCTTCCCATGGCCATTGCCGACCTCCTCAGGGCCTACCCGTTCGACTTCCTCTACGGCAACATCGCGGCCGATTCGTCCATCGCGAAGCACTACGCCCCTCTGGGACGGCACTGCCACTACTGGCACGTCGGCCAGGAGATCCACGACCTCGCGGAATCGGACGCGATGCGCGCCTTCGGGCTGGGATACCTCTGCCACCTCTCGGCCGATACCATCGCCCACAACTATTTCGTGCCCCGGCAGCTCATGCTCACCAGCAGCACGGCCTCGGTGGGCCATTCCTATTGGGAGACCCGGGTCGAGGCGCACCTGGGCGACGCGTACGCCCGGGCCGCCAAGGACGTGATCCTGCTCGACCACTCGGAGGCCGACGCGCACCTCGACCGCCTCATCGCTCCGACGATCTTCAGCGTGCGGACCAACCGGCGGCTCTTCCGTGGCATGGTGCGTCTCACCGAGACCACCAGCTGGCAGCGGGCGAGCCAAGTGGCTCGGGAGTACAGCCGTTGGGGGCTGGCCGATCAGGACGTCGAGCGGCACCTCGGCCTCTCGTTCGACTACATGATCGAATTGCTCGGCGGGAGCAGCGTGAGCGCGCACCAGCTCGACCCCTCGGGCGAGCGGCCGCTCAAGACGGCGAAGGAGCTGCGCCGGCGGGTGCTCCGCGCGTCCGGCCGCCGCAACGCATCCCGCCTGCGCGACGCGGCGCAGGAGCACTTCGGCCTGCCCGAGCGGCCGCTCGAGCACTGGATCAGGATCCCGCTGAAGCTTCCCTGGCGCGCGCCGGAAGGCTCCGCGCCTTCGCCCAAGGCGCTCGTCAACGGACGGAGCTAGTCGGGCTCGCGCCGCCGATGGACGCCGCCGAGATCATCCACCGGCTGGTCCGGTGAGAGCGGCGACCCGCTGGCCGCTCGTCGCGGCGCTCCTCTGGCTGCCGGGGGCCCGAGTCGCGGCCGCGCAATTCGCCGCTCCCTCCGCCGTGGTGCGGACGACACCAGCGACACCGGCGCGGGGCTCCGTGGTGTGGCTTAAGGTGGAGGACGACTGGTCGCGCAACGACCAGGCCCGGCTCACGGCCGTCGAAGGCGAGGCGGCGGGCGAGCCGCTCCACTTCGAGCCGGTCGAGCGGGGCTTCGTCGCTTTGCTCGGCATTCCGATCGAAGGAGGGGACACGCTCCCGGTGGTCTTACGCCTCTCGCGCCAGGCACGGGTGGACTCGACGCTCGTCGGGCTCGTCGTGCGGCATCCCAGCTATCCCCGCGAGCGGCTCAAGGTGCCACCGCGCATGGCGCAGTACGACAGCGCGACGCGGGCGCGGGTCGAGTTGGAGCAGGCGCGAGCCCGCGAGGTGTCGCGAGGGTCGCACGAGACGTCCCGGCTCTGGTCGGTGCCGCTCACGCTGCCGCGCGACAGCCGGATCACGAGCGCGTACGGCGGCGCGCGGGAGTTCAACGGCCAGGTGACGAGCCGCCACATGGGCACGGACTTCGCCGGCGCGGTCGGGACACCGGTCGGCGCGGCGGCGCGGGGGATCGTGGCCCTGGTGGCGGATTTCTATCTCGCGGGGCGCGCGGTCTACCTGGACCACGGGGCCGGATTGGTGACGGGGTACTTCCACCTGAGCCAGGTGGACGTGGCGGAGGGCGACACGGTCGCGGCGGGGCAGCGCATCGGCGCGGTGGGTCGGACCGGACGGGTGACCGGCCCGCACCTGCACTGGATCATGCGGTACGGCGCGATCTCGGTGGATCCGATGACGCTGGTGGAGCTGGGGGTGGAGGGGGAGGTGGATGTGTCACCCTGAGCGCAGCGAAGGGGACCATGCCGGTGATGGTCCCCTTCGCCGCGCTCAGGGTGACAGCTGTTCCAGTGTTATTTCAACTTTTCCTGCAACACCGGCTGTACGCCTTTCGGGTCCGCCTTCCCCTTGCTCCGCTTCATCACCTGCCCGACGAAGAAGGCCATGAGCTTCGTCTCGCCCCCCTTGTACCGCGCGACTTCGGCCGGGCTCGCGGCGAGCACCTCGTCCACCCAGGTCGCGAGCGCGTCCTGATCACTCACCTGCACCAGCCCGAGCCGCTCGGCGACCGCCGCCGGCTCACCGTCGGGCAACCGGGCCATCTCGGCATAGACCCGCTTCGCCGCCTGGTGGCTCAGGGTGCCGGCGCGGACCAGACCCACCAAGCTCGCGAGCCGTCCCACGGAGACCGGAAAGGCCCCGGTCTCGTTGAACGTGGCGATGACGTCGCCCATCACCCAGTTGGCCGCCGTCTTGGGCTCGACCCCCGCCGCGACCACCGACTCGAAGTAATCGGCGAGCGGGACCTCGCTGGTGAGGACCCGCGCGTCGTACGCCGGGATGCCGAGCGCCACCTCGAGGCGGCTGCGCCGCGCCTCGGGCAACTCGGGCAGCGCCTCGCGCCGCTCCGTGATCCACGCGTCGTCGAGCACCAGCGGCGGAAGGTCCGGATCGGGGAAGTAGCGGTAGTCGTGACTCTCTTCCTTCGACCGAAGCGGCTTGACCTGACCGGTCCCCGCGTTGAACAGCAGCGTCACCTGCGCCACTCGTCCCCCGCTCTCCAGAAGCCCGATCTGCCGCGTCCGCTCCGCCTCCAGCGCGCGCTCCACATTGGCGAAGGAGTTGAGATTCTTCACCTCCGCCTTGGTGCCGAGCCTGATCTCACCGGGACGCCTGATGGAGATGTTGGCGTCCACCCGGAGACTGCCCTGCTCCATGCTGCACTCGCTCGCGCCGGCGTAGATCAGGATCTGTCGCAGCGTCGTGAGATAGGCGCGTGCCTCCCCGGGCGAGCGCAGGTCGGGCTCGCTGACGATCTCGGCCAGCGGCACGCCGGCGCGGTTGAGATCCACCGCCGTCTTCCCCGGGAACCGGTCGTGCACCAGCTTGCCGGCGTCCTCCTCGAGGTGGAGCCGCGTGATCCCGGCCTGGATGCGGCCGCGCTCCGGCGACTCGAAGGTGACCCGGCCCCCGGTCGCGAGCGGCTGGTCGAACTGGGAGATCTGGTATCCCTTGGGGAGATCGGGATAGAAGTAGTTCTTCCGCGCGAAGACGCTGGTGTGGTGCACGGCGCACCCCAGCGCGAGCGCCGCCGAGGCGCCGAGCCGCACCGCCTCGGCGTTGGGCACCGGCAGCGCGCCCGGAAGGCCGAGGCAGACCGGACAGACGTTGGTGTTGGGCGGATCGCCGAACGTCGTGCGGCAGGCGCAGAACATCTTGGTCCTGGTGCGAAGCTGTACGTGGACCTCGAGCCCGATCACCGTCTCCCAATCCATCAGCGCACCTCCGCGTCGGCGGGCACCGCGCGCTCGATGGCGGCGGCCGCGGCGAGGAGGCGCTCGTCCTCGAAGAACGGCGCGATGAGCTGCGCGCCGACCGGGAGGCCCTCGCTGCGCCCCACCGGCAGGCTCACCGCCGGCAGGCCTGCCAGGCTGATGGCGCAGACGAAGATGTCCGCGAGGTACATGGAGACCGGATCCTCGGTCTTCTCCCCCGCCCGGAAGGCCGGGGTGGGCGTGGTCGGCGTCAGCAGCAGATGCACACCGGAGGCGAAGACCTGCCTGAAGTCTTCGGCGATGAGCGCGCGCACCTGCTGCGCCTTCCGGTAGTAGGCGTCGTAGTAACCGGCGCTCAGCACGTAGGTACCCACCAGAATCCGCCGCTGCACCTCGGCCCCGAACCCTTCACCCCGCGTCGTCCGGTACAGCGAGTGAATGTCGCCCGCGGGTCCGACCTTCCGGGGGCCGTACCGCACCCCGTCGTACCGGGCGAGGTTCGCCGCGGCCTCGGCGGGAGCCACGATGTAATAGGTCGGAACGGCGTACGGCGAGTGCGGAAGCGAGACCTCGCAGACCTGGCCACCCAGATCCTGGATCGCCTCCCGGGTACGCTGAAGCGCGGCCCCGACTCCGGGGTCGAGGTCCGCGGGGTAGTACTCCCGCGGCAATCCGATGCGGAGACCCTTGAGATCCGGCAAAGGCGTGGGCACCGGCATCGGTGGCCGGTCCACCGTCGTCGAGTCGAGAGGATCATGTCCGCTCATCACGCTCAGCACCCGGCCGGCGTCGTCCACGTTCCGGCTGAAGACGGAGATGCAGTCGAGCGAGGATCCGAAGGCGACGAGGCCGTACCGGCTCACCCGGCCATAGCTCGGCTTCATGCCCACCACCCCGCAGAAGCTCGCCGGCTGCCGCACGGAACCGCCCGTTTCAGAGCCGAGCGCCGCCGGGACGACGCCGGCGGCGACCAGCGCCGCCGATCCGCCGGAGGAGCCACCCGGCACTCGCGCGGGATCGATGGGGTGCTTCACGCGGCCGAACGCCGAGTGCTCGGTGGACGAGCCCATCGCGAACTCGTCCATGTTGGTCTTGGCCGCGATCATCGCGCCGGCCTCGCGCAGGCGAGTCACTGCCGTGGCGGTGAACGGCGAGACGTACCCCTCCAGGATCCGGGAGGCGCAGGTCGTCGGCTGCTCGACGGTGACGATGTTGTCCTTGAGGGCGACCGGCAGCGCCGCGAGCGGTCCGGACGAGCGCATGGCATCCACGCGCGCGGCCTCGGTGTCGAGCAGCTCCTGCGACCAGTGCAGGGTCGCGTTGAGCGGCTCGGCGGCGGCAAGCCGGGCGCCCGTCTCCCTCGCGGCCTCCGCCGCGCTCACGACTCCTCCATGGCGCCATGCCGCGGCACGAGGAAGAAGCCGTCGGTGAACTCGGGCGCGAGCTCCGCCGGTGGCCGGGCGAGCGGCACCGGCCCGGGCACGTCCTCGCGCAGATCCACGGACTGGGGGCCCGGAAGAAACGGCGCGGCCATCCGGTCCGCGGGGACCTGATCGAGCTGCGCCACGTAGTCCACGATCCGGTTGAGCTGGTCCACCAGCCGGCCCAGCTCTCCCTCGCGCACGGCCAGCTCGGCCAGCCTGGCCACGTGCCGCACCTCGTCCCGGCCGATGCTCATGCACTCTCCCATTCGCGCTCGAGGCCGGCATAGGCCACGAGCAGTTGTTTCTCCCCCACTTCCTCGTCGTCGAAGGCGACGGACACCTTGAGGTCGCGCCCGGCGCCGCTGAGACCGCGGATCGTCCCGCTGCCGAAGCGGCGGTGCCGGACGCGCTCGCCTTTGACATACCGGGGCGTGTCCTGGGAAGCCTCGTCTTCAGCGGTGCCGCGGGGCGGCGGGGCGGCGGGGCCGTCTATTCCGCTCCCGCGCGAGCTGCCGCTACGCCCCCACTGCCCCGCTGCCCTACCGACCCGCTGCCCCGCCGACCAGTCCGGCGCCCAGAGCGAGGTCGTCCTCCGCTCCTCCACGATGGCGGGAGGAAGCGCCTTGAGGAAGCGCGAGGGGATTCCCGGCCGCAGCTCGCCGCCGCGGCGGCGCGCGCGAGCCCAGGTGAGATACAACTTGTCCTTGGCGCGCGTCAGGCCCACGTAGCAGAGGCGGCGCTCCTCCTCCAGGCCGTCAGGCTGCTCCTCCGCCCGGGCCAGCGGGAAGAGGCCGTGCTCCAGACCGGTGAGCACCACAACCGGCCACTCCAGGCCTTTCGCGGTGTGGAGGGTCATGAGCGTGACACCGTCTTCGCTCCCGATCACCGTCTCCGCCGACGAGAGCAGCGCCGCTTCGGTCAGGAACCGCTCGAGCGGCGTGCCGGACTCGGGATCGTCGGTCACTTCCTCGGACCGGTCGGCGGCGCTGGCGACCAGCTCGCGCACGTTCTCCCACCGGTCGGCGCCTTCGGGTCCTTCGGCGTGCAACACGGCCTCGTAGTCGATGGCTCGGATGACGTGCTCGAGGACTTCGGCGGGCGCCAGGCGGCTCGCGCGCTCCACCAGCCCATCGATGAACGCGGCGAACGACCGGAACGCTTCCCGCACGTTAGGCCGGAGATCGGGAATCCGATCCGCCGCCCGCGCGGCCGCGAGCATGGGCTTGCTCCACTGCATGGCCGTCTGCCCGAGGATCGAGAGGCTGGTGTCCCCCAGCCCGCGGCGAGGAACCCCGACCGCGCGGAGGAACGCCTCGTCGTCGGAGGGATTGGCGACCAGCCGGAGGTAGGCGAGCAGGTCCTTGACCTCGCGCCGCTCGTAGAAACTGATCGCGCCGATCAGCCGGTACGGCAGCCCGGCGCGGCGGAAGGCCTCCTCCAGCGCGCGGCTCTGGGCGTTGGTGCGGTAGAGCACCGCCATCTCGGCGTAGCGCCATTCGCTTGCCGCGCTCCGGCGCTCCAGCTCGCGCACCACCCACTCGGCCTCATCGCGCTCGTCGGCCGCGGCGAGGAGGGTCACCATCTCGCCGCCGCGCCTGCGGGTGGTGAGCGTCTTCCCGATCCGGCCGCTGTTCTCGGCGATCACGCCGTTCGCGGCGTCGAGCACGATCTGGGTCGAGCGGTAGTTCTCCTCCAACCGCACCAGCTTCGCGCCCGGGAAGTCGGTGAGGAAATCCTGCATGTTGCGGACGTCGGCGCCGCGCCAGCCGTAGATCGACTGGTCGTCGTCGCCCACGGCGCACACGTTGCCGTGGGCACCGAGGAGCCGTATCAACTGGTACTGGGCCCGGTTGGTGTCCTGGAACTCGTCCACCAGGATGAAGCTGAACCGCTGCTGATACGCCCGGAGCCGGTCGGGATGGTCCCGGAAGAGTGTGAGCGGATGCAGCATGAGGTCGTCGAAATCCATCGCGTTCGCCGCCCTGAGGGCGGGCCCCATGGCGCCGTATACGTCCGCCGCCACCACCGCGAGACGATCGAACGGCGACCCCGCCGCCAGGTCCGAGGGGGGAACCATGCGGTTCTTCGCCGCCGAGATGAGCGATTGCACCGCGCGAGGCGGGAACATCCTGGTCGAGTGGCCCCGCTGGTCCATCAGGCGCTTGATCAGGCTCAGCCGGTCGTCTTCATCGTAGATCGTGAACTGGCGCGTGAAGCCCAGCAGCTCGGCCTCCCGGCGGAGGAGCCGGGCGGAGAGCGAGTGGAAGGTACCGATCCAGAGCCCAGACGGATCCCGGCCGAGCAGGCGTCCGATCCGGTGCTTCATCTCGCCGGCGGCCTTGTTGGTGAAGGTGACCGCGAAGATGCGCTCGGGCGGCACGCCGTGCCGGTCGATCAGGGCCGCGATACGGGTGGTGAGAACGCGCGTCTTCCCCGAGCCCGCTCCGGCAAGCACCAATAGCGGGCCATGGACGTGCTCGACCGCCTCGTGCTGAGCCGGGTTGAGGGTGAGCGGCAGCTCGGGTGGCGAGGTATCGATCATCCGACCGGATCGGCCAGTGGAATACGCATCAGGAAACAGGCTCCCTTCTCCGACGGCTCGAGCAGCAACGCGCCGCGGTGGGCGTCCTCCACGACCCGGCGGGAGAGCGCGAGCCCGATCCCCCACCCACCGCGTTTGGTCGTGATCCCGGGCTCGAAGAGGGTACGGCGGATCTCCTTCGGAACCCCGGGCCCATCGTCGATGACTCTGATCTCGCCCATCCCTTCTTCGGCTCCGACCCGCAGGATAATCGTCCCGCTCCGTCCCTGCAGCGCGTCGATCGCGTTCTTCACCAGCGACTCCAGCGCCCACTCCAGGAGCACCGGATCGCCGACCACGGTCGGCCCCACACCCGGGGCCTCGAGCCGCAGCTCGATGGGGTTCGCGCGCTTGGGCAGCCGGGGCCGGAAGTAGCCGCCGACCCGGTCGGCCAGCGCGCCGAGCCCGATCGGCTCGCGCTTGGCGGGATTGCCGATGCGCTCGAAGCGGCGGGCCACACGCTCGAGCCGCTCCGCGTCGGCCGCGAGATGATCGGCGAGATCGGGCGGCGGCGTCGGCCGCGAGCGGACCCGCTCGATCCATCCCTGCAGGCTGGTGAGCGGCGTGCCCATCTGGTGGGCCGCCTCCCGCGCCATCGCCACCCAGAGGCGGTCGCGCTGTGCGGCCATCGCGCTCCGGTACGCGAAGACGGCCACCGCCACCATCACCGCGATGGTGAGCGCCTGGAGCACGGCCAGGGCGGTGATGTTGCGCTGGGCCGGCAGCGGACCGTAGTGCACCGTTCCGATCGCGTCCACGATCGGCGGGTTCTGGCGGTCGAGCCTCGCCGCGTACTTCAGCACCCGGGGATCGTCGAGCGCCGCCTCGAACGGGAGATTCGCCGCCGCTGTCACCCGGCCGGTGCCGTCGGTGATGATCAGCGGCAGCCCCAGCGCGCGTACCTGCTCACCCAGCCGCAACAGCGCCTCGGCCTCCGAGCCGGGATCGGGATCGTTGAGTCCGCCGAAGACGCCGGAATAGAGCCGGCTGGTGGCGGTCGCGTCGGCCTTGAAGTGCCGGATGATGAGGAGACCGGTCCCCAGACTGAGGCCCGAGAGCACGGCCACCAGGAGCACCGCGACGCTCGGCGCGAGCCGCTGGAGCCGCTCTTTAGGCGGTCGGAGCCAGGCGGTCGACACCGAGGTACGGCACCAGCGCCTTCGGCACGCGCACCGATCCGTCGGCCGCTTGGTTGTTCTCGAGCAGGGCGATGATGGTGCGGGGGAAGGCGACGCCCGAGGCGTTGAGGGTGTGGACGAACTCCGGCTTGGCCCGGGGCTCGCGGCGGAAGCGGATGTTGGCCCGCCTCGCCTGGAAATCGGTGAAGGTGCTGGAGCTCGAGGCCTCGAGCCAGGTGCCGACGCCGGCCGCCCAGACCTCGAGGTCGAAGGTGCGCGCGCTCCCGAACCCGGTGTCGCCGGCGGCGAGCTCGACCACGCGGTACGGGATCTCGAGGCGTCGAAGCACCGCCTCCGCATGGTTGGTCATCCGCTCGTGCTCCGCGTCGGATTCCTCGGGCCGGACGAAGCGGACCAGCTCGACCTTGTCGAACTGATGAACCCGGATGAGCCCGCGGGTGTCCTTGCCGTGCGCGCCCGCCTCGCGGCGGAAGCACGGGGTGTGGGCGACGTATCCCCGGGGGAGATCGGCCGACTCGAGGATCTCGTCCCGGTGGAGGTTGGTGAGCGGCACCTCCGCGGTGGGAATGAGGAATAGATCGTCGGCCGCGAAGCCGTAGAGATCGTCCTCGAACTTGGGGA
>Ga0184615_10000576_pt1 | contig 20063 bp, 35 predicted proteins | sample PLM4_65_coex_FD_133134 | JGI IMG/M metagenome (GOLD analysis project Ga0184615, IMG submission 133134) | Groundwater sediment microbial communities from an aquifer in East River, Colorado, USA - PLM4_65_coex | ecosystem: Environmental > Terrestrial > Soil > Riparian zone | place: USA: East...
ATTCCGAACGCGAGGCTATGGTCAAGCCTTTCCCTGTCCCCAACCTTGAACCCCTTCGCCTCCACAGCCGCTTGCTCCACCTCCGCAGCTGGGTCGCCGTCGTGAACGATAACCGGCACCGAATACAGTGGGCACGATGACTGATGCAGCGTCATGTACCGGTTGTTGTCGGGAGCCTGCGCGGTACACGTGCACTTCGGCCCCGTCTCCCCGTCGAGCCTTGGTTCACCACCAGGAAACTCGACAGCACCCATGTGCTCCGAGCCTTCATCAACGAAGCCGCAACGAATACAGGTGTGACTGAGCGGGCTGCGCCACTGGTGGTTGCATGTTTTGGAGTCCCCTTCGCTGGTAGGCGATGGCTGGGCGCGGAGGGTGCGCATAAACTCCGCAGCCGCTTCGAGATAAGCCTGCTTGACCTGGCGGTTGTGCTTGAAACGGAGCACCTGTTGACCGAGCCACAGGTCGAATGCGCTGCAGGCCGCCACCAGCGCCGCTCGCTCTGCTTCGAGTTCCAGGCAGCGCTTCTGCCGAATCTCCGCGGCAGCACGTAGCGCCTCGTAGCTTGGTGAGCCCTCCGCCGCCTTCGCGCCTTCTGCTTTCGGATAGCGACGCTCACACCAGCAGTGGCAGTTTTCGCGAATCTCGCAGCTGTGATTGACGCGACAGAACACGCAGCCAGTGCAATCGCAACCCGCGTAGGGGCAGCCCGGCTCTTCTGCTGGAGCCGGTGCCGCTGGGGTGGATTCAGCCGTGGTCATATTGTAAATCCTTCGCAGGACGGCGCGTTCGTCTGGGTGGTTTATGAATTGAAGGCACTTGGATGCTTCGTCGCGAACAACTGTGAGCTGCTCTTCCAAATGCTCCCGCTTCGCCCGTTCGGCTACCAACTCGGCTTCCCGTTCCTTCAGCCACCCCTCGCGCTGTTCGGCCTGTGTCTGCCAGAATTTAGCCCGCTCCCGTTGCTGCTCGGCGCGGGTTTCGGCGGCGGTGAGCTGATGGGCGGGCACGAAGTTGGCGCACCGTAGGTCAAAGACGGTCGTCCGGGCGCCCCCTGACCAGCCCTCGTTTTCCTGGCCCTTGTTTAGCCGCTTCACTATGCGCAGCTGGTAATCCTCGCCGTTGCGCTCGAAACCGATCGGCGTCTCGTCGAACGTTACCGGCCCTGGCTCAATCGGCGAGGCTGATTGTTTGGGGTCGGTCACGACTTGGCCTCGAAAACGTGGAACACCAAAGCACCGCCGTGCATCTGGAAAGTCGCGATGAACGCGCCCTCTTCCCCGGCCAGCTGGTGACCAGTGCCGCGAACGCAGAAGCGGCGCCCCTGCATGGGCCTGTCGGCGTCAACGAGAGCCCAGAGACACGGCTTGTCGTGCTGACACTGGATGCTCAGCACGACGGCACCTTGCGGCATGCGAACCTCTGCTAGATTGTCAATGGGTAGCGGGTACTTGTAGATGGTTTTCATAGGGTATCCCTTTCGATGAGGCCAACGGTGTTGGTCGGCGCGTCGACACGCGGCAGCTCACAGGCAACGAGAAGGCACGTGAGCGCAACGAGCGCAGCGTGGCGAATCAAGATCTTGATGGCGGGCTCGCAATGGCGACCCGGACGCGCACCCAATGCCTGACAGCGCTTACCATCGTGCTGCGCACAGATCGACGTCGTGCAGAGCGGACCATCCTCGGTCCAATCGGCCTGCAGCTCCTGCGCCTCGGCCTCGTTTTTGACTTTCTCGAGTAGGTTCATCAGGTTCCTTTTCCATCGCGCTCGATGAGCGCTGGCCTCACGTCCTCGTCCCAGCTCTTGCCACGCTCCCACTTACCGTCGATCAAAAACAGCATCCGGCTATGCATCACACCGGTCGGACCCGGGCCTTCGCCTTCCCATTTCCATTCGACGCCCCAACCGGCACACAGGTGCATCTTGTTGCAACGGGATAGACCGTCACCCAAGAGGATCGTGCGTTTCTGTTTGGGTGTGAGAGTCATCAGTCGTCGTCGCTGTTCCAGTGCGGTGCGTTCGCGAAGGGCTCACCGCTGGTCCCTGGGATGTAGTCGTCGAAGATGTCGCCGAGCTGCTCGTAGTCGGGGTTCTGGGACGTCTCGTAGAACGTCACCGTCTGCGGCTTGAACTTCACGTGCACGGTTCCTTCTTGCCCACCGTTGCGGAGCTTGCGCACCAAGATCTCGGCACGGTTGTCGCGCTCCTCGCCTTCCTTGCGATACTTGTCCTCGCGGTAGATCATGAAGATCCCAAAGGCGTCTTGTTCGATGCTGCCGCTACCGCGGAAATGGTTACCCATCGGGCGCTTGTCTTTTTCTTTCTCGATCTCGCGGTTGAGCTGCGCACACTCCAGCACCACACATTTCTCGTCCTTGGCAAGCTGGGTCGTGGCTTGGCTGATGGCAGTCAGCTCACCGTCACCGTTGATGAGGATGTCGGGCGACACGCGCATAAGCTGCATGTAGTCGATACCTACGACACCAAGCTCAATGTGTTCTCCAAACTTCTCGCGCAGACGCCGCTTGCCGTCACGCACGCTACTGCGCAAGCTGGATATGGTCTGCATACCCGTGTCGCAGATGATGATCGGGAGCTTCTCCAACTCCACCGCTGCGCCCACAAGATCTCGCCACTGTTCGTCGTTAACGCGGCCCATGCCGAGCTTGTGCCCGTCGATATTTGCCTCTTGGGATAAGGCACGCAACGCGAGTTGATCACGAGGCATCTCAAGCGACAAACACACAACCCCGTGACCCTTGCGAGCGGCCGCGATGAGCATGTTCAATAAAAGTCCGGTCTTGCCCATCCCGGGCCGAGCGCCGATGACGTACTTGTTGCCGCGCTTGAGGCCACCGATGCGCGCGTCCAGCGTAGGTAACCCAGTCGTTATGCCGGAGATCACGATCCCTTTGTTTTTTCGGCGTTCCTGGATCTCCCTGACCTCATCGGCGGCGGCTTGCCCAATCACCACGAACTGGTCATCGAGTTCGTGCTGGCGCGTTACGGCGTAGACACGCTGATCTACGGATTGCTTCCATGCGCCCGGTTCACCGATGTCGCCGTAACCCTCGACGGCAATCGTCTGGCATGTTTGCGTTACCTGACGAACGCCCCATTTGTCGACGATGGTTTTGGCATGCGTGAGCACATTGGCAACCGCTGGCGTAGCGTCTGACAACATCGCGAGATACGGGCTACCGCCCACCGCTTGCAGCTTGTCGTGATCACGAAGCACGCCAGCCACCGAAACGATGTCGATGGGGTTTCCTTTGGTGGCGAGATCTTGGATCGCCATGTATACGCGACGATTGGCGTCGGCGTAAAAGTGTCGTGGCTGCAACAGCACTGAGACCCGGTCGTAGGCTTCCTGATTCAGCAAGCACGCGCTGAGTACTGCTGCCTCAGCGTCCAGATCTGATGCGGGTACGCGGCCGCCGACGGTTGCAGGGGCGTCCATGGTGCTCAGCGCATTAGGCCGCGGGACAGATTCTTGATGGCGTTGGCTTGGGACTCAGCGTTTTTTATTTCCTCGGGAGTGGCGTTCTGAAGCGATTGGAGGTTCTGGGCGCGCTTCCTGGCAGCCAAGATCTCTTCATCGGGATCGTGTTTTTGTGCTTTGGGTCTGACTACAGTCTTCGGTTCGGGCGATTTGTTGCGGGCAAACTCCTGCACAAACTCCTGCACGCGCTCGGCATTGTGGAACAGCCATTGTGCAGTCTGCAGGCCCGGTTTTTTTCGTATGCCATCCTGCATCGCTGCACCATCGATCGCATCCAGCAAATCCTGCTGGGTGATACCGGCGCGCCAGAGCGCCATGGGTTTGGAGACCCTGGGATCTTCGTGGTGCGTAATTGGCAAACGACGGGTGTGACCGAAGACCAAGGCCATCTTGTCGGACAGCTCGATCACCTCTGGCCATTCTTGGGGTCTGGGCGCGTCGTAGGCGGCTCGGTTGGGATCCCTGTGCCAGAGGGCGGATTTTTCTTGGAGCGACAAGGGTGGTGGTTCCGGGGGGGCGGAACGGTCGACCTCGGGGTCTGTGCTCGGTTCCGGAACAACGACCAACGAGGGCGGGCTCTCTCCCCCCTTCTGTTTAGGCTTAGGTCTAGGCTTCTGCTTAGGCTTAGGAGTGACAGGTTGTGACCGCGTGTGACCGCGTGTGACCGCGTGTGACGGTTGACCGGCTGCCTCGAGTGCCAAATTCTCTCGTGATTCCCGCTTTCTAGCTCTGTCTGTCCTTTTGCACGTCTGAGCGAACACGTACTGAGGCCAGATTATCTGACCGTTGTTAAGCACCCACGTCTTGGTTTTAAGCAAGCGCTCTAGACCAACCTTTGCGACATCGGGTGGACAGCGTGTTGCTAGCGTGACCGCGTGTGACGGTTCGTGACCACCGCAGTCGAAGATCCCGGATCTATTGAACCTTCCATGAAGCATGAGGCTCATGACCACCTGCCCCTCGTACTCGAGCGCCAACCACGTGATCGTGTCCCGTGTATAAAATCGGACGTAGTCCTCGTCGGGGTAATTCACGGCGCAATCTCCATCACCTGAACGACCTCACCAGCGCACGCGGCAGCATCCCGGAATACTTCCGACCCCGTGAACCTCAGTGTTCTCCACCCAAGAATCTGCAGCGCTCTGTCCCGAGACTTGTCCCGTTGCGCCTGATCCTTGGTGCGCTCGTGAAAATCATGGCCATCTACCTCGATGGCGATTTTCATTGACTCGACGGCGAAGTCCAATCGGTAGGTCTTTTTTTCGAACTGGATCTCGTGCTGTGCATTTACCTCGATACCGGCATTAGCTAAGTACACAGCGAGCCTCTGCTCCATCGGTGACTCCACCAGCTCAAGCACACGCTCAAGATTGTTAGCAACCGTTATGAACACGGGATCGGTAACGACGGGCAAAATCTGCTTGGTCAGATACATCGCCTGATCGCGCTCCCGAATCGGGTAAAATGTAGCCTTTGCGTAGCTGGCCAGGATCAGTGGAAACCGTTCCCTGTTACAGGCCAAGAAGAACGGTTTTCCGATCAACGTCGCAACGGCGCACTCCGCAACGGTCTCAGCATTCGTTCGTTCATAGGCGAGAATCACGTCGCAGGCCTTGATCTGCTCTAGTCTCGACTCGTGTTTGTCGGTTGATTCCCCAGCCATGTAGACCAACGGATCCGTCACGGGGCAAGCTCCGCGAGTAGACGGTCGGTCAATTCGCGGAGGTGTTCGTCGCGTTCGCGGAGTTTCTCGATGGCGGCGATCCCCTGCGGCGCGCAGTTGCGACTGCGCTTCAGCACCTGGGCGATCTCCACGAAAGTGAGCCGCACCTTGAGCTTGTCGGCGAGCCAGCAACACACCTGGCGCGCCTGCAGCGGCGTCGGCGTCTTGCCGTGCAACATCCCCGTGAGTGTCATCTGGTACTCGCGCCCCACGGCGTCGAAGATGGGTCGCATCCGCCCGTACCCCGGCAAGTCTTCATGGTTCAGCTCGTTCATTCGGTCGCACACAAAGCCAGATACTTGAACAGACGCGCAACACAAAAGAACCTCACCGTGACGATTTGGTGTAAGTAAAACTCGCACTGCGCCACAGGTTGGGTAGGCGAAGCTTCGCTAGCCCCAACCCACCTGCTCACACGATCCCCCTTGTGCTACGCGCCGAGCTGGGTCTCGAGGCTCAGCAGTGGCCGCGGCGCGCAGGCGCGCTCCATGGCGTCACGCTCGCGCTGCCGGCGCGCCTGCTCACGCTTGGGGAGTTCGTCCCGCACCCAGCGCCGTGAGCGCTGTAGTTGCGCGGTGCATTGGCAGAGCGTGGTCAGCGTCGTGTTCGATGCGCCGTACGGAAACACCTGGTGCGGGTCGCCGCAGAACGCGCAGTGCGTGAGCAGCCAGCGCGCCCCGCGCTTCTTGTCGTTGTCCTCGCTGTGGCGGTACGTCACGGGAAGTACTTTCGGGTGAAGTGCGCGATGGCCCAGTGCAGAGCGCCAAGCATTCGCACGCGGTCGCGTGAGTAGTGAAAGAACGACGCACCGATGGTATGCGCCCTGCCCGAGTGCACCCCGAGCACGAACACCTCCGCGAACGGCACTTCCTTGTGCTGAGCGAGAGCGGCGCGCAGCGCTCCCTCCACGCTGTTGGTGGAGGGCGGCTCGGCGCCGCCCAGGTGCACCACGAGCGCGGGCTTCTTCTTGGACTTGGTCACGACTTGACCTGCTGTAACTCGGCCTCGGTGATCGCGGCCCTGAACTCGCTCTCGAACCCCGGTCGCGTCAGGAACGCCTCCTCGATCCCCGCCTTCATCGAATGCGCGAGAGGGCCGCACTTGGCACACCAGTGGATGAGACCACCGTCGCGCACGTCCGTGAAGTCCATCGTGTAGCGCTCGTCGGCGTCTTTGAGGCAACCGGGAGCGTCACCGTAGTCGTTGCAGAGGTGCTGGGTCATCGTTCTTTCACGTGGGTGAGTAGCCACTTCAGAGCCGATAGCGCATTTGATCGCTCGGTCTCCATCACGATGCACATTTCACACTCGGGGTAATGGTTGCAGTTGTGGCGATGGGTGATGATGACCTCGGCGATGCAGCGCGACGCATCTGCGAGGGAATCACCGAAAGGTCGTACGGCGACCGGCACCTAGTTGTCTTTCTGGTGCAGGCGAAGCGCCTCGGCGATGAGCTGTTCGACGACGATGTGATCGCACCCCTGATAGAACCCCACGACCTCGAGCCAATCGAGCGAGCAGTAGGCTGCGTCCAGCTCGTCACGATCCTTGCGCACGGGGTTGCGTCGCACGAGCATTTGGCCATTCGGGTAGTGTGAGCAGGGCTCGCGGTAGCTCATCGCGACGCCCAACTCACCCGGCGCCGGGAATGCGAGCGGCACCGTGGCCCGCACCACGCAGCTTGGCGGGAACTTGCGCATCATCTCGCGCACGACGGGAGGCAGGTTGGCGATCCACTCGAGCGCGCTTTGGCGCATCTCGGGCATAGGGAGGTAGGGGCCGCGCGTGTATTCCTCGAACCAGTCGGGTAGGTCACTCACGGTGGCGGCTCCGTCGGCGCCCGTTCTTCAGCGGCAGTGAGCGCCTCGACCCGCGCCCACTCTGCCTTGATGGCAAGGAAGAATTTTTCAGATTCAACCTGGTCGGTGCCTTGGATCCACCCATTGACGAAGGCCCTTAGCTCCATCCACACGAAGGCTTCCTCCTGCTCGAGACCTTCGCGCCCGTAGATGCCGCCGCCGCTGATGATCCCGTAGCCACCGGTGTCTATTTTCCTGAGCGCTGCCATGACTTGGAGTTTCGTGGGGTGCTCGGGTATGCCCAAAGGTACCCAGTGTCGATCAAATGGAAGTGGTCCCGGCCAGGGCTCGTTCGCCCATTGCGTCAGACTTGCCATGGTGCTCCTACGGCAGCTTGAGCGGAGGTAGCTTGTCGGACTCAGAGGCGTTCCTGATGAGCTGCCGGATCACGAATGCCTTGTTTGGGGACTGCACGAGCGTGCCATAGCGACCGACGAGCCCGTCGAGCAAATCACGATCGTCCTCCTTCAGCTCCAGCAGCATGCCTTGCCGGTCGCCGCGTTTGGACTGCGTCTTGCTCTTGGGTTTGGTCTTGGTTTTCTTGGCTGCCATAGGGGTCCTTAGTTGACGGGATCGACGACGGTAGCAGCACCGGTCTCAGTGCTAGCGGGCTCTTCGTCGTCGTCACGCCGGCTGGCGCGCGGAGCCTTGGGAGCCGCAGCGGCTGGTGGATCCTCCTTCGGGTCGGCTTTGGCCTTGTCCTCCTTGGGCGGCTTCTGGGCAGCAGCGTTCGCGCGCGGCGGCTTCGCGGCCTTGCTCTTGGCTCGGTCCTTTTCCTTCTGCGCCACGAACGCCGCCTTGCTGCCTTGATCTGCCTCGCGCTCGGCTTTGGCGTTCATGACATCGCGCCAGGTGATTTCACCATCTCGGATGAGCGAGTACGTGAGGCGCAGGCTCTCCACTTCCTTGGCGGTGGCGTTAGCTGGAGACTTGCCGAGGTACTCCTTGAGATCCGGCACGTCGATGCCGATGCTCACGAACGCCATGATGATGCGCTTGGCCTCGGCTGCCGGGTCCTTGGCGTCTTCGGTGGCAACGACCGCCTTCACGCGCTCGAGGCACGCAGCGCGCACCTCGGCGGGGATGAGCGCGAGGATGAGCCCACGGCGCACCTTGGACGCCTGAGCCGCGAGCTTCGTGTTGAACTGGTCCTCCGTCGCTGGGATGAGGTAGACGATCTTGCCCTGCGAGTTGGTGCGCTGGCTGATGACCGTGTCACCCTCCGCCACGAACTGCCGCTCCACGGTCTTGTCGACCTTGAAGGTGACACTCGAGGGCGTGTTGCTCTCGATGTCGAGCAGCGTGATGCGGTAGTGCGCCGAGTACTCGTCCTCCATTTCCGGGGACTGATCGACGGAGATGTTGCGCATGAGCGTGAGCGCGTGCTCCGCGAAGCGGATGCTGAGGCCTTCGATGAGATCGCGCCCCGCGGGCTTCTTGTAGTAGGCCTCCTTGGCGAAGTCCGGGTTTTCACAGGCGAGCAAGAGCTTGGCGGTGATGCTCTCCCACACCCGCGGCAGCATGAGCGCCATCTGGTACTGGCTCATGATCTGCGCCTGCGCTTGGCGCATGCGCACGTCGTGCGTGATGGAGAGACCTTGCGGGACGCTCCCGAGCGCTCCGCTTTGGACGATGGAGGGAAGGGCCTGAGTCTTGGTGCTGGTGATGTTCATTTGGATAGCTCTGCTAGCTGCTTGTCGATGTCGCGTTGGAGTTGTTCGAGTTGGGCGTGCGCGGCTCGGCGCGCTCGCGCCTTGGTGGAGCGATCGCCATACCGTTTGCCACTAAGGAGAATGTCGTAGTGTCGGCTGTCGCCAATCACACCTTCTGTTGCTGCATGATGCCGTAGGAGACGCCCTGGGTTTGAAGGATGAACATGTTCTGGTTTTGGTAGGCTCGCAGGGGCCCATATCCTGACAATGCCCCAAGCGTCTTGAGTAGGTAGTCGCTGTTGATGCGGCACGTCAGCTCCGCCCCCTCGTCCGAGCACCCGAATTCATCTCGCGCGTCGGCCGCACCGAGCGCCAGCTCGACGACGACTTGGCCAGGACCGACACTGAGATCTATACTGAAGCCCTTCTTGCGCTCGTCGTCGCTGCGGAAGCCGCCGAGCGCCAGCACGCTTTTGACGCCCTGAAGGAGCAAGGACTGGTCGAGAGTGGGACCCGCAACACGCTCGGGGGCGGTGAACAGCGCCGTCAGGTGCTGGTGCGTCGTCGTGAACCGATACCCCGCCGGCAGAGCCGCCGAGACCAGCGTGTCGCAGTTCTCGAGGTAGACGCGTCGGTCGTCGGCGAAGATCCGCACCTTGTCGTCGTAGTCCGCCATCTGCGTGAGCACGGCGCACGCTTGCTGTGGCAGCACGATATGCTCGGGTCCTTCTATTCGGAGCGATGACTCCACGAGCGCCAGCAGATGCATGTTGCACCCGAAGACGTTGACGCCGCGCTCGGTCATGATGAGCAGGCTAGCGACCGGGTTGCTGTCGTCGGTTTGGCTGGCAGCGTGCACGAGGCGTAATGCGCGATTCAGCTCCGGGGCGTTCACCTCCGCCCACGCGGCATCCTTACCGGGATCGTCGATGTTGAAGATGTCGACCGCGCTGCTTTCGAAGGTCGCCTTCCTCTTGGAGATCATCGACTTCACCGTGACGCGTGTGCCCTTGAGCGAAAACTGCACCTCGCCATCGGGCATGGCGCCCGCGATGTCGCGCAGGTGCTTGGGCTTCACGTTGAAGTGCCCGGGCTCCTTGATCTTGGCTTCGCCCACAGTGTCGACGGCGGCGCGGTCACCGACGGTCGCGAAACGCACCTTCTTCTTGTTGGCCTTGGCCTCCACGCGCATCACGTTGAAGGCAGCGTTCTGGTGGGTGTCGGGGATGGCAATCGCGCACTTGTCGATGGCCGCCAGGATCTCTTCTCGCTTGATGACGAAGTCCATTACAGTTTCAGCTCCGGATAGTCCGCCTTGATCTTCTTCTTGAGTCGGTGCGCCACGCTTCTGCCAAAGATCTCGCCACCGACCCACCCGATCACCACCATGAACACCGGGATAGCCCACCAGGTGGCGCCCGATAGCCACCACGGCAAGAGCGCAAACACCCCGATGAGGACGCGCCCAACGACGACACTCCCACGGGTTGCTTTGATGGCTTCCCTAAGCACAGCTTGCGTCTCCTCGAACCGCCGCGAGTCCTCCTCGAAGCTCACGGTGACGCGACCTTGTCTTCTGACTTGATCTTGTCTCCCGGGTGCACCGCGCAGTGACTGATCCAGATCTCACCCGTGACGCTGCCATTCCACGGCAGAAACTTCATGCGCCACACTCGGCGTTCTTCTTCCCAGTAGGCGCTCACCGGTGTGAGCTGGTTCTCCGGCTTGATGATGTAGCCCGTTGTCCCCGTGTTGTGCACCCGGGTGAGATCCTCGTGCACGTGGTAGTAGTGCTCGAAGTAGATGGGGCTGAGCGTCGTCTCGAGCGGGGAACCGAAGCGGTCCACGGGTGGCCAGATCAGCTCGGGTTCCGGTTCCGGGTTAGGCGCCGCTGGCGGATTTTCCTGGGTCTCCAGTGTTATGCCCCAGTCGCGGAGCACGTCCTGAGCGACCTTCTGCACCGTCTTGTCCTTGGCGCTGTTGATGACAAGGAACGCGAGCGAGCACGCGCGTGTTCCGGCCAGGAGGAGCTTGTAGAAGTCGGCGTGTTTGGGTGTCTCGGGGGTCATGGCCTGTTCCTTGGTATGTTGATGTTGGTAGGCCGCGACGGCGGCGTGAAGCGAGTCGGTGCCGGTGTCCCAGCGTGCGGCGGCGGCGATTTGATCCGCCAGGGATTCGAAGTCGGGGTTCATGGGGTGACTTTCATGGGTGGAACGACACGCAGCTCGATGCCTTCGGAGAGCGCCGCCTGCATCATGTCGAGCGTGCCCGAGTACTCTTTCTTCCCGAATTTCACTCGCATCTTGCCGCTCCAGAACGCGATGACCTTGTTGGCGCGCGGCTGTTGCTTGGCCATGGTGCGGTTGCGACGCGGTCCCGCGCTCGGGTCATAGGTCCCAGTGATGGGCACTTTCCATTGCGCCGGGAAGCGCTCGACGGTGACGCCGCGCTCGCGTGCCCAGTCATTGGCGATCCAGTCGGCGCCCTCGGCGACGCCGTGACGCAAGACAAATCTCGCGCGAAGCTCAGGCGGATGAAAGCCCCAGTGGGTTTCGTTGTTTCCATCGAGCCACGCCTGTAGCTCCTCGTCGAGCACACGGTAGATGGTCTCGCGGTCTTTCCAATCACGTTCACCGGTGACGATGATGATGTGGCTCACTGCTTCCCTCCGAGGTGCTTCAGCGCGTCGAGCGCCACGTTGATCGGTGACGGCCGCTTCAAGGTGGATAAACCGCCAGACTGAATGTAGGCATTACTACTGGTGTCGTAGGTCACAAGGCCACGTTTCAACAGATCGAGCGCAACCTGTTCCAGGGATTTTTTGGCCGACAGATAGGCCGCTGTTGGCAACAGCACGAGGTTTCCCCTGGCGTTGTTGGTCTTGTCGAGATCTATGTGAAGAACTCGCTCCCCAGCCTTGGGATCTACCGCGCGCCCAAGTTCTTTCTGGAGAACCAAAAAATCCTCCCGCTGGTACTGACCCGGGGCAACAAGCACCATCACGTTTCCGTCCGAATGAACGTAGCGACCGCCCCTGAAGTTTGCGTTTCGGTTGCCGACGGACCTCGCGTTTTTTGCCGGTCCGCGTTTGCATTTGCCCTTCGAGACAATGTTCGAGCAACTTCTGCAGTAGGTCTCGCCGTTCCGGGAGTACTCACGCTGTCTGCAGATGTAGCTCTTGTAACCAACCTCGTACTCGGCGCCGCATCGGTTGCAGGATACCCGGACCTTCTCGCCGCTCTCGGGATTGAGGCCCTGCAACGGCGTGCCGTTGATTGTGGTGTTGTCGAGCAGTGGCATTATGGCAACCACCTGTTGGCGATGTCCCCCGGCGAGGGGATCATCCCTGGTGGCTCATCTGCGTCGAACACCTCCAGGCACAGCTCGAGATCTTGCGCGTCGGTCTGTTGGATACGAATGCGTTCTGGGTCGCTCATCGGTTCCTCGTCATCAGCGGCACGACCCACGGAAAGTAGAGCGGAACGATCTGCTCCATCTCGTCGTACGCCTCAGAAAACGTTTTCGCCCCGACGCGGTACAACTCAGCCTTGGTTTCCTTCCCAAACCTCGTCAGGTCTTGAGCGCTGGCGCTGTAGATGCACGCGAACGTCGCCACTGGCGGTGACTGCGTGATGTCGATGTGAATGACGAGGTAGGCGTAGGCCCATGGTCGTGGGGTGGCGGGAGCTTGGGTGGGCGACGGATCTGCTAAGAACTCCCCCGACCTGACGAGCTGCAAGAACATCCAAACGCAGCCAAGGATCAGCGGCATGAAGACCGCCAAGAAGGTGGCGTCTCTCGGCCGAGGAAATACGTCGAGCATCTTGAAGGAGAGCCACAGCATCACCAGGAGCACGCCCGCGGCGAAGTTGCGTGTGTACACGAACGCCGGGAAGATCCGCTTACTCATCGGAGTCTCGACTCCAGCCGAGGCTCTCGGCGTAGGCGAGAACGGCTCCGATGGTGTCTAGCTGAGATATCGGGGCCCGTCCTTCGTGACAATAGAGCCACGCGAGCGCCCGGACCGTCATCTCGAGCTGCTCCTTTGCAGCAATCAGCTCAGCGGCATTGTTGCGCAGCCAGCAGACACCCTCACCGTTTGACTGCCCCAGCTCGTCGATGCCGGCTTCGATAAGCTTGCGCCCGTGGGCGAGTTCTTTGCGGGTGAGCATCAGACGGGGTCCTTCATGAGCGACAGCTCGGTGACGATGAGCGCCTCGATTCGGGCGAGTAGGTGCTGCTTCATGGCATCGGTATGCCTAACGACGGTGAAGCGTTTATCATCGCAGCAGAAGCCAACGTCCCACTGTGCGCCGCCGCTACGGAGGGATTCCAATGGTCTTCCTCCGCGGTGAATGGTTTTGCAGACGTCGCAGATTTCGATATGCAGGATCATCTGCTCCTGCTCCTGCTCCTGCTCCCGCTCCCGCTCCAGCTCCCGCTCCAGCTCCAGCTCCTGCTCCTGCTCCTGCTCCAGCTCCTGCTCCTGCTCCTGCTCCTGCTCCTGCTCCAGCTCCTGCTCCAGCTCCTGCTCCTGCTCCCGCTCCCGTCATATCCAGATCTGGCGACAGCGGCGTTCATTTTTGAGCCCGCGGAAGATCATGTTTCCAGTCGCAGTAATCAACGATTGCGCCACGACCCATGCCGACCACTAACCCATCCGGGTATGGCTCGACCTCATTCAGCACGCCGGTGCTCAGCGCCTGAAACCACCGACCAGTATCAGCGATCCAAGCGGCGCTTACCAGCAACACTTCGTCGCGTGACACTGCGACAATTTCGCCGGTCAGATAGTGCGTGACGGCACGAATGAACACCTTGTTGCCGATGCGGAGCGGTGACTTGACTGGTGTTTTGCGAATGACTGGTTTCTTGATTTTTTTGGTCATGTTTTCCTTCGACAGTTTTTTGGTGGGTGCTGTTACGAAGTGGCCCACGTGAACGCTTCAGACCGGGGGAGGAAGTCGACAGCGTTCGCGTAGACCCTTCGGGCCAGGACCGGTTTGGACATGTTGGCACGTTGCATCTCTGACTAGACACGATCTAGCGGGATACCGAACCTAAGCCCCACGTGATCCTACCGGGTGATGGGTGCCAAAACGTTTGAATTGTTCGGAGTGGTTGTCGCACCAACCATCGACGGCAGCGCTGTCTGAGCAATTGGGGTCCAGGCAGCGCCTCACTGCGACGCGGTGACGAATTCGTGCGCCCTCATCAATCTTGGCGCCTTCCGCGCAGCAGCAGGCACCGGCCAGCGACATGATGTGAAGACCATCTGGGCTCCTGAACCAGCCACCACACGCAGCGCAACTTACTTGCTCGTTTTCCATGTTGTCTTCCTTGGCTTAGACGCGGCAGCGCTCACGCGATTCAATTTGCGGTAGCTGTGAGCGGCGACCTGGTGCGCCGGCACGTGCACGTGGCGGAAGTTCCAGACGGTGCCATCAGGGAGCTTGCCGCCATCGTGCTCACCGATGAGCGCAGCTAGCTCCGCTCGCTCCTGTTCGAGGCGCGACTTGTTGAGGTCGTAGTGTTCCTTGAGTCGATCGCACTCGTCAGCGATGATGCGGATCAGTCGGTCGTGCTCAGCGGCAACCTTCGGCAGCGAGATGACCTTGTGCTTGGCGCGCTTTGGGTCGAGCCGACGCAGCACCTCGAACGCGACCTTCGGGTCCTCTTTCGGCGGCGTCTTGCGCTTCAGACTCTTCCAGAACGCCCGCCCCTCTTCGAGGATGATCTCTTCGACCTTCGCGTCACGCTCGAGGTCGCACCAACGATGGTGCACGAACGGCGACCCCAGCCACGCCGAGAGCGACCCCATCGGCACGTCCATGACGATGCACTGCACGATGACCTGCACCTGCCAGGTCAGGTGGGGTTCGCCACCGAGCGGCCACATTTCGTCGGCGGCGAAGGAGCCGGCGTTCTTCAGCTCGAGAGGGCGTTCCGCTGGGAAGCGATCGGGGTGAGTGTTCAAAATGTGCTCGCGCTGTGTGTAGTCGAGCGTCGCGCCGAGCCACGGGTGCTTGGTGCTTCGCAGGAGCTGCTGCGAACGCTCCACATGCCGCCCGGCAGCCTTGCCAAACATCAGCGCGTTGAAGTCCTCGAAGTCGTGCCCCGCCTTCTTGGCTTCGCGGATGGCATCCGACTCGGTGCGGGCGACGAGCGCGTCCTTTTTTTGGTACCACGTCTCGAGCGCGCTCCGGGCTCCAGGAACACCCAAGATGCTCGGGAGATCGGTCGCCGTCAGCAGCTTTTGCCGCTCCCGGAGCCACCCTTCGAGATCGGCGTCTGCGGAAATGACGACGGTGTAGGGCTCCCGGCGCCCGCTCACTCCAATTTTGTTTTGCACCACAGGTCTACATCGCGTATATATCGGGTGCAGACACGCCGTCAACAAGTTCCGTTCCGTCAGGAGTGATGGGCAGGACAACCAAGATCAGGAACCCATGGAAACCGGTAGCGAAATCGAAGTGCGCAACGGATACGCCAGCAAGACCGTCGCGGTCGCGCAGGTTGCCCGCGGTCGCGTCTCGGTGCGCTGGCCGTTCGTTGGTGAGTTCGAGGTTGATCTGGTGACCGGCGAACTGGTGCTACGCGACTTGTCGGGCGTGCACTCCGTCAACGAAGCCGGCCGCGTCATCGGCACCCGCGTGAACGTGACTGCCGAAGATCTGCCGCGGCTCGACTCGCTCGAGGTGGGCGCGATCCTGCGCCTGGACTCCGGCGCTACCGCCGAGGTGGTGGACGTGCTGCGCTCCGAGGGCATCGTGCGCATCTTCGTGCACAGTAAATCGCCCCATGAGAGCGGGCTCTGGCAGAAGCCGTGGCGCACCGGCTACCGCGTGACCTCATCGGTGCTCGGTTGCCTGCGCGAGAGCGCTGGCGTCGTGTCACGCAAAGCCGGTTGATGGTGGAGCCTGATTTGATCTGCCGGTGTGGTCACCTCCATAGTGACCACGCCACCACCGGTAATGCGCTGAGCAGTCCTTGCGGTTGCGACGCTGTCGATGACGCGCCCGATGGCGACGGCTGCGCGGGGCGTTGCTGGTGTCAGAGATTCGTTGCGAGCGAAGACCAGAGCGGATAGAGCTGGTGGGCATGGAGAGAGTCGACTGTCCGCAGTGCAAAAACGTGAAGGTGCCCGCGGGGCACGTGTGCGTCGACTGCGCGTTCCCGTCACCGCAGGATCGACAAGACTGGTCCGAGCACCAGCAACAAGAGCTAAGGTCATTGCGCGAGACCCTGCGCGACAAGTTCGCGATGGCGGCGATGCCTATCGTGTCTCGCGACCACACCTGCGACGAAGATGGTTGGTTCGAAACCATCTCCGAACCCAGCCTAGAGCGCACCCAGGAAGCCTACGCCTGGGCAGACTTGATGCTCAAGGCGCGCGTGTTACCAGAATCCGGTTGACGCATTCTGGTGAATGTCGCTACGGTGCTCCCCGTCTGATGGTTTGCAGGCGCCACGAGCGCATGGAGAGCACATGAAGGTTCCGAAGAGTTTTGAGGGCTGCATGGTGAGCGTGCAGCTCGGTCGTCCGCTATACACATTCGAGTACGGCGCGCACGTGAAGGCGCGGGACAAGGACTTGTTCATGGTGGTACCCGTCATGAAACAGGCGGCGGATAAGGGTGGCAACGCGCGCATGGTGGCCGACGCCAGCGAGGTCATCATCGGAGCCATGGTCGACGAGGTGACCGACGACTCGGTCGTCCTGAAACTGTTCGTTCCCGACCAGGATAACAAGGGCGGCATCGTGGTGCGCCTGGTCATCCCGAGCGCGCTCATTCTGAACATGATCGAGCTATTCGAGTACGACGCAGCTCTGCCGACGATGGTGCGCCACCAGCGCACTCCCGAGAACCCCAAGTCCAAGATCATCCTCTGATGGTCGATGACTTCGAAGACCCCGAGACCATCGCGCGCGTCCAGCGCATGGCTGACGGGATACTGCGAGCGATCAGCAACCAACCCATCGGAGACGTGCAGATGGCGCTCGCGAACATCGTAACCCACCTGGCGCTGGTACAAGGTAGCGATACATGTGATCGGTTCTTCCTCGAGACGATCGACCAGATATTCCAGATCTACCGCGAGGCCTCCAACACGAAGCTCCGCAACGAAGACAAGGCGGTGTCGTAGTGCAACTCTCGTTTCAGTCGCTGATTGCAGCCGACGCCTCGCGTGAGCAGATCGAGGAGTGGTGCCGGAGCAAGACACAGAGCTACGCGGTGCCGCTAGAAGGTGGCCCAGCGGTGGCGTGCCGCGTGCTCGGAAAGTACATCATGTATGGCGCCGCCGCCGACAGTGCGCTTATGCCGCACTTGGCGCTCAATGGCATCTGGGAGCCATGGGTCACGATGGCTATCGCGCACCACGTGAAACCCGGCATGCGTTGCATGGACGTGGGGGCTTGCTACGGCTACTATGCGCTCCTGTTGGCCGACATCGCTGGTCCCGGCGGCCACGTGCAGGCGTGGGAGCCGGTCTGGGATCACATCGTAACGCTTAACGCTCAGGTGAACGGCTTGCCGGTCCAGGTTATCGCTAAAGCCATGGCGTCGAGCGAGGCGACGTTGAGTCCCGTGTTACCCAGACGAGATCGATTCTTCAATGCTGGCGACGTGAAGCTTATTCCATACGATGCCGCGGGCCGGTGGTTCAGGAAAGTTGACGCGCGGCCGCCCGAGCTGGGTGATCCTGCCGCCCCGGAGGAACCCTGGGACTTCATCAAGATCGATGTCGAGGGCGCCGAGGCTGACGTGTGGATGGCGCTCGCTGGAGTTCGCTCACGGAGTCCCAGTCTCACGGTGTGCATGGAGTTCACGCCGAAGAGCCATCCGGAGCCTCGGCAGTTTTTGGAGCAGATCCATGCCGACGGGTTCGCGGTGGGCACCGTTGGACACGACGGTGTGCCGCGACCCATCACCACGGACGAAGCTCTCGTGCCGGACACCGGCGACTTTCGCATGCTCTGGCTCACGAGGTGGAAAAATGAACGAACAACTGGGTACTGACGGGTTCATGGGCTTCCTGTGGGGATCTTACGTCACCGTCTTGTCGGATTCGCATGGCGGCGAATACGTTGGTAAATCCGGGGTGATTCAACCGCCAGCGATCAGTGCTGGCTACTCTACACTGGCGATGTTTTGTCCCCAGGGTGAACGCTGCGTCGAGATTCTGGCCGGAGCTGGATGGAAATTCGTGGCACCGGAAAAACCGAGATCTGTCCCCAAGCGCGCGCAAGAAGTCTACGACCATGATGCGTTCGTGATGGATCTCGACAAGGCCATCGCCAAGCTGCGCCTCGCAGTCTGCTGTGAGCTGCCGAACGCGCAACCAGTGCTGACGCCTGGCGTCACGCGGGAGCGCGCTGTGTTCATGGTGTGCGCGACGCTCATGCTGCGCAGCATGAACAACCAGGACTTCGACAGACACCTCGACGTTGTGCTGCGTAACGCGCGCGATCTGCTGATCTCCAAGAACAAGTCCTACGGCGACTCGGCGCTCAATCCGGTCCGGGTGTTCTCGCAGGCGTCGCTCAAGGAGCAACTGCTCGTGCGCCTCGACGACAAGGCATCGCGACTTGCCCGGGGGCAAGCGGCCGGTGAGGACGTTGCTGGAGACATGCTCGGGTACCTGCTTCTCTTGGAGATCGAGTTACCGGTGGGTCGCTACTCGCGCATGCGCGCTTCGACTTGCTTACGCAACTGGCTCGGGTTTTTGACGTTGCGCTCCGACCCTGGCGCGCAGTGGGAGATCCGGCAGTTTGCTGACGCCGTGGGGCAGATCATCGCGCGCGAGTTTCCGCAGACATGGGCGCTCTACCACGCCAAGCGCTCATGACTGAATGGGCGGAGTTCGCGGAGCGTTGCGCTGGCAACGTGCGCAAGATCCGTGAGACTGGCGACGATGGTCTGTTCGCGAAGCTCTATGCGGCAGACGTCGATCGGTTGCTCCGGGTGAGCGACCACATCGACGAGAACAGATGTTCGCCGGCTGAGGCGTTCGAGGCAACGAGGTAGATGCGACTGATCCCACCGTCCCCCGTCTGCAACGACGCTGAGTTCTCGGCAGACGGACTCGAGCGCCTGTGGCTGTCGCGTACGGTCGAACGCAAGGTCGGCGCACCTCTCAACGGTCACGTGGGGCTCATCATTGGCCTCAACCCGAGCCGAGCTGGCGCCGCGCTCGAGGACACGGATCACACCATCACCAAGGAAATCGAGTTCGCGCGACGCTGGGGCTGGTCCGGCTTCTGGATGACGAACCTCTTCACCTGCATCGAGACCTACAGCGCCAAACTGAAAAACCTGTCCTTCGAGACGGCGGTGGGCGCGTACGGCGGCGCCGTGCTGCAGGCCGTGATCCCGCTCGCGCCTGAGATCGTGGTGTGCTGGGGCGCCAACGTGCCCAAGCACAAGACCCATCGCATCTCGGCAGTCTGCGAGATGATCCGGGTGCTCAAGCGCCCCGAGGCCCGGGTGCTCTGCTTTGGGCTGAGCAAAGGGGGACATCCGGTGCATCCGCTCTATCTGCCCTACGAAACCGTGATGGTGCCGTTCGCGCTGCCGGAGCCCAAGAGTCGGCGGGACTGATGGGTCACCGCCCTTCCGCCTACAGCTACGCCTGCCCCCGGTGCAAAGCAGCGCCCTTCAACCAATGCACCGGCGAGCAGGGGCAACCGATCAAGCAGTGGCACCACGAGCGCCAACGCGCCGCGAATGGCCAGAAACTTCGTCTCAAGTCCGCGGGTCGTTACCGACCATGATAGTCGGCTGCTACTCGCTGCACCTGTACTGCGACACGGAGGGGTGCCCGAACTCTATGTCGGCACCGGATCACGGAGCCGTCAGTGGGTCGCGCGCTCCCGGCGAGTTCACGCACGAGACAAACGAACAGGGCGCCATGGCGAAGGCGCGCCGCGCCGGGTGGAAGCTCGACCTGAAGAACTGGACGTGTCGCTGCCCGGCGTGCAGTAAGACGCGTGGCTAACCGGCACACGAAGCGTCTGCGTCGCGCGAACGCCCCCCGCGCTGAAGCGCATCCGCGCAAGAAGGGTCCCGCGACCCAGCTCAGCCTGCGCGAGCAGGTGAAGCGTCGTGACGGATTCCTCTGTCGCTACTGCAAGGACCCTGGCACCACGCTGGATCACGTGGTGCCTAAGTCTCGCGGTGGCAAGAACACCCTGGTCAACCTCGTGTACTGCTGCCGGCGCTGCAACACGCTCAAGGGCAACCTGAGCCTCGCGGAGTTCTTGCCGCTGATTGCTGCTGTGGTGCGGCAGCCGTGACAGCGGCGCAGGCATCTCAGCAATTG